>OFHJ01000021.1_pt1 | contig 60560 bp, 54 predicted proteins | sample 1522001 | NCBI WGS metagenome assembly OFHJ01 (sample SAMEA2464838, study PRJEB22497) | soil metagenome | biome: Grassland; feature: Farmland; material: Clay | place: Australia | collected 2013-02-01 | depth 1.2 m | reverse complement strand
TCCAAAGGATTCACCGTTGAAGTGCTGAGCTAGAGCCCGGGAGAGCACGGCGGCTACGAGGAGGTCATCAGCCGGGTCGCGGGCCGCGGGGCCTTCTCGCGGCTGAAGTTCGAATCCGGCACCCACCGGGTACAGCGTGTGCCGGCCACCGAGGCCCAGGGACGCATCCACACCTCGGCCTGCACCGTCGCAATCCTCCCGGAGCTCGAAGAAATCGGGGACATCGACATCAATCCGGCGGACCTCCGGATCGATACGTACCGCTCCTCGGGCGCCGGCGGCCAGCACGTCAACAAGACCGACTCGGCGGTGCGCATCACGCACCTGCCGACCGGCATCGTGGTGGAGTGCCAGGACGAGCGCTCCCAGCACAAGAACCGCGCGCGCGCCATGTCGCTGCTGCGCGCGCGCCTTCTAGCCGCCGAGCAGGAGAAGCAGCAGAGCGCGCAGGCTCAGTCCCGGCGCCTGCAGGTCGGCAGCGGCGACCGCTCCGAGCGCATCCGCACGTACAACTTTCCGCAAGGCCGGGTCACCGACCACCGCATCAACCTGACGCTCTACAAGCTGCAGCAGATCATGAACGGTGAGCTCGACGAGCTGCTCGATGCGCTCGCACGCGAGCATCAGGCCGAGCTCCTCGCCGAAATGGGCGAGAGCTAGCCGCGGCAGAATCGCCGGGAGCTATTTTGGACGGCCGAAGGCCGGCCGCGAAGCGGCGAGTCCCGGGATGGGGCGAGCATAGCGGCGAACGGCCGCGTGGGGCAGCACGGGCCGGAGGGCTGTCCAGGGAACGGCGCCTTCCGGTCACTCCCGCCGTGCGGGCCCTGCAGGGAGAGGACGCCGCGAGGCGCGACTTCGCAGGTACGCCGGCCCGCCGAGGTCGGCCATCTGGCGCAACAGCCACCGCTGCCGCCACAGCACGAAGCGTGACGGCCGCGTGACATGCCAGTGCACCGGATCGGGCAGCACCGCCGCGAGCAGCGCCGCCTGAGCGGCCGTCAGACGCGATGCCGGCTCGTGAAAAAACCTCTCCGAAGCGGCCTGCACGCCGAAGATCCCCCTGCCGAACTGGGCGATGTTCAGATACACGGTGAGCACGCGCTGCTTGGGCCACAGCACATCGATCAGCACCGTCAGGTACGCCTCGATCCCTTTTCTCACCCAGCTTCGCCCGCCCCACAAGAAGAGGTTCTTCGCCACCTGCTGGGTGATGGTGCTCGCGCCGCGGAGCCTGCCGCCGCGCTCGGCGCTCCGGATCGCCTCATCGATGGCCCGCAAGTCGAAGCCATGGTTGAACGGGAACGTCTGGTCCTCGGAGGCCACCGCGGCGATGCCGGCTTCGGGCGAGATCCGCCCGTAGCCGACCCAACGATAGTCGGTGTGATAGCCCTGGTCCCGGGCGCTCGTCGCCTGCCACTTCGCCTCCAGCATGAAGGCGCTGGTCACGGGCGCAATCCACCGCAGCAGCAGCACCGGCACCACCGTGATCACGAGCCAGACGAGCACCGCTTCGAGCAGCACGCGGCGCAGCCAGCCCCCGGCCCCCTTCTTCGCCATACCCGGATGCGCGCCAGCCCGAACGATCCGGCCGCAGTCCGGCCGGAATGTCCCCGCAGGCTCAAGCGGCCTGTTCGGCCCGCCGCGCCGAGACGATCACCACGTCCTCCATCGGCGCATCCTGGTAGCCCTTGCGCCGGCCGGTCTCGACACGGGCGATCTTGTCGACGACCTCCATCCCTTCGGTCACCCGGCCGAACACCGCGTAGCCGAAATCACGCGCGCTGTGATCGAGAAACGCGTTGTCAGCGAGATTGACGAAGAACTGCGAGGTGGCGCTGTCCACCACGCCGGTGCGCGCCATCGACAGCGTCCCGCGGGTGTTCTTCAGCCCGTTTTGTGCCTCGTTGCGGATCGGTGCGCGAGTCTGCTTGCTGCGGAACTCCCGGTCGAGCCCCCCGCCCTGGATCACAAACCCCGGCACGATGCGATGGAAGATCGCGCCGTCGAAGAACCCCTCGTCCACGTAGCCGAGGAAATTCTCCACCGTCACGGGCGCCTCCTGCTGAAACAGCTCCACCGTGAAGCCGCCGTGGGAAGTCTCGAATCGAATCAAGAAATTCTGGGTCGAACTTTGGGCCATTGCCCCTCCGTCATGCGCTCATGCCCCGCCAGATCGCGGTGCGAGCGGACTGTAGCAAACCCGCGCGCGGCAAGCTCGCCTGCCACGGCGCAGGCCTGGGCCGCCCCATGCTCCAGGAGCAGCCACCCGCCCGGCGCCAGATGATCCGGGGCGGCGCGGATGAGCTCCCGCAGGCACGCCAGCGCGCCCGCCGTCCCCGGCGTGAGCGCCAGGCGCGGCTCGTGCGCCAGGGCCGTGAGCGCCGGATCGTCCTCGTCCACATAGGGCGGATTACTCACCACCAGATCGAACGTACCGCCGCGCAGGGCGCCGAACCAGCTTCCCGCGGCGAACCGCACCCGATCGAGACCCAATGCCGCGGCATTGGCTCGGGCCACCGCGATCGCTTCCGTCGAGACGTCCGTTGCCGTGACCTGCCAGAGCGGGCGCTCCCGGGCCAAGGCGAGCGCAATCGCGCCCGAGCCGGTGCCGAGGTCTGCCACTCGGGCGAAAGGCTCGAGGCGCAGCGCCAGCGCGCGCTCCACCAGCAGCTCCGTTTCGGGCCGCGGCACCAGCACCGCGGGGCTCACAGCGAGCTCCAGCGTCCAGAAGTGCTTGCATCCGAGCAGGTAGGCGACCGGCTCGCCGGCGGCGCGACGCTCGATGAGCCGGGCGAATCGCTCCGCAGCCTCCGCGTCCGGGATCGTCTCGGGATGCGAGCGCAGCCGTGCGCGGGAGGCGCTCAGCACGTGCGAGAGCAACAGCTCGGCATCGAGATCCGGTGTGGAATCAGGAACCTGCGCCAGGGCCGCACGCAGGCGCTGCGTGCCGGCGGCAAGCAGCGTCCCGGTATCGATGGCGATATGCTCATTGGCGGTATGCATCGTCAGACGGCTAAGATTGGCGGATGTCCATCACCCTCTACCCCCCCACGCAGCCGCGCACCCTGGGCGAGCTCCTGGAAGTCAGCTTCAAGATCTTCCGGCTTTCGCTGCTGAAGTGCCTGCCGTATGCCACGCTGGCCATTCTCGCCGGACAGCTCGCGACCTTCTACGACATCTCGCGCGGCCATCTGCCGAATGCGCACGACGTGAACAATCCGATCTGGCTCTCCCTCTACACCCTCGGCACCGTGCTGGCGGTCATCCTGTGGATGGCGACGCTGCTGCGTCAATCGGCGGTGGCCGCCGGACGGACCGTGAGCCGCACCGATCTGCTCGATGTGCTCAGGAACGCCCCGGCGATCACCGCCATCTCGCTCCTCAGCGGCGCCGCGGTGGCCGTGCTCGTTCTGCCGCCGCTCACCCTGGCGGAACCTTACCGGACGATCGGCGTGGCCGTCATGCTGGTGCCGGCGATTTACGTCTTCGTGGCGCTGTCGCTGTCCCTGCCCGCCCGGATGCTCGCCCACAAGGGCGTGATCCAGAGCCTGATGTACAGCATGGAGCTCATCCGAGGCAACTGGTGGCGGGCCACGGCGATGTACGCGGTCGGGCTGTCGATCATCATGGTGTTCTACCTGCTCGCCGCCGTCATGGCCGCCATGGTGCTGCCTGACGGCGGCGGCGCCATGGCCATCGAGCGGGCCGTGACCACCACCGCGGTACTGGCCGTCGCCGCGATCGGACTGACCTTCTACACCGCCATCACGCTGACGGTGTTCGGCGACCTGGAAGCCCGCAGGGCCGTCAGAACCCGCTGACCGGCCGATATCGAGGGGCACGTCGCGCAGCGCGCAGCGTGCTCACTCCAGGCTCGGCGACAGCCACTTCTGCGCCTCCGCCACCGCCATGCCCTTGCGCTTCGCGTAGTCCTCCACCTGGTCGCGGTCGATCCGCCCGAGCGCGAAGTAGTGCGACTCCGGGTGCGCGAAATACCAGCCGCTCACCGCGGCCGTGGGATACATCGCGTAGCTGTCGGTCAGGTGAATGCCGGTCCGCCGGTCCACCTCCAGCAGCTGCCACAGCTTCGCCTTCTCGGTGTGATCCGGACAGGCGGGGTATCCCGGCGCCGGCCGGATGCCGCGGTACGCCTCCTGGATGAGCTGCTCGTTGGTGAGCTCCTCGGTGGCATAGCCCCACAGCTCGCGCCGCACCCGCTCGTGGAAGTGCTCGGCGGCGGCCTCCGCGAGACGGTCGGCGAGCGCCTTGAGGATGATGGCGGAATAGTCGTCGTGAGCGCGCTCGAAGCGCGCCACGTGCTCCTCGATCCCAAGACCCGCCGTCACCGCGAATGCGCCGATGTAGTCGCGCACGCCGCTCGATTTGGGCGCGATGTAGTCCGCCAGGCACTCGTGCGGCCTGCCCGGCGGCTTGTCCTTCTGCTGGCGCAGGAAGGACAGGGTGAGCACCGGGGTGTCGCGCTTCTCGTTCCCGTAAACCTCGACATCGTCGCCCACCGAATTGGCGGGAAACAGCCCGAGCACCGCCTGAGCGGTGAGCCAGCCCTCTGAGACGATCCGCTCCAGCATGCGGCGCGCGTCCGCATACAGATTGCTCGCCGCTTCGCCCACTACCGCATCGGTGAGAATGTCGGGAAACTTGCCGGCGAATTCCCACGCGTTGAAAAACGGCATCCAGTCGATGTAGCCCAGCAGCTCCGAGAGCGGATAGTCCTCGAAGCATTGCACGCCGGGCGAGCGCGGCACGGGCGCCGTGTACGTCGCCCAGTCGATGCGCCGGCGGTTGGCCCGCGCCTGGGCGAGGCTGAGCGCCGGCGCCTTGACCTTGCGGCCGGCATGCTGCTCGCGCTTGCGCTCGTGCTCCTCGCTGATCTTTTCGATGAACGCGCCACGCGCCTCGGGATTGACGAGCGTCTGGCACACCCCCACCGAGCGCGAGGCATCCTTCACGTAAATGACCGGGTTGGGGTATTCCGGGGCGATCTTGACCGAGGTGTGCGCCGGCGAAGTGGTGGCGCCGCCGATCAGCAGCGGCACCGTGAAGCCCTGGCGCTGCATCTCGGCGGCGACGTGCACCATCTCGTCCAAGGACGGCGTGATCAGGCCCGAAAGCCCGATGAAATCCGCTTCCTCCCGGCGCGCGGTCTCCAGAATGCGCTCACACGGCACCATGACACCCAGGTCGATCACCTCGAAGTTGTTGCACTGCAGCACGACCCCGACGATGTTCTTGCCGATGTCGTGCACATCTCCCTTGACCGTGGCCATGACGATGCGGCCGTTGGTGCGCCGCGCGCCGGCCTCCTTGCTTGCCTCGATGAACGGCACCAGGTGCGCCACCGCACGCTTCATGACCCGGGCGCTCTTGACCACCTGGGGCAGAAACATCTTGCCGACGCCGAACAGGTCGCCGACGATGTTCATGCCGTCCATCAGCGGCCCCTCGATCACCCGCAGCGGGTGATCGAAAGCGAGGCGCGCCTCCTCGGTGTCCTCGATGATGAAGTCGTCGATGCCCTTGACCAGTGCGTGCTCCAGGCGCTTGGCCACCGGCAGCGCGCGCCACTCCAGATCGTCTTTGCGTTTCGCCCCGCCCTCGCCCTTGTAGCGGCTCGCGAGCACGAGCAGCCGCTCGGTGGCGTCCTGGCGCCGATTGAGGATGACGTCCTCGACCGCCTCGCGCAGCTCGGGAGCGATCTCCTCGTAGATCGCGAGCTGGCCGGCGTTGACGATCCCCATGTCCATGCCGGCCTGGATGGCATGGTAGAGAAACACCGAATGCATCGCCTCGCGCACCGGGTCGTTGCCGCGGAACGAGAAGCTGACGTTGCTCACCCCGCCGCTCACCAGCACGTGCGGCAGGCGCTCCTTGATGCGGCGGGTGGCCTCGATGAAGGCGAGCGCGTAGCCGTTGTGCTCCTCGATGCCCGTGGCGACGGCGAAGATATTCGGATCGAAGATGATGTCCTCGGGCGGGAGGTGCGCCTGCTCGGTGAGCAGCCGGAAGGCGCGCTCGCAGATCGCCACCCGGCGCTCCACGGTATCCGCCTGTCCGTGCTCGTCGAAGGCCATGACCACCACTGCCGCCCCGTAGCGGCGCACCTTGCGGGCATGCTCGAGGAACACCGCCTCGCCTTCCTTCATGCTGATCGAGTTGACGATGCCCTTGCCCTGCAGGCACTTCAGGCCCGCCTCGATCACCGCCCACTTCGAGGAGTCGAGCATCACGGGCACGCGGGCGATGTCGGGCTCGGCTGCCACAAGGTGCAGGAAGCGCACCATGGCGGCCTGCGAGTCGAGCATGCCCTCGTCCATGTTGATGTCGATCACCTGCGCGCCGTTCGTCACCTGCTGGCGCGCCACTTCGAGCGCGGCGGCGTAATCGCCCGCCTCGATCAGCTTGCGGAACTTCGCCGAGCCGGTGACGTTGGTGCGCTCGCCGACGTTGACGAACAGAGACTGCTCGTCGATGTTGACCGGCTCCAGGCCCGAGAGCCGGCACTTGACCGGCACCGCGGCCACCGCCCGCGGCGCGTGCGCGCCCACCGCCTCGCGCAGCAGCCGGATGTGCTCGGGCGTCGTGCCGCAGCAACCGCCCACGATATTGACGAGACCCCTGTCGGCGTACTCGCGCAGGATTTCGGCGGTCTGCCCGGGCTGCTCGTCGTACTCGCCGAAGGCGTTCGGCAACCCCGCGTTCGGATAAGCGCTGATCCGGGTATCGGCGATCCGGCCGAGTTCCTCGATGTAGGGGCGAAGCTGGCGTCCGCCGAGGGCGCAATTGAGACCGACGGCGAGCGGCCGCGCGTGCCGGATGGAGTTCCAGAACGCCTCGGGCGTCTGGCCCGAGAGGATGCGCCCGGACGCATCGGTGATCGTGCCGGAGATGATGATCGGCACCTCGATGCCGGTCTCTTCGAACAGCTGAAGTGCGGCGTAGATCGCCGCCTTGGCGTTGAGGGTGTCGATCACCGTCTCGATGAGCAGCAGATCGACGCCCCCGATGAGCAGGGCACGGGCCGAATCCAGGTAGGTCGCGACGAGTTCGTCGAAGGACACGCTGCGGTAGCCGGGGTCGTTGACGTCCGGCGACAGCGAGGTCATGCGGGTGGTCGGGCCCAGCGCACCGGCCACGAACGCCGGCCGGCCGGCCGCGTGCGCGAACTCGTCGGCGCTCGTGCGCGCCAGGCGCGCCGCCCGATAGTTCAGCTCCGCCACCAGCGCCTCGGTGCCGTAATCGGCCTGCGAGACCGCGTTGGAGTTGAACGTATTGGTCTCGATGACGTCGGAGCCCGCCTCGAGATACTGCCGATGAATCCCGGCAATGATCTGCGGCTGGCTGAGCACCAGGATGTCGTTGTTGCCCTTGAGGTCGCGGCCGTGATGGCGGAAGCGCTCACCGCGAAAGGCCCGCTCATCGAGCTTGTGCCGCTGCACCATGGTGCCCGTGGCGCCATCGAGCAGCACGATGCGCTCATCGAGCAGCCGCTTCAGGCGCGTGATGCGCTCGCTGCGCGCGGCTTCATCGGGAGGCTCCATGCCGAAAGGAGTCGCGGCCGCCCGCGGCGCGTCCGGGCCGGGAGCGGCCTTCTTCAGCGCCACTTGGTGCTCGGGATGATTGCAGGTCGTCATTCGATGCCTCCGGCGGCCAGCGAGGGTTCCCGACCCGGCCGCGCGAGCCAGGGCTGCCCGCCGGGGCGGACCCCCAGCGCGTGGCAGATCGCATACGTCAGTTCCGCCCGGTTGAGTGTGTAAAAATGAAAATCACGCACGCCGTGCCGCTCCAGCTGGTGCACCTGCTCGATCGCCACGCTGGCGGCGATCAGACGGCGGGTCTCGGCGTCGTCCTCGAGTCCATGGAATCGCTCCTCCAGCCATGTGGGGATGCTGGCGCCGCAGCGCTCGGCAAAGCGGCGCACCTGGGGAAAGCGCGTGATGGGCAGGATACCGGGCACGATGGGGGCCTGGAGGCCCGCCGCAGCGCAGCGGTCGCGAAAGCGCAGGAAGACCTCCGTGTCGAAGAAGAATTGGGTGATGGCCCGAGAGGCGCCGGCATCGAGCTTGCGCTTGAGGTTGTCCAGGTCGAACTGCGCCGAGGGCGCCTCCGGGTGGGTCTCCGGATAGGCCGCAACCGAGATGTCGAAATCCGCCACGCTCTTCAGGCCCGCCACCAGATCCGTCGCATAGGCGAAGCCCCCCGGATGAGGCTCGTACCGCTCGGCGCCCTGCGGCGGATCGCCCCGCAAGGCGACGATGTGGCGGATGCCCTGATCCCAATACCGGCGCGCGATCTCGAGGACCTCGCCGCGGCTGGCGCCGATGCAGGTCAGGTGCGGGACGCCGGCAAGCGGCGTCTCACGCTGGATGCGGTTGACAACGTGATGCGTTCGTGCGCGCGTAGAGCCGTCGGCGCCATAAGTGACGGAAACGAACCGCGGCGTCAGCGGCACCAGGCGCTCGATAGAGCGCCAAAGCGTCGCTTCCATGGTCGCATCCGTGGGCGGAAAGAACTCGAAGGACACGTGGATCATTGGGTTTTCCCTCCGTCAGCGCTCTCAAGAAAATCGGTGCAATGCCCGGCTCGCGTACTCAACCCGCACGGCTCAGCGACTGGGGGGCCGGCGCCGCGCGGGCCGCCAGCACGTGCCGTCCGGCCTCGATGGGCTGGATGCGCTCGCAGTTGAAGCCCGCCTCGGCCAGTCGCCGGCGCAGCCGCGCGATCGGGTGCTCCACCACTAGGGAACCCATCTCCCTGCGAACGCGGTGGAGCCCCAGCTCGATCGGCGAGCTGTCGACCCCGCGCTGGCCCGGGCTGTCCAGGGCCTCGTAAGGCTCGAACAGCCACAGCCGCCCACTGTCCGAGAGCGCCCGCCTGCCCGCGCGGAGCAATGCCGGCAACTCTCCCTGCGCAGCGGCCAGGTGATCGAGCAGCACGAACTCGAACGTCCGCCCCAGTCGGTCCAGATCCCGCAGGCCCAGGGCCTCCGGGCCTGCGGCCAGCAGGACGCGGCAGGCCAGTCCCTCCCGTTCCAGCACCGCCCTGGCCGCCTGCGCCGCGCGCCGCGAGTGAGCGACGGCGGCGCAATCGGCGCCGAAGGCGGCAATCGCGGCGAGCAGTTCCGGATGCTCGACACCGACCAACAGCACCGAGCCGCACCGGGCCGCGGGATCGGCTTCCACGACACCGCGCAACTCCCTGCCGAGCCGCGACGCGGCCGGTGAGGCGGTGCTCCCGGCCCCGGGGGCCTGGACGCGCTTCAAGTCCCGAACCAGCGCCGGGTCCGTCCGGTCGAGCTGACCGAGCAGCCCACGGACAAAGCCCGCGGCTGCCGTGTTCCGAGCCGGGCGGTAATGGACCCACTGACCCTGGCGCACGCGCTCGACGAGGTCCGCCTCGGTCAGGATTCGCAGGTGCCGCGACACGCGTGGCTCGCTCTGCCCGAGCACCAGAGCCAAGTCGGACACGCTCAGCTCCCGCTCGGCGCACAGGGCCAGCAGCCGCAACCGAGTGGGCTCAGCCGTGGCACGTAGCCAGATCAGCAGCTCTTGGAATTCCGCCATATGTCAATGTATTGATATTTGCACAATTCTTTAACTGCAGCATAGCACAAAAGAGCCTATCCGATGAGCCCGAAGGGCTCATGCTGCTATCTCGTTGATTTAAAAAGAGACCACGGCGAATCTCGCGGGCCCGCGCGAGAGAGGAAGTGTGGCATCCTCAATGGATCAGCGGCGAAGCATTCTCGCTATCGGCGAACAGCGCCTCGACCGCTTCGGCGTCGAAATGATAAAGCCGGCGACAGAATTCGCACGTCACAGTGACCTCGCCGTGCTCCTTGAGCACGTCCCGCACCTCTTCGGGTCCCAGCGCCCTGAGCAGCGCTGTCACGCGCCCCTCCCCGCAACGGCACTCGAACTGCACGGGGGTCCCCCGGAACAAGCGCAGGTCCTGGGCCGGCAGACCCCGGCCCAGGACGTCCTCGACCGGACGCCGCAGCAGATCCCGGGCGGTCAGGCGCCCGAAGCCTCGCCGCGCCGAGTCCCAGGCCTCGCCCACGGCGGACCCGGCCGACTCCTCGGGCAGTTTCTGAATCAGCAGTCCCGCGCTGTGTTCATCGTCGGCCGCAAGCCGCACCCGCGTCGGGAGCTGTTCGGAGGCAGCGAAATACGCCTCCAGCGACTCCGCCAGGGACTCGCCGGTGAGCGGCACGATGCCCTGGTAGCGCAGGCTTCGCTCGTCCGCCTCGATGGTGACGGTGAATTGGCCTTCACTGCCGGTGAGGGAACGGAAGCTGACGTTGGTGGCCGGGCGCTCGGCCGCGAGGGCCTCGAGCTGGGCCTCGTCGAAGCGCGCGATCGCGCGCACGCGGAAATCGTGAGTGCATTGGGCGACCATCAGCCCCACCGCCCCATTGCCTTGAAGCTGCAGCGTCAAGCGGCCGCGGAACTTCAGCGTCGCGGCAAGCAGCACCGAGGCCGCCACGGCCTGTCCGAGAAGAGATCGCACTGGCGGGGGGTAATCGCCGTGGGCGCGCAGCTCGCGCCAGGCAGACTTCAGGTGCACCCAGTGCCCGCGCACGGACTGATGCTCGACGACGAAACGGCGAACGTGATCGGAATGAACGTTGGGGGTCATGGCCTCAAGATGGGGCATCGACGCTGATTAATCAATCGCGCGTGGCGCGCCGAGTCAAACCACGCTCACCTTGCGGACAATGTGCGCCTACCCCGGCAGCTTCTTCTTCAACAGCTCGTTGAGCTGCGCCGGATTGGCCTTGCCGCCGGTCGCCTTCATCACCTGGCCCACGAAGAACCCGAACAGCTTATCCTTGCCCGCCCGATACTCGGCGAGCTGGGCCGGGTTCTTCTGCATCACCGCTTCGATGGCCCGTTCGATGGCGCCGCTGTCGGTGATCTGCTTCAGTCCCTTGGCCTCGATGACGCTGTCCGCGCTTTCGCCGCTCGCCCACATCGCCTCGAACACTTCCTTGGCGATCTTGCCGGAGATGGTCTCATCGGCGATGCGCGCGAGGAGCCCGGCGAGCCGCTCGGCCGGCATCCGGCCCGCCCCGATGTCGAGACCCTCCTTGTTCAAGGCGGCGGCCAGATCGCCCATCACCCAGTTTGCGGCCAGCTTCGGCTGCGAGGGCACGGTGCGCGCCACCACCTCGTAGTAATCGGCCAGCTCGCGGCTCGCGGTGAGCACGCCCGCGTCGTAGGCCGGCAGCCCGTACTGCGCCATCAGCCTCGCCGCCTTGGCATCGGGCAGCTCCGGCAGCTCCGCCCCGACGGCCTCGATGTACTCCTCGTCCAGGGTGAGCGGCAGCAGGTCCGGGTCCGGGAAGTAGCGGTAGTCGTTGGCCTCCTCCTTCGAGCGCATCGAGCGCGTCTCGCCCTTGTCGGGGTCATACAGGCGCGTCTCCTGCCTGACAGTGCCGCCGGATTCGATGAGCTCGATCTGGCGCGCCACCTCGTACTGGATGGCCTTCTCGACGAAGCGGAAGGAGTTGACGTTCTTGATCTCCGCACGGGTACCGAGCTTGTCCGAGCCCTTGGGCCGTACCGAGACATTGGCGTCGCAGCGGAACGAGCCCTCCTGCATGTTGCCGTCGCAGATCTCCAGATAGCGCACCAGGGTGTGCACTTTCTTCATGTAGGCGATGGCCTCCTTGGCCGATCTCAAATCCGGCTCCGAGACGATTTCGATGAGCGGGGTGCCGGCGCGATTGAGATCGATCCCCGTCACCCCCGGCAACCCCTCGTGCAGTGATTTGCCCGCATCCTCCTCGAGGTGCGCGCGCGTGACACCGATGCGCTTGACCGAGCCGTCCTCCAGCACGATGTCGATCGCTCCGTGCGCCACGATGGGCAGCTCGTACTGGCTGATCTGGTAGCCCTTGGGCAGGTCGGGATAGAAGTAATTCTTGCGGGCAAAGACCGACTGGCGGGCGATGCGCGCACCGATCGCCAGGCCGAAGCGCACCGCCATGCGCACCGCCTCGGCATTGAGCACCGGCAGCACGCCCGGATAGCCGAGGTCCACCAGGCAAGCCTGGGTGTTGGGAGCCGCTCCATAGGCGGTGGCCGCCCCGGAGAAGATCTTCGAGCGGGTCGCGAGCTGGGCGTGGATCTCGAGACCGATGACCGTTTCCCACTCGCTCATCGGAAGCGCTCCGGAACCTTGAGGTGCCAGTCCGTCTCCAGCTGGTAGCGATGGGCCGCGTGCAGCAGACGCTGCTCGGCAAAATGGGGTCCGATGATCTGCAGCCCGACCGGCAGGCCTTTTACGAAGCCGCAGGGGACCGACAGGGCCGGCACCCCGGCCAGATTGGCGCTGATGGTATAGATGTCGTTCAGGTACATGGTGATGGGATCGGCGGTCTTGGCGCCCAAGGGGAAGGCCGGCGTGGGCGTCGCCGGTCCCATCAGCACATCCACCTCGCCGAACGCGCGCTGGAAGTCCGCCGCGATCAGCTGCCGCACCCGCTGCGCCTTGAGGTAATAGGCGTCATAGTAGCCGGCCGAGAGCACGTAGGTGCCGGTCATGATGCGCCGCTTGACTTCGGCGCCGAAGCCTTCGGAGCGGGAGCGCTTGTACAGGTCCTGAAGGTCCCGCGGGTCCTTGCACCGATGGCCGAAGCGCACCCCGTCGTAGCGCGCCAGGTTCGATGAGCACTCCGCCGGCGCCACTACGTAGTAGGCCGGCACCGACAGCGAGATGTTCGGCAGGCTCACCTCGCGCACCCGGGCCCCCAGGCGCGCGAAGACCGAGAGCGCCTCGCGAATGCAGCGCTCGTTGTCCGCATCGAGGCCCTCGTCAAAGAACTCCTTCAATACGCCGATCCTGAGCCCCTCGAGCGGGCCGTCGAGCCCGGCCACATAGTCCGGCACCGCCGTATCGACGCTGGTCGAGTCGCGCCGGTCGAACCCGGCCATCTCGCGCAGCACGAGGGCTGCGTCCTCGGCGCTCGCGGCGATCACACCGCCCTGATCGAGGCTGGAAGCAAAGGCGATCATCCCGAAGCGGGACACTCGCCCGTACGTCGGCTTGATCCCGGTGACGCCGCAGAGCGCGGCGGGCTGGCGGATCGAGCCGCCCGTATCGGTGGCGGTGGCCGCCGGGATGAGCCGCGCGCACACCGCGGCGGCCGACCCGCCCGAGGAGCCGCCCGGCACCCTCTCGGTGTCCCAGGGATTGCGCACCGGCCCGTAATAGCTGGTCTCGTTCGAGGAGCCCATGGCGAACTCGTCCATGTTCAGCTTGCCGAGCATGACGGCGCCCGAGGCCTTGAGCCGCTCGACCACCGCGGCGTCATAGGGCGAGACGAAATTCTCGAGCATCCGCGATCCGCAGGTGGTACGCACCCCCTCGGTGCAGAAGAGGTCCTTGTGACCGATCGGCACGCCGGCGAGCGGCCCCCCTTGCCCACGGGCGAGTGCCCGATCGGCTGCCTGCGCCGCGGCGAGGGCCTGCTCGGCCGTGATCGAGATGAAGGCGTTGAGCGCCGGCTGGGCCGCCTCGATACGTTCGAGGCAGGCGCGCACCAGCTCCACGCTCGAGAGCTCGCGGGCGCGCAGCGAGGCGGCGAGCTGGGTCAGGGTCCGAGTGTGAGCCATGTCACTCAATGACCTTGGGCACCAGGTAGAGGCTCGAGGCGACCTGCGGCGCATTCCGCTGGTAGAGCTCGTGCCCGTCGCCTTCGGTGACCGTATCGGGCCGCAGCCGCTGGGTGAGCCCGGGCAGGGGATGGGCCATCGGCGCGACGCCGGCGGTATCGGCCCGCTCGAGCTCGCCGATGAACTCGACGATGCGCGAGAGCTTGTCCTGGAAGGCCGGGATTTCGGCCGTCTCGAGCTCGAGACGGGCCAGGTGGGCGATGTTTTCGACTTGCGCGCGGGTCAGGGCCATGAGAGTGTCGTCAAGAAAACGAAAATCCGTTCGGAAATCATACATGTTGCCTTGCTGAATGTCCTATCGGTTGCTAGATTACCTGCCAATTTTCGAGTGGCGCCGGCGGGGGCCTGGCCGACCAATGATCACCGTTGCGGGGGCGTCTCACAGCGAGCAGATCTCCGCGATCGTTTCCGGCGCATAGTACGGTCTATGCAGCGGAGGGGATCGCGGAAAGATGCCCGTGTGGGGCGGTCGCAGTCGGTGCATCATTAGTCGGCCAGGCCCCTAGCGCTGGCGCCCGGTTCCACCGCCCACCCCGCATTCGGACGCTCCATGTTCAAACGCTTGCGCGGCTATTTCTCCAGCGATCTGTCGATCGACCTGGGGACGGCCAACACCCTCATTTACATCCGCGACGAGGGCATCGTCCTCAACGAGCCCTCCGTGGTCGCCGTGCAGGACGAGCCCTCTCGTGGCGGCAAGGTCATCGTCGCGGTCGGTCTGGCCGCCAAGGGAATGCTTGGGCGCACACCGGGGCACATCACCGCGGTGCGGCCCATGAAGGACGGGGTGATCGCCGATTTCACGTATACGGAGAAGATGCTCCAGTATTTCATCAACAAGGTGCACGGCAACCGGATGCTCAGGCCCTCCCCGAGGGTGCTGGTGTGCGTGCCGTTCGGCTCGACCCAGGTCGAGCGGCGCGCGATCCGCGAATCGGCCGAGGGAGCCGGCGCGCGCACCGTCGCCATAGTGAGCGAGCCGATGGCCGCTGCGGTGGGCGCGGGCTTGCCGGTGCACGAGGCGCGCGGCTCGATGGTCCTCGATATCGGGGGCGGCACCTCCGAAGTCGCCGTGCTGTCGCTGAACGGGGTCGTCTACGCCAACTCGGCGCGCATCGGAGGCGATCGCTTCGATGAGGCGATCATGAGCTACGTGCGGCGCAATTACGGCATCCTCATCGGCGAGGCGACCGCCGAGCGCATCAAGATCGAAATCGGCTCGGCCTACCCCGGGCAGCAGGTGCGCGAGCTCTCGGTCAAGGGCCGCAATCTCTCCGAGGGCGTGCCGCGCGCCTTCACGCTCAACAGCAACGAAATCCTCGAAGCGCTGCAGGAGCCTCTGCAGAACATCGTCAGCGCCGTCAAACAGGCCCTCGAGCAGACCCCGCCCGAGCTCGGCGCCGACGTGGCCGAGCGCGGCATCGTGCTCACCGGCGGCGGAGCGCTGCTGCGCGACATCGACAAGCTCCTGACGGAAGAAACCGGCCTGCCGGTGGTCGTGGCGGACGACCCGCTCACCTGCGTGGCCCGGGGCGGTGGGCGCATCCTGGAGCTGATGGACGAAATGGGCCCCGGCCACTTCGGGCTCGAGTAGCCCGCGCATACCGTGGCGGCTTTCGGCACCCGCAGCGGATCCCCGCGCAACCGCGGGGGCTCCGCTGGTTTCCGGTTCTCGCTGTATGCGCTCGCCTCGGTGCTCATCATGGTGCTCGATCAGCGGCTCGACTGGCTCGAGCGAGTCCGGTTCGCCCTGCAGGCGGTCACCTATCCGGTCGAGGTCGTCCTGAACGCCCCGGTGACCGGATGGCATTGGCTGGAGCAGGAATTCGCCTCCCGCCATGCGCTCGAGGCAGAGAACCAGCGCCTGCGGGCGCGCCTGCACGCGCTCGAGATGCGCACCTTGCGCATCGATGCGCTCGCGGCGCGCAACGCCGAGCTCATCGGACTGAAGCACGCGCTGCCGCCGGTCGCCGAGCGGTGGCTGCCGGCCGATATCGTCAATATCGAGCTCGGCGGGCTGCGCCAGCGCGTCCTGGTCGACCGGGGGGAGCGCAACGGCGTGTTCCGCAACCAGGCGGTGCTCGATGATTACGGGGTGGTCGGGCAGACCATACACGTTGGGCCCTGGAGCGCCGAGGTGCAGCTGATCACGGACCCCGACCACGACCTGCCTGTGCAGAACGAGCGGACGGGGTTTCGAAGCATCGCGGTGGGGACCGGAGACCCGACCGAGCTCGCGCTGCCGTATCTGCCCGCCAATGCCGACATCCGGGTCGGCGACGTCCTGGTGACCTCGGGCTTAGGCGGCGTGTTCCCACCGGGCTACCCGGTGGGCCGGGTGACCGAGGTGCACCCCAGCGCCGCTCAACCCCTGGCGCGGGTGCTGGTGGCCCCTTTCGCGCACCTCGAGACCGACCGCGAGGTGATGCTGCTGTGGTTTCGCCAGGGCAATCCCGCGTCTCCGCTGAAACTCAGCGCGGGTGAGCTCACCCGCGGCAACCCGGCCATCCAGCCCCAGCGCGTGCCGAAGCCGAAAGCGCCCCCGGCCGTGCAGAAGCCCGGCGTGAAGCGCTCTGGGTCCGCGGCCGTCCGCCTCGGGCCCGCCACGCCGCACAAGGGACGACGCAAGCCATGAGGGCCTCTGCCCGCGGCGCGATTTTCAAGACGACGCTGATCGCGCTCGTTCTGACCCTGCTGCCGCTGCCCTCGTGGCTCGCTATCATCCGGCCGGAATTCCTCGTGCTGACGGTGCTCTATTGGTCCATCCAGGCGCCCTCGAGCGGCGGGATTGGGCTCGGCTGGCTCGCAGGCCTGGTGCTCGATGCCTTTCAGGGACCGGTGCTGGGCGAGCACGCGCTCGCGATGGCGCTGGTGGCCTACCTTGGGGTGCACGAGCATCAGAAAATCCGCACCAAGCCGCTGCTGCAGCAGTCGTTGGTGGTGTTCGCAGTGCTGGTTCTGTATGAGTTCGTCCTGTTCGCCGTCGACGGCTGGAGCGGGCACCCCCTGGTCACGCCCCTGCGCTGGGTGCCGGCCGCGACCGGCGCGTTGATCTGGCCGGCCGTCGCCACCGTCCTCTCTCGCAGCTACCGGCTACGCACGTGAGCCTGTGACCTTCCGGAATGTCCCCCGTCCGCATCAAGGATCACTGGCGCGAGCAGCGCATATTCGACCGTCGCGCCTGGTTTGCCGGCGCGGTGATGGTGCTCGCGGCGCTTGCCGTGGTGTGGCGCCTCTACTACCTGCAGATCGAGCGCCATGGCTACTACTCGGTGATGGCCCAGGCCAACGGCGTGCGCACCGAGCCCATCCCGGCGGCGCGCGGCTTGATTGTCGCCCAGGACGGCGAGGTCATCGCCTCGAACCGGCCGACGTTCGATCTCATGCTCACTCCCGACGAGGTACCGGACCTGCGCGGCTCGCTCGCCCATCTGGTGAAGCTCAAGCTGCTGCGGGCCGATGACGTCCCCAACCTGATCCGCATCATCGCGTCCCACCAGAGCTTCGACAGCGTGCCGATCCGTCTGGATCTGTCGGAGCAGGAAGTTGCGCGCTTCGCGGTGCGCCGATACGAATTCCCCGGGATCAACATCAGTCCGCAGCAGGCACGCTGGTATCCGTTCGGATCGCTGGCCGTCGGTGCGGTGGGCTACGTGGGCACGATCAGCGCCAACGACCTGAAGCATATCAATCAGGCGGCCTACGCCGGCACCGCCGTGATCGGCAAGAGCGGAGTCGAAGCGGCCTACGAGAAGCAGCTGCACGGCACCAACGGCTACCGCCAGATCCTGGTGGATGCGCTGGGCCGGCCCGTGCGCCGGCCGGGCGTGCTCGCCCGGGACCTGCACGTCGAGCCGCCCGTACCGGGGGACGACGTCATCCTCTCGCTCGACCTGAAGATCCAACGGTTGGCCGAGAAGCTGCTCAAGGGGCGGGACGGTGCGGTGGTGGCGCTCGATCCATGGAACGGCGACATCATCGCCTTGGCCACCTCTCCGGCGTTCGACCCGAATCTCTTCGCCCGTGGTATCAGCGAAAAGCAGTACCGGGCGCTCGTGAACGATCCGCGCCTGCCGCTGTTCAACCGGGCGCTGCGTGCGCAGCTGCCCACCGGCTCGACGGTCAAGCCGGCGCTCGCCCTCGGGGCTCTCACCGACGGGCTGGTCAACCCCGACAAACTGATGTACGCCTCCTCCGCGTGGCACCTTCCCGGCAGCGGCCACCTCTTCCATAACGCCGCGCACGAAGTGTGCGGCTGGATGAACCTGCGCCTGGCGATCATCATTTCGTGCGACGTGTACTTCTACCAGCTCGCCTATAAGATGGGCGTCGACCGGATCGGGGCCTGGCTGCCGAACTTCGGTTTCGGCCGCCCCACCGGCATCGACATTCCCGGCGAGCAGCCGGGACTGGTGCCCACGCCGGCCTGGATGGCGAGACATTACCCGCACGACCGCGGCTGGTATCCCGGCGACACGGTGATTCTCGGCATCGGCCAGGGTTCGTTCCTGGCCACACCGCTACAGCTCGCGCACTACACCGGCATCCTCGCCACGCGCGGACTGAGCTTCGAGCCGCGCTTGGTGACGGGATTGCGCAACCCGCGCACGCACAAGATCCACTGGAAGCGGCCGATTCTCGACGGCAACCTCACGATGATCAGCCCGGCCTCCTGGAAGGTCGTCGTCAGCGCGATGCACGGCGTCACCACCAATCGCCGCGGCACCGCCTACTGGGCCATGATCAACAGCCCCTACTCCATCGCCGGCAAGACCGGCACGGCGCAATTGACTCGCGAGCAGGCGAACGGCGACTACAATGAGAAGACCACGCCGGAGAAGCTGCGTGACGATTCCTGGTTCATCGCCTTTGCGCCCGTGCAGGCCCCGCGCATCGCGGTCGCCGTGCTGGTCGAGCATGCCGGCTGGGGCGCCACGGCCGCGGCGCCGATTGCCCGCAAGATCATGAATGCCTACCTCTTGGGCCCGAACGGCAAACCCCTGCCCGCAACGCCTCGAGAGCCGCTCTCGGTGCCCCCGGGCCTCAAAGCCCGGGTTCGCGCCGGCGTGTCCGCAACGCTCACGCCTCTGCAACTGGCGGCCAGACCTCAAACGCCTCCGGCTGGCTCCCGGGTGCTGGCGAAGGAGGCGCCTTGAGCTACATGCTGCATGAAGAGGTGTCCGCGGAGTCCCGGACGCGCCGCACGCTCGGCGGCGCGGCTCGGGTGCTGCTCGCGCTGAAGGTCGACGGACCGCTGCTGATCGGCTTGGGGCTCGTCGCCGCGTACGGGCTGCTGGTGCTCTACAGCGCTTCAGGGGAGAACTTCCCGATGCTGCTGCGCACCGTGCTGCGCCTGGCGCTCGGAGCGGTCATCATGCTCGCCCTCGCGCGGGTCAATCCCAACGTTCTCCGCCGCGCCTCGCCCTGGCTTTACGCCATCGGCGTGCTGCTGCTGCTGGCCGTGGCCGCCGTCGGCCACGTGCGCCTCGGCGCCAAGCGCTGGCTCGATTTCGGTCCCGTGCATTTCCAGCCCTCGGAGCTGATGAAGCTCGCCGTACCCATGATGTGCGCCTGGTATCTGCACGAGCGACCGCTGCCGCCGCGGTGGACCGATCTCGCCATGCTCGGCGTCATCATCCTCGTACCGGTCGCGCTGGTGGCCAAGGAGCCCGACCTCGGCACGGCCATGCTCATCGGCGCCGCCGGCTTCATCGTGGTGTTCCTCGCGGGCCTGCGCAAGCGGGTCATCGTCGCGCTGCTGCTGCTGGCCGTGGGCGGCGTGCTCTTCGGAATGCGCTTCATGCACGGCTACCAGCGCGAGCGCCTGGTCAGCTTTCTGAACCCCCAGGCCGATCCGCTCGGCGCCGGCTATCACATCATCCAGTCGCAGATCGCCCTCGGCTCGGGCGGGGTGTTCGGCAAGGGCTGGATGGCCGGCAGCCAGGCTCTGCTCGATTTCCTGCCCGAGCGGACCACGGATTTCATTTTTGCGGTGATCGGCGAGGAGTTCGGCCTGCTCGGCGTGCTCGGATTGCTGCTGCTGTATGCCTTCGTCATCGGGCGCTCGCTGTATCTGTCCGTGCAGGGACCGGACACCTTCTCCCGGCTGCTCGGCGGCAGCGTCGCGCTCACCTTCTTCATTTACGTGTTCATCAACGCAGGCATGACCACCGGCCTGCTGCCGGTCGTCGGCGTGCCGCTGCCGCTGGTGAGCTACGGCGGCAGCTCCGTGGTGACGGTGCTGTCAGGTTTCGGTATTCTGATGTCGCTGTATTCGCACCGGAAGCTCATGGGCTAGGAGCCCGGACTCGGGGGCGTCGCCACGAGGGCGACCCCCACCGGGGCACGACGCCGACGCGGGTCGGCCGCAGCAGACGAGTCCAAGTCCGATAGGCTCCCAGTTCCGGCTTGATCACGATCCCCGATTCGATATCCTTTGGCGCAACCCAGGCAGACACGCCAACGTGTTCCCGCGTATCCATTCCCTGCCACGCTTGATTCTGCCGGCGCTGATTGCGCTGGCCGTTCTTGCGCAGCCGGCCGCAGCGCTCGAGGCCGCGGCGCCCTTTGTTCATGGGCGGCAATCACCGAGGCGATTGCCGCAAGACCCTACACAGCTACCGCGGGCTAGGGAACGGCCCTGCGCCCGCTGCGCCCGGCCATCGGCGCTTCGCGCCGGAAAGACAGCACCGTTCTCCCACGCGCAGCTCTCCCGGTTCGCCTCCCGGGTCGCGCAGCGCGACTCGCTCGACCGGCGCTGGGTGCTCCGAGTGCTCGAGCAGGCCCGCGAGCAGCCCGACATCATCGACATGATGAATCGTCCCGCCGAGAAAGTGCTGAAGTGGTGGCAGTACCGGCGGATCTTCCTCACGCGCGAGCGAATCGCCCTCGGCGTGCGGTTCTGGCGCGAGCATCGCGAGGCGCTCGAGCGTACCGGCGCGCAATGGGGCGTCGCGCCTCGCTATATCGTGGCCATCCTCGGCGTCGAGACCTACTACGGGCGCCTCCCGGGCACCTACCGCGTGCTCGATGCGCTCTCGACCCTGACCTTCGACTACCCGTCCCGCAGCGGCTACTTCGGCCACGAGCTCGGCAAGTTCCTGGTGCTCGCCCATCGCGACGGACTCGACCCGCTCTCGGTGAAAGGCTCCTACGCCGGGGCGATGGGGCCGATGCAGTTCATGCCGTCGAACTGCCTGAGGTACGCGGTGAGCACCGACGGGCACCCGCCCAACCTGCTCACGAACTGGGACGACATTTTCGCGAGCGTCGCCAACTACCTGCGCGCGCACGGCTGGCAGGCGGACGAGCCGGTCCTGGCCCCGGTCAGCGTGGAGCCGCAGGCGACCTTCCACGTCGATCCGCACGATCTGGCGCTCGACCGCACGATCGGCGGCTTGGCGGCCGAGGGCGCCAGGGTCGAGAGCGACGCCCCCGCCGATACGCGCGTGGCGCTGCTGCTGGCCGAGGAGCGGACGGGACCGGTCTACCGCGCCGGCTTTCACAACTTCCGTGTGATTCTGAGCTACAACGACAGCGCGCTGTACGCCATGGCGGTCAACGACCTCGCCCAGGCGATCGCACGGCACATGGGCCAGCCGCCCGGCACATTGGCCAGCGGCGCGGACCGGCTGAGGTGAGGGTAGCGGCGCTCCTTGGCGCGGTTTCCCTGGCGGCTCTTCTGGCCGGTTGCGCGACCACCCGGCATGGGGAAGCGAGGCCCGGCCCGGGCCTCCCGCTCCTGCCCTCGGACTGGCGCTCGATCCCCAATCCGGTGCCGCGCTATCTGCCGCCGGCCCCCCGGGGCAATCCGCCGTTCTACGACGTCGACGGCAGGCGTTATTATGTGCTGGCAAGCGCAAACGGCTATCACGCCGTCGGCGTGGCCTCGTGGTACGGACCGGCATTTGACGGCCAGTACACCGCCGACGGCGATCGGTACAACATGTATGCGATGACCGCCGCAAACAAAGTGCTGCCGCTGCCCACCTTCGTGCGCGTGACCGACCTCGGCAACGGACGCAGCGTCATCGTCAAGGTCAACGACCGCGGCCCGTTCGTCGCCCATCGCCTCATCGACCTGTCCTATCTGGCGGCGGCCAAGCTCGGCATGCTCGCCACGGGCACGGCGCTGGTCGAGGTGCGCGCCATCACGCCCGGCAGTCCCGATGTGCTCACGAGCGCCGCGGAGCATCCCACCCCGATGCTCTACGTTCAGGTGGGCGCCTTTGCCGTGTCCGCCAACGCCGAGCGGGTACTCGCGAGACTTCAGGCCGCCGGGATGTCGAGCGCATTCATCCTCTCGCCGGCGGTCACCGGAGGCCGTCTGTACCGGGTGCGCGTGGGACCGGTGAACGGCGTGCCTCAGTACGACCGGCTCGCCACCCGGCTCGCGGCACTCGGCTACCCGGGCGCCATCCTGGTGAAACCGTGAGGCGTGCCGCAGGAAGAACTATCCGGCGCGAGCGCACTCTTAACCTTGCGCGTCCGCCGCGTCACCCGAAACGGAGGAATCTCTAACATGTCCCGCCCATCCGCCCTGGCCGCGATAGCGGCCCTCCTGCCCGGCCTGATCGCGCTCGTTCCGGCCCGCGCGGCCGTGCCGGTGCCGCCGCCGCCGCCGCCGCCGCTGAACGCGCACTCCTACATTCTGGTCGACGTCAATACCGGCAAGGTGCTCGCGGCGAAAAATCCCGACGACAAGATGCCGATGGCGAGCCTGACGAAGCTCATGACCGTATACATCGTCTTCTCCGCGCTGAAAAGCGGACAACTCTCGCTCAACACCCCCGTGTTGATCAGCACCGCCGCATGGCGCACGGGCGGCTCGCGCATGTTCGTCAACCCGGGCACCAGGGTGCCCGTGCTCGATCTGCTGAAGGGTGTCGTGGTGGATTCGGGCAACGACGCGACCGTGGCGCTTGCCCAGAAGATCGGCGGCACCCGTGCCGGCTTCGTCTCGCTCATGAACGACTATGCCCGCCGGCTCGGCCTGCACTCGACGCACTACGCGGACGTCGACGGGCTGCCCGTGCCCGATCACTATACGACGGCGCGCGATCTCGCCACGCTCAGCATGGACCTTATCCGCGACTTCCCGCAGTACCGCTTCATCTTCAAGATCAAGAAATTCACCTGGGATCACATCACGCAACGCAACCGCGTGTCGCTGCTGTGGACCGATCCGTATGTAAAAGGCATGAAGACCGGCTATACGGATGCCGCCGGCTACTGCATGATCGTCTACGCCGATCGCAACGGAATGCGCCTGGTGTCGGTCGTGCTGAACACACCAAGCTGGGACGCGCGGGTCAATGACAGCCAGGCGCTGATCACCTACGGCTACAACTTCTTCGAGAACGACAGAGTCGCGGCCGCGCGCGAGACTGTGGCCAAGCCACGCGTGTACGATTCGGCAGCCGGATACGCCCCGGTCGGTCCGGAGCGTGCCGTCGAGCTCACCGTGCTGCGCGGCCACAACACGCTGCACACGCATATCGAGTGGAAACATTGGCCGCTCGTGGCGCCCCTCGCCGCCGGCGCGGCCGTGGGCACGCTCGTCGTCACGGACGGCGCCGGGCGGCCTGTCGCCAGCACCTCGCTCGTCACCCTGGCCCCGGCGCCGGAGGGCGGACTGCTGACACGCCTCTCCGACGACATGCACCTGTGGTTCTCGCACTGATGGCCGAGCCCTTCCCGACTTGTTATCTCGACGGCGACTACCTGCCGATCGAGAAGGCGCGCATCTCGCCGCTCGACCGCGGGTTCCTCTTCGGCGACGGCGCTTACGAGGTGATGCCGGTCTACGGCGGCAGGCCCTTCCGCCTGGAGGCGCACTGCGCACGCCTGACACACAGTCTCGCCGAGCTGCGCATGCACGATCCGCTTTCGCGCGATCAGTGGCGTGAGATCTTCTCGACACTCATCGAGCGCAACGGCGGCGGCGACCAGTATCTGTACTGCCAGGTGACCCGGGGGGTCGAGCGCGGCCGCAGCCACGCGCCGCTTCCCGTGGTCCCGCGCACCATCTTCGCCTTCTGCGCGCCGCTGCCGGCGACCTCGCGGGCGGTGCTGGAGGAGGGGGTCGCCTGCGTGACCGCCACCGATACGCGCTGGGCTCGCTGCGACATCAAGTCCACTGCGCTGCTCGCGAACGTGCTGCTGCGCCAGCTGGCGGTGGAAGCCGGTGCGGCGGAGACCATACTGCTGCGCGACGGACAGCTGACCGACGCATCCTCATCCGCCGTGCATGCCGTGATCGGAGGCGAGCTGCACACCCCGCCGAACTCACGGGAGATCCTTCCCAGCACCACCCGCACCGTGATGGAGGAGGTCGCGACGCGCATCGGCATACCCTGGCGCGCCGCTCCCGTGAGCGAAGCGGAGCTGCGCGGCGCCGAGGAGATCTGGATCTCCGCGGCCACGCGCGAAGTGCAGCCGGTGACCCGCCTCGACGGCCGCCGCGTGGGCGACGGCCGCCCCGGCCCCTTGTGGCGCCGCGTGTACGAGGAATTCCAGCGCTGGAAGGGTGAGCTGCGGGACGAGCCGTGGTGAGCGAGCCGGTGCTGACATTTCCGGCGGACTATCCGATCAAGGTGATCGGCCGCCCCTCCGACGAGTTTCGCGCCCGGGTGCACGCCATCGTGTTGCGCCACGCCCCGACGCTCGAGTCCGAGCGCGTGAGCGAGCGGCTGAGCGGCGGCGGCAACTTCCTGTCGATTTCCTACACCGTCCTCGCCGAGAGCCGCGAGCAGATCGAGGCGCTCACCGTCGAGCTCAAGGCCTGCGAGGGAGTGATGATGCTGCTCTGATCGCGCCCCTGCCCGGCCGCGCCGCGGCCCCGGGGATTCAGCGCGCCGGCGGCGGGGCAATCAGAGCCGATAGGCCCGCTTCGGCAACCGATAGGCGAGGTCCACGGCCGTCTCGGCGGCCTCGTCCTCGGCCAGGCGATGCTCCGCGACCAGCCTCGCCAGGAAGGCGCAGTCGACGCGCCGAGCCACGTCGTGGCGCGCGGGAATCGACAGGAATGCGCGCGTGTCGTCGTTGAAGCCCACGGTATTGTAGAAGCCGGCCGTTTCCGTGGTTCGCTCGCGGAACCGCCGCATGCCTTCCGGACTGTCGTGGAACCACCAGGCCGGTCCCAGCTTGAGCACCGGATAGTGACCGGCGAGCGGCGCGAGCTCGCGGCTGTAAGCCGACTCGTCCAGCGTGAAAACGATCATCGAGAGCCGCGGATCGTTGCCGAAGCGGTCTAGCAGCGGTTTCAGGGCGCGCACGTAGTCGGTGGGCTGCGGAATGTCGGCGCCCTTGTCGCGACCGTGGCTCTCGAACACGGCGCGGTTGTGGTTACGGAAGGCGCCGGGGTGGATCTGCATCACCAACCCGTCCTCGAGGCTCATTTTGGCCATCTCCGTGAGCACCTGGGCGCGGAACAGCTCCGCGTCGGCGGCGCTGAAGCGGCCGGAGAGGATCTTCGCAAGCAGTGCCTGCGCTTCGCGTTCCGACAGGTCGGCCGTGGCCGCGGTCGGATGGCCGTGATCGGTCGCGGTCGCGCCGAGCGCCGCGAAAGCCGCGCGGCGGCGCCTGTGCGCTTCGAGGTAGCCGCGCCACGAGTGGACATCCTGCCCCGTCAGGCCGGCAAACCGCTCGAGCGCGCTCCGAAACTGCTCATGCTCGGGGTCGACGACCGGATCGGGCCGGTAGGTGCTGATCACCCGCCCCGGCCAGCCGCTGCGCCGGATGGCGGCGTGCGCCTCCAGCGTGTCGGTGGGGCCTTCGGTCGTCGCCAGCACTTCGATCTTGAACCGGTCGAACAGCGCGCGCGGTCTGAACGCAGGGGTCTGAAGCGCCTCGCCGATCGAATCGAAATACAGGTCGGCCGTGTCGGCATCCAGGCGCACCTCGAGGCCGAAGACGTGCCCGAACACCTGATCGAGCCACAGCGCCGAAGGCGTCCCTCGAAACAGGCTGTAGCCGCTCGCGAATTCCCGCCACGCCTCGCGCGGCTCGATCTCCGATGCCCCCCGTCGCGAGCCGACGCCCAGCCGCTCGAGCGGCACACCCTGGCTGTAGAGCATGCGGTAAAGGTAGTGATCGGGCGCCAGCAACAGTTCCACGGCGTCACCGAACGGCTCGTCATCGGCAAACCAAGCCGGGTCGGTGTGTCCGTGCGGGCTGATGATCGGCAGCTCCCGCACGTGCTCGTAAAGCGATCGCGCCACAGCGCGCACGCCGGGGTCGGCGGGAAACAGACGATCGGGATGCAGGATGAGGGGCCGCGGCATGGAAAAGCATTATAGGTAACCGGTAGCAGAGCGCAACCGCCGCCCACCTGCGCCGGACGGCCGCGCGAACGGTCAGGAGCGGGCGGGACGGGACACGGACGGCGGCGCCGTCGATTGCCGCTCGATGAGCGCCGGCGTGAATTCCGCCGCGGATGTCTTGGCGGCTTCCTTCGGCGTCGCAAACAGTTTCTCCGCGGCCATCCGGCCCATCTCCTGCACCGGCAGGCGCACCGATGTCATCGCCGGCCAGATGCGCGAGGCGATCGGAGCATCGTCGAAGCCGATCACCGAGAGCTCCTCGGGGATGCGGATACCAAGCTCGTGCGCCGCGCTGTACACGCCGCTCGCCATCTCGTCGTTGCCGACGAAGATGGCCGTCGGCCGGTCCGAGCGCACGAGCAGCTCGCGCCCGCGGGCCAAACCCGATTCGTACGTGTATGCGCCGGGGACGATCAGCTCCGGCGCGAGCGCCAGACCATATTCGGCCAGTCCGGCCACGAACCCCGCCCGCCGCTCATGCGAGGAGCGAAACAGCGGCGGCCCGGAGATATACGCGATGCGACGATGGCCGAGTTCCGCGAGGCGGCGGGCGGCCGCGGCGGCGCCGCGCGCATCGTGCGTCAGCACCAGACGGGCCGGCTTGTCGAGTCGGGCGCAAGCGATCCGCACGTAGGGACAGCCCACGGATTCGAGCAGCTTTGCCAACCCCTCGTCCTCCGAGACGGAGGGCGTCAGCACGACGCCGAAGAGGCGCAGCCGCTCGACGAAAGCGCGCATGTCGGCCAGAAAGGTCGGACTGCGCCGGTCGCAGGGGCGGATCACCAGGTAGTAGCCGCGATCGACCAGGGCATCGAGAATTCCGAGCTGCAGGTACTCCACGTACTGGGGATTGGGATTGTCGTGGATCAAGCCGACCAGGAACGAACGCCGGAATGCCAGGCCGCGCGCCTGTGGATCCGGCTCATAGCCATGCTCGGCGATGATCGCCTCGATGCGCGATCGTGTGCGGGCGTTGACGTATGGCGCCTCGTTGATCACGCGCGACACGGTCTTCTTGGATACCCCGGCCAGACGCGCGATGTCGGTGATGGTGAGCCGCGCGCGGCCCTGATGGCCCCGCGCCTGTGACGGGCGCCCGCGCGCGGACCGCTTCGGAGCGTGGGAGGGGGAGTTGGGGGTCTTGTCGCGGCTGCTCATCGGCCGTTGTTCGATTGTAACCGCCGCAGTGTAGCAGACAGGACATCCGGCCGAAGCGCGTGCGGCTTCCGCTCCAACCTCGACCCCGGATCGGGCCGGCGAGCGGCCTTGCGCAATTGTTATGTCACCGGTTACCATGACGGCCATGGCCCGCCCCGAACACCCCGACGCGCTGAAGGTGCATCCCCAGGATGACGTGCTCGTTGCGCTGCGCGACCTGCAGCCGGGAGAGGCGGTCTGATGGCACGAGGAAGCGATCATCACCCGCTGCCGGATCCCGCGCGGCCACAAGGTTGCCGCCAGGACGATCGAGGCCGGAGCCGCGATACGCAAGTACGGCTCGCCGATCGGCCGGGCCGTCCGCCGCATACAGGCCGGTGAGCACGTGCACACCCACAATCTGGCGACGGCGCTCACGGCGGTGACGCAGTGCAGGTACACGCCCGCGGCCGCAGCGCCGACCGCCCCGGACACGCGGACCTTCCTCGGCTATCGGCGCAGCGACGGCCGCGTGGGGACCCGCAACGAGCTCTGGGTGCTGTGCAGCGTCGGCTGCGTCGCACATACCGCGCGGCGCATCGCCGAGACCGGGTTCGAGCGGCTCAGAGACCGGGTGGACGGGGTTCACGCGCTCACGCACCCGTTCGGCTGCTCGCAACTCGGTGACGACCTCGCGCACACACGCCAGATCCTGGCGGCGCTCGCCGCCCACCCGAACGCCGGCGGCGCGCCCATCCTCACCGAGATACCGGAGCTGTTCGGCGCCGAGCATCTGCTCATGGCGCGCGCCGCGGACGAGGCGGTTTCGGGCACCGCCCTCGCCGCCGCCGGCGCAACGGTCCTGCTGTTCACCACCGGCAGGGGCACGCCGTTCGGCTTCCCGACCCCGACGCTGAAGATTTCCACCACGAGCGCGCTGGCGCAGGCCAAGCCCCGCTGGATCGACTTCGACGCCGGACGGCTGCTGAAGGGAGCCAGGATGGACGAGCTCGCGCACGAGCTGCTCGCCCTGGTGATCGAGACGGCTTCGGGACGCGCGAGCTGCGCCGAGCGCAATGGCGAGCGGGAAATCGCGATCTGGAAGACGGGAGTCACGCTTTGAGGTCTCACAGGACGGGCGCCCACAGGGATGCCCGGCTTCCCGGCGCCCCCGCGGGCGATACGGGGGATATGCCGCGACTGTGCGAGCGCACGCTCCCAGAGGTTCCCCCGGATGTGCTTCGGCCCGGCTACGACCGGGCAGGCACACGCATCGGCACGGTGCACTTCGGGCCTGGCGCCTTCCATCGGGCGCACCAGGCGTTTTACTTCGACCGCCTGCTCGAGCACGACTCCGGCCGCGCCGTCTGCGCCGTCTCTTTGAGGACCTCGTCGGTGCGCGACGCGCTCAAGCCGCAGGACGGCCTGTACGCGCTGCTCGAGCTCGACGCGACACCCTCGCTGCGCGTGGTGGGCGCCATCCGCGAACTGCTCGCGGCCGCGCAAGATCCGGCCGCCGTGAGCGCCCGCTTGAGCGCACCGGAAACCTCGATCGTCACCATGACCGTCACCGAGAAGGGCTACTGCCTCGACGGCGCCGGCGGCCTCGACTTCGATCATCCTGACATCCGCCACGACCTGAGCCGCCCCGAGTCACCGCGCAGCCTGATCGGCTGGCTCGTGCACGGACTGGCGCTGCGGCGCGGATTGGGGCGGCTGCCCTACCTGACGATCTGCTGCGACAACCTCTCCGACAACGGATCGAAGCTGCGCAACGCGGTCCTGGACTTCGCCGGGCGCCGCGACCGGGCCCTGGCCGGATGGATCGAGGCACACGCGCACTTTCCCCGCACCATGGTCGACAGCATCACCCCGGCGACCGATGCCGCGCTGCGCGAACGCGTCGGGCGATGCCTCGGCATGCGCGACGCGTGGCCGGTCCAGCGCGAGCGATTCGTGCAATGGATCCTGGAGGAGACGGATTTCCCGGAACAGCCCGACTGGGCCTCGGTAGGCGTCACGCTCAGCCGCGACGTCTCGACATACGAGCGAGCGAAGCTGCGCCTGCTGAACGGCGCCCACTCGACTCTCGCCTATGTCGGCCTGCTGGCGGGACTCGAGACGGTGGCCGACGCCATGGCGGTTCCGGCGTTGCGCACGTTCATCGAGCGGCTGATGGCGAGCGACATCGAGCCGACGCTGTCCGCCCCCCGCAGCGAGGAGCTCAGCGCCTACCGGCGCTCGGTCCTGACGCGCTTCGAGAACCCGGCCATGCGCCACCAACTCGCGCAGATCGCCTGGGACGGCTCGCAGAAGCTGCCCATTCGCATTCTCGGCACGATGGACTACGCGCTGCGCGAGCGCCGCCCGCTCGGGCGGCTCGCCGTGCCGATTGCCGCATGGATGCACTTCATCCGCGCCCAGGCCGCGGCCGGAGCGCCGATCGTGGACCCTCTGCGCGAGCGGCTGACCGCCTGCGGCCAGGCCGCGACCGGCGACCCGCGGCACGATCTCGCGCTGTTTCTCGCGCTGCCCGCAGTGTTCCCGGCCGACCTGGCTCAGAGCACGCCGTTCGTGCGGGCCGTCGGCAAGGCGTACGAGCGTATCGGCGCAGGCGGCGTGCTCGCGGCCCTGAGCCGCGATTGAAGACGGCTCAGGCGAAATCCCGCCCGTACAACCGCCGTATCAGATGCGGCAACAGCCCCTGCTGCGCCCGCTCGACCGAGCCGATGGCGCACAAGTCCGCGAGCCTGACCATGGACAGGCCCGGATAGCCGCAGGGATTGATGCGATTGAACGGCTCGAGATCGTTGACCACGTTCATTGCGATACCGTGGTAGCTGGCGCCGCGGCGGACGCGGATGCCGACGCTGGCCAGCTTTCTGCCCTCGACATAGACACCTGGAGCGCCGCTGCGGCATTCGGCCGGGATGCCGAGCCCCGCGGCGTAGTCGATCACGCTGCGCTCGAGCGCCGTCACCAGATCGCGCACGCCGAGACCCGCGCGCCTGAGGTCCACCATCGGGTACACCACCAGCTGCCCCGGCCCGTGGTAGGTGACCTGGCCGCCCCGATCGATCTGCACGACGGGAATGTCGCCCGGCGAGAGCACGTGCGCCGCGCTGGCGCTCATCCCCAGCGTGAATACCGGCGGGTGCTCGAGGAGCCAGAGCTCATCGGCCGTTTCCGCCGCGCGCTCGTCGGTGAAGCGCTGCATCGCCCGCCAGGTCGGCTCGTACTCCTGGAGTCCCAGGCGGCGCACCACCGGGGCCGGCACGGGCGCCGGCGAGGCACGCAGGCGATCCTCCGGCGATCGCCCGGCGGGGTCCGGGCTGGGAAGGCTCGCGCAGGGAACGGCCGGGGGCACGGCCTACTCCGCGGCCGCGAGGAGAGAGTTGTCGAGCCCGGCGTTGTTGCGGTTCAGTGCCTGCTCGGCACGGTAGCTGGAGCGCACCAGGGGTCCCGAGACGCACTCCAGGAAACCGGACGCCAGCGCCCGTTGCCGATAGCGATCGAACTGCGCCGGGGTGACGAAACGCTGCACCGGCAAATGATTCACCGTGGGGCGCAGATACTGCCCCAGAGTGACGATGTCGACATCGGCCGCGCGCAGGTCCTGCAGCGTCTCCTCGATTTCCTCGTCTGTCTCGCCCAGGCCCAGCATGAGACTGCTCTTGGTCAACACCCCGGGCCGATGGCGCTTGCCGTGCGCAAGCACCTCGAGCGTGCGTTCGTAGCCGGCGCGCGGATCGCGCACCGGATGCGTCAGACGCCGCACGGTCTCGATGTTCTGTGCGAACACGTCGAGGCCCGACTCGACTACGGTCTGCACGTCCGCAAGCACACCCTGGAAGTCAGGCGTCAGTGCCTCGACCGCCGTCGCCGGATTGCGGCGCTTCACCGCGCGGATGCACTCCGCGTAATGTGCGGCTCCGCCGTCGGCAAGGTCATCGCGATCGACCGAAGTCAACACAACGTACTTCAGCCTCATCAGCTCCACGGTCCGGGCGGCGTTCTCGGGCTCGTCCGGGTCCAGCCAGCCGCGGGGATTGCCGGTATCCACCGAGCAGAAGCGGCAGGCGCGCGTGCACACCGCGCCCATGAGCATGATGGTGGCGGTGCCGGCGTTCCAGCACTCCCCGATATTCGGACACTTGGCCTCCTCGCATACCGTGGCCAGGCGGTGCTCCTTGACGATGCCCTTCACGGACTGAAACCCGGCGCCCGAGGGCGCGCGGGCCCGCAGCCACGGGGGTTTGCGCGAGAACGCGGCGGGGCCCGCGGCGGCGGCCTTCATGCCGTCCCGGATTGCGGTAAACCCTTGAGATGTAAGGTATTTCTCACCGCTGCGCGCGGCGGCAAACTCCGTGACGACCGGGATGTCTTTGAGGCTGGCCATGGCCGTATTGTACGATTCCGACCGCCCTCACACTAATTCATCATTGGCGCAACGTGCTCGTGCCCCTTCCGGCGCGCACGTGCGCGTCCAGCCAGGCGAGGCGCTCGGGTGAGCCGGCATCGTGCCACTCGCCCCTAAACACCTCCCCGCGCAGGCGCCGGGCCGCGATGGCCCGCTTCAGCAGCGGCAGCAGGGGAAACTTCCCCGGGCGGCAGCCGGCGAAGAACTCGGGCCGATACACTCCGATGCCGGTGTAGGTGAAGCGCTCCGAATCCCGCTCCACCACCACACCGCCATCGACGCCAAAGTCCCCGTGCGGATGGTGCGGCGGATTCGGCGCAAGCACGATGCGCGCATCCGCATCGTCCTCCAACACCAGATACCGGCTGAAGTCCGCGTCGGTCCAGATATCGGCGTTGACGACCAGGAAGGGCCGCGCCCCGAGCAGCGGCAGCGCCCGCAGGATGCCCCCGCCGGTTTCGAGCGGCTCGGGGCCTTCCTCGCTGTAGGCGATGCGCAACCCGTAGCGCTCGCCGCCGCCCAAAGCGGCGCGAATCCGCCCGCCCAGCCACGAGAGATTGACGACCACGTCGCTGACGCCGGCGCGCGCGAGCGCCTCGAGGTGGTAGGCGATCAGCGGCCTGCCGGCGACCTCGACCAGCGGCTTGGGCAGGGAATCGGTCATCGGGCGCAACCGCTCGCCGCGGCCGGCCGCCAGCAGCATCGCGCTCGGAGGCCGGAGCGATTCGCTCACGGCTGCATCGCCCGCGCAGCCACCCGCTCATTGGCGCGCGGCAGCTCGGCAGTCACCCGCCGCTCGAGAAACTCCGACAGGTCCCCGAGCTGCGCGTAGCGCCGGCAGGTGTCGCGCACGTACCGAAGGGTCAGCGGCAGATCGCGCAGATACCCGCCCTTGCCGTCGCGGTACCACAGGCGCGCGAATATGCCGAGCACCTTCAGGTGGCGCTGCACCCCGATCAGGTCGAACCACCGCAGGAACTGCGCCGCATCCTCGCCGGCGGGTCCTCCCTGGGACGCAAGCCGCTCGCGATAGCCGTCCACCCAGTCCATGACCCGCTCGCGCGGCCACGAGATATAACAGTCCTTCAGCAGCGAGACCAGGTCGTAACCGACGGGGCCGCGCACGGCGTCCTGGAAATCGAGCACACCGGGATTGCGCTCGGCGACCACCATGAGGTTGCGCGAGTGATAGTCGCGGTGAACGAGCACCTGCGGCTGCGAGAGCGCCTCGGTTGCCAGGAACTCGAACGCCTCCTCCAGCATCCGCCGCTCGGACGAGGGCAGCTCGATCGCCAGGTGCCGGGCCAGGAACCACTCCGGCATCAGAGCCATCTCGCGCAACAACGGCCCGCGGTCGTAGGCAGGCAGCTGCCTCGCCGCCTCCAGCCCCCCTACCTGGATCCGCGCGAGCGCCTGCAACGCGTCATCGTACAGGCGCTGCGCGTCGCCGCCGCCGGCAAGACGCGCCAGGTAGTGCGTGCCGCCCAGGTCCTCGAGCAGCAGCAGTCCGCGATCGGCATCCGCCTCGTGCACGTGCGGCACATGGATTTCCAGAGGCTCGAGCAGTCCGGTCACCCGCAGGTAGGGGCGTACGTCCTCCTTACCGGGCGGCGCATCCATGACGATGTAGGTGTGCTCGCCGCAGAACGCCCTGAAGTAACGCCGGAAGCTCGCATCACTGGAGGCCGGCTCGATCCGCCGGACATTGAGACCGAGCTCGCGCGAGAGCCAACCTTGCAGCAGCGCGAGCCGCGCATCCGCGTCGATCATTTGCGGTGTTTTCGCACTACGGGATTCCAATTCGGCCATTATAATGCCGTCCCTCATGCTGAGTTGGAGCCTTCGTATAAAGCGCTGGATCCGGGCATTGCGCAGCGTTGTCCACGCTCCACGCAAGCCCGGCACGGACTTGCCCGGGCGCGTCGCACTGACCGTCCCTGGAGGCAGGGCACCCAGCCCTCGCGTCCGGCTCGGTCGTTCGCTGCTAGCGCCGCTCACCCTGCTGTCGTTCGGCGGCGCCGTTCCGCATTGGGCGCTGGCGGCGTGCACCTGCCCCAGCTCGACCCCCGCGCGTCCCGCGGCGCGGGCGCCGCAGCCGGCCACCAAGCCCACCGGCGCCGTCCACGTCACCAGCGACCGGGCCACCCTCACGCACAGCGGAAAGGCGCTGCTCGAAGGCCACGTCGTGCTGCGCCAGGGTCAACGCAAGATCCAGGCAAGCCAGGTCGAGTACGACAGCCGCAGCGGCTCCATCCGGACCCGGGGCGGCATCGAATACACCGATCCGGTGGTGCGCGTCACGGGCAAGGGCGGCAGCTATTCCCCGCTCGAGGGCGCGCGGTTCGAGAACGCGCACTTCTCACTGCTGCAACGCTCGGCCCGCGGCACCGCGCGGCTGATGCAACTGACGCCCCGGGGCCTGCTTCGCCTTCGGGGAGTGGCCTTCACCACCTGTCCGCAGACCCCGCCCGCGTGGGTGCTGCGCGCCAGCAAGATCACCCTCGACACGCGCACCCGGGTCGGCACCGGAGAGAACGCCCGAATCGATCTGCACGGCGTGCCGATCCTCTACCTGCCCTGGGTGTCGTTTCCGCTCGGCAACGTGCGCAAGAGCGGCTTCCTGTTCCCGACCTTCGGCAACACCTCGCGCGGCGGCTTCCAGATCTCGACCCCGTACTACTGGAACATCGCGCCGAACGCCGACTTCACCCTCGAGCCGACCGAGTACCAGAAGCGCGGCATCGACGCGGGAGGCGATCTGCGCTTGCTCAGCCGGCGCGGGTACAGCGAGCTCGACTGGGACTACCTGCCGAATGACACGACCTACCACGGCAGCCGCAGCCGCGTGAGGCTCCGCAGCGTCACGGAGCTGCCGGACCGGTTCCGCCTGACACTCGACGGGGAGAACGTCAGCGACAGCCGGTATTTCGAAGATTTCAGCAGCGGACCGGAAGGAGCCAGCACCGCCTTTCTCGACCGGCGCGCCGTGCTTTCCTACCGCAGCGTGCACTGGAACATCCGGGGCATGGCCCAACAGTTCCAGACCATCGACAACACGCTGCCGTTGAGCGAGCGGCCGTACTCGCGCGCCCCCGACCTGACCGTCGGCGCGGACTACGGGTGGGGCCCCGGGGACCTGGTGCGCTACGGCTTCAAGTCCGAGGTGGTCGACTTCCGCCGCTCCGGCCACTCGACCGCGGTCGAGGGTTGGCGATACGACTTCAAACCCGCCGTCTCGCTCAATCTTGGCGGACCGGGCTACTACATCCGCCCGTCGATCGCGTGGCGCGCCACCCAGTACGAGCTGTCGCACACCACCCCGGGCCAGCCGAGCGCGCCCTCGCGCACGCTGCCCATCGCCAGTGTGGACACTGGACTCAAGCTGGAGCGCACCGCCGGGGCGCACGGACGGCGCCTGATCCTGCTCGAGCCGCGCCTGATGTACCTCTACGTCCCATACCGCAACCAAAGCCGGCTGCCGATTTTCGACACCGGCCTGCCGGACCTGCAGCCCGTCGAGCTGTTCCGCACCAACCGCTACGTGGGCGCCGACCGGGTGGGGGACGCCAACCAGGTGAGCGCCGGATTGACCACCCGCCTGCTCAACGCCCGCAACGGCCGCCAATACCTGACCGCGACCTTCGGCGAGGAGTTTTATTTCGCGACCCCGCGCGTGAGGCTGCCGGGAGAGATCGTGCGCACCGACCGACGCTCGGACGTCGTAGCCGAGCTCGCGCTCACCGGCCTGCGCCACTTCAGCGCTCATGCCGATCTGCAGTGGAACCCGCAGGCCTCCCGCGCCGAGCGCGCCGACATCGGCATCCAGTACCGGCGCTCGGGCGAGCGCGTGATCAATCTGAGCTATCGCTACGAGCGCGCCGGCATCGAGCGGGCCGCCGCCGGGACCGGGTTCTGCGGCGCCTCCTCGACGCTCGCGAGCGTGTGCTGCACCACGGCTGCCACGCCCCTGGCCGGCAACTGCGGGATCCGGCAGGCGGAAATCTCGGCGGCTTGGCCCATCGGGCGCTCCTGGAGCGTCTTCGCCCGCGGAATCTACTCCCTGCAGGACCATGAGGCGCTGGAGAGGTTCGTCGGGTTCGAGTACCGCTCATGCTGCTGGAGCGTGCGCCTCGGCGCCCGCCGGTACGTGGCTTTCCGGCCCACCGTGGCCGGGGAGGCCGTCGGCGCCCAGGACACGGGCATCTACGTGCAGGTGGAACTCACGGGGCTCGCCAGTGTCGGATCAGCGCCGGACAAGTTCCTGTCCGAGACGATCCCCGGATATGTCCCGGCGGGCTCGAACGCTCCGGCGACTGCCGCAGGAGCTTTCGAATGATTCCCGCCCGCGCAGGCCGTACCGGTAATCGCCTCGATGCGAGGCGCGTGACGCGGCCCGGGTTTCGATGCGGGCAAGCCGTCCGGTGCCACAGCCGGCGAAGCCGGAGACAATCCATAAGCGACTGTTTTTCTTCGCCAGCGGGACGGGGCTGATTTCGCCCGGGACGCCGTTGCTCCTCTCCTATGTACATCGAGTACACTGCGTCGATCGCGCCTGGTCCCAGGCGAAAACAGCCTCCATCGCCAGGGCGGGGAGGCATCCAGAGGCTCCTTAAGATCGATCGAGGATTCATGCGCATGCGGCGGCTTTTCTTCTCTTCCTTCCGGCCCGTTCCCGGCACCCGCTCGCTTGGGGCGATTTGCGCCCTCGGGTCGCTGGCCCTGCTCGCCGTGCTCATTCTGCCGGGCCAGGCGCGGGCGCAGACCCGCCAGATCTCCAGCCAGGGCGAGCTGCTCGACCGGATTGCCGCCGTCGTCAACAGCGGCGTGGTGCTGGAAAGCCAGCTCGGTGACCGGGTCAAGGAGGTCAAGGCGCAGCTGCAGGCCGAGGGACTCACGCCGCCGCCCGAGAGCGTGCTGCGCAAGCAGGTGCTCAACAGTCTGATCCTGCAGCAGGTGCAGCTGCAGCAGGCCCAGCAGGACGGCATCACGATATCGGACGACGAGCTGAATGCGGCATTGCAGGACGTGGCCAAGCGCAATCACATTGCCTTCTCCGACCTGCCGACGGCGCTCGCGCAAGAGGGCATCAACTACGCCACCTACCGCAACGAGATGCGCGATCAGCTCATGATCGGCCTGCTGAGGCAGCGCGACGTGCTGCAGCGCATAGAAGTCACACCGCGCGAGGTCGACGAGTTCCTCGCCAGGCAAGCCAGCGAGCCCTCGGCCGGGGACGAATACGAGGTGTCGCAGATCCTCATCGCGCTGTCTTCCGACGCCACGCCGGCCCAGATCGCCGCCGCGCAGCATCTCGCCGCCAAGGTCGACCGGCTCGCCAAGGCGGGAAAGAATTTCGCCAGCCTGGCGGTCGCCTACTCGAACGCCCCCGACGCCCTGAAAGGCGGCAATCTCGGCTGGCGCAAGGGCGTCGAGCTGCCGACGTTCATCACCAATGTCATCCCCACCCTGAAGCCGGGGGGAGTCAGTCCCGTGGTGCGCACGCCCTCGGGCTTTCACATCTTCAAGCTGAACGAGGTCCGCCGTCAGCAAAAGAGGGACATCGTCGAGCAGGTCCATGTGCGCCACATACTGCTGATCCCCAACGCGCTGCAGGACAACGCAACGGTGCGCGAGCGGCTCGAGAAAATTCGCCGGAACATTCTCACCGGCAAGGTCAAATTCTCGGTGGAAGCGGCCTCGCTCTCGCAGGACCCGGGATCGGCCTCCAATGGCGGCGACCTCGGCTGGCAGAGTCCGAACACCTTCACGCCGCGCTTCGACGCGGCCATTGCCAAACTCAAGGTCGGGCAGATCAGCCAGCCGTTCCAGACGCGCTACGGCTGGCACATCGTGCAGCTGCTCGGGCGCAGGCACTACGACGAGACCAAGGAGATGAAGCGGCTGCAGGCCATGGAGGCGATCCGCGCCAGCAAGGCCGAAGAGGACACCGAGCTGTGGCTTCAGCGGCTGCGCGACAAGGCGTATGTCAAGGTCCTGAACGGCTGAGCGGTTCCGCTGCCGTGCGCCCGCGCATCGTGCTGACGTCGGGCGAGCCTGCGGGAGTGGGGCCGGAGCTGTGTTTGCGCATCGCCTCCGCGCGCTTCGACTGCGCACTCGTGTGTCTCGGCGACCGGGAACTGCTCGGTGAGCGCGCACGGCAGCTCGGCCTCGAGGTCAATTTGCGCCCGTACGATGGCGCGACAGACGCGCATGAGCCGGGCACCCTCTTCGTCGAGCATCACCCGCTCGCCGTCCCCGCCGTCCCCGGACGCCTCGACACGCGCAACGCCCGCTACGTGATCGGTCTGCTCGAGCGCGCTTGCGATGGCACCCTCGGGGGTGAGTTTTCCGCGATCGTGACCGCGCCGGTTCACAAGGGCATCCTCAACGAGGCCGGCCAGCCCTTTACCGGCCATACCGAATACTTCGCCGAGCGCACCGGCGGCTCGCCGGTCATGATGCTCGTCACCGGCTCGCTGCGGGTGGCGCTCGCCACCACACACCTGCCGCTTCGCAAGGTCAGCGCCGCCATCACCTCCTCATCGCTCTGCGACACTCTGGCCGTGCTCGATCACGACTTGAGGACACGCTGGGGCATCGAGCGGCCTCGCATCGCCGTCTGCGGCCTCAACCCGCATGCCGGAGAGGGAGGACACCTGGGCGATGAGGAAATCCGCGAGATCACCCCGGCCATCGATCGCATGAGGCGCCGGGGCCTCGGCGTGCACGGCCCCCTTCCCGCCGACACCGTGTTCGTGCCTCACGTACTCTCAGGTTACGACGCGATCCTGGCGATGTACCACGACCAGGGTCTGCCGGTCATCAAGTACGCGGGATTCGACACCGCAGTGAACGTCACGCTCGGTCTGCCGATCGTGCGCACATCGGTCGACCACGGTACCGCGCTCGATCTGGCCGGAACCGGGCGAGCCAATCCCGGCAGCCTCGTCGCCGCCATCGAGCTCGCCGCGACGTTGGCCCATCGCAACGCTGCGAATGCCTGATCCGGATGCGCGCGCGCAAGCGATTCGGCCAGCACTTCCTGCACGATCCGGCGGCCATTGAGCGCATCGTGACGGCGCTCGCGCCGCAGACCGGGGACTGCCTGGTGGAAATAGGCCCGGGGCGCGGCGCACTCACGCGAGCGCTGCTGCACTGCCCCTGCCGCTCGCTCGATGCGATCGAGATCGACCGCGACCTGGCGGCGCTGCTGCGCGAGGCGTTCGCAGCAGAGCGGCGCTTCACGCTGCACGAAACCGATGCTCTGCGTTTCGACTTCGCGGCGCTTGCCCGCGAGCGGGGCCGTCTGCGCGTGATCGGCAATCTTCCCTACAACATCTCGACACCGCTGCTGTTTCACCTGCTGAACAGCAGACAGGCCATCACGGACCTGCACCTGATGCTGCAGCGGGAGGTGGTCGAGCGCATGGCGGCGGGCCCGGGCGATGCCGCTTATGGCAGGCTTACCGTCATGCTCGCCCCGTGGGTGAGCGTCGAGCGGCTGTTCGACGTCGGTCCCGGCGCTTTTCAGCCGCCGCCCAGGGTGTGGTCCTCGGTCGTCCGGCTGACCGTGCGGTCACAGCCGGCCTTCCCCGTGAGCCCCGGCTTTGCCGCCGTGGTGGCGGCCGCATTCGCTCACCGCCGCAAGACCCTGCGCAACGCGCTGAAGGGACTCGCCACCGCCGGGCAGATCGAGCGCTCGGGCGTCGATCCCTCGGTCCGTCCCGAGACGCTGCCGCCCGAGGCCTTCAACACGATCGCCGAACAAGCCGGTGCTGCTCCCGGCTCCGGCTTGAGTTAGGCTAAGGGCCAGTCTGACTCAGGGGCGCCGTGAGGCTGCCCCGTGGTGCATCTTCTATGACAGCCCAAGCCTATCGCCGCATCCTGCTCGTGGTGGACCTGAGCGAGGACAGCCTGCAGATCGGCCGACGCGCGACCGCTCTCGCGAAACTGATGGGCGCGGAGATCGAGCTGCTGCATGTGATCGAATTCCTGCCGGTCGAGCCCATGGCCGAGACACTGATCGCCTCGGTGCGCCTCGAGGACGAGTTGCTCGATCGCGCCCGGGGGCGACTCGCGGCGCTGGCTCAGGAGCTTGGCCTGCCGGAGGCCGGCTGCCGGGTCGAGGCCGGCGGCGTCAAGGCCGAGATCATGCGCATCGCCCGGGAGCGCCAGGTGGACCTCATCGTCCTCGGCAGCCGCGAGCGCCACGGGCTGTCCATATTGGTCAATCTCACCGAAGACGCGGTGCTGCATGCCGCGCCCTGCGACGTCCTGGCGGTGCGCGTCAGCAAGGCAAATGGTTAAAATCCAGGGGCCTCCGGAGACTCCTCAAGCGCATGCGCGTCGCCCACAATATTCGCATTGACGTCGAAACCAGCTACCTGCGCGAGCAATCGAATCCGCGCGACTTGCGCTACGTTTTCTCCTACACCATCACGATCCGCAACGAAGGCGGGTCGCCGGCGACGCTGCTGAGCCGATACTGGAAGATCACCGATGCCAACGGCGAGGTGAAGGAGGTGCGCGGCGAGGGCGTCGTCGGCGAGCAGCCGCACCTCGAGCCCGGCCAGGGCTTCCGCTATTCGAGCGGCGCAGTGCTCGAGACCCCAGTGGGCACCATGCAGGGCAGCTATCAGATGGTCGACGGCGAAGGACGGCATTTCGATGCGCCGATCCCGCTGTTTCGCCTGGCGATGCCCGGTATCCTGCATTGAGCCGCTACGCCGTCGGCGATGTGCAGGGCTGCTACGACGAGCTGCGCGCCCTTCTCGATCGAATCGGATTCTCGACCGACCGGGACCGGTTGTGGTTCGTCGGCGACCTGGTCAACCGGGGACCGGGGTCGCTCGAGGTGCTCAGACTCGTCCGGTCTCTCGGCGACAATGCCGTCGTGGTGCTCGGCAACCACGACCTGCACCTGCTCGCGGTGGCTGCCGGCAGCCGCCGCGCGCGCAGCTCCGACACACTGCAGAGCATCCTCTCGGCCAGCGACCGGGACGGTCTGCTCGAGTGGCTCGCGAGCCGTCCGCTCGCCCACTTCGAGGGTGGCGATCTCATGGTCCATGCCGGTGTCGTGCCCCAATGGACGGTGGAGGCGACACTGGCGCTGGCGCGCGAAGTCCACTGCGCCCTGACGCAAGAGCCGCAAAGGCTCTTCGAGGGCATGTACGGCAACCAGCCCGACCGCTGGAGTCCCGATCTCTCCGGCACAGACCGCCTGCGCTTCGTGATCAACGTGCTCACCCGCATGCGCGTCTGCACCCGAGACGGCCGGATCAACCTCGAGATCAAGGGCAAACCGCCCGCGCAGGACTCCCCGTGGCGTCCCTGGTTCGATGTCGAGCGCCTCACCGGCGGCGCACGCGTGATCTGCGGCCATTGGTCGGCGCTCGGCCTGCTGGTGCGCCGTGACGTCGTGGCGCTGGACACCGGCTGCGTGTGGGGCGGGGCGTTGACGGCATTCGATCTGGACTCCGGCACCACCGTTTCGGTCCCTTCCCCCGGCTACCGCGCCATAGAAGACTAGGAGACCCGCCATGGAGCCCCTGCATGCCATCAATTTTCAACAGTGGATCGAGCGGCACCGGCGGCTGCTGAAGCCCCCGGTCGGCAACAAGCGCGTGTTCGAGGACGGCGATTTCATCATCATGGTGGTCGGCGGCCCGAACTCTCGCCGCGACTACCACGTCGACCCCGGACAGGAGCTGTTCTACCAGATCGAGGGCGACATGGTGCTCCAGACCCGCCAGGACGGGCGCCTCCTCGATGTGCCCATCCGCCAGGGCGAGATGCTCCTGCTGCCGGCGCTCGTGCCGCACTCGCCCCAGCGCCCCGCGGACACCGTGGGCCTGGTGATCGAGCGGCGGCGGCGCAGCGGCGAGCGCGACGGCTTCCAGTGGTATTGCGAGCGCTGCGTCGCGCTGCTGCACGAGGAGTACATCGAGCTGACCGACATCGAGAAGCAGCTGCCGCCGGTGTTCGACCGCTTCTACGCCAGTCGCGAAGCGCGCACCTGCAAACAGTGCGGCACGGTCCAGGAGCGCTGAAGTCCCGCGACTGCACGCCCGATATCGGATCGTCACTCGCCGCTCGGCTCCGGAATCCGGATCCGGTGGGTCGACTTGACCTCCTCCATCACGAAGTAGCTGTGGGTCTGCTGCACGCCGCGCACCCCGGCGATGTGGTCGCCGAGTAGCGTGCGATAGCTCGCCATGTCCTTGACGCGCACCTTGAGCAGGTAATCGAAGCCGCCCGCGACCATGTGGCATTCCATGATCTCGTCATGGGCCCTCACCATGTCCTTGAAACGCTCGAACGCATCCGGGGTGGTGCGATCGAGCGACACCTCGATGTAGGCCAGCAGGCTCAACCCCAGACGGCGCGCGTTCAGATGCGCGAAGTACCCGTTGATGAACCCTGCCGCCTCCAGGCGGCGGATGCGCTCGAGCGTCGGAGTGACCGTGAGATTGACCTCCCTTGCCAGCTGCGAGACCGCAACGCGTCCGTCCTGCTGCAGCAGCGCGAGCAATCTGCGGTCGATGCGGTCCGGGGCACGGCCGCTTCGAGAAGTGGATTTCGCCATAGCCAGCATAATTTACTGCTATTAGGACAAAAATGTAAAAATATTCTCTATATAAGCGAATAGTATTAGATCAATCTACTATTCCAGCCGTCCCATTCATGTCCGCTCTACCCGAGTTTCACGGGACTGATTCCCCGCGCGGAAGCAACCTCGAAACGCTCCGGCGGCAGATCCGCGCCGCGACGCTGCGCCCCGAGAACGCCGCGATCCAGGCGATGCGTGAAGAGCTGCTCGCCCACCACCCGTCGCTGGAGGAGGCCCGCCGGCAGGCTCTGCGCTCGGTGGCGGCGGCTCGCTCACGTGCGCGCGCCGGCTCCCTGGTCGAATCTCTTCTCGGGCAGTTTCCGCTCGACAGCGCCGAGGGCAAGGCGCTGATGGGCCTCGCCGAGGCGCTGCTGCGTACGCCCGATCCGGTCTGCGCCGACCGCCTCATCGCCGAGCGCCTGCGCACCGTTCGAGGTCACCACACGGGCGACCTGAGCTCCGGCATCCGGCTGGGCCTTGCGCTGTTGCGCACGGCGGGTCGCCTGATGCCCGATGCGCAGACTCTGCTCGTGGAGCCACCGGGCATGACGCACGCCGTGGTGGCGCCCGTGACCCGGCGCGCCATGCGCCGCGCCATGAGGCTGATGGGCCAGGCCTTCATCGTCGGGGAGTCCATCGAGTCGGCTCTGAGGCGCGGCGAGAAGGATCCGGCGCTCTCGCTGTGCTCCTTCGACATGCTGGGCGAAGGAGCCCGCACGGACGCCGACGCGCATCGTTACTTCGAGGCCTACACGCGTGCAATCGAGGCGCTGGGCCGCCAGGCCGCAGCCCCCGTCCATCAACGGTCGGGCATCTCTGTCAAGCTCTCCGCGCTGGAGCCGCGCTACGCGCTGACACAGCGTCCGCGGGTGCTCGAGCGGCTGGCGCCGCAGGCCATCGCCCTTGCCCGCAGCGCATGCGCAAGCGGCATCGGACTGACCATCGATGCCGAAGAGGCCGACCGTCTCGACCTGTCACTCGACATCGTGGAGGCGCTGGCGCGCGACGGGCAGACGCGTCACTGGGAGGGACTGGGACTGGCGGTACAGGCCTACGGGCGCCGTGCGCCGTGGGTGCTCGACTGGGCCGCGGCGCTTGCGCGAGAGACGGGCAGGCGCATGAGCGTACGCCTCGTGAAGGGCGCGTACTGGGATGCGGAGATCAAGCGCGCCCAGGAGCGCGGTCTGGAGACCTTTCCGGTCTACACGTCCAAGGCTGCGACCGACGCCAGCTACCTGGTGTGCGTGCGCAGGCTGTTCGCCGCGCAGGATGTCATCTATCCGCAGTTCGCCACGCACAACGCGCTCACCCTGGCGGCCGTGATGGCTCTGGCGCCGCTTGGCGCGGTGTACGAATTCCAGCGCCTGCACGGCATGGGCCAGGCACTTTATGCGGCGGTGCGCGCCGCCAGGCCCGGCTTCCCGCCGGTGCGCGCATACGCGCCGGTCGGCACCCACGAGGAGCTGCTGCCGTATCTGGTGCGCCGGCTGCTCGAAAACGGCGCCAACACCTCCTTCGTTCACCATTTTCTAGACAAACGGATCCCCGTGGAGCACGTCGTGGGCCAGATCCTTCCCGAATCCGCCGGCGCCGCCGCCGAGTCTTCGAGCGTTCTGCGCGAGCCGCCCCGGCTCTACGGCGCACGCGAGAATTCCCGCGGCGCCGATTTCGGCAATCCGACCGATATCGCCACCCTGCAAACGGAGCTGCGGTCCTGCGCCGGCCGGCGCTACGACGGCGGGCCACTTCTGCTCGGCGGCGATGCGGCCGGACCGGACGTGCCGGTGGTCTCGCCGGCGACCGGCGAGACGGTCGGCCTCACTCGCGATGCCAGCGAGGCGGAGATCGTCGGCGCCATGGCCACCGCCGCGCGCGCCCAGCGCGCCTGGGACAAGCGGCCGGCGGCCGAGCGCGCCGCGTGCCTCGCCAGGGCGGCCGATCTGCTCGAGAGCCGCCGCGGCGGGTTCCTCGACCTGCTGGTCCGCGAGGCCGGCAAGACACTCCCCGATGCGGTGGCGGAAGTGCGCGAGGCGGCGGACTTCTGCCGCTATTACGCCGAGCGCGGCAGCGCACTGTTCGGCGGCCCGCAGGTGCTGCCCGGCCCAGTCGGCGAGCGCAATCTGCTCTGGCTCGAGGGCCGCGGCGTATTCGCGTGCATCAGCCCCTGGAATTTTCCGCTGGCCATTTTCACGGGTCAGATCGCCGCGGCGCTGATGGCAGGCAATGCCGTCGTCGCCAAGCCCGCTCCGGCGACGCCGCTCGTCGCCCACGCCATGACACGCCTGCTGCACGAGGCAGGCATCCCGCGGGACGTCCTGCAGCTGACTCCGGCCGACGGTCCGCTGTTCGGCGCCATCGCGCTCACCCACCCGGCGCTCGCCGGCGTGGCGTTCACCGGCTCGACCCGCACGGCCGCCACCATCAATCGCACCCTCGCCGGGCGCGAGGGCCCCATCGTGCCGCTCATCGCCGAAACCGGCGGCGTGAATGCCATGATCGTCGATGCCACCGCGCTGCCCGAGCAGGTCGTGGACGACGTGATCACTTCGGCGTTCACCAGCGCGGGCCAGCGCTGCTCGGCGCTGCGGGTGTTGTATCTTCAGGAGGACATCGCCGACCGGATCATAGAAATGCTGATCGGCGCGATGCGCTGCCTGCGCCTCGGCGATCCGGCCGACCCGGCCACCGACGTGGGGCCGGTGATCGGCCGCGAGGCGCTCCAGCGCCTGCGCGCCCACGCCGAGCGCATGGAGCGCGAAGCGAAGCTCCTGTACGCCTGCCCCACCGAGGGCTGCCCGGGCGGCGGGCATTTCTTCGGGCCGCACCTGATCGAGCTCGCTTCGCTCGACCAGCTGAAGACCGAGGAGTTCGGCCCCATCCTGCACGTGGCGCGCTATCGCGCCGATCAACTTGCCGAGGTGATCGAAGCGGTGCGCGCCACCGGCTTCGGTCTGACGCTCGGCGTGCACAGCCGGCTCGAAAGCCTCGCCGAGCATGTGTTCCGCTCGCTGCCGGCAGGTAACACATACGTCAATCGCAACATGATCGGGGCAGTGGTGGGCGTACAGCCCTTCGGCGGCCAGGGTCTCTCGGGCACGGGTCCCAAGGCCGGCGGCCCGCACTACCTGCAACGGTTCGCCACCGAGCGCGCCCTCACCATCAACACCGCGGCCATCGGCGGCGCGGTGGAGCTGCTGGCCTGATCAGGGGGTGATCCGACAGCCAAGGGATCAGGTTCTCAGCGCCTCCACCAGCTCACCGAAGGAATCGATCGGCTCCGCGCACACATTCCCACGGCAGACGTACGCCGTCGCCGGTCCCCGCGGCGCCTTCTGCGCCAGCGCCGGCGGCAGATCCGGCGCATCGGCCGGTATCGCCAGCACCATCCGGCGCGGCGCGTACAACCGCGCGAGCTCGCGCCGCCACGCCTCGATGGCGGACGCCTCGCCGCGCACAATGACGATCTGCGGCGGATGCAGCAACTCATCGAGCGCCGTCAACATGGCCATATGGGCCTGCGGGTGCTGCTCGAGCGGCGCCCAGCCCGCTCGCACCGTGCGTTCGGCCGCCTCGAGATAACGGCTCTCGCCCAGCAGGTATCCCAGGCGCAGCAGCACACGAGCCGCCACGCCGTTTCCGGCGGGAATCGCCTCGTCGCTGAACGACTTCAGCCGATGAAGCAGCGCCTCGTGATCGTCGGAGGTGAAAAAGAAGCCCCCTTGCGGATCGGCAAAGTGCTTCAGCACCGCCTCGGCCAGCTCGCACGCGAAGGCGAGTTCATCGGAGCGGAATCTCAGCTGCTGCAGCTCGAGCACCCCGTCGGCTAGAAACACGTAATCATCGAGGTAGGCGTTCAGATGCGCGCGCCCGCAGTAGGTGGCCGTCAATCGGCGCTCGCGCCACAACTCTCGGCGCGCAAAGCCGAGCGCCCGCTCAGCCGAAGCGCCCAGGCCGTCGCAGCCCAGCGCACGCGCCGCGATCGCCATGGCTCGGATCGCCAGCCCGTTCCAGGCGGTGAGAATCTTCTCGTCCCGTCCCGGGCGCTGGCGCCGCTCGCGTGCCTCGATGAGCTTGCCCCGCGCCTCGGCGAGCAGCGGCTCGATACGGTCCGGGGATTGCTGCAGCCGCTGCGCGACGTCCTCCACCGAACGGGCCGCGTGCAAGTGCCAGGCGCCCTCGAAGTTCCGCGGAGCATCGAGCCCGTAACGCAGCTCGAACGCGGCGTATTCCTCGCCCGTGAGCAGCGAACCAATCTCCTCGCGGTCCCACACGTAGTATCGGCCCTCGTGCCCCGCGGAGTCCGCGTCGAGGCTCGAGTAAAACCCGCCCTCGGCGGACTGCATCTCCCGCTGCAGCCACTCGGCGGTCTCGTTCGCGACGTTCGCATAGAAGGGGTCTCCGGTCGCCACGTACGCTTCAGCGTAGAGCGCGAGCAGCCAAGCGTTGTCGTAGAGCATCTTCTCGAAGTGAGGAATCAGCCAGCGCTCGTCGGTTGAGTAGCGGTAGAAGCCGCCGGCAAGCTGGTCGTTGAGACCGCCGCTCGCCATTCGGTGCAGGGTGAGCCCCGCCATGTACAGCGCCTTGAGGTCCGGCTGCTCGTCCTCGGCGCTCTCGCGCCAGTGGCGCAGCAGCCGCTCGAGCGAGCCCGGATGCGGGAACTTCGGCGCGCCGCCGAATCCGCCGTGCCGATCATCGAAAGCCCGCTCGAGCGCCGCGCGCGCCAGCCGCAACGGCCCGTCGGTCAGTTCGAGGCCCGGCGAGGGCGGCGGCGCATCGATGGCCGCGAACGCCGCCGCGAGCGCGTCGTTCTGCGCAATCAGCTCCCCGCTGTGCTCGCGGTAGTACTGGGCCACGCGCAGCAGCAGGTCCCTGAAGGCGGGCAGCCCGTGACGCGCCTCGGCGGGGAAATAGGTGCCGCCGAAAAACGGCTGCTTCCCGGGTGTCAGAAACATCGTGAGCGGCCAGCCGCCGGGACCGTGCGTGAGCATCTGCTGGGCGATCTGATAGATGCGATCGACGTCGGGACGTTCCTCCCGGTCCACCTTGATGTTGACGAACTGCTCGTTCAACACCCGGGCGGTGACCTCGTCCTCGAAGCTCTCGTCCGCGAGCACGTGGCACCAGTGGCAGGCGGCGTAACCGACGCTCAGGTGCACCGGCTTGCCCTGCGCACGGGCGAGCTCGAACGCCTCGTCCGCCCAGGGATGCCACTCGACCGGGTTGTGAGCGTGCTGGCGCAGATAGGGGCTCGTCTCCTCGATCAGCCGGTTGGTGTACCGGGGCGTGCCATCGGCATTGAGATGTCGGATTTTCATCGTATTCCAGTATACTGCCGCCCCCTTGCCCCCGCCTGAACGTCCGCCTTGAGCGCCTCCTCCCCTCCCGGTCCCGAGCATTCCCCGCGGGTGCTGCGTCTGCAGCGCGGCGAAGAGCGCCGCATCGCCGCCGGACATCCCTGGGTCTTCAGCAACGAGGTCGCGGCCGACACGCCGCTCAAGGCGTTCACTCCCGGGGAGGTCGTGCAAGTCCAGTCGCATCGCGGACAATTTCTCGGCTACGCATACGTCAATCCGCACGCGCTGATTTGCGCGCGGATCCTCAGCCGAGATGCGGCGCATCCCGTGGACCTCGCGCTCATCGGGCGCCGGTTGCGGACGGCGCTGGCTCTTCGCGAGCGGCTCTACCAAGAGCCCTACTACCGCCTGGTGTTCGGCGAGTCCGACGGCCTTCCGGGCCTGGTGCTCGACCGCTATGCGGACCTCATGGTCGGACAGATCGCCACGGCCGGCATGGAAGCGCTGAGGGAGGCGATCGAGGAGGCGGTGAGGGCGCTGCTCTGCCCGGCGGGCCTTTACTGGAAGAACGACTCGGCAGCGCGTCAGCTCGAGCAGCTGCCGCCGGTCGCACAGGCCGCCTTTGGCGAGGTTCCCGAGGAAATCACGGTATACGAGGCCGGGCTGCGCTTCAGCGCACCGCTCACCCACGGACAAAAGACCGGGTGGTTCTACGACCAGCGCGGCAATCGGGCCCGGCTGGCGCGCTACCTGTGGCCGGGAGCACGCGTGCTGGATGTGTGCGCCTACGTGGGCGCCTGGGCGGTCACCGCGCTCAAGGCCGGGGCGGCCTCCGCCTGCTGCGTCGACTCTTCGGAGACCGCGCTGCGCTATGCCGAGCGCAACGCGCAGGCCAACGGAGTCAGGCTGGAGACGCTGCGCGCCGATGCGTTCGAGGCGCTGAAGAGCCTGCACGAGCGCGGAGAGCGCTTCGATGCGATCGTGCTCGATCCGCCGGCCTTCATCAAGCGCAAGAAGGACATTCCCCGCGGCCAGGCCGCCTACCGCAAGCTCAATCAGCTGGCGCTGTCGCTCATCGAGGGCGAGGGACTGCTGGTGTCCTGCTCGTGCTCGTACCACCTCGCGCCCGAGGCGCTCACCGACATCATCCAGGCGGCGGCCCGCCACAGCGGACGCGGCGTGCAGATCCTGGAAGCGGGCGGCCAGTCGCCCGACCATCCCGTCCATCCCGCCATCCCCGAGACGCGCTACCTGAAGGCGCTCTTCTGCCGCGTCACGCCCGAGCTCGGGTAGACTTGCCCCCCCATGATGATCCGATACCCCGATATCAATCCCATCGCCTTCCGTATCGGCCCGCTCAAGGTGCACTGGTACGGCATCATGTACCTGATCGGCTTCGCCACCGGCTGGGGGCTGGGGCGCTATCGCGCATCGAGGCCAGGCTCCACCTGGAAGCCGGTCGACGTCGATGACCTGATCTTCTTCGGGATGCTGGGCGGGCTGCTCGGCGGCCGCATCGGCTACGTGCTCATCTACGGCATGTCGTTCTGGACCCCGCAAAACCCCTGGTACCCGATCGAGGTCTGGGACGGGGGCATGTCCATTCACGGCGGGTTCATCGGCGGCTTCATCGCGCTGGCGATATTCGCCTGGCGCCGCCGCCGCCGCCTGGGCGACGTGCTCGACTTCATCGCTCCGCTCATTGCGCCGGGGCTGTTCTTCGGCCGCATGGGCAACTTCATCAACGGCGAGCTCTGGGGCAAGCCCACCACGCTTCCCTGGGGATTCCTGTACCACGGGGTGGTGCGCCAGCCCTCGCAGCTCTACGAAGGCTTCCTCGAGGGCATCGTGACCTTCGTCGTGGTGTGGTGGTTCACTTCGAAGCCCCGCTCGCGGCTCGCTCCGACGGGCCTGTTCGTGCTGCTCTACGGCACGTTCCGGTTCCTGATGGAGTTCGTCCGGATGCCGGACCCGCAGCTCGGCTATCTCGCCTGGGGCTGGCTCACCATGGGCCAGGTGCTGTCCTTCCCCATGATCCTGATCGGCATCGGATTGCTCGTGTACGCGCGCAAGACCCGCGTGCGCTCGGGTAACTTCGCGCCCGCGCTGTAGCCTCGGACTCGCAGCCCGTGAGGCCCTATCTCGATCTGATGCGCCGTATCCTGGAAAGCGGCACGCCCAAAGGCGATCGCACCGGAACCGGCACCCTGTCGAGATTTGGCGAGCAGATGCGCTTCGATCTGGGGCAGGGCTTTCCCCTGGTGACCACCAAGCGCATCCACCTGCGCTCGGTGATCTACGAGCTGCTGTGGTTCCTTCGCGGTGAAACCAATGTCGCCTGGCTGCGCGAGCACGGTGTGAGCATTTGGGACGAGTGGGCCGATGCGCAGGGCGAGCTGGGCCCGGTCTACGGCAGGCAATGGCGCGCCTGGCGCGCCGCCGACGGACGGACCATCGATCAGATCAGCGCCGCGCTGGAGCTGATCCGCCGCGATCCGGACTCCCGTCGCATCGTGGTGAGCGCCTGGAACGTCGGCGAGCTCGAGCACATGCGCCTCATGCCCTGCCACGCGCTGTTCCAGTTCCACGTAGCCGGCGGCCGGCTGTCCTGCCAGCTCTACCAGCGCAGCGCCGACGTGTTTCTCGGAGTGCCGTTCAACATCGCCAGCTACGCGCTGCTGACGCACATGTTCGCCCAGCAGTGCGGCCTCGAGCCCGGCGAGTTCGTCTGGACCGGCGGCGACTGCCACCTGTATCTGAATCACCTCGATCAGGCCCGGTTGCAGCTCTCGCGCGAGCCGTTTTCCCCGCCGAGGCTGAACATCCGCAGGCGTCCGCCCACCCTCTTCGACTACACCTTCGAGGATTTCGAATTCGTGAACTACCAGCATCACCCCGCCATCAGCGCACCGGTGGCCGTCTGACAGTGGCCATGAAGACAGTCCGTCCCGTACGAGGCGCACCCTGGTTCAAGGTGCGCAAATCCCCGGTCCACGGCCTCGGCGCGTTCGCGCTGCGGCGCATCCGCAAGGGCACTCGCGTCATCGAATATCTCGGCGATCGGGTCACGCACCAGGAGGCCGACCGCCGCTACGAAGACAAGGACGAGAGCGATGGCCACACTTTTTTGTTCATCGTCGACTCGAAGACGGTGATCGACGGCGGGGCCGGCGGCAACGACTCGCGCTTCATCAACCATTCCTGCAACCCCAACTGCGAATCGGTGATCGAGGGCAAACGAGTGTTCATCGAGGCCGTCCGCACCATCCAGCCCGGCGAAGAGCTGAGCTACGACTATCAGCTCGGTCGCGACGCGGACGACCCCCCCAACGTCGACGAGATCTACGCCTGCCGCTGCGGCCATGACAATTGCCGCGGCACCATGCTCTGGCCGCCGAAGAAAGCGGCGCCGCGCGGGCAGTCCCGCAAGCAAGCCGGTAAGCGCGCGCGCAAGGCGACCCGTGCCGAGGCGGGTCAGCGCGTCAGGGCGAAGCGCGGCTCAGCCGCTGCGGCGAAGCGCAAGTCAGCGTTGACCGGGAAGCGATCGAAGCGCCGCGCGCGCGGCGAGGCCCGCCGGCGCTGAGCCGATGAGCACGACGACGCATGGTGCGGCTCGCGGCTGGACTATGGCGGCCGTCATCGGCGCCACCGGCATCGTCTACGGCGACATCGGCACCAGCCCGCTGTACGCGCTGGAGGAGGCGCTGAGCGAGGCGGGCCGGTTCAACCACGAGGCGGTGCTCGGCTCGCTGTCGCTCATTCTGTGGGCGCTCACCATCTCGGTCACCGTCAAGTACCTCAGCGTCATCATGCGCGCCGACAACGACGGCGAGGGCGGCATCCTCGCCATGTTCGCGCTCGCCCAGCGGCACTGCATCGCCGGAAGCCTGTGGGCGCGCATGGTGGTGTGGCTGGCCCTCGCCGGTACGGCGTTCTTCTTCTGCGATTCGCTGATCACCCCGGCGATCTCGGTGCTGAGCGCCGTGGAAGGCGTGCAAGTGCTCGACCCCGGCCTGGTGCACACCGTCGTACCGATCACCGTCGGCATCATCCTGGGACTGTTCGCCTACCAGCGCCGCGGCACCGCGAAGGTCGGCGCGCTGTTCGGCCCCATCATGATCGTGTGGTTCCTGGTGCTGGCGTTCACCGGAGTCGATGCGATCCGCACCAACCCCGTGGTGATCAAGGCGATCGATCCGCTCTACGGAATCGAGCTGCTCGCGCACCGTCCGGAGGCCTCGTTCGGCATCATCGGCGCGGTGTTTCTCGCCATCACCGGCGGCGAGGCGCTCTATGCCGACATGGGCCACTTCGGCAAGGAGCCGGTGCGCATCGCCTGGTTCATGCTCGTGTGGCCGGCGTTGCTGCTGAACTACTTTGGCCAGGGCGCTCTGCTGCTCTCGCAGGGCCACTTCATCCCTGAGACGCTTTACTACATGGTCTCCCCCTCGGCGCTGCCCTGGATGGTGATGCTCGCCACGGCGGCCAGCGTCATCGCCTCCCAGGCGGTCATCTCGGGCGCGTACTCCATGGCGCGCCAGGCCGTGCAGCTCGACCTGCTGCCGCGCATCCGGGTGCTGCAGACCTCTGCCACCGAGCTCGGACAGATCTACGTTCCGGCGGTCAACTGGCTGGTATGCATCGCAGTCATCGCCTTCGTGATCGGATTCGGCTCCTCCTCCGCCCTTTCCGGCGCATACGGCTCGGCCGTGGTCGGCACGATGCTGATCACGACCGTCCTGGGGGCCTTCGTCGCGCTCGATCAGTGGAACTGGCCGAAGTGGATCGTGGCGCTGCTGTTCGGCCTGTTGTTCACGGTCGACACCGTGTTCGTGCTGGGCAACATGACCAAGGTGCCCACGGGCGGATGGATTCCGCTGGTGCTGGCGGTCGGACTGTTCATGGTGTTCATGACCTGGCGCAGCGGCCGGATAGAGCTGCGTGCGGCGCTCGCCCGCCAGGCGGTCCCTCGCAGCGAGCTCTCGAAGTTGCTCGCCGGCGCCCAGCGCGTGCCCGGCACCGCCGTGTTTCTTGCCAGCACCCCCGATCTGGTGCCCTCGGCGCTGATCCGCAATCTCGAGCACAACCACATCGTCCACGCCCGGCTCATCATCCTCAACATGGAGATCGTGCGCTCGCCCCGCCAGGACGCGGCCCATCGCGTCGACATCGACGAGGTGCTTCCCGGGGTCTACCTGGTCACGGCGCGGTTCGGCTTCATGGAGACGCCCGACGTCGGCGAGGCGCTCAAGGCCTGCCGGACCCGGGGCCTGAAGGTCTTCATGGAAGACAGCTCGTTCTTCATCGGCCAGCACGTGGTGCGCGCCAGGGATCTGCCGGGCTGGCGAGGTCTGCAGCGAAACCTGTTTGCGCGCATGCAGCGCCACAGCACCCAGGCGGCCGAGTTCTTCCGCATGCCCTCGCGCGGCGTGGTGACGCTGAACACCATGGTCGAGATCTAGTTTGAGGCTCGGGTTGGACTCCTGTCGCAACCCTCGCGGCGGTGTGCAAAAGGCGCGACTTTTGCGCCCCGCTCGCCACCTTCGGCGGCGGGCACTTCCCTGTGCCTGCGTGAGGCTCGGGTTGGACTCCTGTCGCTGGTCCGCGCTCTGCCTCGGGACGAGCCGCTCGCGATGAGCATCCTGAGCCAGCCGCTGGTCTCGCTCATCGTGGCCATGGCGGACAACGGCTGCATCGGCCGTGACAACCGCCTCCCCTGGCGGCTGCCGCAGGACATGCGGCGCTTCAAGGCCGTGACGCTGGGCAAACCGGTGTTGATGGGACGCAAAACCTTCGAATCGATCGGCAGGCCGCTGCCCGGACGGCGCAACCTGGTGTTGACCCGCGAGCGCGGCTGGCACGCGCAAGGCGTGCTGGCGGTGCATTCACTGGGACAGGCGCTCGGATGCGTCCGGGACGCCGACGAGCTGGTCGGCATCGGCGGGGCGGAAGTCTACCGGCTGCTGATGCCGTTCGCGCGCCGCATCTACCTGACGCTGGTCCATGCCGACATCCAGGGCGACACCTTCTTCCCCGCGCTGGATCCCACCCACTGGGCCGATGTCGAATGTCACCGGCAGCCGGCGGACGAGAGCAATCCCTATGCGCTCACCTTCATGACGCTCGAGCGCAAGAGCGCCCCGCAGGCCCCGGGGGCGTACTGACGGCGCAGGGCGCTAGCCGAGCGCGCCGGCCACCGCCTCGGCGAAATACGGAATGTTCTCGTGTCGCAGCCCCGCGATATTGATGCGGCTGTCGTCGGTCATGTACACATGGTGTTGGTCGCGCAGCCTGCGGACCGCGTCCTTGTCGATCCCCAGGTACGAGAACATGCCCTTCTGGCGCACGATGTGGCTAAAATCCCTGCGCGGGCAGGCCGCTGCCAGCGCCTGCGCCGCCTCGGTGCGCAGTCCGAGGATCCGCCCGCGCATTGCCGCAAGCTCCCGCTCCCAAGACTCGCGCAGCCCGCCGTCCAGGATCCGCGCAACGATGGCGGCGCCGTGGTCCGGCGGCATGGAGTAAAGACCCCTGGCGATGCGCACCAGCTGGCTGAGAGCGGCCTCGGCCGCCGGCCCGGTCTGGCTGAGCGAGATCAAAGCGCCGACCCGCTCGCGGTAGAGGCCGAAATTCTTCGAGCAGGACGCCGCGACCAACGCCTCGGGAAGCTCCGCGCACAGCATGCGCAGCCCGGCGGCATCCTCGGCCAGTCCCGCGCCCAGGCCCTGGTAGGCGATATCGATGAACGGCAAGAGGCCGCGGCGCCGGATCAGCGACAGCACCTCGCGCCACTGGCCTTCGGCGAGGTCCGCTCCCGTGGGGTTGTGACACGAGGCATGCAGCAGCACCACGGAGCGCGAGGGCAGCGCGTCCAGCGCGCCCATCATCGCATCGAAGGCCACCCCGCCCGTGGCCACATCGAAGTAGGGGTAGCGCTCGAGCTTCAGTCCGCACCCAGACAGCAACGGCACGTGATTCGCCCACGTGGGAGTACTGACGTACACAACCGCATCAGGCGCTGCGGCGCGGATCAGTTCCGCGCCCAGACGTAACGCACCACACCCCCCCGGGGCTTGAACGACGCGCACGCGCCCCTCGGTCAGCGCTGCGTGATCTTCCCCCAGCACCAGCCGTCCGATAGCTTCGTTGAATGCCGCATTTCCGGCAGGCGCCACGTACGTCTTGGTCGTCTGGCGCTCCAGCACTTTGCGCTCGGCCTCGCGCACGGCCTGCATGACCGGCGTCTCGCCACTCTCGTCCCGGTAGACCCCGACCCCCAGATCGACCTTGCGAGGATCGGTGTCCGCGCGGAAGGCGGACATCAGACCCAATATGGGGTCCGGCGCCAGTCGGTCGAGATGCTCGAGCACAGGTTTCTCCTCTTCGCAAGCCGGGCGCGGCGTAAGGCGGATTTTACACGGTGGCGATCACATTTCGGGCGCTCGCCGCTTCAGGATGGGCTGGCGGCCGCCGATACTGGCTCCAGTACCGCATTCGTGGACCGGTTCGCCGTGCCCGCGCGGCATCCCGCTAAGGACATAGGCAGCACGTGATCCAGATCATCGGTAGTGTCCTCGTCCTGGCCTGCGTGGCCGTGGGCTTCATGATCGAGGGCGGGAAACTGCTCGCCCTGTGGCACCCGGCCGAGTTCATCATCATCGTGGGCGCCGCGCTCGGCGCGTTCGTCACCAGCAATCCAATCAAGGTCCTCAAGGCCACGATCGCGGACCTCGTTGCGCTGGTGAAACAGGAGCGCTACGAGCACGACGACTACGTGTCGCTCCTGAGGCTGCTCTACGAGATCCTGGTGAAGATCCGCAAGGAGGGCCTGATGGCCATCGAGTCGGACATCGACTCGCCGAACGGCGGCCAGCTGTTCAAGAAATACCCGCAGATCGCCCACGACCATCACCTGCTCCAGTTCATCACCGACAGCCTGCGCCTCATGGTCACCGGCAACCTCGACCCGCACGAGTTCGAGAGCCTGCTCGACCAGGAGCTCGAGACCTTCCACCAGGAGGTCCATGAGCCCTCGCACGCCGTGCAACGCCTGGCCGACTCGCTGCCGGGCTTCGGCATCGTGGCCGCGGTGCTCGGCATCGTCAACACCATGGCCTCGATCCAGGGCGCGGACACCTCGACCATCGGCGCCCGGGTGGCCGGCGCGCTGGTCGGCACCTTCCTCGGCATCCTGGTCTCGTACGGCTTCGCCGGCCCCCTCGCCGCCGCCATGGCCCACGCCGCCAACGACGAGGCCAAGGCCTTCGAGCTGGTGAAAATGGCCCTGGTGGCGAGCGTGCGCGGCTACGTGCCGGCGATGGCCATCGAGTTCTCGCGCAAGCTCCTCTTCAGCGACGTCCGCCCGAGCTTCGCCGACCTCGAGGCGCAGTTGAAAGGCAAGGGGAAAGCGGCTGCGGGCAAGCCGAGCGCTGCCGCGAGCGCCCCGCCGGCAAGCGCCGCCAAGGCGAGCCCCTGATGGCCGCGAAGTCCGACGACAGACCCCTCATCATCGTCAAGCGCAGGAAGCGCGGCGGCGGCGAGCATCACGGCGGCGTGTGGAAGATCGCCTACGCCGACTTCGTCACCGCCATGATGGCGTTCTTCCTGGTCATGTGGATCGTCACCGCGGTCAGCAAGCAGCAGCGGGCCGCGATCTTCGACTACTTCAAGAATCCGAGCATGCAGCCCGGCCACAGCGTCCGGGCGGCCCAGGGGCCCATGGGCCCCGGCGGGGCCAGCACCAGCCCGATCAATCTCGGCGGCGGCCTGGATGCCGTGCAATCGCGGGCCAGCCAGGTCGTCGACCTCGAATCGCGCGCGTCGGCTCACACTCCGGTGCCCACCCGGGAGGAGCGTCAATCGGCGTCATCCTCCTCGACTCGTCCGCCCAGCCTGAAGGACGCCCGTAATCGGGTCGCCAGTGCCGATCATCGCCGGCTCGAGTCCCTGATGGCGCAGCTGCGCAAGGCGGTCAACCACAGCCAGGCGCTGAAGCCGTTCAAGGACCAGCTGCTCCTCGACATCACCCCCCGGGGCGTGCGCATCCAGATCGTGGACGCCAAGAACCGCCCCATGTTCGACCTGGGCAGCGCCAAGCTGCGCGTCTACACCCGGAAAATCCTGGAGACCCTGGCGCCCTACCTGAACTCCGTTCCCAACCAGATCAGCATCATCGGCCATACCGACGCGCACCGCTACCCGCGCGGCGCCCCCTACACCAACTGGGAATTGTCCGCCGGCCGCGCCAATGCCGCGCGCCGCGCCCTGGTCGAGGGCGGTCTCGATCGAGGCAAAGTCGCCCGGGTGGTAGGCTTGGCCTCGACCGTGCTGTTCGACAAGGCGAACCCCTACGCCCCGATCAATCGGCGCATCAGTATCATCGTCATGACCCACAAGGAGGCCGTCGATGCGTTGCGGGCCGATATGGGCTCGAACACACCGCCGCCGCAGACCCCGGTCGCCGAGACGCGCCCCGGGAAACCCGTCCCGCCTGCGATCGGGGCAGGAGCCCGCCAGCCGGGCGTACGTTCGACCTCCCCTGCGGCCGCATCGCATGCGGCCGGAACGCCCAGACGCTGAACGGTTTTTTACCTTCCGCTCACACTCCCCGCTGTAGCTTCCCTGTCACACACGGGTCGGGCGCGCGCACCATCATGGCTCACGCCGCGCACCACCGCGGTGCGCCCAGGCGGTCCGCCTCTCTCTGAAGTACTGCAATTTGCGGCGGTTGCGCGCGGGCTCCACTTTGGCACGGCAGATGCTTGGGCAATGAGACCCAAACATCATCACTATGAGAAAGGTTCGGCATGCGAAAGTTCCTGACGCAGACACTGCCGCTATTGGCGGCATCCGCCCTCACCACCGCAGCGCCGGGCCGCGCGTGGGCCGCCGGTTCCCCGGCCGAGACGTTCGCACAGATGCTCTCCGCCTCGGGATTGACCGAGTCCGGCTACATCGCCGCCTCGTACTACCATTCCTCGGGCGGCAACACTTTCCATCAGTTCGACACCGGGCACGATTCCTTTCAGCTCGATCAGGCCGGCCTCACCCTGGCCTACCAGCCCAGCCAGGGCTTCGGCGCCCTGGTGGACATGATCGCCGGCGACGACGCCAAGATCGTCAACGCCGCGGAAAGCGGCTCCAGCTCGAGCAACAACATGTTCGACGTTCTGCAGGCCTACGTGCAGTACGTAAGCGGCAATCTGACGATCCAAGCCGGCAAGTTCACCACGCTCGCCGGCGCGGAGGTCATCGCACCGACCGGCAACATGAACTACTCGCGCTCGCTGCTGTTCTTCGCCGAGCCCATGACCCACACGGGGCTGCGCGCCACCTACGCGGTCAACGATACGCTGAGCGTGATCGTGGGCGTGAACAATGGCTGGAACTACACCAACGTCAACTCGGGCTCGAAGACCGGCGAGTTCGGCATTGCCCTGACCCCGAACAAGTCCCTGTCGATCACCGCCCAAGCCTATGTCGGCAACGACCCGCTGGACCTCGCCAAGCGAACCTTCTTCGATTCCGTGGCCACCTACCAGGCGACCTCGGCGCTGTCGTTCGCCGTGAGCTATGACTGGGGCAAGCAGGATGCGAGCGGCGTGACTCGAGGCGGAGAATGGGACGGCGTCGCCGGCTACGTGAACTACTGGCTCGACAAGCAGTGGCGCGTGTCGCTGCGCGGCGAGGAACTCGACGACAAGGACGGCTTCATCCTGGGGACGGGCGTGCCGCAGAAAGTCAAGGAAGGCACCGTGACCCTCGGGTACGACCCGGTGCCGAGCTTCGAGCTGCGCATCGAGGGCCGATACGACACCTCGAATCGGCCGAGCTTCACCTATACCCACCTGAGCGCGGCCACCGGCGGCCCGGTGACGACCTTCAGCACCCATCAGACCGAATTCGCCCTGCAGGGGGTCCTGAAGTTCTGACGAGGTACCCGGACCCATTCCACCCCCCTGGTGGCCCGGAACGTGCTATGGTGCTCGAGTTTATCGTCACCGGCCGCGGGCCACCCCTCATTCCGATGCCATCTACCGTCACGCGCACACCGCCCGTCGAGGTTCAGGCGCCGCTCCTCTGGACCAATATCCTGTTGTTTTCATTGACCTTCCTCGCGGCCCTGGTGGTCGTACCGTGGTACGGTCTGACGCATGGATTTTCCGTTGGCGCATGGGTGCTGTTCGGCGCGTTCTGGGCGGCGAACGAGCTTGCCGTGACCGCCGGCTACCACCGGCTTTGGGCGCACCGCACCTACGAGGCCCACTGGAGCGTGCGGGTCCTGTTCATGCTGTTCGGTACGATGGCGCTGCAGAACAGCGCCTGGGTATGGTGCAGCGGCCATCGCCGGCACCACCTCTACGTCGACGACGTGGATCGCGACCCGTACGCCGCTCCCCGCGGGTTCTGGTTCTCGCACATCGGATGGATGATCCGGGAATATCCCAGCGGCCGCGAAGACTTCGCCAACATCCCCGATCTGCGCCGCGACCCGGTCCTGGCTTTCCAGCACCGCCACTACGTGCCTCTGGTGCTCGCCACGAATATCGGCCTGCCGCTCCTCGCCGGCGCGCTGATGGGCGACGTGTGGGGCGTGTTCCTGCTCGCGGGCGTGCTGCGGCTGGTGTTCAGCCACCACTTCACCTTCTTCATCAATTCCCTCGCCCACATGTGGGGCAGCCGTCCCTACACCGAGGACAACACCGCCCGCGACAATCCGGTGCTCGCGGTGCTGACCTTCGGCGAGGGCTATCACAACTTCCACCACATTTTCGCCCACGACTACCGCAACGGCGTGCGCTGGTGGCAGTGGGACCCGACCAAGTGGCTGATCGCCGGCCTGCGGGTCGTGGGCCTCACCCGCAAGCTCAAGCGTACTCCCGTCTTCCAGATCCAGCGGGCACTGCTCGCGATGCAGTTCAAGCGTGCGCAAAACACGCTCGATCGCGTTCCGGTGACGCAGGCTTCCTCACGCATCAGCGAAGTACGCCAGCACGTCGCGCGCGAGTACGAGAGCTTCCTGGCCGCCGTCGCCGACTGGGCCAAGATCAAAGAGCTGTGGCTGGCGGAGAAGAAGCGGGCCGTCGTCGAGCACTGGGAGCACACCAGCTTTCAGCTGCGCTTGAAGGAGCTCGAGCAGCGCCTGCGGCTGCAGCGGCGGCGCCTGCGCGTGCTGCAAGCTCAGCTCGCCTGATTCCGCCGGCCTGATCAGGCGGACAGCGGCTCATGGGACGGATCTTCGAAGTCCGCAAACACACCATGTTTGCGCGCTGGAACCGCATGGCGAAGCAGTTCGCCCGGATCGCCAAGGACATCACCATGGCGGTGAAGGCCGGCGGCCCGGACCCGGCCGGCAACCCCGCCCTGCGGCGCGTGATTCAGAATGCCCGCGCGGTCAACATGCCCAAGGACAAGGTCGAGGCGGCCATCAAGCGCGCCAGCGGCCGCGATGCGGCGAACTACCACGAGGTGCACTACGAGGCCTACGCGCCGCACGGAGTGGCGCTGCTGGTGGAGGCGGCGACCGACAACCCCACCCGCACCGTGGCCGCCGTGCGCAACATCGTCACCAAGAGCGGCGGCAATCTGGCCACCTCCGGCAGCGTCGGCTTTCTGTTCAAGCACATGGGCGTGTTCCGCCTCGACCCGACCGGCATCGACCAGGACGATCTCGAGCTCTACCTGATCGATCACGGCCTGGAGGAGATGGGAGAGGGCACCGGGGAGAATGGTGAGCCGCAACTCGTGATCCGCTGCGCCTTCGCCGATTTCGGCAAGCTCCAGGAGGCACTCGAGGCGCGCGGCCTGACACCGCTCTCGGCCGAGCACGAGTACGTCTGCACCGTGCCGACCGAGTTGCCGGAAGAGCAGGCCCAGGAGGTGTTGGCCCTCATCGACAAGCTGGAGCAGGACGATGACGTCCAGAGAGTCTTCCACACCCTTGTCTAGTGACCGGTTTTCCGGCGCGCAGCGCCCGAGGCACGGCATAGCGGGGCAGGGCCGCCCCGGTTTCCCGGGCCTCCGCCCGGGCGTTTGGCGGTCTCAGAGGGCCCGCGGGACCGTGTCAGGGCTTAATTGATTCGT
>OFHJ01000020.1_pt1 | contig 61408 bp, 47 predicted proteins | sample 1522001 | NCBI WGS metagenome assembly OFHJ01 (sample SAMEA2464838, study PRJEB22497) | soil metagenome | biome: Grassland; feature: Farmland; material: Clay | place: Australia | collected 2013-02-01 | depth 1.2 m | reverse complement strand
TCGAAACACTGCCTGATTTTCTGCCCCTTATTGCCATTGAGCTCCGGGTCCTTCGCCTGGAGATCGATGTTTGTACGGTAGATACGACGATTGTCGCACAGCCCGATGAACTCATTGTCGATGCAGGCGATGAGCCAACGGACGCGGAGACAACGACGCAACCGCGTGACCGAGCGTGGTGGGAGACTAACGGCAGCCGTGGTTATATAGCGACCGTCGACAGCCTAGCCAAATATTGCAATGAAAGCATCGGCCCATCGCGTGTCGACTACAGCGCCCGAAGTTACGTGTCCCTAAAAAAGGGTCGCCGCTGCTGGCTACCGATGTGGCCGAGGGCAGAGGGCACCTACGTGTATTTGCCGGGTGGTCCGGGCGGCACGGAAGATGCGCCATCAGATTTCTTTGGAAGCGTTCAGCAGCGTCTTGAACAGGCAGGGATGGATTCGCCGACCTGGACATTTAGATATAACGCCGGTGCCAACCCAGTCGGTCTTGCGATCCCGCGGGATCGGGCCGAGCACTCGCTCGTTCGCGAGATTCTCAAGGAAGCTTATGACCTCGTTTGAGCGCCTTACGGGCATACATTTCCGATCGCCGTCGGTCATTAATTGACAGATGAGGCAAACTGCGTAAGAGTCCGACCGTCCGTTTTTGCCGAATGGACTGCTTGCGATCCAATAACAATAAGGGCCAGGCCCGGATTTCATGTCATCGAGGGGGAGGGCACGTGAATCCATTTTTGAAATGGGCAGGCGGAAAGAGATGGTTTGTAGCCGCCCATTCGAAATTCCTACCAGAAGTTCAAGGCACTTATATCGAGCCTTTCCTGGGGGGAGGATCGGTCTATTTCCACTTGAAGCCGCGCCGATCGATGTTGGGCGATAAGAATCCCGAACTAATAGCGGTGTACCAAGGTATTCAAGCGGATTGGCGTGGCGTTCAGAGATTGCTTCGTCGCCATCAAGCGCAGCACTGCGAAACTTATTACTACAGAATTCGCAAGGAACAACCAACGCGCCTTACCGCCAAAGCGGCGCGCCTCCTTTACCTTAATAGAACGTGTTTCAACGGGTTGTATCGTGTCAACAAGCGCGGGGAATTCAATGTGCCGAGAGGCACACGCGACTCGGTGTTTCGCGATAGCGATAATTTTGAACGCGTGGCAGAACTCCTGCAGACCGCGTTGTTATTCACCACAGATTTTGAAAGTTTGATCGATCAGGCCGGCAGGGGAGATATGGTCTTTGCGGATCCGCCCTATACAGTTCGCCACAATGTTAATGGTTTTATCAAATACAACGAGATCCTGTTTTCATGGGCAGATCAGGAAAGACTCGCGGCCGCCTTGGCTAGGGCTCGCTGCCGCGGTGCGATTGTGGTGGCGACCAACGCAAACCACGAATCGGTGCAGCAACTTTATAAATCTCACGGATTTGAATTCAGCAGCGTGAGTCGATTCAGTTCTCTATCGGCGAGCGGGCAAAGCCGCAGAGCGCTGGAGGAGCTTGTTATTCGGGGTTAATAAATGAGGGGATGTCAACATGGGGGATAGTAGTGCAACGTTGGCAGGACTGATCAATACTGCGTCGAGCCAAGGTAATCCCATTGACGCGTTACGGATCTTCCTCGGCGAGCAAGAGAGACTGGAGAAGGCTCGTCAGGTTTCGAAAATGCGGTTTGTGGGCTATGTCTTGGAGTTGGGCTATGTCGAAGCAAAAATAATTACGTCTGACCCCTATAAGCTTGCTGTCGGCGGCATTCCGCGCGGATCATTTCTCATTATGACGCCCACCGACCCCGGTGGACTGCCGCCCCATTTCACCTTACTTCGTGTCACTGGTGTTTCCCCGACGCCACTAAGCAATCAGGTTCAGCAAACCTATTTCGAGCTCCACAAAAAATCGATGCCCGAGCTCGATATTTGGACTCAGAGTGAGCTGCAATGGGGAGCCTTGAATTGCGATGTTTTAGGAATGTTTTACGCAGATCCGGGCAATACCAAACATCTCGTGTTTTCCGGTGATGTCAACAACGTGGTCAGTGCACACCGATACAAGGTGTTTTCGCCTGACAATGCGCTTCTGAAATTGATCGTGAATGGAACGGTGAAGCCTGAAAATCGAGTCGATATCGGTGTTCTTCGCACGATGGAATGTCAGCTGTCGCCAAATGCCCCTATCGAAATCGTGCCGACGTATATTTCAATGTCCGATTTCAAAGGATGCCGAACTGCGATGTTTGGAAAAACCCGACTCGGCAAATCGAATGTTGTGAAGCTTATCGCGCAGGGTATGCTCGACCAAACGGCGCATGATCCCAGCGTAGGCCAGTTAATCTTCGACATAAATGGGGAGTACGCGAACGATAACCCGCAGGACGGCAATAAATCACTGCGATCTGCGTACGATGCCCGGTGTGATGTTTATGCGCTAACGGAGCGGCCCGGTACACCATCAAAGTCCCTGCGGCTTAATTTTTATGAACACCCTGATTCATGTATCGGAATTCTTGCATCTCTGCTATCGCAAGATAATAAGGCTTCCACTTACATCAAAAGCTTCGCAAATGTGCAGCTGCCTTCAATCGAAAGCATTGCTCGTTTGCCTGAAACCGATAGAATCAGGCCGATTCGCAAGGTCCAGATGTACTGGGCCATCTTAGCCAAAGCCGGTTTTGAGGCGGACGAGGCACGACTTAAATCGCTTGATCTTAGAAGTCCCGTTGCTCGACATTTCAACCCTCATTTTAAAAAGGATCTGAGAGATGTTGCGTACCGAACGGTACGCAATACGGAGGCACCAGCACACCCTACCTCACTCGATTCGCTCAAGGTTGAGCTAGAAGTCATGGCGCAGTTTCGACGTGAGAACCCAACCAGTCCGGCACTGATGAGTGGGTCAAAGCAGATGTTTGAGCCGGACGATGTCGCTTTGCTCGAGTTCCTGAATCCTTCGAGCGGCTCTTCCGGTCCGACAGTGCTTCGCCCATACAGAATCTACCATTCACCGAGGGCTAGTGATTTTATTGCCGAGATATTGAAGTTGTTGGATGATGGGCGGACGGTGATCCTCGATCTTGGTAATGCCAACGACCAGATCCGCCGCTATTTTTCCGATATGTTGTCGCGTGCTGTCTTCTCGCACCAAGAGCGAAAATTTGTCAGCAATACTTTGGGCTCCCGGTTTGTGCAGCTCTACTTTGAGGAAGCGCACAATCTGTTTCCTCCTGACAGCAAGGATTTAACGGATGCTTATAGCCGCTTTGCGAAGGAGGGTGCAAAGTTTCATATCGGAATGGTTTATTCGACCCAGTCTCCGTCGACCATTAATCGGGATCTCCTTGCCCAGACCGAAAACTTCTTTGTGGGTCATCTTTCGAGTCAGGATGAAGCGAAGGCATTGTCGCGTGTGCAGATCTCCTTTGCAGGTGTTGAGGAAGACATTCTGCGCGCCAAGACCCCTGGTTATATGCGCATGCTGACCATGTCGCACCGTTTCGTTGTGCCGATACAAGCGCATCGGTTTGAGGCGGTTGCGGGCAGATCACCGGGTGGGTAATTGACATGCCCTACACCCAAGGAACGCGACTGCCTGCGGAGGCTGCTTCAAAACTGGGGCACCTCCCGGTTGTGCGAAGTGAGTGGGTGCGGTCACTTGTCAGCGCCTTCGACAGAGCGCCTGGTGTCGCTGGCGATCCGAGCCGAACCCCTTGGCAGTGCGCAGAGCTAGGCGATGCTGTGCCGCTGCGTGCTATCTGGGCGGTTGATGGATCATTTGTGACGGTTGAATCGGAAGGACGACCCTCTCGTGAGGTCTCTTTTGTGAAGACCGCCTTGCTTACCGTTGACAAGGATCGACTGGATTGCATTGATAAACGTCACCCCCATCCGCTGCTGTTGCAGGATGTGATGACCGGAAGCGCCATCTTTCACGCGACGGTGTTTCCACTGAAAAACGTCCGTACAACGCTTGGCTCGAACTACGACGCTGTACGGCATATCGTTCGCGACTCAGTGCGGATCGATGAAGACGGGGCCTTTTACGAAACACTGAAATGGCTTGCCTATCAAAAGTGGACGAAAGGGTCGTCCCGTTCCCCCGCATTTTCGTGCCCTCATTGCCATGCGGATATTCAATCCGGATTACCGTTTGATGCGGATGAAGGTCAATGCAACACCTGTGACAAGACGGTTTTTCTGACCGACATGATCGGGTTTCATCTGGATATGGACGAGGAGAGTGCGCCCGATTCCGTCGCGTCTGCATATATGCTTGTTATGGAGCATCTGATGCTCTTTACGGCTATCCGACTTCTTTGGACTCACACAGATAAACAACTCTTGAGCGACACGTTGTTCATCAAAGATGGTCCCCTGACGTTACGCGGGCAATATTCGAAGCTGGTTCCCCGTATCCGCTCATTTTTACAGTACGCCAAGACACATGACCGTATGATTCACATTGTCGGCCAGGAGAAGAGCGGTGCATTTTGTGACCATCTGGACGCCATTGCCCCGATAGCCAAGCCGCTCGATCGTGATGATAAGGCGCACTATGCCGTGCTGACTCACAACTATGTCCGGCGAGAAGTTTATCGATCACCAGATCTATCGAATCCCTATGGATTGCGGACGAACTGGGGGGAAAAACTGTTCCTAAAATTGGATCCAGGCACCCAGATGGTCCTAAATGTTCCGACGGGAGATTACATCGACTCCGGAGAGGCTCCTACGCGAGAAGATCTGATTGGCTTGAATCGAATTCTGGCAACCTTGCCAGGAATCGTAAGCTATAAGTTTGAAGGAGCCTTGTTTCCGATCGAATTGGCGAATGGGATTGCGTCAATGTCCAGCTATCCTTCGGCGCGAATTCTTCAGAAGTTTGTTGACGCGCAGCCCCAAACCTAGCGTGAACTGGCGTAAGGATTATATAAAACGGGATTCCCCGCAGGTGGGTATCAGGTTACTCGACCATTGAGGGAAGGAATTCGCTAATTTTGCTTGCGTGTTACTTAGAGGGCGGTTCCGTTCGAGCAATCTCGCTCCAGCCATGGTCGAAAGTGAACGTCTGTGCGCGGGCGGCAGGGCTTTGAATCCTAAGTACGCGAGCTTGTGCTGGGTCAATTACGTGCTCGACTACGTAAAGCCAGTACGCATCACCTTTTTCACGGGCGTAGTCGAATTGCGTGCGCGAAAGCCCCACAGGCCGATCTTTTAGGCTTCCCGTCATAGACTTCACTTCAACCCACCGAACTGGTTCATTGCTGCTATCAGCTTCGTAAAGGTCGAAACCGGGATTATTGTCCGGTGTACGGTGCAGCGTCGGTTCGAGGCTAATGATCAGATCGATAGCGCGCTCTTCGATCTGCATCCTTCGTGCTTGATCGAGTCCGTCAGGGTCGGGTCTTTCGTTATCTGGGTGTGTGCCGACGTAGGAGATGAAGGGGTGCGTCGCGGTTTGTCTAGGAGACCCCTTCCCATGATGACCATCACCTTTATCACTGCACGCCCCTGAGTCGCCGTTCGCGCCACCCGGGCTCTGGTGGTCGCCTAGTGATGACCCGGTATCTGCGCGACTTTGACCGCCATGTCTTTCACCACTGTCCGTACCGTTGTCTTCATCCGGATCGGGTGTGCCGGGCAGAATGTCTGGCACGCCCTTGCCGTACAGGTCTTTAGCACCACCGTAGACGTCGCCATCAGACGGATTGTTTGCCACCGGCTGGACATCCGATGGCAATTCGGTCTCTGCTGGCGGGTTGATGATGCCCAGCCGGGATTCTAAATCGGCGACGCTGGTGATGCCGTGCTTACGCAGCAGGTCGATTGCCGCAGGATCGATCCCGGCCTCTTTTGCGAGTTGGTCAATAATTGGCGGCTTGAATGTGATCTTTGTCAGCAGGAATGGATTGGGTTTCCATCCAAGAGAGTTAAACACAACAAACCCAGGTGGCACCAGTCCACGGGTAGCATCGGGCACCCAAGCTGTTTGATTCAATGTCCGGACAAAGGTTGCGTCGAATTGAGCTGTCTTCGATGTATGGGAATAGCCCCATCGGTAGGAGCCGTAGAAGGCGGTTGATCCACGTCCTTCGAGATCGGATAAAGCATCCCACAGTGAGACAGCTCTAGTTTTTGCATCAGCGGGTTCCAGAGTGGGCAGGAGTTTTAGTAGCTGCTTCAGTCCACGAATTGTGAAGTCTTCAGGCTGAGTCTCCCAGCTTGCGCGCTCAAGCCCAGCAGTTTTGCGGATTTGTCTTCGTTCGGTTGTGTCCAGTCCAGATGGAATTGGTAACGGAGCAAGGTAGCGGCTTGCGCCGCATGTCACAAGCAGATCCCGGATATCCTCGCCATGCAGACAGTCGTAGTTGTCATCAACTAATAGGACGTCGACTACGCCTGCGAAGAGCCGCTTAAGACGTTCAGTAGCGATGTAAATGTCACCGGGCTTCGCGAAGCAGCGTTTGCCGCTGCCGGCATCCACTACCATCACGAAACGGGTTCCGCGTAGGGCCGTGTGGAGTTTTTCTTTTTTGATTGTCGAGTCAGTGCCGGACGCGGTACGGATACGTTCGACGTCCGCAGCGTAGGCATCGTCGTCTACATCTATCATCTCCTGCTGGTATTTCGGCAGAACGTGCCAAATCACGTCATCCACCGGGTCGGGTTCGGTGATGCCCAACAAGCCGAGAAATTCACGCACCTCCGGTGTCGTACAGACTGCGGGGCGCATGGTCGGAAAGCCGGTTGAGATGGCGCTCGGAAGAAAGGCGTTGGCTTTCCCATTTTCGCAGGCGACGACGTGGCTACCGTTATTGAGCCGGATGATAGGAACGGTCTCGAGGTGTCGACGCATGGACTTCCCCTGGCCACTGAGGAACTCGTACAGCTGCAACACCCAGTCTTCGGACTGTGCCTCGAGGAATGGCTTGGTCAAACTCGGCACTAGTTTTTCAGGCCTGATTTCTTCGACATCAAGTTCGCGCATCAGGTATTGGCGTACATCGGGGGCCTTGTCTTGGGTGATGTCGCCAGACAGCCAAGCGGCTTCCGAGCCGAGAAGCGTCGCAACCTGCTCGCGGCTAAACAGATCACGCAGCTCTTGTGAGCGCGCCAGCTTTGCCTGACCGGCGCAAACATAGCCCCCATCAAACGTAAGAAGGATCGCCTCATGCTGAAATGCCTGCCGGACTGCATCGAACATCGGCGCAAACCGTGAACTTTGGGGAAATTTCTCGCGGTCGAGTGGTAAGCAGCGTAGGGCGGATATACCCAACATCCCTTGGTCTCGCATCCAGCACATTGCCTCTACCAGCAAACTGGCCGTTTCCTTGATTAGATGCTGGTTCCATGGCTCGTTAGGGGAAATGTTGTCCCGGCTGGGTGTGGTGCGATAAGGCCCCTGCACGCGAAAGCCGAGGTGGGTCTCAAGTACGGTCGGGAAGAACACTACCAGCGGCGAGCTGGCCAGTGGCTGCACCGCCCAGTGGCCAGGTGCACCCCTCGCCGCAACTAACAAGAAGGCGATTTGCACACACCCGACCGTCTGCCGATCGTCGGAAAACACGTCGCGATGGAATACCAGCCAGTTTTGATCGACTTCGCTTCGGCCACTTTCCTTGCCGATTACAGTAATACGCTGGACATTATGACCGAGCGTTTCCCCGCTGTTGCGCAAATAAAATCCTGATGGTCCGCCTTCAACGCTCCAGCTAATTTCATCAATGTGGCGCAGGAAGAGCAGAGTGTCAGGTCCCAACTGCCGGAGCCCTGCCGTGATTTCTGGCGGTACGGTTAAATCCCCTAACTTCAGCGGTAGAATGATTTGCGTTTCGTCCACCTCACGCGGCGTATGATCCACTCGCTTGGGGAACACGTAATCCTCAATGGCAAAGTCCTCATCGCCGGAGTGAATCTCCGGACGATCGGTAACCGCGTAGACTGATTTGAAACCAAGGCCGAAGCGGCCGATCGAGGACTCGTTCTTCGTGCTCTCAAGGATGTCACACACGCTTCTGGCATCGGCCTCGTCGAATGGCCTGCCAAAGTGGGATAGCGCCAAACTGTTTGCTGTCAGCGTGAACGCGACCTTGCGCGATCCGTGCCAGTCGCCACGGCGACCGAGGGCATCTTCGGCGTTTTGTATCAGCTCGAAAATAAAGTGTGTGCGGTTGTCGTATAGACCAGCCGCCAGTTCCCCGGATTTCAAAGCGCCTTCGGTACCGTAGCGCCGCCGGTTTTCCTTACAGATTTGTTCGTAGTTCGCTGCAACCACAGCTACCTTTCACTCCGGCTTCTTCTTGATGCCAAGTTTGCTCAAGTCTGCCTAATTGTGGACTATCATGACACGATAAAGAAACAAACCAAACGAAGTGCTCATGACGTGAAAAAGCCGATCAGCAACAAGCCGGACGAGATACTCACGATTAATGAAGTTGCCTCCTATCTCAAGGCAGGTAAGCGCACTGTCTATCGCTTGGCTGCGAGCGGCAAACTGCCAGCGTTTAAGCTTGGCGGAACGTGGCGCTTCAGACGCGGCGATCTGGATCAGTGGATTGCAAGGCGTATTGGAAAGGAAACGATGGATCAAAAGGAAGGGGAATGATTGCAGGCGCTCCCAACCTCCAAAGTAAGGCCAACGACCGCCAGCTCGATGCCATACTGGCCGCCGATGGCCCGGTGCTTATCATCGCTGGGCCCGGCTCGGGCAAGACCTTCACCCTAGTCGAGCGCATCGTCTATCTCATCACCCACAAAGGTGTCACCCCTGAATCATTGCTAGTCGTCACCTTTACGGACAAGGCCGCGCGCGAACTGACCACCCGAATCTCCCGTCGGTTAGCCGAGTCGGGTATCCGGTATAACCTAAACGAAATCTACCTCGGTACGTTCCACTCCGTCTGTTTGCGCTTACTGGAGGACCACCGTGAGTTCACGCGCCTTAAGCGTGGCTTTACGCTGTTCGACCAATTTGACCAGCGCTACTTCCTCTACCAGCACATTAAAGACTTCCGGGTGCTGCCCGACGCTCGGTTGGTGATGGGTGACGATCAGACGGGTCGTTGGACGCAGTCGGAAAACCTGCTCAAATGGATGAACAAGGTCCGCGAAGAGGCACTCGACCCGGCTATGTTGGAAACTGGCCCAGAGCCAGAAATCCGTGCCTTAGCCAACTGCTTTGCCAAGTACCAAGAGCTACTGAATGAGCACAACTCGCTGGATTTCTCCGGCATCCAGTACGAGGCTCTGCAACTGCTGGAAAAGCACCCTAATGTGCTTGTGCAATTGCGTGACAAGCTCATGTACCTGATGGTGGATGAGTATCAGGACACCAACACGATTCAGGAACGCATTCTTTTGCTACTGGCGGGAGCGCGCTGCAATTTGTGTGTGGTGGGAGATGACGACCAGGGTTTGTACCGTTTTCGTGGGGCTACGATCCGCAACATCCTGGAATTTCCCGCGCTATTCGATGACGGCCACTGCAAGCAGGTTAAGCTAACAGTTAATTACCGCTCGCACCCGGACATCATCCGTTTCTACAACGAATGGATGCAAGAGCAGGCCTGGGATGACGGCACGCGGGTATTCCGATTCGCAAAGCAGATCGTGCCGCGCGAAGACACCTTCCCCGGCGTGCCCACGGCCGTACGGCTGGCCGCCAGCGACGACAAAGGTGACACCACCAATTGGCACGCAGAGGTGCTGGCCTTCCTCAATGCTCTGAAGGATTGCGGCCAGCTTGCTGATTGGAATCAGGTGGCCTTTCTGTTCCGTTCAGTCAAAAACGATAAGGTGGTAGCACTAGCGCGCTTTCTCGAAGTCCAGGGCGTGCCAGTGTTTTCGCCCCGCTCGAACATGTATTTCGAACGTGAGGAAATTCGCCTGATGATCGGTGCGCTCATTTTCCTCTTCCCTCAGTTTCCCAAGGTGCGAGCCTGGGCCGAAGACGTGACGCTGCATGTCTGGGACTACTATGACTACCAGTGCTTCAAAGCTTTCACTGACGAGCTGCGGAAACCGGAGAACAAGGCGCTGCTGGACTGGGCGCGCCCGCTGGCAAAACTCCATGCTGCGCTGGCGCGGAACACCGATTACGCCTTCTCCGGCTTGTTTTACCAGCTGCTTCAATTTCCGCTGTTTTCGCGCTTCATTAGCGAAGAGGCCGTGCAAGGTGTTGATAAAGGCCGAGCAGCACGCAACCTTGGTACCTTCTCCCGACTGCTGACCAAGTTTGAGTACTTGCATTTTGTCAGCGTGCTGAATCCCGAGTACCTCGACAAGAACTTGCGCGATCTGTTCAATCAGTTCCTGCGCTTCTTGGTCGACGGTGGCATCGGTGAATATGAAGACGAGGCAGAATATGCACCCAAGGGTTGCGTGTCCTTTCTCACCATCCATCAGTCCAAGGGGCTGGAGTTTCCGGTGGTGGTGTGCGGCTCACTGGAGGCAGTGCCACGCAAGCAGTACAGCGTACTCGATGTGCTGCTTGAGGACGGCGGCTACCTCTCCAAGGAACGTTTTGAGCCGCTCGATCACATCAAGAACTTTGACTTCAGGCGGCTTTTCTATACCGCGTTCTCCCGCGCCCAGAACCTGCTGGTGTTGGCCGCGCAAGAACGCCATGGCCGCGGTTTGGGCAAATCGCCATCCAAATATTTCGAGCGGCTGTTTTACGCGCTATCGAGTTGGCGTACCGTCGATCTCTCAGCACTGACTTTCGAACCAGTCAAGCAGATCAATCTCAAGCGCGAATACTCCTTCACCTCACAAATCACAGTATTCGAAAATTGCGCCGAACAGTACCGCTTTTTCAAAGAACTGGAATTCGCGCCTATCCGGGAAAGCCCGATGCTGTTCGGTACGCTAGTGCATCAAACCATTGAGGACATCCATAAGGCCGTGCTGCGTGGCGAGGAGAGTGCCCTTACACCGGCGGTAATCGAAGACTGGTTCTCGGGCAACTACGCAATGCTGTCGAAGACGGAACGTGTGTACCTCGCGCCCAGCTCGCAGCAAGCGGCGTTGCAGCACGTGCTGCGTTACTTCGAGCGCGAAAGCGGTCACTGGGACCGCATCAAGGATGCAGAGGTCGAGATTTCGCTGGTCAAGGATCAGTACATCCTCAAGGGCAGCGTTGACCTGATCCGAGGCCAGCAAGACACGGTCGAAATCATCGATTTCAAAACGGAGAAAAAGCCCGACATGGAGATGGATCAGGATCGACTCCGTCAGTACCAGCACCAACTGGAGATCTACGCTCATCTGGTCGAAGAACGCACCAGCCAAAAGGTCAGCCGCATGCATTTATATTACACCGGCGAAGATGATGGCAATCCTTACGTATCCTTCTCCAAGGACGACCGCGCGATCGGAAAAACCATCGCCCGCTTCGACGACATCGTGGCGCGTATTCAGCGGCAGGACTACCAGATTGCAGCACGCCCGGCCAAACTGTGCCAGAGCTGTGATATGCGCGCTTATTGCGACAACAAGAATTGGAAATTTAGGAACAACGACAAATGACGACAACCACTTCGCCTCAGGAAAGTCTGCAACTAGCTACGCCTGATGGAGAGAGCGCCAACGTCGAGAAATACGTATTCCAGCCGATCAAAGGCTACCCGATGCTGAACTGGCGCGGCAAACGCCCGTTCACGTCGACGCAGTACTACCCCGCACAGCTGAAGGAAGTCTACGGTGAGGAAGTAAACGGGTGGCGCAATAAAATTTTCTGGGGCGACAACCTTCAGGTCGTAAGCCATTTGCTTAAGGAATACCGGGGCAAAGTTGATCTTATCTACATTGATCCGCCTTTTGATTCTAAAGCAGAGTACAAGAAGAAGATCACACTACGGGGGAAGGAGGTCGCCTCGGAACGGACGACATTTGAAGAAAAGCAGTACACGGATATCTGGTCGAACGACGACTACCTTCAGTTCATGTATGAGCGTTTGATCCTATTGCGCGAGTTGTTGTCAGAAAATGGTTCCATCTACGTTCACTGCGACTATCACCAGAATCATTATCTCCGTTGTGTGCTCGACGAAGTCTTCGGACGCGAGAACTTCCTTAATGAGATCGTGTGGAAACGAGCGGAAACGGTTAAAGGGAATTCTGGACAAGGAAGCAAGTGGTTTGGTGAAAACACCGATACGATCTTTTTCTATCGTAGAAGTGGCGACCACCGCTTCAATCCTCAGTTCAAACCGTACACGCAAGAGTACATAGACGCCTTTTACAAATATTTTGAGCCAGAGACAAATCGACAGTACCGTTTAATAAGCATGACTGCACCCGGTGGTGATGGAAAAGGAAATCCATTTTATGAGGTCATGGGTGTTAGTAGACATTGGCGCTATTCGATGGAGCGAATGAATGACCTCATTGCTAAAGGACTTGTCGTGCAGACGAAGCCGGGGAATGTTCCGCAGCGGAAGTTGTATCTTGATGAAGGGCAAGGTGTCCCACTCCAGAACCTGTGGGATGATATCCCTGGACTCGCCGCTGTTGATGGCGAGCGAACTGGCTATCCAACTCAGAAGCCCGAAGTACTTCTTGAAAGGATTATTAAGATCTCAACAGATGTAGACGATCTCGTTTTCGATTGCTTTATGGGTTCAGGAACAACACAAGAAGCCGCGATGCGCCTTGGTCGTCGCTTCATCGGGGCCGATATCAATCTTGGTGCGATCCAAACAACGTCTAAGCGACTCATCGAGGTAGGCGACGATTTGAGTCAGAAGCTGCTTGATCCGGATACCAAGTATTTCACGGGTTTTGAAGTCTATAACGTCAACCACTACGACGTTTTCCGAAATCCTGTTCAAGCCAAAGACCTTTTGGTTGAGGCATTAGAAGTTCAGAGACTGGAGTTTGCTACCGTGTTCGACGGCGAGAAGGACGGGCGCATGGTCAAGTTCATGCCCGTCAACCGCATCGCTACGCGAGCTGATCTGGATGAGCTAATCGCGGGCTTCGACTACAAAGCTTGGGACCGTAAGCAGAACGAAATTTTGAACCGCCCGGTTGAGAAGATTACTCTTGTCTGTATGGGCCACGAGCCCGATTTGGCTGCGCAACTGGTACTAGCGGTCAAGCCATTTAAGATCGACGTGGAGGTGGTAGATATCCTTCGCGATAAGGCTAATCTGGAGTTCAAGCGCGACTCGCAGGCCAAAGTCGCTATCAAGAAGGGTGAATTGGTCATCGAGAAGTTCTACCCGATGAACCTGTTGCAAAAGCTCTCGCTGAAGAAGGAGTCAGTAGAGGATTGGAAGGAGCTGGTCGAGTCTGTGCTGATTGATTGGCACTACGACGGTGCGGTGTTGCAGCCGGAGGTGATAGACATTCCAAGCAAGAATGAGTTGGTGACAGGCGCATATAAGGTGCCAGACGATGCGAGCACTATCTATGTGAAAATTACCGACCTGCTCTCGGAATCATGGGAGGGAAGCGTCAGCCATGACGGCTAAGCGTGCAGTCAATGGGTTGAGCGTGTCGCTCGACTTCGCCTTCTTCCAATTCCTCTGGCAGTTCTACCAATCCAATCGAGGCACAATCCGTTCGCACTATAAAGAGCTTACTCGCAAGATCCTTGACTTCAACAACCCGGAGAAAAACCCAAAAGCTTTTCTGCGCCAACCACAGTTCGAGGCACTGGAAATCTACATCTTTCTTAAGGAGTTTCTCGGCAACGCTAAGGTCGAAGAAATCTTCAAGGAGTGGTACGAGCGCACAGGCAAGTTCGAGGGCCGGAAGTTCGGCTCCTTCCGCGGTATTGGTGGGCAGGAGATGTTCCAGTTTGGCGAAACCGACGAACTGGAATTGAACTCATACAAAGTGCTTTTCGAGAGGATGCGCAAGAATTCGCGTGCGTACCCGAATTACATCTTCGCGCTGACGATGGGTACCGGAAAAACGATTTTAATGGCGACCTGCATTTTCTACGAGTTTCTGTTGGGCAACAAATTTGAGAAGGACGCGCGTTACTGCCACAACGCATTGGTGTTTGCTCCGGACAGGACAGTGCTGCAAGCACTGAGGGAGATTGAGGGCTTCGACCTGACCAGCGTGGTGCCCCCAGAGTACGTCAATTTTCTGACTACGCACCTGCGCTTCCACTACCTCGAAGAGGCGGGCACCTCGCTGGACGTGCTCGATCGCTCGCGCTTCAATATTATTGTCTCCAACACGCAGAAGATCATCCTCAAACGTCGGCACAAAGAGAAAACCTGTGTCGAAAAGTTGTTTGGTGCGATTGGTGAAACGATAGCAGCCTCCGGCGTCTACGCCGACGCCGCTGACCTGTACAACTTCGATCAGCCCGAGGAGGAAGGCGAGCTTACCACTAACCAACGCTTCGAGAAGCTGCTTCGACTGGAGCAGCTCGGCATCTATGTGGACGAGGCACACCACGCATTCGGCAGAGCGCTTGCTAAGGACATGGGCGTTGGGGCTAAGGAAACCGACACCAGCCTGCGGACCACCATCGACTTCCTGGCCGCCAGTCTTATAAAAGCAAAGACGCGGGTGGTCGCCTGCTACAACTACACCGGAACGCCCTACGTGGGGCGCGAGGTTTTGCCGGAGGTAGTCTATGCCTATGGCTTGAGGGAAGCCATCGACAGGGGCTATCTCAAGAAGGTGACGCTGCATGGCTACGCCAATACCCGCACCGATGAATTTGTAGATATTGTTGTTGAGAGCTTCCTAAAGGAATGTAGCGAGTTGCGCCCAGAAGGGTTACTTCCCAAATTGGCATTCTTCGCCGCCACCATCGACGAGGTTACCAACGAACTAAAACCCGCGGTGGAGCATGCGCTCCTCAAGCGCGGCATTTCGACCTCTCGCATTCTAGTCAACGTGGGTGACAGCAAGCTCACCACCAACGATGATATCCGCGAGTTCAATCGGCTTGATACAGAAAGCTCGGAGAAACAATTCATTTTGCTAATCAACAAGGGCCGCGAAGGCTGGAACTGTCGTTCGCTGTTCGGAGTAGGGTTGTTTCGTGAGCCGAAATCCAAAGTGTTCGTGCTGCAAGCTACGATGCGCTGCCTCCGTGCCATCGGCCAGGCTCAGCACACTGGCCACGTTTTCCTTTCGGACACCAACTTGAGCATTCTTAACGACGAGCTGCAGCAGAACTTTCGCATCAGCGCTGACGAGCTTCAGAAGATTGCCAAGGACAAGGAACGTGTCGAGGTGCGCGTTGTAGAACCGCCAGTCAAGATCAAGCTCATGCGCATGCGTAGGCAGTACCAGATGCGAGAGAAACAGATCACACCGGGGCAAGCGTTGGGCCTTGATCGAACAGACCGGGAAAGTTGGAATGCGCTCGTTGAAAAGTACCGTTTGATTGAAACCCAGCAGTTTGGGTTAACAGCTGCCCATGCCGCGCTTGCAACTGTAAACCAAACGTTCGATCTGACCGATCGCCGAGAAAAGCGCACTGTCTCGCGATTGACACTGGTGGCGGAGGTATCGCGCTATCTGAACCGAGGCCCACTAGAGATCGAAGAACTGCTAGAAACAACCAAAGAAGGTTTAGACGAACTTGTGGCCATCGCCAATGAATTCAACGAGCTCCTTTACGACGAGATTATTCCGCGCTTGTTCCGCCAACTCTACGACCTCGACGAGTCGCAGAAAACCGAGGAACACGAGGTCGAGTTGATCAGGATCCCCCAGAATGGCTACTACGAAGTGTCAGCGGAGAAGAACAAAACCGTCCGGATGAACGATGCGCAGGTCAAGGACGGCGATCGCGCCAAGAGCTTTCACCTCGATACCTACTGCTTCGACTCCGGCTCGGAAAATTGGCTGTTCTGGGATCTACTGCGTGAGCGGCGCGTAAAGAAAATCTACTTCACCGGGATGTTGACCCACGGCCAGTCTGACTTTTTTATTCAGTACATCGACCCCGACTCGCACACCGTGCGCAGCTACTACCCTGATTTCATCTTCCAACGCGAGGAACCTGACGGAAGCCTGAAGTATGTCATCGTCGAGGTGAAGGCTGATAATCAGATCGAGGACGCCGTGGTGCAGGCAAAAAAGGATTTTGCTGAGCAGATTGCGGTGGCGAGTGGAATGGAATACCGCATCCTTAAGTCTTCCGACGCAGATAATCGGCATTTCCGAATGTTGCTGTAGCAATTGCAAATTTGCGGTCGATAGGTCCGACTCGGTATCAAGCACAAGCAACCAAAAATAGCAATAGTGGGGGGCCGTGTCTAAGCCGTGGAATGAGCCCTAAGAGCGACCGTCGAAGGGAAGCGAAGCGTAGTCTGATTCGAAAAGCTTTTGGCGATCGCCCACAGCGAGGCGCTGAAGCGAGTACAGTCGCCAATAGGCCTGCCAGCGTTCGCTTTCGATATCGAGATGCTCCACATTTAGACCTATCGATTGCGCATCAGCCCAGCCGATCATCTGCCCATGCGAGAGCCATTTCTTTGTGCTCATTAACTCGGACGCGATCTGTGTGAAATTTCCTGGTTCTCCCGAACGAAACATCCCAAACCGCAGCTGCGATTCGGCAAATTTCTGGGCACGATCGCATGCTGCACTGCACAATTTTAGAAACGCGGGATCGAGCTTGCTGAGCATTGTAGATGCGACAGTGTCGACGGGGTTCTTGTGTAACAATTCTGCATACGTTTCATAGGCATCGATGTATGCTTGAACTGAGTGCCGCAGCAGGTTGCCGTGAGTATCGCGGAGCGTTATCTGCGGATCGATCGGACCTAATTCTGACGTATCGCTCATTAGGATCATGTCAGCGCCAAGCGCCATAAGCGTACCTGCGCTTTTGGCGAAATCCGGTACAATGATGCGCAGGCGGCCATTACCGACGCGTGTTCTCACCATCGTAATAAGTTTTTCGGCAGCGTCGATGTCGCCGCCTGGCGTATGAAGCATCAGATCAAGGTTCTCGCCTGTCCTTACGTTATGCAGAAGATCAACAAATCCGAGAATGTCATCGCGGTCGATAAGATTTGCCGAGCCTGAAACGTAACTTATGAGCTTTGTGCCTTCCGTTTGCTGAATTAGTTTTATCTGTTCCTGCCGGTGATAGCGCGAGGCGTGGATCGCCTCATACATGGGCGTTTTCTTTGGCGGCGTCGGTGGACTAATGCTCCCAGGCTGCATATCGATTGGCAGATTGGACGAGGGCAGGTCCGACTTTGCACTATCATCTGGATTCATGTCGGGGTCTCCTTTCAATCTGCCCAGAACGTGCGGCCATTCCTGAGTATATAGTGGCATCGACGGCCAGCCGCGCGATCGTTCACGCTTGGCCATAGGGTTAGGAAATAGCGCCCGGTAACTGTCCAGTGAGGTTGATGGGCTTTGTCAAGAGTGATCATGACCCTATGGCCGCTCCGGCAAGGGCAGTCAAATGCGATCCATTTCGGTCTCTGAAACGAGCCGACCAGGACGGCGCCATTTCGGGGCAGCCGCGAGGGGACTTCATCAGCGGCGTTGACCCGCGCCACAATACGCCACCACGGAAGTGGCAGCCACTGCCACCAACGGATTTTGTTCACGTGGGCCACGCTTGTTCGAGAAAAGGCTGTGTGAGTCCAAGACCGAGCTTGCCAGAATCAGGATGACAATAATGACGCTCACGCGGCAGCATCACGTTAACGGAGATTTCTCGGTCATGGAAGCGCAGCAGAATCTCGCTCGGGCGCGGATCGACACCATAACCGATAAACCGCTCCAGCAGTTCATTGACCGCGGTCGCGGCAACCGCCGTCGTAAAGGTGATAACAGCTGGTTCTACGCGGCCCAACGCGGGGGCGTAGCCTTCGTTTTCGAGACGCCTCCGTTCCTCTGGCGTTAGAAGTTCGGTACCCGCTCGCGCAAGATCGATGCGCCCGCGGCACACGAGACATGCTTGCCCAGGGCTAAGTACGGTGACTCGGCCATCGATGCCAGAAAGGTAATCGTCATCGTCACTGCTTAGTAACACGCCACAATCGATGACCGGCGTGAGGAAGTATGTTGCGAGCCGCGATAAGACCAGCCGTCCAGCATTATCGTCCGTACAGCCGAAAACCACGTCGCGCGAAATAAGTTTCCTTGCCGCGCTCTCCACGGTTAGCATAATGGGAATTGATTCGCAGCGGAGGTTCGGTCCGATCCGCCGCAGATGATCAGCAACGACATCGACCTTCGGTTTGCCGATGTCGGAAAGGCTTGAGCCATAGAGCCGCGTTACGTTGCTCTCAGAAACGACATCCGGATCAATCAGCGTAATATCCCTGACGCCGAGCCGCACGAGCTGTTCAGCAATAGCGGATCCGGTGCCGCCGCAGCCGACAACGCCGACGCGCAAATCATGGAGTGTGCGCTGAATGTCAGTACCGAACGCGCGGACGTTCCGTTCGAAGGCTGGATGTGGATCGAATAATTCCGCGTTAAACGAAGCTGTGAGACGGAAGCGATCGCCGACGGCCCATAATCGGGTGATCTCTCTACCGTCCTGCGTATCCTCTTGGAGTGTTCCAGTAAACGCGAAACCATGTGCACGTGGTGAAATGATTAGCGTGCCGTAATAAGAGCTGCCACTGCGAAGGCGGAAGAGATCGCAAATCTGGCGATCGACAATACGATCAGCAGGGCTTGGCATGGGCGTACCTGAGGATCCAGGGTGTGTATGGACCCAGAGCGGCGTTGCCGAGAGCTGCTCCGCCTTACCGAGTGCGTGGACATAGCCATCCGAAGCGATGGCCAGATGGTTACGTTCCCGTTTGAGGTAAGAAGCCCCATCGACCCATTCGATGGCTCGTCCTAGTAGCCTAATCCCACTGTCGCCAAGATGGACGACGCTCACCAAAAGCACGCCAGTTGTCTCTAACGGTTGTCGTGCGGCACCGATTAACTCGTCGGATATTTGCTGCGGTAGGATGAGCGTAATAGTCATTATGCCTGCTCTAGAACGGATCGTTGCAGCTCATTGTTGATCAGTGCGAGAAAGCTTTCGAGACAATCGATCCCGGACTGCCATTGGCCCGATTTGAGGTGTCGCGACCAGCGCTGCCACGTACGGCCAAGACATTGCTCGACAGCGTTCGTCGCGGGAGGCGACTGACCATCAGCAAATTTAACGGCCGGGTTGAACCACCACATGTCTGGCGCTATGTCCGGATACCCCGGACTGAGCCGGAGCAGCAGGTCTGCCTGCGTTCGGTCGTAGCCCTCCGGTAACGGATAGGCGTCGACTACAACACACGTCATGTTGCGCTCCGACGTCACAACGTACGTAAATCCGCGACGTGCTAAGTAGTCGATATCGAGCTGTGGTAGTCCCATTTTGCGAAGTCTGGGGTCGCAGCCTTAGCCGGGATTAATCTGGACAGGCGCCGTAAAGAAACGCATCCCGCTTCGGATATGCACAGTATGGGTGTAATCGATCTTAAGGTCGGTACCACCCGGCATGACTTCAAATAGATCCCGGTCCGCGCCGATCGGTGTCGGTGGAACGGCGCGAATCTCAGCGCCCGTCATCTCCTCCTTGGTTACCGTGTAGTGGACGCGGTCGATCTGAATCTCAAAATGATGGGGTTCCTCTGGAGACTTGCCGTCATGATCTTGTGCCATGGAAACACCTTAATGCTAGGATGTGGTAGCACGATACCACGGTAGCATGTCTCTTGACAAGTCTGATACCGAGGCATCAGTATAAAGCTATTATGAAACCCTCAAAAGCGATGACGGTGCGCCTCTCAGCTGAGCAGGCCGAAGCTTTGGAAACAGTGGCGACTGTAGAAGGCCGTGCGATCTCGGAAATCGTCCGGGCCGCAATTTCCGACCATATCGAGGCGCGGAAGAAGGACCAGGCATTCCAGGACAGCCTCAGAGAGCGAATAGACCGCGCGCAGCGATTGCTGGGCAATTAAAAGTCTGCATTGTGCATAGAGCGAAATATGCGCGCCCGCCGGATTTGCGTCGTTTCGCTTTCGCAAGAGCGCAAAGACAAACAGTCGCCGGAAGGGGCGGGATCTCCCGGCTCTCCAAATGATTTGGATTAATCCCTTCGTTAGGTCTTCATACACGTTTGGCAACGTCAAAAAGCCACTCAATCTTTCGGCTTGTGGCTTGGCCCCTTAAAATGGCAAACCCCAGCTCCACCGGCCGCGTCGTTGTTCGGTGGGATCGAAACCGGTCTAGATCAGTCTTGTGGGTACTTTTAATCGGTGAGCCGGTAACAGCGTTGATAGGCTGCACGACGGACTCAAGTAGACACCGCGCGCATCGTCGGTATCCTTGCTGTCGGACAGATAAATTTAGAGTCTTCGTTTCATCCCAGCTTCGCCGCCAAAGCCTCGGCGTGCAGGTGGATGTAGCGCAGCGACATCTGTGCTGACTTGTGGCCGGAGATGGCACACACTTCCGGCCAGGACAGCCCGCGTTCGATGAGGCGTGATACCGCTTCATGTCGAAGATCGTGAAATCGCAGATCCTTGATCCCAGCAGCTCGAACTGCGGCTTGCCAGGTACGGTTAATGATGTATGGTCTTCGTTGCCCGTCTTGCCCGGTTTCACCAGGGAACACTAAGGCTGAGTCCTTGCGCAAGGGACACGCGAGCGCGTCACGAAGCACGGTTACCGCTTTGGTGCTCAGTGGCACGGTCCGTGAACTTCCGTTCTTGGTTTGGGTGAGACGAACGACACGCCGTTCAAGATCAATCTGGTCGGTGGTGAGGCTAACGATCTCTCCATACCGCATCGCCGTTGTGAGCGCCAATCGGACGATCCAGCTGAACATCGGGTTGCTGTGCCGATCGCAGGTAGCCAGCAGCCGTGTTTCCTCGTCACCGGTCAGTCGGCGAGTACGACCCGGCGATTGCACAGGCTTGCGTACCGCCTGCACTGGGTTGGAGACGAGGCCGAGGCTCCATTCCCGAATCGCGGTGTTGTAGAGGTGGCTGAGCAATGCCAGTTCAAGGCGGACCGTAGAGGGTGAGTAGGACCGGCCACTCCGCGGATCGATGGTCTTCAATCGTGCATTGCGGTACTCACCGATAAGGTCCGGTGTCAGCGCGCCCAAGGCGTAGTCGCCCAGTGCCTTGCGGAGTGGTTTGGCCTTGGTGTGATCTCGTACCTGGGAGCCGGGGCGCTTTGAGGGCGTCACCTCCGACAGGTAGCGGTCAAGCGCCTGGTCGAGTGTCATTCGATTGTGGGTCGCACGGTGGCTGTATACACCGCGCACCATTTCGTCCTCGACGCCGCGCGCCCAGTCTTCGGCATCCCGCTTCAGACGGAAGGTCTTTATAGCCTGCGGCCAGCCCTGCCTGCGCACTACGGCTTTCCAGGTGCCGGATGCCGTTCGTGCGATTGTCGCCATCGGCCCACTCCCTCAGTACAGTAAAAGTGTACCGTAACTGTACCGCAGGCGTGTTGACAAATGAAGTGGATACTGCAAGTAGTTGATTTATTGGTGGCTACGGGTGGACTCGAACCACCGACCTCAGCATTATGAGTGCCGCGCTCTAACCGGCTGAGCTACGTAGCCTCGAAATTGAAGGCCTACTAGAGAAATTATCATTTTAAGGGAGCACACCAACGACGTCGAGAGTGATGGTGGTGCCGCAGCATTGTATCCTGGAAGAAGGGCGTCGGTTTTTCAGCTTCCAAGTTCGGCTGATTCGACATTCGTCCATCCGGAGGGTGTCAGGATTTCCAACGGTCGAAACCGGCGCTTGTAGTCCATTTTCGTGCTGCCAGCAACCCAATATCCGAGGTACAGGTAGTCGATGCCCGCGGCTTTCGCTTCCTCGATTTGTCGAAGAATGGCGAAGGTGCCGAGGCTGCGTCGAGGTACATCTGGTTCAAAGCACGTATAGACCGCAGACATACCGTCCGGCACATGATCGACGACCGAGAAAATAAGTAAGCGACCCGATTCCCTGAATTCCCAGAAATCGGTTTTCGACCAGTAAGCATCGAGGAAGTCGTAGAAAGCATCTATATTCTGCGGGTCCATACCTCCGCTTGGATGACGTGTCTCCAGATATCGCTGATAAAGGAGGAAATGCTCGTGTCCAAGGCGCCGAGCAATGTGGAAATCGAGATTTGCGTTCGCCCGTAGGGCGCGGCGCTGCACGCGTGTGGGTCGAAACCTTCGTACCGGAACTCGGACCGGTTGACAGGCGTGGCAATCGCGGCACAGTGGACGGTACACATAGCCACCGCTGCGACGAAAACCTTGGGTGAGAAAGGCGCCGTAACGCTCCGCGCTCAAAGGAAGGGCCGGGTCGACAAAAGCACTGCGTGCTCGCAGAGCGGGCAGGTAGCCGCATTCGTGTTCCTGACTGAGTAACAGCCGAATGGTGTGGTGTTCACTCATGACCGGAAAGTCGAGGCAAGTGAAGGCGACTTCCCGGAAGCTCAATATCGAAGGACCAGTGTCCAGTTCTTCCTGGCCGGGATAAAGCATCGCGCAGTAGTAGCAGAAAGCGTTCACGCCTAATTTCGTCGGCCCCCAGCCGTCCGAGATGCGTCGAACTGACCTGACAATCGAACAGTTGAAATTTCCAGGACGCAAGCTGCCTAGTCAGCTGACTCATGGCAATCTTGGAGCCGTCCGCTTCATGACTGAACATCGATTCGCCAAAAAAAACTTGACCGAGAGCGACCCCGTATACGCCACCGATCAGCTGACCATGACGCCAGACTTCCACGGAGTGACAGAGGCCGCTGTCAAAGAGCGCACGATAGGCTTTTTTCATCTCCGCTCCGAGCCAGGTACCGCGAGAACGCGGACGACGGTCACTGCATCCGTCCATTACCAAATCAAACGCCTTGTCCATGCTAAGCGCAAAATTTCCTTGGCGGAGTTTCCGACCCAAGGATCGTGACACGTGGAATCGATCAGGGAATAGAACCGCGCGGGGATCCGGGCACCACCATAAAATGGGTTCGTTCGGATTAAACCAAGGGAAAATGCCCTGCGAATAAGCACGGACGAGACGCCCGATGCTTAAATCGCCGCCAATCGCCAACAGTCCATCAGGATTTTGCATGGCCTGATGCGGCGGAGGGAACGGTTGGTTTGGATCGCGTGGATCAAGCCAGTGAAGTCGAACAGGATTGTCCATATTTGAGATATTGATACAGTATTGCGACCTTGGTTTAGATTCCGGAGTCTCGCTTTCTATAGGCCCCCCGATGCTGCAGTATGCGTCCTTCTGCGCGAATTAGCTCACGTTCCTGATTCACGGCGCGACGGACCGCAGCTGAAAGCGCGGAATCTGCCACCCAGTGAGCGGATCGCATTATCTCCGGATCGAAACCGCGTGCCAGCTTATGGCCACCTTGGGCGCCGGCATCAAAATGGGCAAGTCCTTCACGGATACAGTACTCGACCCCTTGGTAATAGCACGTTTCAAAATGCAGGCTGTGGTAGGACTCGGCGGCCCCCCAATGGCGACCGTAAAGGGTATCTCCACTGCGCACGTTAATCGCGACTGCAATCAGACGTGCTCCGTCCAGCACCTGAACTAGCCGGATGGGCGTTCCAGGCTGCCGTCCGTAGTCAAGGAAAAAATCCAAACTCAAGTAGGGAGCTTGTCCGCGCTGGATATATGTGTTCGCGTAAAGTGCATAGACCTTTGCCCATTGCGCTTCCGTTAGTGCGGCACCAGGAACCCATTCGTGGCGTAGGCCCGCTTGTTGGACGCGTTGCCGCTCCCGGCGGATCTTCTTGCGTTTGTCGTGAGCCAACGCTGCCAGGAACTCGTCGAAATTGCGATAACCTTTGTTTCGCCAGTGAAACTGGAGGGTTTCCCGAGGGATGTAATTCAGCCCGGTCAAGGCCAATACATCTTCATCGCTGAGAAACAAAACATGTAACGAAGGCCGCTTTTCTGCCTCGGCTAGCGCGCGCAGACCAACCGCGAGCGCAGAGCGCGCATGGGGGTCCACAGCTCCCAGTTTGGGGCCTGCCACCGGTGTAAACGGAACCGTACAGACCAGCTTGGGATAATACGGAAGGCCCGCCCTTAGACTGGCTTCGGCCCACGAAAAGTCGAATACGAATTCACCAAAGGAATGCGTCTTTAGATAAAGAGGGGCAGCGGCAACTACAGTTCCTTCATCGTTTTCCAGAATCGCGTGGCATGGGGTCCAACCTGTGCCGGGTGTGGCGCAGCCATGCGTTTCCAGGGCTTTGAGGAACTCAAAACGCACGAATGGATTGGCGCCGTGAAAGCAACGGTTCCAAGCCTGCGCGCCAACATGCGTGATTTCGTTGATCTGATAAAGACGCAAGGAAGTAGCTGTCCTACGGCTGACAGTATTACCTGAGGCTCCGGAAGGTTCCAGATGCCCGAGCATCAAGCCGCTTGCTTTACGTATGAGCGCAGTTCAAAAGGCTGCGTTCTACGTGAAGACGACTGACCTCTTTCGTGAACACCGACCCACGGGTTTCAGTTTACGGCATAAAGTGAAGGGATCAAATCCCGGAGTGCCCACTGTACGCAGGTGTCGTGTTCAAAACGGGAAATGTGATCCGTCTCTCCCGGAGGGGCAACTTCAACCATGTGACCTTTGCTGTCAAAGTGAATGGCGCCGCCGGTAGTTTGTACCCGCAGTTCCTGTTCGGCATCCGCTGACCATGATACCTGCAGGTAGCGCAGGTGTGCGTCGGCAAATTCCGGCACACACTCCGAACCCCCTGCAATAAGAGCAGCCTGGTCGGATGTGAATTCGCGAATCGTGCCGTCCGTCGTTAGAACGAAGTGGCGAGTAACATGCTCTGTCGTGTCAATCATTTCCCTTGTGCGCTCGTTGACTCTCATGGGCTAATGTAAGGCTGAACTCAGTAAACTCAAGATATTGTGATGAATCAGTTTGGGTACGTGTGAAGGACCTGCGTCACCGCGCTGTTATACTCGAAGCGGTAATCGGGCCAATTCATGGGCCCCTCCCTTTTCGCTAGCGCTTTAACTGTCAACCATGTCGAGGCTACGCAAAAATCGTGCCGTTCTTCCCAGCGAGGCGGAGCCAGGTTGGCTGACACGGCTTCCCCGTGAGGCCGCATTGCTTGCATGCACCGGCGTCGCCTTGTTTTTGATCGTTGCCCTGGCAAGCTACCATCCATCGGATCCAGGTTGGTCAAATGCCAATGTTGGCCCTGCCAAAAACTTGGCAGGAATCGCCGGCGCGTGGCTCGCAGACGCGTTGCTATCGGTCCTTGGCTACGTCGCGTGGCTAATGCCATGGATGGTTCTCTGGGCTGGGATCCGTGTGTATCGCGGTGTCCGTGTCCGCTCCCCTTTGCCGATCCCGGTCCGTATTTGCGCTGGATTTGCCGGACTGCTGAGTCTGACTGGGCTATGTACGCTTTTTCTGGGCGTAGGCCGGTGGGTTCCACAAGGCGCCGGAGGTATTTCTGGTGAATTTCTGACCCGGCTTCTGGGCCACAAACTTAATCACGTTGGCGCCACGCTCCTGTTGTTTACGTTTTTTCTCGCCTCCGCGCCGATGGCCGCGGTTTTTTCATGGATGGCGTTGCTGGAACGCGTTGGAGCCGGCGTGGTGGGCGCTGGGAATGGAATTCGGACTTGGCTGCGCCGCGGTGACGAAGACCCTGTTTCCGTAGATCGCCGAAGCATCCCGACCGCCAACTCCATCACCAAATTGGATCGCCCGCATCGCCGGACACGCAGGGCCCCGGTGATTACACGTGCTTTACCCGATGAGGAGCAGCTCGATCTACTTGGTGAAAATGTTGATAGGATGGCAGAAATTGCGGGCAGGCCGACGCTGGGCAAAACCGGAGCCAAAGCTTCATCGAAGTCGGCTGAATCTCTAGCCCCTTCTGGGGAATCATTGCCGCCCCTGTCTTTGCTGAACGACTCTCAACCCTCCGGTAAACGCTACGGTGCTGAGGATCTGGCCCGTTTATCAGGCGACATCGAGCGTCATTTGGCTGACTTTGGCGTAAAGGCGGAGGTCGTCGATGCACTTCCTGGCCCTGTAATCACCCGCTTCGAAGTACAGCCCGCACCGGGAGTCAAGGGATCTCAGATCAGTAATCTTGCGACAGATCTAGCGCGAGCGCTTGCGATTACGAGCGTCCGGGTTGTGGAAGTTATAGAGGGAAAGAATGTCATCGGTCTTGAAATTCCGAATGTTCGGCGTGAAGTGGTCATGCTTCGTGAAATTCTCGCCGCACCGGCCTATCAAAATTCGCCAGCGGTGCTGACACTAGCGCTGGGGAAAGATATTGCGGGTCAGCCGGTAAGCGTGGATCTTGCCAAGATGCCGCATCTTCTGGTCGCAGGAGCCACCGGGGCCGGGAAGTCGGTGGCGATCAACGCGATGATCTTGTCCTTACTGTATAGAGCGTCGCCAAAGCAGCTTCGCTTTATTCTGGTTGATCCGAAGATGTTGGAATTATCGGTATACGACGGCATTCCACATTTGCTAACTCCGGTTGTTACAGACATGAAGGATGCCGCCAATGCGCTGCGTTGGTGTGTCGCCGAGATGGATCGCCGATATCGCCTCATGTCTAGTCTGGGGGTACGGAACTTGTCCGGACTGAATCGCAGAATTCGAGAATCGGAGGCCGCAGGACAACCGCTGACAGATCCTTTTGCGACATCGCCCGATCTCTTTGCGGACGATGAATCCGAAGAGCAGCCAGTTCTTCAGCCGTTGCCCAACATCGTTGTTGTCATCGACGAACTTGCCGATATGATGATGGTGGTTGGCAAGAAAGTGGAAGAGCTAATTGCCCGGATTGCCCAAAAGGCCCGCGCAGCCGGTATTCATTTGATCGTTGCAACGCAGCGTCCCAGCGTTGACGTAATTACCGGACTTATCAAGGCCAATATCCCAAGCCGTATTGCATTTCAGGTCGCCTCCCGTATCGATTCAAGAACCATCTTGGATAGCAACGGGGCCGAAACTCTCCTCGGGCAGGGAGATATGCTTTACAGGCCCATTGGCGCTAGCCAAATCAGCCGGATTCATGGTGCCTTTGTTGATGATCATGAAGTCCATGAGGTCGTACGCTATCTGCGGCGGACCGGAAACCCGGACTACGTCGACGCCGTTATTGCAGGGGAGCCGGAGTCGCGAGATTCTGGCGACGCGGGAGGCGGCGTTGAGACGGACCCATTGTATGATCAGGCTGTGGCTGTCGTTCTTGAATCACGGAAGGCGAGCGTTTCGTGGGTGCAGCGGCGTTTGAAGATCGGCTATAACCGGGCCGCGCGGATGGTCGAGCAGATGGAAGCAGCCGGAGTTGTTGGGCCCAGCGGACCTGGCGGGAATCGGGAAATCTTGGGTCCCGGAGGGCGTGAGTGAATGCGCGCAACTTGAACGTGTGGTGCGGTGGTGATCGTTTATGCGAGATCGGTGCGCCGCTCGCAGTATCGGCATTTCAACCTTCCAAGGAGAATAGCGGCCAACGGCCTCGGTTCGTAACGCACAGGCACGGGCACTTCTCGTGGTTTTTGGTTCTGCTGTTTTTTGCGCACGTCGCCAGCGCCACCTCGAACGAAGCGGCTCTCCGAAAATTCTCGGATTCAGTGCGTACCTTTCAGGCTCGTTTTACGCAGGTACAGAGCGATGATCAGGGTGGTGCCGTGAAAACACAGCGCGGTAGCGTGTGGCTGCTACGCCCGACGGCAAAATTCCCAGATACCGTTGGGAAATTTCGCTGGGCGTATGAGGTGCCTTACACACAGTTGATTGTCGACGACGGCAGCAGGCTGTGGGTTTATGATCCAGGCCTCAAGCAGGTGACCGTCCGTTCAGTGCAAAAAGCGCTGACGGGGTCACCCGCCGCGCTGTTGCTGTCGGATGGAAATTTAAAAAAGACATTCAGAATCAGCCCGCTCAAGGTCGGAAGCGGGGTTACCGGAGTGCATTTAACTCCGCGCTTGAAGAACAGCAGCTTTCAATCAGTTGATCTGGTGCTGAGAGGGGACATCCCGATACGCATGGTGTTCCGCGATCAGATGGGGGATGTCACCGACATCCGATTTAGTCGCGTCAAAGTCAATCGCCCCATCGATAGCAATCTTTTTGTCTTCCGACCCCCAAAGGGGGTCGAACTGGTACGCGCCGGATCGGACCGAGCCGGACCTGTGAGTTGATGTTTCCGGCAGGACACCCATTGTTCCGAATCGTTGCCTTATTTCATATCGATTTTCGCAAAAGCTCGCGAGGAGAGCGGCTCGCGGGCGAACTCCCCAGGAAGCGTGCATGTCGCGAAAACGGATGCTTCGTAACCCTAGGCCTTAGCGAATGACCGGTAGGGGTACTTCAGATAAGCGCATGCGGCCGTTGGCAGACCGCATGCGACCGCGCCACCTCGGCGAAGTAATTGGGCAGGCCCATCTGGTAGCTTCGGATGCACCGTTTCGTGTCGCGCTGGAGTCCGGGCGGATCCCGTCGCTAGTTTTCTGGGGGCCGCCGGGCGTTGGAAAGACGACCTTGGCGAGATTGGTTGCCCAATATTCCGATGCCAAATTTTTGACACTGTCAGCGGTGATGGCCGGCGTAAGGGATATCCGGGAAGCTGTAGCCGAGGCACAGGAAGCTCTTGGTAAGAGTGGCCAGCAACGAACGGTGCTGTTTATTGATGAGATTCACCGGTTCAACAAGGGGCAACAGGACGCGCTGCTCCCGTTTGTCGAAGATGGCACGCTGATTCTGATCGGGGCCACAACCGAGAATCCGAGTTTTGAATTGAACGGGGCGCTACTGTCGCGGCTTCGGGTATTCGTGCTCAGGCCGCTGAGTGAATCTGACATTGTGTCGCTTCTGTCACGTGCACTGACGGATACGGAGCGAGGGCTTGGGAAAGCCCTCGAGTTTATGCCGGAGCGGTGGCTGAAAGGTTTGGCCGAGGCCGCAGATGGGGATGCGCGTCGCGGTCTGATTTTGCTGGAAACCGCGGTCGAATTGCGGTCGGCACTTGGCGATCGTGACGAGACCCTCTTGGATCAATTAATCGGTCGCGGATGGCGGCGCTTCGATAAGCAGGGTGACTCTTTCTATGACCAGATATCAGCGCTACATAAAGCTGTAAGAGGTTCTGACCCGGATGCGGCGCTTTACTGGTATGCCCGCATGCTCGATGGCGGCGCGGATGTTACATACATTGCCCGCAGGGTTGTGAGAATGACCGTCGAGGATATCGGACTAGCGGACCCGCGCGCGCTGTCCGTAGCCTTGCATGCATGGGATGCGTATGAGCGACTGGGTAGTCCCGAAGGTGATCTTGCTGTCGCTCAGGCGATCGTTTACGTGGCCGTGGCCAGCAAGAGCAACGCCGTCTACTCGGCCTTGCAGGCTGCTCGCGCTTCCGTTCAGCAGCATGGATCACTGGAGGTACCGCTGCATATACGGAATGCGCCCACCAAGCTGATGAAGAACTTAGGGTATGGGGTCGGTTACCGCTATGACCACAATGAAGCGCATGCGCACGCTCAAGGACAGACATTTCTGCCGGACCCCCTTATAGGTACGGTCTTCTATCAGCCCAGCAATCGAGGCTTGGAAAACAAGATTGCGCAGCGCCTGAACACCTTGCGGAAGTCAGGATCGTCGTCAGATAAAAACCGGGACGGTACCTGAAGATCACTTGTCCCGGAAGGTAATGCGACCCTTGCTAAGATCGTATGGCGTGAGCTGGACCGTAACCCTGTCCCCCGTAAGGATACGGATATAGTGTTTGCGCATTCGCCCGGAGATGTGGGCAGTAACGATGTGGCCATTTTCGAGTTTGACGCGAAACGTCGTGTTGGGCAGCGTCTCCACTACGACTCCAGGCATCTCGATGTGATCTTCTTTGGGCATTCGCCTCTCTAGTAACTAAGGACGCGGCATTATCGTTAAACGTCACGGTAAGGGCAACTGTTTGAGTGCATCATTGCTTGTAACCGCACCGGTTTTTCGCCGCAGCTCCCTGTCAGAAGTTGGCCAGCGACACGGCTTTTGTTGCGCTAATGGGTTGGGATGTGTGCGTCATCGGTGACTCGACCCTTTGTCAGAAGCAGGAGTGCCGGTATCAACGCAAAGAACAGGATTGAAAAGAATTTGAGTACGTCGAGATAACTTAGTAGCTGAGCCTGCATCAGTACCTGATGGTAGAGGGCAGCCAAAGCGCCGGTCCCCGCGTGTGCGGACCGACCCATTGCTTCCAAATGCTGTTTGGTGGCGGCGAGAAATGTGTTTGTGTTGTGACTGAATTTTGTAATGTGTGATATCAGTACAGTCTGGTGATGTTGTTGGCGTCTGGCTACAAGCGTGGTAACCAATGAGATGCCGACGCTGCCACCCAGATTCCTCGCAAGATTGATAAGCCCGGAGGCATTACTCGTTTTCTCAGCGCGGACGTCGGCGAAGGCCAAGGTATTGATGGGGATAAACAGGAACGCGAGTCCAAGTGTCTGGGCAGCACGGGAAAGCATAACCGTGTCGAAGGTTACGCCGAGGTAGAAACTGGTCATCTGATAGGTTGCGAGCCCTGTGATTACAAATCCCATGAGAATGACGAGTCGTAGATCGAGATGACTGCACAGGCGCCCTGCAATTGGCATCATTAGCATGATCACAAATCCACCGGGCGTCATGACCAACCCGGCATATGTCGCCGTGTAACCTAGCAACGTTTGCACGAAGATCGGGATTAGGTAGGTCGAACCAAACAGCATGAATCCCAGCATCAGCATGAAAAAGCTTGAAACGGCGAAATTGCGGTCGCTGTATAGCCTTAAATCGATGATCGGTGCCGAAAAGCGGAGCTCCCATATAATCAAGCCTATAAATGCCAAGCTGGAGAGCAACGCAAGACCAAGGATCAGATTTGAACTAAACCAATCATCCTGCTGACCGCGATCGAGCACGATTTGCAAGGAGCCAAGGGCGAGAGCTACTAGAGAGAAGCCGATTCCGTCAAACCGGATTTTTCGGCCGGCCCCCTTCATTTGGCGCAACGACTCACTCATATGCTCGGGATCCGTGACGATGGCGGAAACTAGCGAAAATACGACGATACCGACCGGTACATTCACGAGGAAGACCCAGCGCCACGAGAAATTATCGGTGATCCACCCCCCCAAGGTCGGCCCGATGGCCGGAGCGAACACTACCGCGATTCCGTATAGGGACATCGCCATTGCTCTTTTGGATGGCGGAAAGCTGTCTGACATGATTGCTTGCGCGGATGGCTGCAAACCGCCTCCCGCAGCGCCCTGAAGAGCACGCAGTAGAACTAGGGTCTCAAGATTTGGTGCAAGGCCGCACAGGAAGGAGCTGACGGAGAAACCGGCGATACAGGTCAGGTAAAGGCGTTTTCGGCCAAAGGTATTGGATAGCCAGCCGGTGACCGGCATGACAATAGCGTTAGTGACAAGATACGAGGTCAGCACCCAACTTGCTTCACTGTTGCTGGCTGACAGGCCGCCTGCAATATGTGGTAGAGCGACATTTGCAATGGAGATATCTAGTACCTCCATGAAGGCGCCGAGCGCCACGACCACCGAGATTACCCAGGGATTGACAGGAGCCTGCCTGGTCACGTGCAGGCAAATTCCGGATCGGTGGCGGTGGTCACGCTCATTTCTGGTGAGATGTTGCCCTAGAGCTTGCGTCGGCAGGCCGTCGCGTTCGTTCGTGGTCTGCCTCTAAGTCGTCTGCAGGGAGGTTTTCTCGGAGGATCTTGCGGATTTCTCCGGCAGCGCCCTTAATCTGGTTCGAGTAGATATCCGTCGCGCTTTTCCCGTTAAACGCCGGAAGCCGCTTAAGCATTTCTCCTTGCGCAGTGCGTATAGAGACATCCACCGTCATCGAAAGGCCCAGCATGAGTGGATGCATTTTGAGCTCTTTCGGGTCAATACCGATCCGGATCGGGAGTCTTTGCACCACTTTGATCCAGTTTCCAGAGGCATTCTCGGGCGGCAGTATGGAAAATGCTGCACCGGTGCCTGGGGAAAAGCCCACAACTTTCCCATGGTAGGTTACGCTGGATCCATACAAACTTGACACCAACGTTGCCGGCTGCCCAACACGCAGTCGCGAAAGGGCGGTCTCTTTGAAGTTTGCCTCGACATAGACACTGTCGAGAGGGACGATTGCGAGCAACGGACTGGCCGGCGAGGCCTCTTCGCCTACCTGGACATTCCTTTGGGCCACATATCCGGATACAGGCGCCAGGATACGTGTGCGCGCTAGCGCCAGCCATGCTTTGCTGACGTTTGCCTCAGCCCTCCTAATCTGTGGATGATCTGCTGGCGTCGTGCCGTTGGTGGCAATTTGGGCCGCAGCGAGGTTGTGTTCGGATTGCTGGAGTGCTGCGGTTGCTTTCATGACTGCAATGCGAGCGTGTTCCAGTGTTTGTTTAGATACTCCGTGGTAAGGTGCCAGCTGCTCTGCGCGGGAAAAATCAGACCGCGCCTGTTGCAGCTCGGCGTTTCTTTCCGCAACGAGTGCAAAATCCGCCTTTTCCTGCTGATAGATCTGGGCGACGTTCCTGGCGGTCTGCGCAAGATTAGCCTCTGCTTGTTTTAACGCGAGTTTGGCATCCTGACTATCCAGCTGGATCAGGAGTTCCCCTCGTTTGACGTACTGGGTCCGTGCCACATTGACGGCCGTAACGGTGCCTGCTTCTTGCGGGGCGAGGTCAATGACGTCGCCGTGCACGTAGGCATCGTCGGTGGTTATGTACCATCGACCGATGAAGATCCAGTACAGGCCCCAGCCGATGGCTGCAGTGACAGCCAGGAGAATGAGGCCCCAAATGATTGGCTTACCTTTTCCCCGTTTTTTCCCCCCCGCCTGCGGGGGATAAGAATTCTCTTCAGCCATGTGTTGGCCCGTCGACATTTTCAGTTCGTTCAATATCCAGCGGTGGCGTCGGGTCCGTCGATGCGTTCCACCAACCGCCACCCAACGCATACATGAGAGACGCTACATCGATGAAACATTTTTTCTGCGCCGTGATCCGCAAGAGAACTTCCTCCCGGTACTGTTTTCGGGTCAGGAGCAGTGCGAGCGCATCGGCGGTACCGGCAGAGAATTCCCGGGAGGAAAGACTGAGCGCCTGCCGTGCGGTATGCAATGCAGCGTTTCGCGCGGTCAGGACAGCGCTATCGTTCCGTAGAGCGCGTAGCGCAGTTGCTACCTGTGAAAATGCCCTGAGTACCGTCGCGCGGTACTGCGCTTTGGCTTGCAAATAGGCGGCTTCCGCCCGATTTTTTTTCGCGAGTAACCGGCCTCCTTCAAAGATCGGTGCAACAATGCTGCCACCCAACGCCCACAAGGCGTTACTGGGGCTGAAGAATGTGGCTCCCCGGTTGCTGATGCTGCCGTAGTCAGCGCTCAGTGAGAAAGCGGGGAGCCGTGCGGCTTCGACAATCCCGATTTCGGCGCTGGCCGCGCGCAGTTGTTGTTCAGCTGCAAGAATGTCCGGGCGTTGACGGATCAGCTGCGACGGTACCGAGACTGGCAGGGAAGTGGGTATGCGGAATTCCCCAAGACGTAACTGCGGGGCCCTGAAATTCGAGGGAGCTTCTCCAGCTAGCATCGACAGTACCGCGCGTGCCGCGGCCCGTTTTTGCAGCAGGGCTGGCAGCGTTGCTTCAGTGCCTTCCAATTGCGCTTTCGCGGTAAGCGTGGCGATTTGTCCGACCGTACCTACCCGTTCCTGTATCCGTCGCAACCGAAGTTGTCTGCGTTCTGTGCTGACGAGCTGACTTGTCGCGGTTATCAATGACTGCGTAGCGGCGACATCGAAGGCGGCAACAACAACCTGGTTGACCAGACTTATATAAGTCGCAAGCGCTTGGTCGCGTGCGTACTCAACTGCTGCCGCACGGAGTTCTAGTTCGCGGTTTAATTGGCCAAACAGGTCCAGATGGTACGAAAGCTGCAGCAGGCCCGCCAATAAATTGTTGCTGGTAGCGCCCGTCGGAATCGGAAGGCCTAATGCACCCGCATTTAAATGTGCCCGGTTGGCAATGGCTCGTCCCTCGATGGACGGATAGCGATCACCTTCCACTTCGCGAAACTGTTCCTTGGCCTCGGTAATGCTGGCGCGTGCGGCGACGAGATCGGGATTGTGACGCAGAGCCTCTGTTACCAGCTGATCGAGGCTGTCGGAGTGCAGCAGATGGTACCAGTCTGCGGCAATGGCGCCGCCAATCCGCAGCTTCGGCCCGGACCCGGGGGAAGCTCTTCTGACGGTCTGCCCCGTCATGTAGGTCCCTGAAGGACGATGTGGTGGCCTAAAGTTCGGTCCCACCGTACAAGCAGCCAGTAGGGCGCTGGCAAACGCCACTAAAACCACGGTGCCGTCGTTGACAGCGCGATAGATCATGCCGACTCGCCGCGCCGTTCGGAATCCCGTTCCTCCTTGAGTTCCTTCAGGCGGTTCAGAAGACGACCCAGCAGGTGAGTCAGTGCATCCACTTCTTCGGGGGCAAAACCTTCAAGCGCGGAGTTCAGTGCTTCAAGTGCGATCGGTAGCCGACCCTCGACGTAGCGGTCGCCCCGAAACGTTAGCTGAAGCTCAACGCTCCGTCGATCAAGCGCACTCCGGCGGCGGTCGACCATTCCGTTCTCGACCAGCGCATCGACGACGCGAGTGAGCGCCCCCTGGTCGTGGCCGAGCTCCCGCGCTAGTTGCCCTATGGATAATGGCGCTTCGCGGCGTAGTTTCATGAGGACAAGCCACTGAGTGAACGGTACTCCGCGTTCGCTGAAAGCGTCCTCCACGAGGTCCGTTAACATTACCGAGCAGCGTCTGACCAGATAGCCCAGACTGCGCTCGGGAGTAAACGCTTCTACTTTATAATAGCTTGCCACTGTCAGATTATGCCTAGGCATTAATTGCCGAGGCAAGTATATGGCAAGGGGCAGCGCAAATGCGGATCTCCGGATTTAGCCCCACCCATCGAATAAAGACGGCGGGCGTCATCCATGGAGCACTGAATGTCCGGGATTTGACTTGTCAGTGGATTTAGCGATGCTGATCCGACTGAATGGAGAGAGGATGGTACAAATGACCATGCCAGGCACGCTTGTTCTGTTGCGTCACGGCCAAAGTCAGTGGAATCTTGAAAATCGTTTTACCGGTTGGATGGACGTCGCCCTGACTGACCTCGGCCGCCGCGAAGCCGGAGATGCGGGCGTTTTGCTCAGGAAGGCGGGTATCCAGTTTAATGCGGCCCATGTATCGCTGCTGCGCCGCTCTATTTGCACGCTGAATGTTGTGCTCGACGTGCTGGAACAGCAGTGGGTCCCGGTAAAAAGAAGCTGGCGCCTGAACGAGCGGCATTATGGGGCGTTGCAGGGCCTCAACAAGGCTGAGATAGCGGAGAAGTATGGTCCGGAGCAGGTTATGCTCTGGCGGCGAAGCTACGACGTGCAGCCACCTCCCTTACCGAGTACGGATTCCACGCACCCTCGAAATGACCGCCGTTATGGGCATCTTGACAGTCGAGTGCTCCCGAGCACCGAGTCGTTGGCAGATACGCTTACACGCGTTCTGCCGTATTGGCATGATGTGCTTGCGCCAGAGCTCAAGGCTGGCTCGACGGTTCTTGTGGTGGCTCATGGGAACTCTATTCGGGCTATTTTCAAGTACCTGAACGTCCTGTCTGCCGAGGAAATCGTTAAGGTAAACATCCCAACGGGCATACCGCTGCAGTTCAGTTTTGGCGAAGCCCTGAATGTGCGTGAATATCACTATCTCGGCGACCCAGAGGTGGCGGAAGCGGCGGCTAGACGGGCATCAAGCAGTCAATCATAGAGACTGCAGTGCACGTGGCTTGCTACCGGTTTCGTTTTTGGACAAGCAGGGTCCCCGTGCAGTTGCGCGCACCGCAGTGACAGGCCCAGATACACTTAAAACGTTTGCTATGTGGTATGGCAAGCTTGATGCCGTAATGGTAGGTCAACTCTTCCCCTGCCTGAATAGCCCGGATCGTTTGAATCACAATGCGGTCACCGGCGGGGTTTTCTCGAGGGCTTTCGAGGACCACCGCCTGGCAGTTTGGGTCGCAGCTGTGGTTTATCCATCGCGCGGAGTTACCACCAACTCCGGCGTCAATCACGTAGTGATCATTCAGCGTAAAGAGGAAAGTGTGGCCGCTGTCGACATTTTCATTGAAAGACGCATCCGCTTGCGCATGCGTTAAAAGTCGTCCGCGATACTCAACGAGCGTGTGGTGCGGGGGCAGGTTGCGCGCAGCAAAAACTCCCCGGCCATGGATTGTGGAGGCACGAACGCTATAGGCTCTTAGCAAGGTACGCGTACGCTCAGCATGACTTGCTGTGCTCGCAATCGCGGTCTTTCCTCCACTCATTTCATGTTCTCGTAGCCTCCGCGGTGCGCGCGCCCCCGATGGGGTTCCGAAAAATTATCTGGTTGTGGGGCGGCACGGATGGAGCGAAACTCGGAGGCCTGTGACAGGCGGGTACCCACAGGCATGACGAAAACTCTTTCGGAGCTCATCCATTAGTGTGGCTGTCTAGGCGTTAGACCGTCTGCTCCTCGTGTGGCTGCCTGGAATTCTGCTCAGACTCCCATGCCACTTAGCAGATCGATGATGTGAACAATCGCTGCGGCGAGCTTCGGATGGTCCACCTCGAAGGCTTCGACGGCTTTTTGCGCACGCTGAACCAGCTGGCCTTGCGTTTTTTGTGGATCAGGATGACGAAGTTGTCGATCGAGTTCGGCAATGAGTTCTTCCGTAGTCGTTCGCTTTGCAGGATCGCTGTAGCGGATGCGTTCGTGCTCTGCCTGCAGGCGCTTCAGTGCCGCGTCGGCTGTCTTGTGATCGATGGACATCGTAATCAGTTGGTTAGGGAAGTCATGTCGATGACGAAACGGTATCTTACGTCACTTCTAAGCACGCGCTGGTAGGCTTCGTTTATCCGATTGATTGGGATGACCTCAATGGTAGATGCGATATTGTGTTCAGCGCAGAAATCCAACATCTCCTGCGTTTCCCTTATCCCGCCGATAAGCGAACCCGAGACGGCGGTGCGATTGAAAATGAGGCTGGATGTTTCGAGTTGCGGAGGGCGGTCGGGCAGGCCGAGAAGTACCAAGACCCCATCGCGACGCAGCAGTGCAGTGTAGGCGTTAATGTCGTGTGGTGCCGAAACGGTGTCGAGAATAAGGTCAAAGCGACCCTTGTACTGCTGGATTTCATGCGCATTCTTTGAAATCAGGACTTCGTCGGCGCCCATGTTTTTCGCATCTTCAGTCTTCCCGGGAGAACCAGTAAACAGTACTACCCTTGCACCCATGGCGTGCGCAAGCTTAACCGCCATGTGGCCGAGACCGCCAAATCCTACTACCCCCACAACCTTCCCGGGTGCCGTTGCCCAGTGGCGGAGCGGTGAATAGGTGGTGATGCCCGCACACAGAAGGGGCGCAGTTTCAGGTAGATGGAGGGAAGGTGGGATACGAAGCGCAAATGCCTCGTCAACAACAAGATTGCTGGAATATCCCCCGTATGTGACGGTCTTCCCGTCCTTCTCCAGTGCGTTGTAAGTTGCGACGAAGCCTTCTTCGCAATACTGCTCCAGACCCGTTTGGCAGCTGGTGCACCCACGGCAGGAGTCGATCATGCATCCCACTCCGATTACGTCGCCTACTTCAAATTTGCTTACGGCCTCGCCGATCTTTGTTATGCGCCCGACGATTTCGTGGCCCGGAACCATGGGGAAGATCCCGCCACTCCACTCGTCACGGATCTGATGAATATCGGAATGACATACGCCGCAGTAAAGGACATCCAGGCACACATCATGGGCCCGTGGTTCTCTGCGTTCAAAGGTGTACGGTTCCAGTTTCGCTCCGGCCTGCAGTGCTGCAAAACCATGGGAGGTAATCACGGCGTCTCCAAATATCTTCTGACAGGATCCGACCGATATTCTCGGATTTTGTCGAGTTGATTTATGGGGTGAATTATAGTTTGGATTTCCGAACTGTTGCAGACTAGGGTCCATTTGCCATGCGATATGGCGATGACAAGGATCGTTATTCCCGGTGATTATGGGCGATCCCCCGAGAACGGCCTCACCTTGACCGTCGCGCTGGTCTAAAATAGATACGGAGCGATTTTGCGGTATGTAGAGGCAAAAGGAGATTTCCATGACGAAGCCCGTACGCTGTCTTGCGGTGCTTGGTGTCGTTGCTGCTGTGACGCAGCTATCGGCTTGCGCCCCTTATGGGCCACCTTATGGGCCGGTCGGCTATACGCAGCCGCCGCCTCAGCCACAGGAACAGGTACAGTATGTAGATGCACAGGTATTGAGTGCGACGCCGGTGTATCAGCAGGTGCAGGTGCCAAAGCCGCGCCAGGTGTGCCGTCAGGTGCCTGCTGATAACGCGGGCAATCATGTCGCTGGTACAGTGATTGGAGGCGCGCTCGGTGGGCTCGTGGGCAACCAGTTCGGTCGCGGTTCAGGTAACGCCGCGATGACCGCGCTAGGGGCGATTGCTGGCGCCGTCGCCGGGAACTCGGTGGCTTCACAGAACGATAGGCAATACGTGACCCAATGCCGGACGGTAACCGATTACCTGACCGAGCGCCAGCCGGACGGATACGACGTAACGTATCGTTACAACGGCAATGTTTACCACACGCATACCCAGCGTGATCCAGGTTCGACGATCCAGGTGCGGGTCGGAGTGACCCCAGTTGGGGGTCCGCCAGTTGGGGGTCCGCCAGTTGGGGGTCCGCCAGTTGGGGGTCCGCCAGTTGGGGGTCCGCCAGTTGGGGGTTGATCGCAGGTGGCCGCACCTTGTTGCGTGTCTCCCCCGGTGTTTGCAGGACCGCCTTGCGTTCGCTGGCCCTTGTGGGACGTGCTGACTGACAATTGGCGGTGGGGCAGTCATGGTCGCTGAAGACTTGACCGAATTCGAAGTACACGCCCCGGATCCTCAGTACGACGAGCCTCTTGGACAGTCGTCCGGAGGGACGCAGGCGGTTCTGGCCGGCGGATGTTTCTGGTGTACTGAAGCGGTGTTTCGGAAAGTACCTGGGGTGTTGGGCGTGGTGAGCGGTTATGCGGGTGGGAACGCGGATCAAGCCAGCTACGATGCGGTTTGCGGAGGCGGGACGGGGCACGCCGAAGCCATACGGCTAGCCTATGATCCGTCCCGGACAACTTACGGGAAGCTGCTCAAAGTGTTTTTCTTCGTGGCTCACGACCCTACCCAGCTGGATTGCCAGGGGCCTGACGTCGGGTCGCAATATCGTTCGATGATTTTTTATTTGGATTCGCGACAAAAGAAAATTGCGGAACGCTACATTCGACAGATTGATTCGGCCAAGTTCTTTAAACGGCCGATCGCAACCCGATTGGAACGTCTGAAGGCGTTTTTTGAGGCCGAAGCGTACCACCAGAACTATGTCGCACAAAACCCGCGGCAAGCCTATGTTGTCGCGGTCGCCAACCCGAAGCTTGAGAAGCTTCGCCATTTTTTTGGCGATAACAAACAAGGTACTGCGTGAACGATCCGGCGCGGAAAGGCGTCCGGTACCGCACCTCAACCTTGCTCGCAAAGGGGCGCTACCCAGCGGCTTGTTGTCGTTTGGGTCTGAAATCTCTTAGTCGATGCCAGCCAGCTGGCACGCAGGGACTTCGTTCAAAGAGTAGCATATGGCACCAGTTGCACCAGTCACTGCTGATGGGTGCGGCACCCCCAACATTCTGTTGCAGGTGGGAGGTTTCGCGCGCATCACTATCAGTGCGAACGGAAGGGACTGCTGTCGGTGCCTATAATCACGATCGCTTCGCGGTCTTCAGAAAGCGTGTGCTTAATTAAGTGCTATCGGACATCAACCACTATGGTCTGGCTGAGAGCGTCACGGCTGTTCTAGAGCGCACTCACTATCGATTATCGACTCAGGTAGAATTCGCAACTCCATGACTTATTCAAGAATAGCGGGTACCGGCAGTTATCTGCCTGAGCGGGTGGTAACAAACCGCGAGCTCGAGTCGCGTATCGATACGTCCGACGAGTGGATCGTGTCGCGTACCGGCATTGAAGCGCGTCACGTGGCTGCTGAACAAGAACTGACCAGTGACCTGGCGTTGCAGGCATCGCGCCGCGCGATGGAGGCGGCAGGTGTCGGTGTCGACGAGATTGATCTTATCGTGGTAGCGACCACCACGCCAGACATGGTCTTCCCGTCGACAGCTTGCCTCCTTCAGGACAAGTTGGGCGTTCGGCAAGGGGCAGCGTTCGATGTTCAGGCAGTTTGCACCGGCTTTATCTACGCTCTCACAATCGCCGACAAGTTCATCACCAGTGGTTCACATCGTTGTGCGCTTGTAGTGGGGGCAGAAGTCTTTTCGCGTCTGCTCGACTGGCACGACCGGCGAACCTGCGTGTTGTTCGGTGATGGCGCGGGCGCTGTAATCCTTAAGTCGTCCACGTCTCCAGGCATACTCTCCAGCCATTTGCATGCCGATGGAAGCCAAGCCGGAATACTTCGTGTTGCGAGCGGGATTGCTGGGGGGAAGCTGAGGGGAAACCCGTTTCTCGAGATGCGAGGTGGCGACGTGTTTCGATTTGCGGTGCAAGCGCTCGATGCCGGTGCAAAAGAAGCGCTTGCATATTGCGGTATGACAGCCAATCAGCTTGACTGGTACATCCCTCACCAGGCAAACCTGCGAATCATTATTGCCATCGCCGAGAAGGTCGGTTTAAGGCCGGAACAAGTGATCACGACTTTGGCGCGCCACGGGAACACTTCGGCGGCGTCGGTTCCTTTGGCATTGGATACCGCGGTGCGCGACAAGCGTCTGCAGCCTGGTCAGCGAGTAATGCTGCAAGGCGTCGGCGGTGGGATGACCTGGGGCACCATACTGATGCGTCTGTGACTCAAGGTGTTGAGGGCAAACGATCAGTTGCATCCCGTGTGCACCGCAAGAAACTCGTCAGTAGCGATTTTTCTTCGCTGGAATAACGGGAGCGCGTGAACGTTATGAAGACCCCTGCGGATGTCCTATTTATTTTGTTGGGTGCAATACTGATTCTCGCCATGCATGCCGGCTTCGCCTTTTTGGAGTTGGGCACCGTGCGTCGCAAGAACCAAGTGAACGCTTTGGTCAAAATACTGGCCGACTTCGCGGTTTCCACATTGGCATATTTTTTTATCGGATACGGAATTGCCTACGGCATCCATTTTCTCCGGGGCGCGGATCAATTAACCCGGGAAAATGGTTACGCTCTCACCCGTTTCTTCTTTCTTCTGACATTTGCCGCAGCGGTTCCGGCCATCGTGTCAGGCGGGATCGCCGAACGCGCACGATTTTATCCCCAGATGGCCGCCACCTTTTTTCTCGTGGGCTTCATTTACCCTTTCTTTGAAGGTATCTCGTGGAACGGCAATTACGGTGTTCAGGCCTGGCTAACAAGAAATTTCGGAGCACCGTTTCATGATTTCGCTGGGTCGGTAGTAGTGCATGCCGTTGGAGGCTGGATCGCTCTGGCAGCCGTTCTGATCTTGGGTGCACGGCGGGGTCGTTATGCCAACGATGGAAGTATTGCTGCTCACCCGCCATCGAGCATCCCCTTTCTGGCGCTGGGTTCCTGGATACTGGTGGTGGGATGGTTTGGGTTTAACGTGATGAGCGCTCATACGCTGAACAGGATCTCCGGCCTGGTTGCGATGAATTCCCTGATGGCGATGGTAGGCGGTACATTAGGGGCGCTAGTGGCGGGAAAGAACGACCCCGGTTTCGTACACAACGGACCTTTGGCTGGTCTCGTCGCCATCTGTGCCGGCTCGGACGTTATGCAGCCACTCGGGGCTCTCTTTACGGGCGCTACAGCGGGATTCTTGTTTGTTTTTCTATTTACCTGGACGCAAAACCGTTGGAAAATCGATGACGTATTGGGCGTCTGGCCGTTGCACGGCCTTTGCGGAACGTGGGGAGGTATCGCTGCAGGAATTTTCGGAAGCCGTGCTTTGGGAGGGCTCGGTGGGGTCAGTATCTGGTCGCAGCTGATCGGCACCGGGATCGGAGTTGCTATCGCATTTGTCGGCGGATTGCTGGTGTACGGTGCGCTTAAGTGGACAGTTGGAATCCGAATGGGGGCGGAGGAAGAGTACGCTGGTGCCGATCTAACAATCCACAAGATTAGCGCTACAGCGGATCGCGACACGCATTGGTAGCCGCATCCGCTTTCATTGCACGGTGGCGTTCGCCGTGGATCCTGTCGCAGCAACGGCACGCTAGCAGATCGTTCCGCCTACGAACTTGCTCTGCAGTGCTTTAGTCGCCGATGAGCTTGATCAGGACGTGCCTTCTTCGGTTACCGTCAAACTCACCGTAAAAGACCTGCTCCCATGGCCCGAAGTCTAGGTGACCGCCGGTAATGACTGCCACAACCTCACGGCCCATCAGTTGACGCTTGAGGTGTGCGTCGGCATTGTCTTCTCCCGTTTCGTTATGTCGCCAGCGTGCCGTGGGTTCATGGGGTGCTAACGCCTCCAGCCACCGCATGAAATCCTTGTGCAAACCCGCTTCGTCGTCGACCTGGGGCGTGATATTGATGAATGCAGTTCGTGTGGGAGTCTTGAGCCAAAGCTCCTTTCGGTGATGTCTCATGCGTTTATATCCGACGGTGATGAATGGCCACTCTGATTAGGTTCCATTCTTTTGTACAGTATCACTGCGAAGGTTTAGGGGGCGTCTAGGCGACCGACTCGCATACCCAGCGTTTCCGGTGGTTACCGACTAGTCGGGCCCGACGCCCGGATTCCCGTGGTCCGTTGCTGCCCCGAAAGACTACTTTTCGGGCAGAATGTTGCGTAGCAGCTTGGAGAAATCAGGTGAAAGCCAGTTGGCATGACGTTTAATCACCTGCATTATCTGACTCTAGGTTCCGAACTAGACAGAAGATGTCACTAAGGGATGGGATTAACTCACGGAATAAGTTGTGGAGAAGATAAGCCACTTTCTCGAATTTGCCCGTAGTTTTGCCCACAATAGTTTAAAGGCCTGGCTGATCGCGTTTGGGATTGTTCTTGGCATCACGTTACTCGCAAGACTCCTGAAGGCATTCTCGATTCATCGTCTTTCCCGCGGGCCTCGATCGACCTACGGTCGCGTCAATGACGCGACCGTCAAGGCTCTGGAAGCAACGCGCGTCTGGATGTTGTTTTTGGTCGCGGTCTACCTCGGAAGCGAGTACCTGCGTATACCGGCCAAGATCGAACACGTGCTTGCCGTCATTGCGACACTTGCCGCCTTCCTTCAGGCTGGCCTCTGGTTAAATGCCATTTTCAGGTTCTGGATTAACGGCGAACGCCACCGTGCAATGAAAGCGGATGCGGGCGCTGCTACCAGTCTTTCGGCATTAGGCTTTGTCGGTAGCGGCCTCCTTTGGCTGGTCATTCTGTTGCTGCTGCTCGAAAACTTGGGCGTCAACGTCACGACGTTGGTGGCCAGTCTTGGTGTTGGCGGTATCGCAATTGGCTTTGCGCTTCAGAGCATCCTAGGAGATTTGTTTGCCAGTCTGTCAATCATTCTGGATAAACCGTTTGTCATCGGCGACCTCCTGTTTGTCGATACCTATCGGGGGACGGTCGAGAGTATCGGAGTGAAAACGACACGGCTGCGCTCACTTGATGGCGAGATCGTTGTCTTCTCGAACGGAGACCTTATTAAGAGTCGCGTACGGAACTACCAGCATATGCGCGAACGGCGGATTCTATTCAGTTTCGGGGTTCTTTACAGCACGCCAGTTGCGCAGTTGGAGCGTATCCCAGATATCGTCAGAGACATCATTTGCGCTCAGAGTAATGCGCGTTTTGAGCGCGCGCATTTCAGCGCCTTCGGGTCCTCGTCCCTCGATTTCGAAGTGGTCTACTGGATTCTGGCGTCCGATTACGCGATTTACATGGATACGCAGCAGGCGATCAATCTGGCGTTAGTGCGGCGATTTGAAGAAAAAAGGATCGGGTTCGCGTTCCCGACTCGCACCCTCTACCACGAGGGACCAATTCAGGTTGATGTTTCCGACCAAACCATTCAGCAACGTGCCGACCGACCGCCAGACAACCAGCCAGTTCGTGAATAGGGCGCCGCCCATACTCCGGCCCAAAAACGATACGTTCTTCTGCGGATAGAAAGTGTCAACATCCGAGCGGTTCTCATTGACGGACCAAGCCAATGCTTGGGAAGACACCAAAAGATTCGCTCATTTATATATCTAAATGGAATAACAGAATACTAAATAATGCGTTTTCAACGAATGACTACGCGCTTACTCTATGGACCTCCTAGCCGCCGAAGCCCGTCGCTGCGCTGTATCAACCTGGTAAACCCCGCATGAGCGTTGTCCGATTGCCTCAAATTCCAAGTCCGCTCAATGATGAACAGGCGCACCAACTTGAGTCCCTGGCGCGCACGCTCTCTCCGTCGCAAGCGATGTGGGTGCGCGGATACCTCGCAGGCCTTCACGCAGGCGGAGGGACTGCGATTTCGGCAACGTCCTCCTCGGCCGAACCTTCCCGGTTGGTACCGCTAACGATCCTTTATGGCTCCCAGACAGGGAATGCGGAAAGCGTGGCGCGACTGCTGCAGGATACCGCGCGTGGACGGGGCATTGAGTCAACGCTTTTTGACATGCTCGGCTACCGGCCGCGCAATCTCAAAAAAGAGGAAAGCGTACTGATCGTAGTTTCCACCCAAGGAGAGGGAGAGCCACCGGATAGTGCGCAAGAATTTTATGCATTCTTGCACGGGAACAAGGCACCGAAGCTGAACGGCCTGCGTTTTTCAGTGTTGGCGCTTGGCGATTCCAGCTATGAGCATTTTTGCAAGACCGGCAAAGACATTGACCAGCGACTAACCGAGCTCGGTGCTGACCGTGTCCACCCTCGCGTGGACTGTGACGTCGATTACGATGAGTCTGCTTCCGGTTGGATCGATTCGGTTGTCACGAAAGTGGAATCGGCACACAGTGAGGAGCATCCCACTGTCACCCAATTGTCTGCGACATCAGCGACACCAGTTACGAGAGCTTACGACGCGCCGTCGCGAAAACATCCGTTTCAGGCGAAGGTCCTAGCCAATATCGTGCTCAGTGGACGCGGTTCGGAAAGAGAGGTGCATCACGTCGAGCTTCAAGCCGAGGGGTCGGGACTTGTATGGGAGCCTGGCGATTCCCTTGGGGTGGTCCCGAAGAATTCTCCCGAGCTGGTAGAGGAAGTGATTGATGCGCTCGCGCTGAAGCAGGATGAGCCTGTTGAAGGGCTGGAAGGTGAGGTGTCGCTTCGCGAAGCGCTAACCCACCAATACGAGATTACGACGCTAACGCCACAGCTCGTTGAAAAATATGCAGAATTGGTGTGCTCGAAGCAGCTGGGCGCTCTGCTTCAGGGCGATGATCGAAAGAATCTCGCTGACTATACGAGAGGTCGACATCTAATTGATCTGATGAAGGATTATCCTGTCCATGGGGTTAGCGGGGCGGAATTTGTTCGGCTCTTGCGCCGGCTTCCTCCTCGCCAGTATTCCATTGCGTCAAGCTACGCCGCAAACCCTGACGAAGTGCATCTCACGGTCGCTGCGGTACGATATCCCGCGTTTGGACGCCAGCGGCAGGGGGTCGCGTCGGTTTACCTGTCTGACCGGACCGAAGAAGGCAGTCTGGTGCCCGTCTATGTCGATCGCAATAGCAACTTTAGGTTGCCTGATGACGATGTGCCGGTGATCATGATCGGGCCGGGGACGGGCGTCGCGCCGTTCCGTGCATTTATGGAGGAACGTGAGGAGCGCGGCGCAGGTGGCCGCAACTGGCTGTTTTTTGGCGCACAGCACTTTTTAACGGACTTTTACTATCAGGTCGATTGGTTGCGCTGGCGTGAAAGCCGCCTTTTGACAAAGCTCGATGTCGCTTTTTCACGTGATCAGTCGGAAAAAGTCTATGTGCAGAACCGACTCCGGGAGCACGGCCGGGAAGTCTACGCATGGCTTGAGGATGGCGCGCACGTTTATGTGTGTGGTGACGCGACACGGATGGCCGCAGATGTTCATGCAGCGCTTTGTGATGTTGTATCAAATCAGGGTGCTATGTCGGTAGAAGCGGCCGCTGATTACCTTGCGCGACTGCACAGGGAGAAGCGCTATCACCGCGATGTCTATTAATGCACGATGCGCAAAGGGTAGTACCCCTAAGCCATTGCCTTTGCGCCATGGTCAGGCCTCATGGAAGAATGGCTTATGCCTGAGTTCTCAGAAAAGCACTCTGCTGTCGAATTAATCAAGCTGGAAAGTAATTATCTGCGCGGCAATATTGCGGCAGGTCTGGCCGATAGGGTGACCGGCGCCCTGTCTCCGGATGACATTCAGCTGACAAAATTTCATGGCTTCTATCAGCAGGATGATCGCGATTTGCGCGCTGAACGCAAGCTTCAGAAGCTTGAGCCCTGGTACCAGTTCATGCTGCGCATGCGGTTGCCAGGCGGTCGACTGACGCCGAGACAATGGCTCCAGCTTGATGAGGCCAGCCGCACGTTCGCAAATGGCACGATGCGGATTACTACACGACAGACATTCCAGTTTCACGGTGTAGCCAAAGACAACCTGAAGTCGATGATGCAGGCGATTAACCGCGCGGCGCTTGATACGCGGGGAGGTTGCGGAGATGTCAATCGCAATGTTATCGCCTGCGCGAACCCCCATCGCTCCTCCATTCATCGGCAGGTATACGATTTGGCGCAAGTGATCAGCGCGAATCTGCTGTGGAAGTCGCGTGCCTACGACGAATTGTGGCTGGACGCGCCGGCGACCGATATCCCGGATAGCGAGCCACTGTACGGAAAGACCTATCTCCCCCGCAAATTCAAGGTGGCTCTTACTATTCCGCCGGAAAACGACTGCGATGCGTTTGCGAATGATGTTGCTTTGATTGCCATTGTCGAACACGGAGAATTGGTTGGATTCAACGTAGCAGTCGGCGGTGGGATGGGGGCGAGCTACGGCATAGCAACGCACTACCCGCGTTTGGCTTCAGTGATTGGCTTTTGCAATCCAGACGAGGTTCCTTCTCTCGTGGAGCATATCGTGGGGATCCAGCGGGACTATGGGAACCGGACAGATCGGTCACGTTCCCGCTTCAAGTACACGCTGGATGACCATGGTTTGGATTGGTTTAACAGTGAACTGTCGGAACGTCTTGGATTTTCCCTAGAGAACCCGCGTCCATATGTTTTTACGCAAAATGGAGATCGTTTCGGCTGGATCGGAGGCGACGATGACTTTTCGCACCTGACCTTGTTTATCGAAAGTGGCCGGATCGCGGATACCGAGGGTTACCCGCTAATGAGCGCCATGCGTGAAATGGCAAATGCCCTAGAGCAACTCGGTTGCGGGGAAATCAGGTTGACTTGTAATCAGAACCTGATTCTGGCGCGCATTCCGAGCGAGCACAAAGGCGAGGTGAGCAGATTGGCGGAAGACCTCAATCTCACGCGAGGCCTGCAACAGTCAGCGCTCCGCCGTGCTTCGATCGCCTGCGTTGCGTTTCCGACCTGCGGCTTGGCGATGGCGGAGGCTGAACGCTACCTACCATCGCTGATCACGAAAATTGACAGGATAATGAGCGAAGCGGGCCTGGAGAAGACTGCGATCAATATCCGAATGTCCGGATGCCCGAATGGTTGCGCGAGGCCCTATCTTGGCGAGATCGCATTTACCGGAAAGGGCCCTGGAAAGTACAACCTATATCTTGGCGGTTCGCATTCCGGGGAGCGACTGAACAAGCTTTATCGCGAAAACATTGGTGAGGAAGAAATTCTCCGCTTGCTGGGCTCCCTGATCGGACGTTACGCAGAAGAACGATCGGAAGGAGAGCACTTTGGGGATTTCGTACTTCGCATAGGGGCGATTAAACCGACACTACAGGGGCGTGACTTCCATGCGGGGGTTGACTCGTCGATGTAGGCTGTGCTGGCGCTGACTTACACAATCTAGTGGCCATAGCCGGTTTTGGTGACAAATTCCAGAGACTTCCTGATGTGAACGGATTTCAGGCGTTCGAGCTACGCTTCGCGTCGTCAGAATCGTTCGGTCCAAGGGCGCAGGTCCAGTTCGAAGGTCCATGCACTGCGCTGCTGTCGGTGGAGCTGCAAATATGTTTCCGCTATATCGTTCGCATTTAGCTTGACGGCATCCGCCTGCGCTGCCTCCCTGCGCGGTTCACTCTCTTTCGATATTTGTCCGTCGATGATGACGTGGGCAACATGGATCCCCTGGGAACCAAGTTCGCGAGCCATGCTTTGGGCGACCGCCCTAAGTCCGAATTTTGGCACCGCGAGGGTTAGGAAGCCGGAACCGCCTCGCAGGGAGGCGGTGGCGCCGGTAAACAGGATGCTGCCGTGTCCTGTACGCACCATGCGACGAGCAGCCGCTTGCCCAATGAGGAAACCGCCCAGGCACCCGACACGCCAGCTGCGTTCCAAATCTTCCGCCGCAATTTCAAGTGCCGAGCCCAACTGAAATGTTCCGGCGTTAAAAATCACTAGGTCAGGCGGGCCTCCCCATTTGTCGCAGTGTGCAAAAAGCGCATCGATATCCGCCGATTCGGAAGCATCGCAGTCCTGAAGTAGCAGCTGACCTGGTTCCGCATATTGCTCTAGATCCAGCTTCCGGGTGGTAATGCGCCGTCCCGCTGCTGCTACCTGCATTGATTCTTCAAGGCAGCGCCTTACGAGCGCCGATCCCAGTCCAGGCCCGACCCCTACGATGACCGCAAGGCGTGCCGATTTCATTGCCGCCTCCCTGAAATGCGGTCGCGCGATGTGATTGCTATGTTTGCGGGCATCAAATGACCCTCTCCGCCACACTTTCGGTTACCAGCCCATCCTGAAGAAGTAACGACTCGATCGAAGGCGGGCGGCCACGGAACTCGCAAAAGATCTGCATCGCATCTCGTGCCCCACCACAACTGAGTACCGTGTCACGGAAGCGTCGGCCGACCACTGGTGCAAATTGACCTTCTCGGAAGGCCGTGAAGGCGTCAGCCGATAACACCTCGGCCCATTTATAGCTGTAGTAGCCGGCTGCATATCCGCCGGCGAAAATGTGACTGAAGCTGTTCGGAAAACGGTCCCAATCGGGCTGATCAAGGATGCCGACTTCAGTCCGCACCTTCTTCAGTATTGCGTAGATATCTGGTTGTGCTCCTGCGGTATGCAGCCGCAGATCGAACAGAGCCAGCTCGACTTGCCGCAATGTCGCCATGCCTGCCCCTAACCTCCGATCTTCTGCCAGCTTCTCCAGCAGAAGCTCAGGAAGAGGCTCATGACTTTGCCAATGTCTGGCAAAAAGGTCGATAGCGGCACGTTCGTAACACCAGTTTTCCATGAACTGGCTCGGTAGCTCGACAGCGTCCCACGGCACACCTCGTATGCCCGAAACGTCCGCCTCATCAACCTTGGTTAGTAAATGCTGTAACGCGTGACCAAACTCGTGAAACAGGGTTAGCACCTCGTCATGAGTTAGTAGGGCGGGTTTTCCGTCCAGCGGGGGAGCAAAATTACAGGTTAAATAAGCGATCGGATGTTGCAGTCCAGCTCGGTCCACGCGCCGCCCACGGCATTCGTCCATCCACGCGCCGCTTCGCTTGTTGTCACGGGCGTAAGGATCCAGGAAAAAGAAGCCGATAATGGCATCTTGCGGGTCGCGAAGGGCATAAGTCGTCACGTCCGAATGCCAGGTAGCGATGTCTGTGATTTCGTGGATACGAATATCAAACAGGGTTTCCGCAAGCCGAAATAGGCCTGCAGTAACCTGAGGCATTGGAAAATATGGTCGAAGTCGGTCGTCTGATAGGCCAAGACGCCTGTCCCTTCGTATTTCCGCGTAATACGCTGTGTCCCATGCTGAAAAATCGTTGATTGCAGCCCCGGCCTTCGCATAGCCCCTTAACTCGTCCAGTTCCATTAAAGCCCTGTGACGTGCACGGCTGGCCAACTCAAGCAGAAACTGCTCTACCTCCTCAATCGATCGAGCCATCCGATCTTGTAAGGCCAGTTCGGCGTAATTGGGAAAACCGAGAATCTGCGCCTTCTCATGGCGTAGCGAAAGGATCTTGCGCATGAGGGGGGTGTTATCGAAACGACCCGCCTGCGGCCCTTTATCTGATGCGCGTGTTGCGAATGCTTCAAAAAGCTCACGCCTCAGTTCCCGATTCTCCAGATGCGTGATTGCTGAATGAAAGCTTGGAAAGTCAAGCGTAAGGAGGTATCCGTCAGATCCTTTGGCGCACGCCTTGGCTCTAGCTTGCGCAATTCCGTCCTCGGTCATGCCGCGTAAAAGATCAGCGGCGGCGATCGGTCGTTCCCATCCTTGGGTTGCATCAATAACGTTCTCTTCGAACTGTGCTTGGATTTCCGAAAGTTGTAGGGACAAAGCCTTGAACCGCTTCTTCGCTGACGGCTGAAGATCCACGCCACCGAGCCGGAAATGGCGTAGCGCGTTGGTGATGACCCTTTTCCGCGCTTCCGTGTAATTTTTAAAATCGCTGCCGGCGGCGAGTTGCTTATATGCGTGAAACAGTTTTACGTTCGATGAAAGTTCGATTTCATATGCGGTAACTTTAGGCAGGCATGTGTTAAATGCGGCCCGCCAGTTCGGGGTCGACAAAACGGCGAACAGATGGCTGATGGGGCCCCATGCATGCGCAAGCCGTTCGTTAATCTGAACGACGGGGTCTATCAGGCTACTCCATGAAAGCGTGAGTTTGGCGCCTTCAGTGAGCAACGCCGTGAGTTGTTCCCGGTTTTCAGCCAGAATCGCGTCGACCGCCGGTTCAGCATGTGATGGCAGGATACGATCAAATGCCGGAAACTCATCGCCGCCAGACGGGTTTAGCAGGGGATTTTGCATTGCAACGAGTCCGTATCCAGCATCTAGGAGTTACGCTACCTTCATTGTCGCCGATCATCCTCTCCAGCGCACGCCCAAAGACCGCTGCGGCAGTAGGCTCACTTTCCCTGTGTTGGGGATTGCGGCCACCGAAACTGCTCGGTTCCGGAAGTGGGCGATAAACCCGAACCGGCCCAATGAGCTCGCAGTGGGCTCGCATGGACGCGGACAATTCACCCCGTTCAGTACATGCAGGACTTCAGATTCCTAAAGAAAAACGTATCTTGGCCGTGAAGAAGACATCGATTCTTTTTGTTCTCTTTCTCTCCCTGCTCGGCGGCTGCACGACACAGCAGGTCGTCAACACGCTCACGCTACCAGTCGGCTACCGTCTTTTCCGGAATATCACCTATGATCCAGAAAGCAATCTGCAGCTGGACGTCTACGCCCCTAGTGGCGCTGTTAAGGCGCCGGTTGTAGTCTTCTTCTACAGTCGACGCTGGGAACGTGGCAACAAACGTGATGTGACTTTTGTCGGGCAGTCGCTGTCTGCAAAAGGCTATGTCGTGATAATCCCGAATTTCCGCCACTACCCGAACGTTTTATACCAGCAGATGTTGAGCGATAGCGCCCGAGCGGTCGTATGGTCGCACCACTTCGCGAAGACCTACGGCGGTAGTGCGAAAAAACTCGTGGTGATGGGTTTTGACGCGGGGGCTTATAATGCAGCGATGCTGGCCCTGGATCCGCGTTGGGTAGAGAAAGCGGGGGGAAAGGCCGACTGGATAAGAGGAATGATCGGAATTTCCGGGCCGTACGATCTTCTTCCGATCATGGCGCCCGACCTTCGGGCCTTTTTTGCGCCAGCCAGCCAGTATCCGCTGACGCAGCCTATCAACTGGGTAAATGGTGAAAATCCACCTTTGTTGTTAATCGCCAGCACGACAGATCATGTTGTGAGCGCTCGAAATACCGATGAACTATTTCGTCGCGTTAAAGCTGCCCATGGCCCCGTCGAGAAAATAACCTACCGCGACCTAAGCCACGACATGACGCTGGATGCGTTGTCAGCGCCGCTAAGGGGTCAAGCCGATATCCTGTCGAACATTGCGAGATTCGTACGGCGCGTAACGCGTTCACCAAAGTCAATGACGACTCCCGGCACTGAATAGCGGCAGTTTGCAAACGTCGCCGATCATTTATGGATCCTTTATGGATCCTTATTTTTGACCCTGACCTGCGGGGGTCAATTGACTACGCGCCACCTCGGACCATTTGGTGAGTCCTCGACAAGTACACCGTGGCTTCTAAGGTGGTCACGTATGCGGTCGGCTTCCGCATAATCCCTGGCTTGCTTGGCCACGGCGCGCTCCTGTACAAGGCGTTCGATATCTTCGGATCTAATGCCCTGGACCTGACGGCTAAACCAAGCCTCTGGTTTGCTGGCCAGGAGCCCAAGAAGGCGTGCGGCATCCCGTAGCTGGCCTGCCAGCGGGATTTTGTCTGCAAGACAGGCAGTCTTGTTTAGCAAGCGCACATGTTCGAAAAGAACTGCCAGCGCCGCTGGCGTGTTGAGATCATCCTCCAACGCCGCCATGAATTCTTCGGGCGCTTGCGCGTCGCTCAGCGGGAGGTTCCACGTGTCCCGGAGTGCTCCGTAAAGCCGGTCCAGTTTTCTTGCGGCCTCCTCAACCAATTGATCGTTCCAGTCGAGCGGCTGACGATAATGACCGGTAAGCAGCGCCAACCGGATCGTTTCCCCGTTGGTCTTGTCTAGCAGATCACGAAGCAGCAGCGTGTTGCCGATAGACTTCGACATTTTGCTGCAGTCAACCGTCAAAAATCCGTTGTGCACCCAGAAGCGAACGAACTCGGTTCCCCCGTGCGAGCACACACTTTGTGCGCGCTCGTTTTCATGATGGGGAAAGATGAGATCATGACCTCCGCCGTGGATGTCGATGGTTTCGCCAAGCAGCGCTTCGGCCATCGCAGAACACTCGATATGCCAGCCAGGGCGGCCACGTCCCCATGGTGATTCCCAGCCGGGCTGATCGTTGGTCGATGGTTTCCAGAGTACAAAATCTGCTGGGTCACGCTTATAAGGAGCCACATCCACCCGCGCTCCGGCAAGCATGTCTGCGCTGTCGCGGTGAGAAAGGCTTCCATAATCCGGATAACTGGGAACGCTGAACAGAACGTGGTTTTCAGCAAGGTAAGCATGATTTTCGCGAACAAGTCGCTCAATCATCGCTAGGATCTGGGGGATATAAGCCGTAACGCACGGCTCAAAATCCGGTGGGATGACGCCAAGCGCCGCGAGATCCTCATGGTATGCAGCGGCGTAACGGTTGGCTATTACGTCAATACGGGTGCCTTCCGCCGCCGCCGCCGCATTAATCTTGTCATCGATATCCGTTATGTTCCTAACGTAGACTAGTTTTTGGTAGCGTCGGCGCAACAGTCGAGCGAGGACGTCAAATACCACTGCGGGCCGAGCGTTTCCAATATGTGCGTAGGAATAAACGGTCGGACCGCAAACGTACATCGTGACCCGTTCAGGATCCTGCGGGAAAAAGATTTCCTTGCGGCCTGTAGCAGTGTTGAAAAGTTCCATCGGCTAGTTGTCCATCACGTTTTTGACGGCAAGGATAACGGGCATGTCACACATTGTCGCTTGGATGCCCGTTTTTGTGGTCTATTAACCCCTGCCTGCTAGTGCCCGTCCCGATCCCCGTTGACCGCAAGGTAATTTTTTACGATACGCGGCTTATTCTCCGGAGGCAGCAGCTCCATCCAGTGAAAGCGTTCCTGGCCGATGGCGCGATCATCCAGAAAGAAACGGAGACTATGGTAGATGGTCGGGAACGCGAGAAGATCCCACGGAATCTCGTTTTCAAGCACCAATGCGGTTTCCAGGCTCTCGTTGGTAGGATGATGGGACGCCGAAAGGGCTTGTGCACGGTGGACGATGTACATCTGACTGATTGAGGGGATGCTGATCACCGCCAGCAAATCACCGACTTCCACCCCAACTCCAGTTTCCTCAAGGGCTTCTCGCTCAGCACCGGTGCGAGAGGTCTCTCCAAGTTCCAGATATCCAGCCGGGAAAGTCCAGTAGCCCAAACGGGGTTGGATGGCGCGACGACACAAAAGCAATCGATCCCCCCAGGTCGGGATGCAGCCAGTGACGATCTTGGGATTCTGGTAGTGAATGCGGCCGCAGTGGGTGCACATATACCGTGGAACGTGATCCCCAGGTGGGGTGCGGCGTTCGACAGGATGCCCACAGTCGCTGCAGTAATTCATGTGCAAATGATAGCCGACCGAGTCGGTGCAGTACGGAGGATGCTCCAGCTAACGGTACTGGTTGGTCGGTCCAGTGTAGCCGCGCGGCAGTTTTTTCGACCACGGCCGTGGCATGCGCTATCCTGAATTTGTTCCACCCCCGTGTTACCGGAGAAAGAGACTATGCGGCAGTCCGGACCTGCGACGCAGCGATTTGTCAGCCTGATTACGCGCGATACGCTGGCGCTCATTTTGGCTGGGGGTCGTGGCACGCGGTTGGGTGGGCTGTCATCTCATCGTGTTAAGCCCGCAGTTCCATTCGGAGGCAAGTACCGACTGATCGATTTTCCGCTTTCAAATTGCCTGAATTCGGGAATCCGAAGAATCGGGATTCTCACGCAATACAAGGCGCATTCTCTTATTAGGCATATCCAGGAGGGGTGGAGCTTCCTGCGCCGCGATCTGAACGAATACGTCGAAATTATGCCCGCCCAGCAACGGACCGGACCCTTCTGGTATCAAGGCACCGCCGATGCCGTATACCAGAATCTGGATATCATGCTTTCGCACTCCACTGGTTATGTGCTTGTTCTGGGAGGCGACCATGTCTACAAGATGGATTATGGTGCCATGCTGGCGAGGCACGTTGAAACGCAGGCGGCGATCACAATCGGGTGCATTGAGGTGCCGGTGGAGGAGGCCAAGGAGTTTGGCGTCATGAAAGTTGACAAATTCGGACGCGTGGCTGAGTTTCAGGAAAAACCGGATTCGCCTGCTGAAGCACCCGGGCGCCCCGGGTACGCACTGGTTTCCATGGGGATCTATGTCTTCGGAACTCCATATCTGACGCAGGTTCTGATCGAGGATGCCAGTCGTCCTGACTCCAGTCACGATTTTGGAAAGGATATTCTTCCCTTCGCCCTTGAATCAGGTGAGTCGGTTCATTCGTTTCGTTTCCAGTCGCCCCACGGGCAAACCAATGGCTATTGGCGTGACGTTGGCAATCTCGATGCATACTGGGCCGCCAATCTGGAACTAGCTCAGGTCACCCCTCCACTGGACCTCTACGACCAAAGCTGGCCCATCTGGACCCACCAGGTTCAGGCGCCGCCCGCCAAATTTGTCTTTGACGAGGAAGGTCGCCGAGGGGTTGCGGTGGATTCGATGATTTCCGGTGGCTGCGTTTTGGCGGGCGGGCGCGTCCGGAACTCAGTGTTATTCACCGATGTGCTGGTTGACGCGGGGGCCGTGGTAGAAGATTCGGTGGTTCTTCCGAGTGTGCGGATAGGGGCAGGGGCGCATATAAGTCGGGCGATTATTGAGGAAGGGTGTGACGTGCCCGACAACATGGTAATTGGCAAACAACCGGATGCAGACGCAGCGCGGTTCGAGGTCAGCGCCAAGGGTGTCGTGCTGGTAACCCCGGAGATGCTCGGTCAGGATCTCCCCAGTGTCCGTTGAAGGCAATCGATTTGATCGTGCTGTGCCTGTTTACTTACAGCCGAAGTCTTGCCGCGATGCCACTTGTGTGTCCCCACGCCCGATAACGCGCCGTTCGCTCCGGAGCCTGCACGATCGATCTGGCGTCAACGGGTGTTTGAGCGTGGAGGTAGCTGGGGCCGGCGGCGCGCGGGCTGCGTCCAGGTGGCCTCTGTTTCCTTGCTTCGGGCGGCTCGGGCAGGCTATCGATAGCGAAGGGCCACTGAAAGAATGCGATGTGCGGAATGCGTCCTACTCCCGAAATCATGCTGACGAGCAACCCGTACTGGTGTCCGAATTCGGGGCCGAAGGCACGGATCTGGAACCTGGAAAATGACTGACGTGCCTGTCACGCCGTGGATGCCCCGGAGCGCCGGTGTTCTGTTGCATTTGAGTTCGCTGCCAACAAGCTGTATGGATGCGGAAGCAGAAAACTTTGCCCGCTGGCTTGCCTCGGCCGGCGTGGGCGTCTGGCAGATTCTCCCAGTGGGGCCCGTGGACCAGAATGGAAGTCCCTTTGCGCCCGCTTCGGGCTTTGCTGGAAATACCGGTCTGGTTCCTCCCGACATGGCTGGAAGTCAGGCTGAGTACGACAACTTTCGTTCAGCTAACGCTGACTGGCTGGAGGACTGGGCACTTTTCAACGCCCTTTCGGCCGAATTCACCGGCCTTGGATGGTGGGACTGGCCGGTTGCGCTCAGGGATCGTGATCATGAAGCCCTGCAATCCGCTCGGCGGCGTCATGCAGAGGCGATCGAAGCGGAAATGCATGCCCAGTTCGACTTCGAGACTGCCTATGGGAGGTTCAAACGGTCTGTTAACGCCCTTGGGATCCAGGTATTTGGGGATGCGCCTCTTTTCCTCCATCATCACAGCAGTGATATTTGGGTACGTCGGGAACTGTTCGAGGTGACTCCCGACGGACGCGCTGAGGCAGTGCTCGGGGTCCCTCCGGACGCCTTCAACGCAGAGGGTCAGTGGTGGGGTTACCCTGGGTACCGCTGGTCGGCGATTGCTTCAGATGGATGGACGTGGTGGCGGCGTCGTTTTCAGATTCAAGCGCAGCGGTTTGATTTGTTGCGGCTGGATCATTTTCGTGGATTTTCGGCATGGTGGCGTATTCCCGCCGATGCACCATCTGCCATGTCCGGGTATTGGGCTCCAGGCCCTGGCCGCATTGCCATCGACGTGATTCAATCAGTTCTCAATGGCACAAAACTGGTGGCTGAGGATCTAGGAACGATCACCGAGGATGTGACTGCACTTCGACATGCGCTTGGCATACCGGGTATGAGGGTTCTTCAGTTTGCTTTTGACGGTGGTGACAGCAACCCCCATGTTCCGTCAGCGCATGGCCTTGATACGGTGTGCTATACGGGCACGCATGACAACGATACGACGCTTGGCTGGTGGAACAGCCTGGATGACACGCGTCGACAGCGGGTACGGGAATATTTTGGTGTGTACGATCCGTTGATGCCTGCGTCACTGGTCGATCTTTGCTGGAGTAGTGTTGCGCCGTTATCAGTAGTGCCGTTTCAGGATCTCCTTGGCTTGGGCAGTGACGCACGAATGAACTGTCCGGGCCATCCGTTTGGAAATTGGAGTTGGCGTTTTGATTGGTCGCAAGTCGACACGCAGGCCTTGCACCGATTGACGCAACAGGTCGCGACGCATCAGCGCCGGAGAGTTAAATCATGAAGCCGCAGGCCGGTCACAGCGATGCACAGAAAATGGAACGACAGCTTCCGCCAGAGCTTGCAAGACTTGCGGCAGGAACCAACGATGACCCCTTCGCATGGCTGGGTCGCCACGTCCAGGATCAACAGGCGGTATTGCGCTGCTATATACCCCACATTCAAGGCTTACGCGTAGTCGACGGACCGATACTGGACCGTTATCGTGACAGTGATCTTTTCACCTGGAGTGGCCCGGTTGCCGAGGTCCCTCCTGATTACCGGCTTCAATGGGTGGACAGCGACGGTCATATGCATCAGGGGCATGATCCCTATCGCTTTCCGCCACTGATCGCCGAATTTGACCGGCAGGTATTTGGTGAAGGACATCACTGGGATGTCTATCGACTGTTGGGTGCCAACGCCCGTCAAGTCGACGGAGTGGATGGCGTGCTGTTCGCCACCTGGGCGCCGGGTGCGCGCAGGGTGAGCGTTGTTGGCGATTTTAATCGCTGGGATGGCCGCCACCATTCCATGCGCCGGCATCCTGGCGGTATATGGGAGCTTTTTCTTCCCGATATCACCGACGGAGCGCGATACAAATATGAATTGATCGGCAGCGATGGATCATTCCTGCTCAAGAGCGATCCATACGGACGGGCCATGGAGTTGCGCCCGCAGAACGCATCGGTTGTCTGTACCACTACCCGACACAGGTGGGGTGATGAACGATGGATGAACGCGCGCAAGGATGCTGACTGGCTGCACCAACCCTTTTCCATATACGAATTACATGCTGGCTCGTGGCGGCGGCACGCTGACGGACGATGGCTCAATTGGTCGGAGCTGGCAGGGGAACTTATCCCTTATGTAGTCAAGCTTGGCTATACCCATATCGAGCTGCTGCCGATCATGGAACATCCCTTGGATGCCTCATGGGGTTATCAGTCGCTCGGATATTTTGCCCCAACTTCCCGATTCGGCACCGCGGATGAATTCAGGAATTTTGTCGATGCGTGCCATCAGTCCGGTGTCGGCGTCATCCTGGATTGGGCGCCCGCACATTTTCCAGCCGATTCGCACGGGCTTGCTCGCTTCGACGGATCCGCATTGTATGAGTACGCGGATCCGCGCCGCGGTCGCCACCCCGATTGGGGAAGCATGGTGTTTGACTACGGGCGGCCTGAAGTGCGGAACTTTTTGCTGGGCTCGGCGTTGTACTGGCTAACAGAATTTCATGTGGATGGCTTGCGAATTGACGCAGTGGCATCGATGTTATACCTCGACTACTCGCGTAAACCAGGCGAGTGGGTGCCCAACCAATATGGAGGGCGGGAAAATCTGGAGGCCATCAAATTGTTGCAGGAACTTAACCATGTAGTTGGCGAACATCATCCAGGCGCGGTAACGATTGCCGAAGAGTCCACAGCATGGCCATTAGTCAGTCGTCCGACCTGGCTCGGAGGCTTGGGATTTTCGATGAAATGGAACATGGGGTGGATGCATGACACCTTGGAATACCTGAAGCTTAATCCGGTATACAGGAGTTTTCATCACCAGAAGCTTACCTTCGGTATGCTCTACGCCTACCATGAAAATTTTGTCCTTCCCCTTTCTCACGACGAGGTTGTTCATGGAAAGGGATCGCTTCTTGGAAAGATGCCGGGCGATGGCTGGCAACGGTTTGCGAATCTCCGGCTGCTCTATACTTACCAGTGGAGCTACCCGGGCAAAAAGTTGCTGTTTATGGGGCAAGAATTTGCCCAATGGAACGAATGGAACGAAGCCGTTTCCCTCGATTGGGAGCTGCTTTCACAAAATTCGCATGCAGGCGTGGCTCGCCTGGTCGGTGATCTCAACCGACTTTACCGCTCACTGCCGCCCATGCACCTACTCGATTTTGAAGCGGGTGGGTTTGAATGGCTTGACTGTAACGATGCCAGCCAATCCGTATTGAGCTTTTTGAGGCGAGACGGCGAGCAGATCGTGATCGTAGCGCTTAATTTTACCCCGGTACCTAGGATCGGATACCGGCTGGGGGTTCCTGTTGCGTCCGGCTACAGGGAGTTGTTTAACAGTGATGCAGATATCTATGGCGGCAGCGGTATGGGAAATGGCGGCTATGTGAATAGCGAGCCCGTCGCTTGGATGGGGCGGCCGCATTCCATTGTGATTACCCTGCCGCCACTGGGAGGACTGCTCTTTAGCCCAGATGGGAAAATTGCGGCTTGAAGGCTTGATTTCGGAGGGAACTGGCCTGTTTAAAAGTTTTCTTGATGCTATGGCGCACACCGCAAGCCGACGCAGTCATGTATTTTCATCGTCTGGTTGCAAGAAGTATCCGTTAGTGTGTTGGTTAGTGGAGCCAAGTTGGTGCATGTTTCAGATGCGCCTGAAACGTGTGCGAAAATTCGGCTGATTACGATCGAGTGCCTACTGCAATGCCTGAAAGCCCGATGACCTTTACTCTGGAAGTTCGTCCAACGCTTCCCGAGCGCCTATCCCGTCTCGAGGAGCTTGCCGGAAATCTCTATTACAGCTGGGACAGGCGTGTCAGCGGTCTTTTCAAGAGGCTAGATATCGGTTTGTGGCGGGCCAGCGCCAATAATCCCGATGTATTCCTCCGACGAGTCAAACAATCGACGCTCGATGAAGCAGCCGAAGATCCGGATTTCCTTGAGGAATATGAATCGGCTCTCGCTGTTTACGATGCCTACCTGCGCCGTCAGGGTTACCAGAGTGACACATCACTTGATCCCGAAGCCGGCCTGGTTGCGTATTTCTGCTTCGAGTACGCGCTGCACGAGAGCTTGCCTATCTACTCGGGCGGCCTGGGCGTACTTGCAGGTGACCACTGCAAGGCCGCCTCCGACATGGGAATTCCGTTGATCGCTGTAGGGCTCTTTTACAGGGAAGGCTATTTCGTCCAGCAGATCGACGCACACGGGCAACAGCGTGCGCTCCACATCCCGGTCAACGAAGAAGATCTTCCAGTCGAACGTGCTTTCGATTCGGAGGGCCGACCGGTCCGTGTAGGCGTTGAGATTGCCGGCCGCAGCGTTGCCTTGCAGGTATGGATCGTAAAGGTTGGAAATATCCGTCTGCTGCTCCTGGATGCGGATCTGGAAGAAAATGGCCCGGAGGCTCGTGCGCTCACTTATCAGCTTTACGGGGGCAGCAGTGACTTGCGCATTCAGCAGGAAATTATTCTGGGAGTTGGCGGTGTACGTACCCTGCGCGCAATGGGGCTTTCGCCAACCGTATGGCACGCAAACGAAGGACATGCTGCGTTCATGCTCCTTGAACGCATACGCGAGCAGGTAAATCTTGGACGGGATTTTGCTGCTGCCCGTGAATTGGTCGCCAGTGGTTCCGTCTTTACTACACATACCCCAGTGCCCGCGGGCCATGATCGCTTTAACTTTGATCAGATGAGAGGTTTCCTCGGCGGATATCTCGATAAACTGGGAACCTCGATCGACAACGTCCTGGCGTTAGGCGCAGAGCCTGGTGTTCATGATAGCTTCAACATGACGCTGCTGGCGCTACGGGTATCCTGTTTCGCTAATGGGGTGTCGAGGATCCATGGGAGTGTGGCCGCCGAGATGGAGCAGCGATTGTGGCCCCAGATAGCAGCGTATGAGAACCCGATTACTTCGGTGACAAATGGCGTCCATTTATCGACCTTCCTTGGCCGCGCGTGGGAGCAGGTATTTCATGATCGTTTCCGGGACTGGAGACGGCGCACAACGGACATCGCCTATTGGAAGCAGATCGACGACATTCCTTACCATCGGTTTGTTGCCGTCAGACAGCAGCTAAAGCGCGAGCTTATGGATGAGCTGAAGCTTCGCCTTGAGTTTCAACACCGGCGTAATGGGACGCCTAAGCCGGACTACGACCGGCTAATGCGGCCGCTCCGGGAAGGCGACGAGGACGCCTACGACGGCGGCCCAGATGGTCACACCGGCCGCGAGGAGCGCCGGTGTCGCGGGCCGGGCCGGCGTGACGGCACGTCTGCCGGAGGGCCGGGTCCGGGGCGAACCGCCTCCGGCACGGCGCAGGTACCGCGCCGTCCTGGCAACAC
>OFHJ01000019.1_pt1 | contig 64235 bp, 68 predicted proteins | sample 1522001 | NCBI WGS metagenome assembly OFHJ01 (sample SAMEA2464838, study PRJEB22497) | soil metagenome | biome: Grassland; feature: Farmland; material: Clay | place: Australia | collected 2013-02-01 | depth 1.2 m | reverse complement strand
GAGTAAACCGAATGAGCCCCCCTGTCGAGGTCATGGGACATAGTTATACTATTTCCTTATCAACCATAAGGATTTCGCTTTAATCCCCTCCCTTTCGGAAGGGGATTTCCCGCTCAATTTTGTTAAAACAATAAAAATTCAGTCTCGTGGAATACTTACGCAACCACGTTTTCTTCCATTTCTCTCTGCAGTTTCTCTTTCTTCTTGACTACATACCTGGTGATATACCCAGCTATGAGGTTGCCGGTTTTTTTGGAGATTCCGCCGATAGACTGCTTTATGATTTCCTTGTTGTTCTCGAAGTCCTCATTGAACTTGTCCTGGTGTTTTTCGGCAAATTCTTCTGCGATTCTCTTAATGCTTGAAGGTCTGATACTTCCCATCCAAATCTACCCCTTTATGCTGGAGAGATATAAAAACGTGTCATTCTTTCTCAGTTTCCTCCACGGGTGGCGCGACGAGTGTTGGAATTTCAGAAAGTTTGATTATTTCTGTGCTCACCGATCCGAGAAGAACCCTACTGAGGCCAGCCAGCTTCCTGGTTCCTGTGATTATAAGGTCAACACCATTTTCCTTGGCGGTGTTGACTATGACTCTTGCCACCTGGTCTCCCGAAGCATCAAGTTTCAGGAATGTTGCGGTGACTCCGCGCCTTTCCATTAGTTCACGAGCCATGTTCAGAACGTTATCCGCAGTCTGCTCTTGCCTCTGGTAAACTGACGCGGGAACATACGCATCAAAGGTTGGGCCTGCGCCGATTACTGTCGGCGTTACGTATGCGATATAGTACTCGTCCACAACAGGCTTCATTTTAAGGGCGAAGTTGAGCGCGTTTTTGGATGCCTGGGAATTGTCAAAGGCAATTAGTACTTTCATTGCTAAACCATTATTTTGTATGCATTTATATTTTTCCGTGCTGCAGGTGTTATTGGGCTTTGATACCTGCAATCAGTCAGGGCTTCCGCTGGGGACAGCTCCCCCGCAAAATATCTTTCTACCACCGTCAGAATAGCACATACCTGAGTATAAAAATATAAGAAGCGTGTAAAAAGAATCCCGAAGTGTGAGGAATCCACTCAAAGAATGTTAACAAGCCCTACCTTGAGGAATGAGAGAAGGGCGACGATTGCAGCTTTCATTATTTCTCTGGTGATTCTGGCAGTCGAGCAGCGATATTTGCCCGGAACTTCCGGCACCAGCCCCTTTGCTATTCTGGTATCTCTTGCTTTCCTTGTAGTGTGTGGAGATGTTCCTTTTACCCCATTGTGTTGATAACCGTGAACTGGAGCATAACTGAGTCTTGCCCAAAAAGGTGAGTTCAGTTGTTGTGGAACCAGCCTTTTTTCTTTTCAAACTCTTCCATGAGCTGCTTGACAAGATCCTTCTGCTTGGAGTTGAGATGCTTTGGTACTTCAACGTTTACACGTACCAGCAGGTCGCCTGACCCCTTTGAATTAAGTCTGGGCATTCCAGCCCCCTTTATCCTCAGAATCTCGCCAGGCTGTGTTCCGGGCGGAACATTCAGGTCGTAACTGTTGCCGAATATGTCAATATCCATGTCAGTTCCGAGAGCTGCTTGAGGGAAGCTTACCGATCTGTCAACTATGATATCGTCATTCCTTCGCCTGATCGATCTGTCTTCCTCGACCCTTAATATCACATACAGGTCGCCTGTCCTTCCGTTGTGTGACTGCCCCTTCCCTTTGAGACGAAGCCTGAGGTTGTCCACAGCCCCTTTTGGAATGCTTATGGAGAGGTCCTCTGTAATTGGGTTTGAACCGTTTCCCTTGCATACGGAACACGGCTCTACAGGTATTCTTCCCTTTCCATTGCAGGCATGGCAAGTGGTTACCGATACCATCCTGAAGAATCCCTGGCCCTGAACAACCCTCTGCTGACCTGATCCATTGCACGTTTTGCACGTTGTGAGCTTCTGGTTCTTGGCTCCTGTGCCTTTGCAAGCATCACAGCTGGCATTTCTCCTGTACTTGACGCTCTTCTTAGACCCTTTGTAGGCATCCTCAAGGTTTACCTTTATCTGGACGGCCATGTCAAGGTCCGGTCCGCTGTCATGGAAACCACTGAAAAAGGAGTCTCCAAAACCGCCCCCTCCACCGCCAAATATAGTCTTGAATATATCGCCGAGGTCACCGAAGTCATTAAAGTGTGAGAAGTCCTCCCATCTGAAATCCTGCCTCCCTGAGCCGAAGTCGACCGACCCTGTCTGGTCATACATGCGCCTCTTATTTTCGTCTGATAGTACTTCGTATGCTTCCCCGATCTCCTTGAATTTCTCTTCCGCTGCTTCTTTATTGTTCGGGTTGGCGTCAGGATGGTATTTTCTAGCCAAGGCTCTGAAAGCCTTCTTTATCTCATCCTGAGACGCGCCCTTTGAAACTCCGAGTACTTCGTAATAGTCCCTTGGCATTTAATTCATCAATCTTTGTTTACTCTTTGTCCTGATACTCAGCGTCCACTACCTTTTCATCGCCTTCATCTTTCTGCTGGTCCCCCGCAGCTTCCTGAGACGATTCGTCTGATGCCGCCTGCTCTTCTCCTGAAGGCTGGTACATCTTGGAGCCTATTTCCTGTATCTCCTTGGTAAGTGAGTCGCTGAGCTCCCTGACCTTGTTTAGGTCATTGACAGATATCGCTTTCCTTAGGTCTGCCACAGAGCCCTGAATCCTGGTTTTTGTGTCTTCATCTATCTTGTCCCCTGCCTCGTTGACTGTCTTTTCAACAGTGTAAGCCAGTGTTTCAGCGTTGTTAATCTGCTCAATCTCTTCTTTCTTTTTCCTGTCCTGCTCTGCGTATTCTTCTGCCTGTTTTTTCATCTTGTCTATTTCGTCCTGGGAAAGCTTGTTAGAGGCAGTTATAGATATGCTCTGCTTCTTGCCGGTACCTTTGTCAACAGCAGACACGTTCAGAATCCCGTTTGAGTCTATATCGAATGTTACCTCTATTTGTGGAACGCCCCTTGGGGCCGCAGGAATTCCAGTCAGATTAAACATCCCCAGTGATACGTTATCTGCTGCCATGGGCCTTTCCCCCTGAACCACATGAACTGTCACTGCTGTCTGCATATCAGCCGCTGTAGTAAATGTCTGGGACTTCTTTGCCGGAATGGTTGTGTTGGCTGGAATAAGAGGAGTTACCACACCGCCGAGGGTCTCTATGCCCAGAGTAAGCGGTGTAACATCAAGAAGAACTATGTCCTTGATATCTCCTGAGATTACTGCTCCCTGCAGAGCTGCCCCCGTTGCGACACACTCCATCGGATCGACACCGCCCTCAATCTTCTGGCCAATGTAGTCCTCAACAAACTTGCGCACGAGTGGTATTCTCGTCGGGCCACCGACCAGGATTACTCTTGTCAGGTCATCTTTGCCCATATTGCCTGCCTTCAAGGCATCGTCTATTGGTGCCTTTGCCTTCTCGATTATCGGTGCAATGAGTTCCTCGAACTTGGCTCTGGAAAGATTGTACTGGAGATGTTTGGGGCCGTCCTGGGTAGCCGAGATATAAGGAATATTGATCTCCGTTGTTGTTGAGGATGAAAGCTCAATCTTAGCCTTTTCAGCTGCGTCCTTGAGTCTTATATACGCAGACCTGTCCTTAAGAAGGTCTATTCCTTCCTTGCTCTTGAAATCCTCTGCGAGGAACTTGATTATTGATTCGTCCATGTCGGTTCCGCCAAGATTTGTGTCTCCCGATGTTGATACGACTTCAAAGACGCCCTCTCCAAAGTCCATTATGGTGACGTCAAGCGTACCACCTCCAAGATCGAAAACGAGAATCTTCTGCGACTGGTCCGACTTGTCAATCCCATAAGCGAGTGACGCCGCCGTGGGCTCATTTATGATTCTTTTTACCTCAAGACCTGCTATTGATCCTGCATCCTTTGTGGCCTGCCTCTGGTTATCATTGAAGTAAGCTGGCACGGTTATTACTGCTTCTGTGACAGGCTCCCCAAGAAATGCCTCAGCATCTTTTTTTATCTTCTGCAGTATGAATGCAGATATTTGCTGCGGAGTGTATTCCTTACCAAAAATGTTGAACTTATGATCGGTCCCCATCTTCCTTTTGGCAGCGTATACTGTTCCTTCCGGATTCAGTAATGCCTGCCTCCTGGCAGGCTCACCGACCAGAAGGTCCCCGTCTTTGGTCATTGCCACATAACTGGGGAATGACTTTCCGCCAATTGAGACCCCCTCAGCACTAGGGATTATGGTCGGCTTCCCAGAGATAACAGCCGCTGCTGCTGAATTACTTGTTCCAAGATCAATTCCTATTATTTTTCCCACAATATTCACCTCTTTCCTACAATTACTTTCGATGTCCTTATTACGTTATCCTTTAGCATGTAACCTTTCTGTATCTCCTCCACTATCATTCCGTCATCCCCGTTCTCGGTGACCGAAATTGCTTCATGGAAGTATGGATCGAATTTCATTCCTTTTGCCTCGATTGGCTTGAACCCGTATTGCGACAGTATTTTTAATATCTGTCCTCTCACAACCCCGGCAACCTTTGAGTCGGGCTCGTTGAGCAGTGCGGAGTCAATTGAATCGAGGATCGGAAGCAAACCTTTTATGAGGTCCCTGTTGGCATATTCCTGGATGTTCTTTACCTCCCTTTCTTTGGCTTTTACATAATTGTCAATTTCCGCCCTCTGCCTTATGACCTGGTCTTTGTAATAAGACACCTCAGACAGCAGGGACTCTATTGTTTTCATAGATTTCTCAGCCATTATTGCGCCGAATTTGGCCTGTCTCATTTTTGAGTTGTTCAACTCTTCTGAAATAGGATCAGTTAAGGAATCCATAGTGCATGCTTCCTCTGACATCTGCTTGGTATATTTGTTCTTCTACATAAACTTAACTGGTCATTAAGTATCTAGCTTTTTCAAATGCACAAAATATCTTGTAAGTGACCTGTGCTGAGGTACACCCACGATCTTGCCAGATTCAAATAAGCCGTCTGCAAACACGAGCAGATCAGTGTCCGAAATTATAATGGACGCCACTCCCCCGGGCTTGAGCAATTCATGGAACTTTGCGAACGCCGTCCTGTAGAGGTCTCTCAAGGACTCTGCCTTCATGTTGGAATTCCTTCCATAAGGGAGATCGGTAGCAATACCGTCCACGCTAGTATCGAGTTCCAGGTCCGCTATGTCCCTGTTGAGAATTGTATAATCCTTGAGATTGAAATATTTCAGGTTGAGCCTTGCACCCTTCACCATGTTTAAGGAGAAGTCGTTGCCTTTGATCCTCCTGCCCATCAGTCCTGCTTCGAGGAGTATGCCTCCTGTGCCACAGAACGGGTCAAGAATAGTGTCCTTGGGCTTTGTTTCTGTTGTATTAACGAGGTATCTAGCGTACTTGGGATGAATTGCTATTGGTGAGAAGAATGGCCGGAGTGGGGCTCTTCTGGCTTCCATGGATTTTTTGTCTTTCTCGTAGACTACAACTGAAAGATACCAGCTCCCTGCATGAATTGCCCTTACTTTGAAATCGGGATTCTTGAAGGTTACAGTGTGGTCTCCCTTGATGATCCTTCCTATTTCCGGTTCAGAGTTGGCGTTGTGGCATGCATCGAAGTCTTTTACCCGTGTGAAGAAGCTACCCTCGGGTAAATAAGTATCTGTGAAATCATGGTAACTTTCCTTTTGTTCTAGAATCTTCGAAACATAGTTTACGAATGAACAGTCCATAATATAATCAGGACGTCCCTCGACTATTGCAAACTGATCCTCGAGAACTGCTGTTGTGAAACTGTGAGATGACTTTTCAACAGTCAGAAGTTCAAATTTTGCCGCTTCTGAATTCTCACGGCTGAATTCTACAAAAAAACGATCATTCATCACTTTCGAGATTAGGCCTGCTTTCCGTTTTGTTCCTTTAATTCTTTGGCCAATTCAGTAGACAGGTTCTCATAGATCTTGCTCAGCTTCTTGAGTGAACGCTTGAGTGCAGCCTGCGGCTTACCTGTCTTCACCTTTATGAAAATCTGTGGGTTATCTATAACAGGGTGCTTGATATAATACCTTGACTCTTCCACCTGTTCGTCCCTGAGGAGCTCTTCAACAAGTGGCCTTAACAATGTGTTGTCGTAGTTCAACATTTCGAATACGATAGAATTTTTTTCCTTGGAAACGACTCTGAACTGGGAATCCATGTCTCCGAATCTTGACTCGATATATATTCTTTACATGCGGTTGGTTGAGTCAACTGCGATCGGCCGTACAAAAATGTTTGAATGCCGCAGTATAAGTTGTCAAAATTTACGGATTTGCGGAAGTAGTTAAGCCAGTTTATACTGTTATCAATGGCACAAGATGAAAAGATGTTTAGTCTCCATGATGGCTGTCGAAAGCTGTTGTGCCCTATTGCTGATTTTAATAAAGATAGCCCGAAAATACTATTATTAAGTTTATAATATGAGTGCGATGGATAGTAGCCCTTCTCTCAGGCCCGACAAAGTCGTTGATGCCAGGGGTATTCCGTGTCCCGGACCTCTTTTGAGATTGATTGACGAGTTCAAGAACCTCGCAGCCGGAGACATCATATCTGTCTATTCCACGGATGAAGGCGTGAAGGTTGACTGCAGAGCCTGGGCCAGAAAATCGGGAAATGAATTTTTAGGCGACTTTGAGAGAGAAGGATATTACGAAGTAGCTGTGAAAAAAATAGCAGGTGAAATGTGAATGTTTGCCCCAACTAGAATAATTATTGTCGGAGACGGAAGCGCTGGGATAATGCTAGCCAACAAGCTCAGGTTCCTTTTGAGACCTAGAGAAGCAAGTATAGCTGTTGTTGGCAAATCCACAACGCATTATTTCAAGTCAGATGGGATAACCATTCCCGTAGGTCTGAAAAGATATAAGGATAGTGTAAAAGAGACAAGATTCCTCTTCAACCATGGTGTGGACTACATAGAGGATGAAATAGCGAACGTAAACATAGAGCAGCGTTCTCTGACTGGAACATCGGGGAGAACATACAGTTATGACTACCTTGTCCTTGCCTCAGGTACCCGTTTTGCCTATGAGGACATCCCAGGATATGAAGGAGAGGCTAAACACTTCTACAGTCTTCAGGATTCTCTGAACCTGAGAGAGCATCTCAAGACGTTCAGGTCAGGGGATATTGTCATAGGGCAGCCTGATGGACCGTTCCAATACCCTCCTGGTCCTTTTGAATTTGCCATGATGCTTGATGAATACTTGAGAAGAAACGGTACAAGGGATAAGACTAACATTCACTTTCTGTCCCCCTCGGACAGGGCTTTTGATATTAAAGGCGTTTCAGACCATGTAGAGGCCAAGTTCGAAGAAAAGGGCATCAACCTGGTTACAAACTTCAAAGTAAGCTCCGTAAACGCAAAGAACAAAGAGCTCACTTCAAAGGACGGGGATTCAGCTAAATACGGCCTTCTTGTCCTGGTTCCACCACACAAAGGCCAGAGGTACCTTGGAGATTCAGGCCTTGCCGGAGAAGATGGATTTGTCCTTGTGGACAAGAACAAGCTTAACTACAAGGATTATGACGATGTATTCGCAATTGGAGACACTGCCAACATCCCTGTGGCAAAATCAGGGGCTTCTGCAAAATCGCAGGCAGAATTCCTTGCAAGCAGAATAACCCACGAGCTTGTGGGTAACCCTTACGACAAGGAATACAACGGGGATGTGTACTGGACGACCATGGTGGGAGACGACCGAGCTTTGAGCCTTTATTTCTCATACGAGAAGGAGCCGAGAGTTTCTTTTGCAAGCAAGGCAGATTACCTGCTCAAGTGGGCATCATCAGATACCTACTTCTCTGGAGTTGTAAGGGGGATATTGTGAGGAGATAGATTATGGCTGAAAACAAATCAACTGATGAAAAAATACAGGAAGAGAAGCAGCAGAAGGAAGAAGTTGCCAGTGAGGAGAGTCCAAAGCAGGCTGTAGAGCAAACTCCCAAAAACGAGGTTGCAGAGTTCGAGGATGAAGATGGTGATGACCTTGAGCCCTTGATCATGGAGTTAGTTGAGAGCAGGGATGCGATCCAGTCAATGCTTGTAATGTTCAGAAAGCTGAAGCAGGCCGGAATCGTTGACTTCATCGACCGGATATCAGGGGATTACCTTCCTTCGGATGTGGAATTCATAGGCAAGTTCTTCTCCTCAAGGGAGTTTACAACTGGTGTTCTGAAATCTGCCAATACCATACTGGGAGTTATGTATGCACTTTCCAGGGAGACAACTTCTGACGCACTGAAGGCACTGCTCTTCGATTCAGAGGGTCTCGTTGACTCAATGGTTACAGGAGCTAAAAACCCCGAAAAACTGTCCATGATGAGACTGCTGGCAATGACCAAGGATCCTGAGATTGCATCAGGCCTCACTGCAGTTCTTAATCTGCTCAAGGAACTGGGGAAATCTCTGCAAAAGGTTCAGAACGATTGATAAGGTCGGTCAACATGGGAGGTTGGTTTAAGTGAAAGTATCCTTCAGACTTGACGAGAAAGAAGGGTTTGTCAGCACTGTTGAGGGCAAAGGGGCCGTCAACATCAAGAACTCAATTTCGGACAATGCCCGCAATTTTTCACCGACAGAGTTCGTGCTTCTCGCAATGGGTGCCTGCTCCAGCGATGATGTTGTCAACATTCTGTCAAAAATGAGAGAGGATCTCAAAACGTATTCAGTGGAAGTCGAGGCTGACCGAAACGAGGAGCCTCCCAAGTTGATCACAAGGGCGAACATAAAATACACGCTCACTGGAAATCTTGACCCGGCAAAGGTCAGAAAGGCAATCAACCTGTCTCTCTCCAAGTACTGTTCTGTTTCTATTCTCGCCAGAAAAGGGGGAGCCGAGATCACATATGAGTTCTCAATCAATGGAAAGAGTTATGGTGTTGAAAGTCCGGACCCTGTAATACCTGCGTAATTTTATCATGGGACATTCTTAAGCCCGTTCCCTGTAAGGACAAGGAGGGATTTCCCCTCAAAGTTTTTCTTTTTGTAAGCCGCATAAACTGTAGCCGAGCTGTATTCAACATACATCCCAATTCCGGAAAGGTCTTTTCTAGCTGAAATTATCTCTTCCTCTGAAACAGTGATGCAACTTCCTTCCCTTACGGCTTCCATCATATTGACAATCAGAGGCGGCTTCATTGAAACAAGGGCATCAGCCACGGAGTCAACCTTTCTGTCCGGGTTAAAATCGGTTCCTGATTTCCGTGAGCACAGGGGTGAAACCTGTTCGGTCTGAACAGCAACTATTCCCGGCATCCTTTTTATCTCATTGCTCTCCAGAAGGTGCTTAAATCCTGAGTAAAGCCCTAAGAGCAAGGTTCCGGCCGAAACCGGAACAAAAACATGATCTGGAATATCTCCGCTGTACTGTTTGAATATTTCATACGAAAGTGTTCTGATCCCGTCCCTGAATTCAGGCATCAGCACATGGCTCGCATACACTCCTTCAGCCCTTTCGGCAGCTGCCTGGACATCCTCTCTTGAACCGGGCACCTTGACGATATTCGCACCATATGAGGCTATCTGGCCAATTTTTGCATGTGACGTTCGTTCAGGTACAAATATGTTGACATTGAAGCCCGAAACAGACCCATAAGCCGAGATAGCAGCTCCTGCATTCCCGGAGGAGTCCTCGTTTATTGAGTGGAATCCACTTTTTCTCGATTCTGTTCTTAGGTAGGACAGAAGGGACCTTGCACCACGGTCCTTGTAAGAGTAAGTTGGTGAGAAATAATCCAGCTTGAATGATAGGTCTCCCCTGGACACGATTGGAGTCACTACTTCGCCGATGGATAGCCACTCACTGATATATGGAAAATTGCTTTCCATTCTCTCCATGTATTTAAAATCCGGGAGAAGTTCGAAAAGACCTCCGCATTCAACGCACCTATGCTCAAGATTCTTTCTTTTGGAACCGCAGTCCATACAGGCAGCTTGCATAGTTTTGGCAACTTATTGCCAGTAATTAATGTTTTTTATGTCCTTGACAACATTTCTGCGGAAATAAGATTGCTAGAAAGACTGGAATAAAATGGGGGTTTTGGATCGTGAAAAAGAGGGAAAAATTAGAGTGTGGCGTAATATTCCACACCGTATGGCTCAGGCTTAAGTCCCTTTCTTTCCCTGATCTTTGATGCAACTTCATTCTGAAGTTCAGGTGGGACTTTCTGATACCCTGCATTTTCAGAGTTCCAGAGGACCTTTCCTCCAGTAGCGCTCCTTATTGCTGAAGCGAATCCAAACATTCCGGAGACGGGAACCCTTGCTATTATGACAATGTCGTCCCCATCCTGGTTCATTTCCTCAACAACACCACGCCTCTGCTGTATCTCGTTGGTCACAGAGCCCATTATTTCCTGTGGAACGTTGATGAAGACTTTCTGGACAGGCTCCATGAGAATCCTTCTTGCCTGGCACATTGCCCCGTATATGGAGTTCCTGCCTGCGGGAATAACCTGTGCTGGCCCTCTGTGGATGCTATCTTCATGGAGCTTGGCATCGACAAGTCTCGCCTTGATTCCATACACCCTTTCATTCGCATATGGCCCCTTGGATACGACTTCCTTGAATGATTCAAGCAGAAGTTCCATGGTTTCATCAAGATACTGGATACCTTTCGTGACATCAGTGAGGATGTTCATGCCCTCTACAAGCTCCAGACCCCTCGCCTCTTCCCTGGTAAGCCCGTTTTCCTGGAGAAGCTCGATCAGTGCCTTCTTGTCCTTGAACTTGGAGCCCTGTGGTACGTTCCCTTCCTTTATCTGTTGGACCAGGGTCTCATCAAGCGGCTCGACTTCAAAGTAGAACCTGTTATGCTTGTTGGGTGATTTTCCTTCGAATGGACCGCCCCTGCCCTCTATTGTTTCCCTGTAAACAACGATCGGGTCTGATGTCTGAACCTCGACCTTGTAATCGTGCTGTATCCTGTACATTGTGATTTCAAGGTGCAGTTCTCCCATGCCTGATATAAGGTGCTCCCCTGTTTCCTGGTTGATATCGACCTGGATGGATGGATCTGCTTTTGAAACGTTCCTCAGAACATCAATGAGCTTCGGAAGATCTGCGGTGTGTTTTGCTTCTATAGCGAGTGTGACAACGGGATCAGTGTAATGGGTCATGGGTTCAAAAGGCTCCATTTCTGGCTCCTGTGACACAGTTGATCCTGCAATGGCTGCCTTAATACCAACAACTGCGGCTATATTTCCGGCCGGCATTTCTTCAACCTGTATCCTGTCGGGCCCAACCATCATGGAAAGGAGCTGTACCTTGTATTTTTGCGTCCCGCCTCTGGATACGTATACTTCGCTACCTTTTCTGAGGGTTCCGCTGAAGATCCTCCCTACTGCTATCTCCCCTGCATGCGGATCGATAATTATCTTGGTTATCATCATAGTAACAGGGCCTGACCTGCTGCACCCCATCATGGATTTTCCAATAGGAGTGTCTTCATCTCCTCTCCAGATCTGGGGTATCCTGTACTTCTGAGATTCCTTCGGGTCAGGAAGGTGCTTGATAACCATGTTCAGGACAATTCTGTGGAGCTGGGCCTTCTTAGCAAGCTCCTTCTGCTTCCCGTCCTTGACAAGCTGGAATATGTCCTTGAACGTTACGCCATATGTTTTCATGGCAGGGACCGAAATAGCCCAGTTGTTGTATGCTGATCCAAAAGCGACTTTTCCGTCCTGAACGTTTAACTGCCAGGACTGCTTGAATTCGTCCGGAGAGTATTTTGCCAGAAGTTTGTTGACATCAGTGATCAGTTTGACAAACCTTTTCTGCATTTCCTCTTCGTTGAGCTTAAGCTCGTTTATGAGACGGTCAACCTTGTTAATGAAAAGCACAGGCTTTACCCTCTCCCTGAGGGCCTGCCTTATTACGGTCTCGGTCTGGGGCATTACACCTTCCACGGAATCTACCACAATAATGCAGCCATCAACTGCCCTCATTGCCCTGGTGACATCTCCCCCAAAGTCTACGTGACCTGGAGTATCTATAAGGTTGATGAGATACTCATCTCCGTCGTAATCGTGAACCATCGATGCGGTTGCAGCGTTAATTGTGATTCCCCTTGCCTGTTCCTGCTCGTCGTAGTCCAGCAGAAGCTGTTTTCCTGCAAGATCTTCGCTCATCATTCCTGCTCCTGCTATCAGGTTGTCACTCAGAGTCGTTTTACCGTGATCTATATGAGCAGCAATACCCATATTCCTGATTCGTTCAGGTCTTTCTACCAATTTTTGTGCCTTAGCGATATTGTCTTCTTTTCTACCCATTGTATGACACCTTAGTGATTTTGACAAGAGGATATAAGAATTACTTATATAACCGTACCCACAGAGTTTTCGCACCGGGTTGTAGTATAAGGCACAAATAATGCAATCGTGTTCCGCTCGATCTTACAGAAACATGGTTCGGCCCATGCCATCCGGAATTATATTTTATCCCTGTATTCCCTGTGCTGCTTGTTTGACGTTGAGCTTGGGATGGAAAGTCCTATTCGTCTGGTTTTCAATTTCCATACTGGTACTATCTATTACCGGGGACTGGGGTAACGTTGTTTTTTCCCTGACCTATGGGGTCGGGTACGGCGGGTTTGTCTACGTGCAGAAGAATAAGATCAGGAGTTTTTTTGAGCCCTTGAAATTCGGAAGGTATGGCGTATTCATTACCTTGGCATTACTGGTTTCTGTGTTTGAGGAAATCTATGTCTACAGCCTTGGAAACAAAATAGCTGTTCCCGACTTGATGTTTGACATAATCATAGTTCCCTGCGAGTGGGCAGTCTGGTTCACTGTGTGGTACTTTTTTCTCTCCCGCAGGTTTTATTTTACTGAAGGGCAGGCCCTGGTATCTGCAGGGATTGGTGGGCTTCTTTTTGAATACGGTGGCAATTTAGTGTTTCTCCACAACATTCCAGGTTTCATCGTCTCAATACCCGTCACCATAATCGTCTATGCTGCAATTTTCGTATTGCCTATGCAACTCATCAGATTCACTGGAGAGAACGACCGGAAGATTAAGTATGTAGTTTCAACTGTTTTTCCGTATTTGCTTACAGTTCCAGTGGCCCTTCTGCTCTATGCGGTCTTTCCATGATGCGGCAATTTTCGCACCTTATTAACCGGCATAGAGTTATAAGAAGGATGTGGAATTTACCGCCATGAATAGGGGAAGACTGGCGATCTTTCTTGCCCTGACCTCTATCACTATTGCCGAATTCGTGACTGGTGCGACCCCACTTACGAAAATTGTCACGGACCCGGGATCGTTTTTCTTTTTCAGTATTCCAACCCTTTTTGGAATCTACGGATGTGGAGTAATACTCATAAGAGAAGCGGCCGTTGCTTGGGGAAAAGGGTGGCCCACCATACTGATGCTTGGAATAGCTTACGGAATTCTGGAGGAAGGCGTGGCCGCCCATACGTTCTTTGATCCTGTGAATTCAACTGTTGGGGTATTTGGATCGTATGGGAGGGTATTGGGCGTCAATACAACGTGGGCAATAGAGATCAGCATCTTCCATGCTGCTTTCAGCATAGCGCTTCCTATTCTTTTCAGCAGGCTTATATGGCCCGGGATGAACAACTTCAGAATTACGGGAAGGAAGGGGATAATAACAATTCTCTCGCTGTACCTGTTCACCTTGACGGTCCTTGACGCGATATTGCCACACCGGCCTCCTTTCATATATTCTGTGGCCTTGTTTGCATCGGCAGGGATACTCACATATCTTTCCCGCAGGGTCCCCAATAATTTGTTCGCACCGGGAAAGTTGCACCGCGGGGGAATCAACGCCAAGCTCCTGATTGCGGGGTTGCTGTTCTTCCCTTTCATCGTTGCTCTTCCGAGACTGCAGACCGCACTGCCTCCAGTAATACTAAATGTTGAACTTATCCTGGGTTCTGTGGTGGCATACTGGTTCATTATCACCAGGATTCGCGGAAAATCCCCAAGAGCCAGTGCGGTGCTGGCCATAGGCCTTACCGCTCCTATGATGCTATTCGGGCTGGTTGTCGATTTGACCAGAAACCCTCTGGGTATCGTCGCTATTTTTGCCTTGATCTGTGTTGAACTTGTTTCGTTGAGAGCCTCGAAAACGAATTATGAATATGCAGCAATAAGTTAGTGCAATTAGGCCCAAAAAAAATTCGGTTATATTGAAAAAATAATGATAGGATATGGTATCGGTTATATCCTGGAATGCCTGGCTCAACTCTTTATCTGGATTTCGATCTGAACGCCATCAGGGATCGGAATCCTCATGAGTTGTCTTAGAGTTCTTTCATCTGCGTCCACATCAATGAGTCTCTTGTGGATTCTCAATTCCCATCTGTCCCAGGTTGATGATCCTTCGCCGTCAGGACTTTTCCTGACAGGAACCACCAATCTTTTTGTAGGGAGTGGAACAGGTCCATGAACTTCGACGCCGGTTCTCTTAGCTATTCCTTTGATCTCATCGCATACGACATCAACGATCTTGTGTTCAGTGCCGCTCAGTGATATTCTTGCTCTGTATGACGCCAAGTCCATTCACCTTACTTTGCAACGAGGTCAACACACTGACCCGCAGCAACGGTCTGGCCCATATCTCTAATGGCAAATCGACCAAGCTGTGGGATGTCCTTGACCTTCTCTATAACAAATGGGTGATCTGGTATTACCTTTACGATTGCGATATCTCCCGTCTTGATGAAGTCGGGGTTTTCCTTGAGAGTTGTTCCATCCTTGGGGTTCAGTGTCCGTAGGATCTGTTCTATTCTGCATGCAATCTGTGTTGTATGGACATGGAATACCGGTTTGTACCCGGGAGCTATAACGCTCGGGTGGTTGAGAACAACTATCTGGGCAGTGAATTCTTTCGCCACGGTTGGCGGGTTGGCCTGAGGCCCACAAACATCTCCTCTCCTGATGTCGTTCTTTCCTATTCCTCTCACATTGAATCCAACGTTGTCACCAGGCTCTGCTTTTGTAATGTTCTCATGGTGCATTTCAATAGACTTTACCTCTCCCTGCTTGTTTGCAGGAAGGAATGTGACCTTGTCATTCACTTTGAGGATGCCTGTCTCAACTCTGCCTACAGGAACAGTTCCAATTCCAGTGATTGAATATACATCCTGGATCGGAAGCCTGAGCGGCTTGTCAACGGGTTTATCCGGAACCTTTAGGGTATCAAGAGACTGCATAAGTGTCGGTCCTGAAAACCATTTCAGGTTGTCAGTGTTCTTCAGGATGTTGTCCCCCTTATAACCGCTGATTGGTATAATGGGAACGTCCTTGTATCCAATACTCTTCAGGAGCTTTTCTACATCTTCCTTAACTTTGTTGTACCTGTCCTGGCTGTACGGCGGCTGAGTTGCATCCATCTTGTTCAGTACAACTATAAGCTGCTGAACACCGAGGGTTCTGGAAAGGAAGGCGTGTTCCCTTGTCTGGGCCATTACACCCTCTCCGTCTCTGCATGAAACAACAAGAATTGCTGCATCTGCCTGGCTCGTTCCAGTGATCATGTTCTTGACAAAGTCTCTGTGGCCAGGTGCGTCAATAAGTGTGAAGTAGTATTTGTCAGTTTCAAACTTTCTGTGAGCGAGGTCTATTGTAACTCCCCTCTCTCTTTCTTCCTTGTACTTATCCATAACCCAGGCGAACTCGAAAGTTGCCTTTCCCTTCTCTTCGGCCTGCTTTCGGTACTCATCAATTATGTGCTGAGGAATTTCCCCATGCTCGAAGAGCAACCTACCTACAAGAGTAGACTTTCCGTGATCTACGTGACCGATCGTAACCAGATTTATGTGTGGTTTTTGTGTTGCCATTTAGTTTCACCTAACTGTTTGCTATCGCTAGATAAGACCAAAATATAAGGACTTATTTAACCATATCCTATTTTGGATGTCCCGTAAATTAAAGAAAGAATATAAACACTTTGATCAGTAGGAACTGCCTTTCCAGCGTTACGGAGAGGTTGAAGCAATATTCAGCGATTACCATAGGTGCGCCCCTACCCGGGTTATTTCCCATTGCTTGCAGGGAGCATGTGGAAAAAGAAATATTGAAAAGCCCGATGAGGTGGTATGCCTCTTAAAAACATATACTTGCTGCCACATGGAGACGAGATCTTAGACAGGCCGGGCACCGGGTCTGAAAGAATGAATGAAACTATCGGAAAAGTCACGGGAAACGACGGTTCAGATGTTCTTGTTATTGCAAGTCCACACGGCGTGAGACTTTCCAATAGCATCCCTGTTGTTAACACAGAGAGGTTCGAAGGCTGGTTTGGGCTCAAGACCAAGAACCTTCACAGGGCCTTACCCAACGAAAGGCCATTGACTGAACTGATCATTGAAAATTCCAGAGGGGACTGTGAAGAGGTCGGCTATGTAACAGTTCAGGGCGATAAATCAGTATTTCCACTGGATTTTGGGACTCTTATACCGCTTGAGTTCTTTCGGGACAGGCCGATAGTTTACATAGGTCAGTCTAGAATAAGCGATCGCAAAAAGCTTCGGAGATTTGGCAGGAAACTCTTCGATTCAATAGATCAGTACGAAAAATCCGTTTCACTGATAATAAGTGCAGATCAATCGCATACGCATTCACCGAATGGCCCCTATGGTTATTCGGAAGAAAGTTCAACATACGAGGACATAGTAAAAGAGGCGATTGTTTCCAATGATTTCACACCACTTGTCGAGATGGATGATAAATTAATTTCAAATGCCAAACCGGATAGCTATTGGAATTTACTAGTGCTCACGTCATTTCTGGAGAAAAGTGAAAGGAGGCTGGAATTAGATTACAGCTACATAGAAGAGTACTTTGGGATGCTTTGTGCCCACAGCTATCGTTGAAAGTCCGGACAATAGTTATATATAATAAACTCAGATAATAATGACCATGGATCGCTCTACAAAGATCAAGTTGTTACTCATAATTGCCGCTATTGTAACACCCGTTGCAGCATTCCTTGTTTACGTAATATTCACGTTCTTCATGTAGTTCTCGCTCAAAGCCCTTGGAAACTGCTGAAAGACCGCATTGTAATGTCATTTAGCGAGTAGCAGCAATATTGAAATAAATAATTAAACAGCAATGCATATTGTCGTCCATGGATTTTCTCAATGAACTGAAAAATCTGAAAAAACAGGTTTTTTTTGAAGAGAAGCTAGAAATCCCAAGAAATTATGATAAAATCGTTATAGCCGGCATGGGAGGGTCCGGCATCGCCGGCAAGATATTTCAGGAGATGTACACAGACAAGCCCGTTTTCGCACTTGATGATTACCACATTCCTGAGTTTGCGGATGAGAAGACCATGTTTGTGGCAATGAGTTACTCCGGGAATACGGAAGAGGTGATTGCGGCGACCAGAGAGGCCATACAGAGAGGCTGTAGCGTCAGCGCCTTGACTTCCGGGGGGGAGCTGGAAAGTATTGTTGAGAACGTAATCAAAGTCCCCTCAGGCCTCCAGCCAAGATCTTCGCTGGGATACATGCTCATGCCGCTGATTAACAGCTTCTTGAAGGTTGGTTCAGAAGCAATTCGGAAGGCTGGAGATCTCCTGGATGACCTTGACAGCAGAAATGAATGGATAAAGGAGGAAGCTGAAAAGATCTTTGAGCGGGAGCTGATTCCAGTCGTATATGGATTTTCACCATACCGATCAATTGCATACCGCTGGAAAACCCAGTTCAACGAGAATGCAAAGGTGATGGCTTTTTCAAACTACTTCCCGGAGCTCGATCATAATGAAATAATCCCGTTGAAACAGACTTACAGGAAGGATCAATTCAGGTTCTACACCTTTGGCTGCTCAACCGACAACAGGATAACAAAGAGAATCCATGCAACAGGCCGTGTTTCAGGTATTGAGCTTGAGCACGTGGAAACACCTGGGGAATCCCTTGTTGAAAAGATGTTCTACCTCATACATTATGGGGACTATCTCACTTACCATCTAGCCAATCTCAGAAAGATAGACCCCATGGACGTGTCTGCAATAGAGGACCTCAAGAAAATTCTGAAAGGATAGAGGCTTTACTCCAGAATGCGCGTACTCCCTGGAGGCAGAATGGATTCGATCTCTTCCCGGAGAACACCGAGCATTTCTGATATCCGCTTGGCTGCGACTGGCCTTTTCTCCCCTCCTGGCAGTATGCGCACAATTTTTGTGCTATCCTCTTCAAAAACTCCAGTCGGGCAGATCATCGGAACTTTTTCATTCTTGAGTTCTATGAGCCCTATTTCAAGTGAGAGCGGCACATCCAGAACGTAGTTTCTCTTCCCTCTGATCACCCATGATCCGGTTGCGATGAATTCTCCGGATTCAGGGGTCTTGCTGACTTGAGAGGGATACACCCAGTAAGCCGAACCGTTTGCAATTCCTGCAGCCCAGCCCCTGGAGAATGACACTGCGAATGAGGCGGCTTCCCGCAGGGTTTTTTCAGTTGGCTTGCTTTCTCCTTCCACCTTTATTATAGTACTTGGCGCGCCGTAGAAGTCTGCATGCATGTAAAGATCGTGGTCCTTGAGATGCTTCTTCACAATTTTCTCGTTCGTCCTGGCATCCCTGCCGCTAATAACCAGGAAACCCTCTGAGGAGTAGAACCAGTGGTATATCTCGAACCATTGCTTGATCCTCTTCTTCTTCTTTGGCTTCTCTTGCTCAAGGATGATGTTCTTCTTTGTGTCTTCGATCGCGGTCAGGGCCCCCGAGATCTTGTTCCTGAAGTCTTTGGAGGTGGAGAAAAGCCTATTCCCGTTTTCACCGGCTGATTTTGTGTAATCAACTTCGATTGGAGTTCCCTCGATCTCGATTATTGCTATCTTCTTGACGGGATCTATAGATTCAACCTTCTGGTTCTGAACTATCGTTATGCTGTCGAGTTTTTCATTTTTTATTCTCTTGTTGAGTTCTTTTATTATACTCTGGACCAGCTGGAGATTCCTCATTACTATTGTTCCTTTTGCGGCAAGTTCTTCCTGCTTTTCCTTGAACTGCCCTATGGCCCTCCTCTGTGAGTCAATTCTCCTCTCCATTGGGGTCTTTTCCTTATCCGCTTCCGCGTACTCCAGTAAATAGTGGGAGAATCCGTCACTCAGATCTTCATAGGCCTTGTCTGCCGGAGTTCTTATGTGTTTGAGTTCAACCGGCGATATTACACTCTCTTCTTCGTAAAGATAGGCCTTTCCCTGTACTGATTCCTGCAGAAGCTCGTTTATCATTCTCCTGAGGTCCTTCATCCTATGAGTTGATTCTTTGGCCGGCGTGTCCTTGTCTATCCCAAGCCTGAAGACCACCTCCTCTGCGTTCTCACCACCAAGGCTTAAGCGGGTTGCCAGGGTCTGGACGATTGAGGCTTTGCTGTTACCTAGCTTTTCGAGAAATTCTTCATCTGTAAAATCAAGTGGGTTGGTGTCCATAGGAGGCTTGTAAGGCTCACCGCGTATGATTTTCCTGTTTCTCCATTCCCTCTGATTGAATGCGTATTCGATTAGGCCGTTGTTTGTTATGATAAGGTTGCCTTCCCTGAATAATTCCAGAATAAGTTCCTGCCCTGTGTGAAGGGTGATCTTGACGACCCTGTCAAAGTTTATCTGCTCTATTCCAGTGATTCTCCTTTCAGACAGCATCCTTCTGAGGCTCAAGGCAAGAGGAGAAGCTTCACCGGGCCTTTCTGCCTCATGAAACATGATCCCTTTTGTCAGCGAGATGAAGAGATGCACTTTTTTGGTATCCGATCTGTAGAGTTGAAATAGATACTCACTGGGACCGATCTGGTATATCTTCTTGATGAATGAGTTTACCAGTTTCTCCCTGTAATAGTTGGTAAAGGCGTAGAAATCAAGTGAGGATTGCTTAAGATGCATTCTGTAACCTCAATGCTTCCTTATTACTAACTCTTTGCAAATTTTTCCACTCCCCTTCTTCCCTGTTATGTCCCATTTCAAGATCAATAGAAGTATTCTAATCATGGACCGTCTTATCCTTCTGTCATCATGGAAGAGAAGTATATCGAGCTTGGTGGAAAGAGGGTGTTTTACAGGCATGAAGTCGGGGAGGCCCGAGAGAATGTCCTTCTGCTTCATGGCATGAGATTCACTTCCAGGAACTGGGCAGAGATAGATGCCCTTAGAAAAATTCACCAGTGGGGCTACAACACCTATGCGGTTGATTTCCCGGGTTTCGGGCTCTCAGAAGAGAATGAGAAATACATTTTCAGCAGTGCTGACTACTCCCCATCGTCACTTTTTGTAAAGGATTTCTGCGAGAAGCTGGCAATCAACAGGGTCATAATTATTGGGCCTTCAATGGGGGGTGCAATCGCCATAAGATCCATTATCGACTTCCCCGGTCTTGTGAAGGAAATAATTGTAATAGCGCCAGCCGGTTTTGAAGCTTTGAGAGGCGATCTCTACAGAATAGATGGTCAAGTGCACATAATATGGGGATCAGAAGATAGTACTATAGAATTATCGTTTGGCAGAAGATATCATGATCTGATAGCAGGATCTGATCTTCACATTATCAAGGGTGCCGATCATGTCCATTACCTGAAAAAGACCTCGCAATTTTTTAGTCTAATAAAGAAATTCCTCTATGATGAGTGAAAGTGTATCGAGAATCAGTTTGCAGATAAGATTCAAAGACTTAGATAGTGTTGGCCACGTAAATAATGCGATCCACCTTACTTATTTCGAGATGGGGAGAGTTGACTACATAACCAGATTTTTTGGGAACTTTGACCCCAGCAATGCAGGATTTGTCATAGTTCACTCGGAGGTGGATTACAAAAAACCAATCTACCTGAACAGCAGAGTTGAGATCGTGACAAAAATTACAGGGGTTGGCACAACTAGCTTCACTTTTTCACACATGTTGGAGGACCTGGACGCCCCGAGATTCCCTTTTGCAGAGGGAAACACTGTTGGAGTCCTCCTGGATGGCTCCGGCAAGAAAATGAAGGTCCCAGAAGAATTCAGGAAACTCATTTCTTAGATACACACTAAGTAGGGGCAAATGTATAAGGTATCCATACCAGTAAAAACGGGATGACCGCAGCCATAAGCCAAAGGCTAAGATGGAACGATATATCGATATACAGGTTTCTCCTGATGTAGTAGACTGCTCCGTAAATCAAACCCACAGAAAGCATATCTATTATGAACAGAGGGGCGTATATCCCTGGATACGAGCCGGGAAGGACGATTATGTAGCTTGCATAGAGCAAGGTGTATAGAAAGGCCTGAACCACTATTGCCCTTGGAAGACTCATGACTTCCGAGAGATAACTGGTTATGAGATACCTGAAATTCAACTCCTCGATTAACACCGGAAAATAGAGGGTCGAGAATATATAGGGAATTGACAGTTTGTCCAGGGCATAGATGTAGATCCATACCGAAATCACAGCGAACAGTACTATCATGTCCTTTGAAAGAAGCAGTTTTTTGAGTTCTTTCCTTGAACTCTCGCTTATGTATACAAGAAAGAAAAGAATAGGCGGAAACAGGCCTACGTAGAGATAGAAAGGCAATGATGAGTCCGTAAGGTAGAGATTTATGTAGAAAAGTGCGAACAGAACCAGTTCGAGCAAAATAAAAAATGTGAATCTAAGTTTCTTTGAAATCATCTTGGACATGCTCTCCCCAATTGAGTTTTCACACCTTGCGCCTCACCAATACGTGGCTGATCGAAGTTCAGACTGTGACGTGTGCAAACCATATTGATACAAGAATGAGCAGCAGATACATATTGGAAAAATGGAATGCCGCCCTGTAGCCTTTTCCAGAGTTCCCGAAATAAGGTTTTGCAACATAGTAGATCATCATCACGTCCATTATTGCGGCAATGAAATAGTATGGGATTCCCACTACTACAATTGATGGGATAACGAACGGTATTATCGAATACGCTACGAGAACTACTGTGTTTGCCAGGATCCAGAAACCACCTTTCTTGATCCCTACAACGGCTGGCAGCATTGGCACATTTGCGTTTCTGTAGTCATCCAGGTTTCCGGTAGCGAGACTCCAGAAGTGTGTTGGTGTCCAAAGGAATACAAGGAATGCTATGAAGAGAGATGTAGGAGATACGTCATTCATCAATGCCGCCCAGCCGGCAAGGGCTGGAAAACTTCCTGCTATTCCACCTATCACTATGTTCCAGGTGGTCCTTCTCTTCAGGAATATTGTGTAGAGGAATACATAGCTGAGGAATCCCCCCAGTATGAATAGCATGGTCAGGAGATTAAGGAAGTAGTAGGAAACAGCCATGGAAATTCCCAGCATAACTGTTGCAATGCCGGCATAAAATGCGCGATTATCGGGGTTGATAATCTCGTTTCTGTAGCTGGTTCTCTTCATTTCTGTGTCGATGTCTGTGTCATATGCATTATTGATAATTGACGCAGACATGGAAGCGAGCGTGCCGGAAACGATAAGTGGAATTATAAATAAAATTCTTCCAAAAGAATCTGGTACTGATAGAAACGCAGCTATTGCCACGATGTCTATCAGCATCGTGATTTCCAGTTTTGAAAGCTTTGAAAATTGCTTAAAGTTCAAACGTTCCACCAGCTGTACCAGATATGGTGTACATATCCAAGTACGAACTGTATTGCAGATTAGGATTAATGTTTGACGGTCCTGAAAGGACTGATTGAGGAGCCACTGTTGCTGATGAAGAACCAGAGGTTGAGTTGACATAGATCAAACCAACCATTGTTGTCGGGTGAACCGTGCACCAATAGGTGTAGACTCCCGGTTTGCTGAAGTAAAATTGGCCCTGTGACTGATGTCCCTTTGTTTGCGTTATCTGAGCTATTGACAGGACGGTGTATGCCCCACTCCTGCTCTCTCCACTGATTGGATTCGACACAGACCCTCCGGGGTTTATCGTGAGAGTATGCGGAGCAGTATCTGCTTCAGTGACCTTGAATGTAACAACTGTACCGACTGTGTAGTTCAATGTTGGGTTTACAACGCCATGGTTGAAATTCCAGCCCGCTGCATCGGCCCATAGATATGTAGTGTTTGTATAAGCCGGGTTTGAAGGTATTGTCTGTTTCTGTGATCCGGTAGGAGTTGTAAGCACATAAGAGAAGCTTAATGCTACCACAATGGCAATTATTATTACAACGCCCACACCTGCTTTGTTTCCTTCCATATTATCTTCCTCCTCCGATAGCCCCACCGGAAGTGTCTGATGGGATTTCCGGCGGGTTTTCTATTATGTTGTCCATGTCAGTAGACGGGGCCTTCCACCAGCTTACTGCTATGTTGTAAAGGAATACCAGCATCCCTATTCCAATAATTACTCCGCCGATGATTGCTCCGACCTGGTATGGCTGAAACCATGCAAAATAACCATCCACTGCCCTTGGCATGCCAAGCCATCCGCCTATTGCCCAGGAGGTTGACATTAACAGAGACCCGAATGCAACAAGATATGCGTTCCATCTTGCCAGTCTTTCATCGTATGTTCTTCCTCCAGAAAATGTCGGGAATAGAACGTAGAATGCTGCCAGAGTAATACCTAAAGAGATTCCAACAAACACATAATGGAAGTGGCTAGTAACTGCGTATGTTCCATGTAGAATCTCGTTGACGCTGGTGTTGGCAAGCATAACTCCGGTTATACCGCCGATTATGAAATCTATTATACCGTTAAGAACGAGTATCATTGGTGTCGTAAGGCGGATACTAGTAGCAGTCCAAAGTGTTGCTATCCAGTTAAACACAGTTATTGCAGAGGGTATTACAACAGCAAAGGATGCTATTGAGAAGAAGAGGTCCCAGTTGAGGCCAAGCCCGGAATTCTGTAAATGGTGCCCCCATACGAGTTCACTGAGAACCATAAGAAGGCCCAGGCCAAACACTCCGGAATTGTAACTGTATATCTTCGTCCCGGAGAACCTTGGAAGAAGTTCGTAGATTATCCCGAAGAAGGGAAGTATGGCTATATACACGATGGGATGCCCCCAGAACCAGAACAGGTCTGTGAATAGCAAAACGTTGTGCGAGCCAGCCGTAAAGAAGACCGGGTTGAAATAGTCATAGAACAGCATTCCGAGAGCTACCATTATTGGCGGGTCAGAAGATATAAGCATTATGAGAGTGAACACGATCGACCAGGTGAAAAGCGGCAACCTGCTCAGAGGAACTTCCTTGGACCTGTCAAGGAAGATTATTTTCAACGCCACTATGCTAGCCATCGATATTCCGATGAATATCAACTCCATAGCAAGAATGCCCAACCAGGCATCCGATCCTGCACCGTATGGGGCAAGTTGAAGCGAAAGTGGAGGATAAAGGTACCACCTGAATGCAGATCTTGAGATAACGAAGAATATGCCACCCACAAGGTACAGCCAGAATGCTACGGAAGTGATATTTCCCATATTGTCCCTGACTGCTTTTATCTGTGTTGGGATAAGATAGAACCCTAATCCCAGCGACATTCCTACCGTGAACAGGTAGATCATTATTGTAGCGTGCTCAGTCAATAGAACATTGTACACTTCAGGCTGTATGATGGTAGGCACTGGTTCAGTAAGACTGAGCCTCATCATGACGCCAAAAGCACCCCCTATAAAGAGGAAAATCAGAGAGGCAAATATGAACCTGAGCCCAATGCTCTTGGAATCATTCATGTATAAAATTGACCAGTCGAGTCTTCTCGGTTTGCCTGCCATCATGTCTGTAACGTAAGATTCAGAGTCCTCGTAACCCTTGGCATCTGCAGCCTTTGAGAGACTCATTTTGGCAGTACTCAGCTTATAATATAAATAAGCCAGAACAACGAAAACAACCGATAATATTACTGTTGTTTCAATCAGTATTGATAGTGTGCTCATTTCAGGTCACCGTCATTATTCCCCTCATAAGGTAATGATCTTTTCCGCAGTACTCTACACATTCAAAGAAATACTGGCCCGGGTGATTTGGGGTTGTGAATGTCAACGTGTTGGTCTGCCCAGGGACAGCGTAAATCTGTACGCCAATGTGACCTATATAGAGGTCGTGTATAACATCTTGAGAAGTGACTACTAGCTGATACGTAGTGTTTGCTTGCAGTGTCAGATTGTCCACGCTTTTTGTCCCGTTTGCGTATATGAAGGTCCAGCTCCATTGCGCACCTATAACATGTATCTGCGTTGCACCAGACTCATTTCCCTTATATTGTGTCGCGATTGAATTAGGGATTTCATGAGCTGAAACATAAGCTTGCTGCGCTGCAAATATCCCAAGAATCACTATGATCAGAAGCATGAATATTGCTTCTATCTTCGTTTTCTTTTCCACTTATAATAACCCCCTTGTCATACCTTTCATCTATAGTCCTCCCATTCATGCGAGCGGTCGCCATGCTTGTATATAGGGTAAATCACCATGGCTATCGTGAAGAAACCAACTGCTATGCCTGTTGCAACAAAATAAGTCGCGTTCTCAGCAGTAATCTGTCCAGGTTCCCCTACGAAAAAGCGGGAAAATGCATATGACAAGACATAGAAAGAAATAAAACCGACGATGGTGGATATAGCTCCGAAAATCGTCATAATTTTTGTGCCTGTATGCATATAACCGTCCGATCGTTATAACTTATTTAAGTTTTCTCGGGATAAAATAGGCTATAAAACACCGAGTTGCCCTACTCTATAAATATTTTAAATAACTATTTTGCTGGACATGAGCGCAGGACTGCACAAAACTATGTATTTAGTTCGAAAGTCGGTTTTGCTAACTTTGCGTGATACTTATTAATTAATTTGAAATCAGCGTGTGGATGAGAGATCTAGCTTTTGTTGCCGTGATAGAGATTGTGATGACTCTTTTCATCTCATACATTATAATATACACACACGGAAACAGGGATAAATTCAACTTCAAGAGCTGGGCACTCGTAACTGTATTGCTCGTGATGATGGCGAGCATGTTGAATTCAATAACGTATTACGTAGCCACTGCAAGGACTTTTCTGAACACAATTGTCGCAGTAAATTTTTCCATGCTTTCCATGTCCGCTGCCATCATACTCATATTCTGGTTCGCAATCTCCAAGAAAAGCTTTCTTTTCAATCAAAAAGCAAAAAATACCTTCATCCTCTTGCTTCTGTGGAATGAAATTTCAATGGGCATCCTGGTCTATTACCTTGCATTCGGAATGCAATATCCGAGTGGTAATCTGGGCCTTGACTTCTTAAATTTCATGAGTCTTGGGATCAATGGGTATCTCTTTATCATTCCGATGGCTGTGGAGATGGCTGTTTTTCTCATTACCGTGAAGCCAAGAAGCAGTCACCGCAATATCCTACTCTCACTTCTGGCAATGGCGGTTCTTTCCCCGGTACTTGCAGGGAATACTTCATTTGTGGGGCCTGGGCTGTTCACTGAGGCTGCTGCCATGATAATATTTATGACCATTCTTTTCGAAATGGTTGCCCGGGGAAAATTGACACTCACAAACCGTGAAATGAGTGATTTGAGCTATCTTTTCCTGATTTTTGTCCTTATGACTTTGGGAATTTTCCTAGGAACGGTGTTTGTAAGGCCATTCGGGTTGAGCTGGTCCTTTTTTGCAGCCTCGATGGTTGCGGGGATGGCGTTTTATTTCAAGAGCTCCCTGAATGATACAAAAGAGAGGGAAAAAAGATTAGGTTGGGGCAAGAACAAGAAATTTCTTTTTTGGATTTTATCGGCTTCCCTTATATCAGAATGGTTCCTTTCTGCAGCCATAGTGTTCCATTTCTACGTTCCCGCCAAACCGGGTGGACTTGGAAACCTGGTTTCATTCTCCAATTATCTTGGAGGAGTAAACGAATTTTCTCCACTTTCTATGTTGGTTGAAATCCCATACTTCATAGGCGCAGTTGCTGACACACCATGGTTCTGGACCATAATGGGGTTAGAGATGAGCACACTTGTTGTGATAAGGATGATGAATGTCCAATGGAAGGAGAAGAAATGGAATCTAATCCTTGCCTTGTCAGCATACTGGGGCTGGACTGTCTGGTTCCAGAGCGACTGGTGGACATTCCTATTTGGATCGTCGGCCTATAAGCTTCCACTCTGGCCCAACATAGGAGAGCTTGGGCCTTTTCTGCCCATCCTTGTTTTTGGAATAGTATTCAGCTACGTGATATTCGCGGTCCTGGCGCTCCTTTTCGGGAGGAGAAGCTACTGCAGCACATTGTGCCCTTCTGCAGTGATGTACGGGGGCACTCTCGGGCAGAGCATGATATCGTACAATTATGAGTCCAAGTTCAGCAGGAAACACATTGGAAGCAGGTACAAGGATTCTGTGCTCACGGTAGCATACAATTCATGGATCATTGCGATACTGTTCTCTGTTATTTCATATTATTCTGTTACTGGCACTTCAGGATTGACCATATACGGCATTGACACCACTGTTTTTTACACCCTGTTCATATGGAACTTCCTCTGGTACATATTCTTCGTTTCCATCCCCTTCGTCGGAATGAGCCCGTGCAGGCGTTATGGGTGGTGTTCCACGGGCACGTTCGTGGGTTTCTTCAGCAGGATAGGGCTGTTCAAGCTCAAGGTCAGGAGTCCACAGACATGCGTCACATGCCCCACTAAGGATTGTGTGACGAACTGTGAGGTTGGTCTGGGCGACCTTGCCTCACAGTTCATAAAACAGGGGTACTTCAAGAGCTCAAAATGCGTGGGGTCCGGGTCATGCCTCCAGGCATGCCCGTACGATAACATCTACTTCTATGATGTCAGGGATTATGTCAAGGAAAAAATAGAGACAAAATAAAAACGGATTAGTCGACATCCTTTGTGCCGACTCTGATCTCCTTCTTTTTCTGGGCGTTTTCAATAGGCTCAAAATGTGACTTGTGCTTCTCGAGGACTCTTGGAAGAGACGTATATTCCATATCTTCCTCAGGAAGCCGGTGTGGCTCGAATGGACCCATTCTTCTTAGATAGTCTGTCATTTCGACAGCCTTTTGCCTTGCCCCGTCAAATGCCGTGTCGTCAAACATGTCCACTGGGCCTGAAAGTTTTCCATCTTTAACTACAAAACCCAGGGCAACTACTCTAGGCGGCCCATCGAATCTTGTCATCTTTGCATCCTTCTGGCCCACTGGCATCAACGGACCGTTGTGTGATCCCCTCATCCAACCGGAAACCAGATACGGGTGCGAAAATGCCTCAAGCGCTTCGCCAGATGCAGGAAGGCCAGACTGTATCCTTACAATACCTGCTGGATCATCCTTGCCGACATACTCTCCGGCTATGAATGAAAGTTTATCTGTAGAGATTACAGCTACATTCTCGTCTGGAAGTTTTTCATGGTCTTCCTTGGTTATGACCCGCTTCACGACATATTTGCTCTTGGAACCAATCATTGCGAGTATATCATAACTCTTCTGAGGCGCTTCAAGGAAAATCTTCTTGCCTTCTATAATGTCCCAGATTTCGAATATGAAGCCACTGTTCATGTTCTGATCGATTACAAGCCCGGGGGTGTTGAATGGATCTGCAAACATCTTGTATATAGGATAGTTGAATGCACCCGGTTCTGTCTTGTCCATCATATAGATTATGAAAGGTTCCGACTTTCTAGGGGTAATCTCCATTTCTGCCACACCAGGTCCCATCCCCTTCACATTACCAGAGAATGAATCTTTCAATAGATCCTGGCCAGCTCCATAAAGCCCTAGTTTCTTTGCTACTGCTGTTCCTGCCTTGAATGCGTTCCAGGCAAGTTCATGAACTTCGGGACTGTCTATGCCCTTGTCATGAATCATAGTGATCTGTATATCGTCACCGACAAAGGTTATGTAATGGTCGCTTAGGATTCCTTTTCCATTTTTTTCAACGTAATTTTTTACTTCGTTAAGAACATCCAGGTGAACGGTAGTGTGACCCGGAAGGCTTCCTATATCTGCTTTTATATGGGATATTGTTACCTTCATGGTTTTATTATGGTCACAAATACTAAAAGTTTTTTGTTGAGTTGTCTAGACAATCGACGTTTGGTATATATATTTGAAATTTAATTCACCTATTGTCGAAAAATTCCGTGTCAATACAACAATAGGCAGACAATTTACAAACTACGTCCCCATAATATTTATGAAAAACGTTATTATGGTTACATAAATCTGTGTTCAGATGGTTAACGGTCTCCTTATTGCCATTATTGTAATTTTTGCATGGATAATACTTTTGATGATACTATCCCCTTTTATCAAGAAGAGTAAGAGGATCTCTCTTCTTGGACCGCTTCTTATGATAAAGGCAATAAAGCGCCGTGGTATCCTCGACCGGGTGGCTGAGAAATTTCCTGCCATAGGTTTTTCGCGTTTCTCAGTTGCATTGGTACTCGCGACTGGAATTTTTGCAATTTTCTTCCTCTTCTATGGTGCCTACCTAAGCACTACGCTAACTGTAAGAGCTAGCACTCCCCTGACCTATTATCTCGGCATTCCCGGAGTCAACCCGATAATTCCGGTGACGTACGGAATACCAGCTTTTGCTATCTCAGTTGTAATACATGAGGTTTTTCATGGCATAGTAGCGAGGAAGCATGGGCTCAAAGTCAATTCAGTGGGGATACTCTTTTTTGTTGTTCCAATGGGAGCATTTGTTGAGCCTGACGAGGAAGAGATCACGAAGTCTGACCCTGTTGTCAGGAGAAGAATATTTGGCGCAGGTGCCGGAATCAATATAGTGCTGGGAATCGCCATGGTACTTATTCTATCAGCGGTCATGATGCCTGCGGCACAACCTATCCACCAGGGGGTCTACATCCAGGGGGTTTCATCGGATCAGCCCTACCAGTCCCTCATTCACCCTGGCGAAGAGCTGATTGCCTATGGGAATTATTCGGGACTAGCCCTTAACAATATGTTCACCAACTCAAACATAACCCCGGGGAAGCTCGTTCCCATGGAGGTATTTAATGGTACCTCAGTGAGGACAATCCAGTACCCGTCAGGTGTCAACATATTATCCACACTCCAGGATTTCCCTGCCAGCCAAGTGGGAATAAAAACAGGTTCCATTATATATTCAATCAATGGAAGCATAGTCTATAATCAAAACGGGATGGAGAATACACTGGACAATATCACACCAGGAACCACTGTCCACATAGTAACTGTCAGCTACAACGAAAGCTCACAGGGGTTCGTTAAAACTGTGGACAATTTTAACCTGACTACAGTTACAAAGTATTCATACTACTCGCAATTCGATCCAACGGCAAACAAAGATGTGTACAAGAACCAGAGCTTCATAGGTGTTACTTCGAGTTATCTCGGTTTGACAGGCGTATCCCTCAGTGACATTAAGCCTGTCATATTTCTGAGCAGCATATTCACTGACCCCTGGTATGGTTTTCTGTCGTCCATTTCCCTGCCCCTTTCCGGCTTTTCCCCGGTTCCACACCATCTTACACAGCTATTCCACACCCCGTTCAATGCAGGATTGTTCTGGGGAACGGTCAACATGCTCTTCTGGTTATACTGGGTCAACATACTTCTTGGGGTTACAAATGCTCTCCCTCTGCTGATACTTGACGGGAACCAGTTCTTCAAGGATACTTTCCTGATAGCAGGAAGAAGGAAATCGCTATCGTTCCTCAGTAAAGAAAGTGTTCTTAACAGGATTATGGGGGTTCTGAATATAGTTGTAATCTTCCTTTTGTTGTGGGAAATAATTGTCCCTAGAATCATATGACAAATGCTAAATCCATATATACCCTGTAACTATCGCTATTCATGTTCCTTTGCCATTAAGGCGGGACATGACATAAAAGGTTGAACAATCATGCCATTCGCAGAAGCAATTGAAAGAAGACTGAACAAGAAAATATGCATGAGGTGCGATGCTAGAAACGCCCCGACCGCAAAGAGATGCAGAAAATGCGGGTACACTGAACTAAGGTTCAAGGCCAAGGAGAGAAGAGGCGGACAGTAACGGATAGCGCATATTCTCCAAAAGTTGCCGTAATTAGGATGGAGGGTACCAACAACGAGGAAGAGGCCCTCCTGTCATTCAAAAGAAGCGGTGCTTCACCGGAATATGTCCATATCAATGACCTCAGCAGAGGAACAATATCGTTCGATGATTTTGATGGAGCCATAATACCTGGCGGATTTTCTGCTGGAGATTACGTGAGAGGCGGTGCAATTTTTGCCGCCAGGCTCATGGATTCATCCAGAGAAGGTTTGCGCAGATTTATCGAGGAAGAAAAACCTCTGATAGGAGTATGCAACGGGTTTCAGGTTCTTGCCGAGACAGGTATGCTGCCCGATCTTGATGGAGACTGGAAGAAAACTGTCACCTTGACTTTCAATAGATCAAACCGGTTTGAATGCCGCTTTACCTACATGAAGAGGGTGGGATCAAACAAAATATTCTCTGAAAAATTCGAAGAAGGCAGGCCGTATCAGGTACCTGTCGCACATGCAGAGGGAAGAGTTGTCATAAAGGATGAGGAAAATAACCTTCCACGCATGATAGAAAATGATCAGATTCTATTCAAATATACGAATAAAGACGGTACTTCTGACGAATACCCCTGGAACCCCAACGGTTCCGTTCAGTCAATCGCCTCGATAACCAACACAGCCGGAAATGTCATCGGCCTCATGCCACATCCGGAAAGGGTGTATTATGGATACCAGATGATTGGTACAGAAAGGGATAATGAGTACGGGACCGGAAAAATCTTCTACGACTCCTTAGTAAATTATATGAGCAGAATCATAACTGCAAAATGATCCTTACTTTAATATCTTCTTTTTAATGAATTCTTCAGCCCTGGACCTGAAATTCTCAAGGGAACAGTCATTTAACATCATGAAGTCAGCGAGGGCGATGACGTTGCCGATCCCCCATGAGAGTTCGCGCTCGTCCCTGCGGATCAGTTCAGACATGTTTCTGATGTCATCCTCCCTTCCCCTCTTCAATATCCTTGTAAGCCTGTTATCTCTGTTTGCAAAGATAGCTATGACCTTGAGGTCCTTATATTCATTCTTGAAGAATTCCAGTTCCTCATAGTTTCTGAGACCGTCCACTATCGTGTTCACAGGGTCTTCAATATTCGCTGCAGTTCTTTTTGCCCAGATGTCCATACCGTACCTGTTTCGCTCATCTGTAGCGAATTTTCCGATGCCGTTATCGTTCGAAACGACACCGCTTTGCTCGGCAAATTTTCTAACAGAATTGCCCATGTGGACATCTCTGATCCCCAGTGCGTTGGCTACTTTTATAAACTCGTCCTTTCCTGCACCAGGCATTCCTGTAACTACCATCATTTCTTATTCACCACTCAAATCCCTGCAACATGCGCCCCATCGATCTATGGAGGTGTACGCGTCCGGATTTTACGCTACGGGTTATTAGTAAGATACATAAATACGCTACTACATCCAGTCCCCTAAAAACTATGGTTTCACATTCGGTTTTCGTAGATTGTTGATAGTTTCCGGATAATTTGAACAAAGGAGTTTAAAAAAATGTCATCACCCGACAGTTTTGTAAAACACAGACTCTGCGAAAAATGAAGTTCTAAAAAGTTTTTTAATTAGTAAGAAATAACGTGAAACATATGTCAAAAGTAGACATTAGTCTCACGATCGGGGGACCTCAAGGTGGGGGTATAGATACCTCCTCTAACATGGTAAGCAGGGCTTTCGCCTATGCTGGCTATAACGTTTTCAGTGTAAGAGAATACCATTCAAATATCAAGGGAAGGCACAGCTATACCCACATGAGGGTAAAGCAAGAAAGGCCGAGATCCCTTAGATATCCTCTTGATGTTCTTGTCGCACTCGATTCCGACACCATTTTCGAGCATATAGAGGATGTCGGTGAAAATACAAAGATCATCTACGACTCCAGCTTCGAAGGCTCTGAGCTTTCAAAGGCCAGGATGATTACAAACGACACAGCGGGAAGGATAAGAAAGACACTTGAAGCAAACGGCTATTCACCCGATGTTACAGGTTCAATCAAGTACATGAAGGATAGGGGCGGGATCCCAATTGCGATACCTTTCAGCAAGATTGTGACTTCAGTGGTGAAGGAAGGGACGCCTTCCAGGTACTACAATACCCTTGGGTCGGCAATCACACTTGCAATCTCCGGCATTGACCGGGAATTCGCTGAAAAAGCCATAAGGATTATTTTTGCGTCGAAGGAGAAGGTCGTCCCATCGAACATTGATGTAGTGGGCGCAGCCTACGAATTTGTGGAAGAGAACAAGTTAAACGGAATACATCTCGAAAAGAGGGAGTCGAAGGAAAGACTTCTGATAACGGGAAATGATGGTTCTGCAATAGGCAAGATAATGGGGGGACTCAGGTTCCAGACATACTATCCTATTACTCCCGCAAGTGATGAAAGCACCATCATTGAAGAGCACGAAAACATAAAGTGGCTGTCCGAGGAGCATTCTAAGCTGGCCAAGGGAGGAATAGTTGTAGTTCAAACCGAGGATGAGCTTGCAGCGATTACAATGGCAATTGGGGCAGCCCTGACAGGCGTCAGGAGCTCAACGGCCACATCCGGGCCTGGCTTTTCACTCATGGCGGAGGCAATTTCCTTTGCGGGAATGGATGAAGTCCCTCTTGTTGTTACACTTTACCAGAGAGGAGGTCCCAGCACAGGACTTCCCACAAGGAATGGCCAGTCGGATCTTCTCTTTGCCCTCAACACAGGCCACGGTGAATTCCCAAGAATAGTGCTTTCGTCCGGCGATGTGGAAGAGTGCGTCTATGATGCCATCAAGGCACTGAACTACGCACAGAGATACCAGCTTCCAGTAATTCACCTCATTGACAAGAACCTGGCAAATACCCTTGACATGGTTCCGAATATTGATGTTGACAAAGTGGGTGTCCAGAACGGCGTAAGAGTCGAAGAGAACGCGGATTTCAAGAGATATTCGCTTGACAATGAGGACGGAGTCTCTCCAATGGGCGTTTTCGGGAAGAACATTTTCTGGATGACCGGGGACGAGCACGACGAGCAAGGCCATGTCACTGAGGATACTGAGATTCGTGACCGGATGATGGAGAAGCGTTTCAAGAAAATAAAGACTGCCGAGAAGGAGATTCCCCTTGAAGAAAGGGTGGAGCTACTTGGATCTAAAGATGCAGATGTAACATTTGTTACCTGGGGAAGCCAAAAAGGGCCCATACTCGACGTGATTGATGATCTTGCAGAAGAAGGGATCAAAGCAAACCTGCTTTACCTCAAGATGTTTGAGCCATTCCCGACAAACTTCGTTAGAGATGTCCTGACAAAGGCAAGGAGAGTAGTGAATGTGGAGAGCAACATGCTTGGCCAGGCTTCAAGAGTTATAGAACAGCACACTGGATTTGAGATAAAAGACAGCATACTGAAGTATAACGGAAGGCACATGACTGAGGATGAGATCCTGAGGGCTGTAAAGAACCTGATTGGAGCAAAAGAACATATGGTGGTGTTGCAAAATGGCGCATAATTATAGAAATGACGTAGCTATAGACTGGTGCCCTGGCTGCGGGGACTTTGGAATAGTAAGTGCCCTTACGCAGGCGCTTGGAGAATTGAACCTGGATCCTAACGATGTAATCGCAGTATCCGGTATAGGGTGCTCAGGAAAGACCCCCCACTACCTGAATATTGCGGGTGTCCACACACTTCACGGAAGGGCCATACCTTATGCTACTGGTGTTAAGCTTGCCAACCCCAACCTGAATGTCCTTGTGACAGGAGGGGACGGAGACCTTATGAGCATAGGGGCCGGGCACTTTGTTGCCGAAGGAAGAAGAAACACGGGGCTAACTGTGATTCTTTATGACAATGCAGTTTACGGCCTTACGAAGGGACAGGCTGCTCCGACACTTGCACTTGGTGAGCAGACAAAAAGCCTTCCCAGGCCGAACATGTTCAGCAAGGTGAATCCAATTGCACTCGCGCTGACATCAGGGTATACCTTTGTAGCAAGAGGTTTCACCTCGGACATCAAACAGTTGAAAGAGATAATAAAAAAAGGGATGCAGCATGAAGGTTCTGCACTCATAGACGTACTTCAGCCATGTCCGACATACAACAACATCAACACGATGGACTGGTACAGGAACAGGGTCTATAAGCTGGAAGATGAGGATTCATGGGACCCGATAGTTACCGAGGACAATGTTTCATCCCTTCAGGAGAAATTCACCAAAGCCTACAACAAGGGACTGGAATGGGACGAAAAGATACCAACCGGAGTTTTCTTTGACAACAGGACGGTCCCGCCATTTACAAAGAGGCTTGAGAAGAACCTCCCTGAATACTTTTCCAACCCTCCGTCAAGCCAGGTGATTGCCAGCCCTGATGGAAAAACACTTGTCGACCCGGTTGAAACTTTCAGGGACAGAGTGATACAGTAAACTCTTTAATTCTTTTTTTTTATTTTGATTCAAATAAAGGCCATTATTCCAAGGTATCCAAAATATACTCCAAATATGCTCAAGGCTGAAACGCTGAATATTTTTATGCCAATGTTCACATATCTTCCGTACCTGTTTGAAAATCTGTTCACAAGTATTGATAGAAAGAGTATCCAGAATACTATTCCAACAAAGAGGAAGTAGAAGGGAAGAAGCCCGAACTGCGTATAAAAACCTAGTCCAGCGGTAAGCCACCATCCTATCTGCATCGGGTTTATGAGCCCTACACTCAACCCTGCAAGATATCCCGAATTGTATTTTCTGGTGGAAGAGTTGTCCTTAGACCTGGCGATGAATGCTGCGATCAGGATAAAGAAGAAAGAGCCCAGGAGGAAAATGTACGGATCGTAAGCGGAAAGATCTACCCTGGAACGGAAGAAGAAGGTAAGAAGCATGAGAACAAGATCCGCAGACATGGCGCCAAACCCCACGTAAACCCCTTTGAGGATACTATCGGCAGATCTCCTCACCATAATGGCAGTTACCGGGCCAGGTGGACCAGCCAAGGAGACCCCCAGTACTATTCCGGAAAGTGCCACAAAGATCTCATTCACGATGGGTTAATGGCCAGCTAAAATTTTTAGTTATCTTTCTACATAACTTAGAAAAACCAAAATAAAATAGAAAGTTCAAAGAAGGGCTGTTAAGAGTTACTCTTCCCAATACGGGAATGCCCCGGACCCTTTTGCTATATCTTTGTCAGATATATGTCTGAACAGAATGGTAATGGACTTCTCTGGAACTCCATTGTCGATCAGGACTTTAGCGAATCCCTTTGCGATATTGCGTTTCTGCTCATCATCCATCTGCCTGGCTGTAATTTCTATTGTTGGCATAACCCGCCATTATTACGATTATAATATACCTATGCTCATTTCCCAGGCCATGGCCTTATTACTTTTCCGCGAGTTCCGTCTTGTCCATGAAGAAAGAGACGGTGTGCACCAGACGCACGGTTTAGCAACAATAAATAAATATAATCGTATATTTCTAAAATATGGCCGATAAAGTTGAAATAACCTGGCATGGACACGCTTGTTTTACGCTGGATTTCGGAAAGAAAGTTGTCGTCGATCCCTTCATCGAAGGCAATCCTATGGCAAAGATAAAGAAAGATGATATCAAGGCAGACCTTGTCGTTGTTACACATGGCCACTCGGACCATCTTGGTGACGCTGTTGAGATCGCAAGCAAAAATAAGGCTCCGATAGTGACTTTTGTTGAACTTGGATGGATGCTCAATTCTGAAAATAAACATCTGGACATAAGGGCGATCAACTACAGTGGGTCCACTGAGGTTGACGGCATAAGAGTAACTGCTGTTCCTGCCCTTCATTCTTCGAGCCTCGATGGAAAGTATGCAGGGAATCCAGCCGGAATGGTGATAAGCAGCGGCATTACGGTATACCACGCCGGAGATACAGGGGTTTTCGGCGACATGAGCATAATATCTGACCTGTACAAGCCTGACATCTCCCTCCTCCCGATAGGGGGATTCTATACGATGAGCGAATACGAAGCTACCTATGCCGCCGGGCTCCTGAAATCGCCATACTTTATACCAATGCACTACAATACCTTCGATCTGATAAAGGCAGACCCGCAGAAATTCAAGAAGGAAACCGAGGAAAAACACCAGGTAAATGTGATAGTCCCCGAAGTTGAAGAAGTGATAAAAATTGACAAACAGGACCTCGGAAAGAGATAATTTCCTTAAATTTCTTGGAACGGATGAGCAGGGATTCCATGAGCTGGAATCGGAAGCCCAATCTGTTGTTGATTACGTGGATTCAAGGGTTGGAGGCAAGAACTACTGGCAGGTATCATATGATGAATTGAGGTCCATGTATGCGGCAGTAAAGCTGATGCACCCCAGGGTCATGGTTGAGACCGGAGTTGGGCCAGGAACAACAGCAACGGCTATACTCAGCGCTATGAAGGGTACGGAGGGGCGGCTTGTCAGTTTTGACCTCGGAGTGAAATTCGGTGAAGATGAGCCGATACCTGTGGGAGCGTTAGTACCGAACGAGCTGCGTGAAAAATGGGAGTTGATCCTTGGCGACTCATCCAAGACTCTCCCGGAAGAGATAGGAAGGCTGTCACCTGTAGATATGTTCTTTCATGATTCTGACCATACGTACCAGCACGTCGAGTTTGAGCTGGAAACCTTCATGGGGCACGCATCTGAAAGATTCCTCATAATTATTGACAATTTCAACTGGAGTGATGCGCCGTACGACTTCTGCAAGAAATACGGGCTCAACCTCTACCATATTGCCGACGACATGTGCTACATATTCAGAAAAGTTTGAGGGCGCACATATACATCCCTTCCTTTTCAGAGGTAGAATTCAGTCATTTGCAAGCGTAGAATTGGCTAGATCACTAAGTTTGTCCCCAATGTCAGTTGCTTTCATATAACCCCATTCATCCTTCTCGTCGGATGCGCTGGAGATTCTAGTCTGCCTCATCAAGCCCCCTCCGCTGAAAGTAGACAGATGATCATCCTCAAGAAGGTGGCTCTTTATCGACTTGTAATCCCCAATAACCCTGATCCAACGTGTTCTTCCATACCTTCCCATGCTCTTTGTCTTGGCCGTAAGTAGGCCGAAGTCCTCCAGTTCTGACAGGATATCGCTTATCCTCCTCGTGCTTAAAGGCATGAATCCAAGCTCGTTGCATATGCTCTTGTAATTCTCATATATCTCCCCTGTAACCATCTGAGAATTGTCAAGCTCCTGAGTTATCACCGCACTCAACAGAAGAACCTTTGACTGAAGGGGCAGTGTTGTCACCGCTTCTCTCATAACATCCATCTCGAATTTTCCCCTTGCCTTCACTACCTCATCCTCTGTAACTGCGGGGTTATCTGCCCTTATTGCCATCTCAATAGATATTCTCATAAGATCTATGGCTTTCCTCGCGTCACCATGCTCCTGAGCCCCAATAGCAGCGCAAAGATTTATGGCTGCTTCCTCGACCGACCCCTGTTTTACTATATCCGCAAGCCTGTATACTAGAATGTCCCTCAATTCGGAGGCATTGTAAGGTGGAAAAAGCACACTCTCCTGGTTCAGCCTGCTGCGAACTCTTGCATCAAGACCGTCCATGAAGCTAGTGTCATTTGTTATGCCTATTATGGAAGTCCTTGAGCCTGCAGAGTCGTCCAGCAGCTTAAGGAGAACATAAAGCGAGTCGCCACCATTCTTCTTAATAAGCTTGTCAATTTCATCAAGTATGAGGATAACATACTTTCCCATTCGGTTGATTCTCCGTACGAGTTCCAGATATATCCTGTCCTGCGGCCATCCCAGCGGAGGTATTTCATTCTCCTGGTTAGGAGCAAGCATATTCACCAGCGAAACCATGATTGAATAGGGCGAATCGTAAATCTGGCAGTTTACATAATATACCTTGACTCCGTCATCTGTCGCTTCCCTTAGCATCTTTGTAACATGGGTTGCCACTGATGTTTTTCCAGATCCTGTCTTCCCGTACAGCAGTATATTGGAGGGCCTTGTGCCCCTAATAACACTGCTCAGTGTATTGGCCATTAACTCTATCTGACTTTCCCGATGGGGTAGCGACTCCGGCTGAAATGAGCCGCCGAGCGTGGACAAATCGCCCACGAGAAAGTTCTTTTTTCCTGCATATTTAAAGAAAGGATTATCCATGAATCATCAGCAAAAATAGCATAATCTTGGAAAGTACAAAAGAGTTTTTACACCACGTTTCTAACCATGAATGTTACCAGAAATTAATTAAGATCATACGGCATGACCTCTCCATTCTCATATCCTTTTATAAGCCCAACCAGGTACATGGAGCCTGTGACCAGTATAAGACCTGATTTTCCAAGGGCATATTCGTATGCTTCAACCGGGTCTTTCACTACAAGCGAGTTCCGGAACATCCCGCCATAGAGCCGGTTCATCTTTTCGGGGTCCATTGCCCTGTGCTCCTCCCTGGGTGAGGTAAACACTATCTTGTCAGATAGCTGTTTCAGGACCGAAAGGTAGGAATAAGCATCCTTGTCCGAAAGCATCCCCACGACGAGAAGAGGCTTCTTCCTGAAGACTTTTCTGAATGTCTTCACGAGTGAGAATGCCGCAGGGGGGTTGTGTGCAGAATCGATCACGACCTTGGGGCTGGATTTTATTACTTCGACCCTTGCAGGCCATCTTGATTCGTGTATGCCCTTCTCCACGTCTTTCGCTGTCAGTGATTCAGCATTGCTGTGTTCAAGGGCTACTACCGCAGTGGCAATATTGCGCACCTGGAAATCTCCCAGAATCGTGGTCTCGATTTCGTATTTGTCGTTATCAGTCACAAGCGTAAACCTCGTTCCCTCTTCCGTGATGCTTAATTTTTTGACTTTGCTTTCAGCAGGAGCGAGAAACAATTCAGAACCCCTGGCCTCTGCTATTGATTTTATAGTCTTGAGGACTTCGGGCTTTTCGTCGGAGAGCACCACAGGTATCCCTTTCTTGATTATTCCGGCCTTTTCGGTGGCTATGGCAGTAAGTGAGCATCCGAGCTTGTCCGCATGTTCGTAGCCTATCTGGGTTATGATGCTTATTTCAGGAGTTATGATATTTGTAGAATCGAGCCGCCCGCCAAGGCCCACTTCGACAGCAGCGTATTCAGCTTTCATGTCTGCGAAGTATTTGAAAGCCAGAAGGGTAGTGGTTTCAAAGAATGTCGGGTTCCTGTTGGTTCCGGCAAGATCGAGAATAGTTTTTCTGTATTTGCTTATGAAGTTGCCGATGTACTCGTCGTCTATCTGGTCAAGACCGAAGATTATTCTTTCGTTGAATTTGACGAGGTGCGGGGAAGTGTAAAGGCCCGTCCTGTATTTCTGCCTCAAGATGTTGTAGATAAATGATGCTGTTGATCCCTTGCCGTTTGTGCCTGCAACGTGGAAGGAGTTGAATTCCAGCTCAGGGTGGCCTACTAGTTCCGAGAATAAACCCATGATGCTGAGATCAAGCTTTACGCCCTCCCTCATAAGGCCGTAAAGAAAGTCAAGTTCGTTTTTGAGCAACGGACAGTAATAGGTATCCTGTAAAAATAGTTGATCACTTGTTCAGATGCATCTTGCGAAACCTCATGCATCAAACAAATCCCCTTTCCGTTAGCTTGCTTGCAGATTTTTCCCACATCTTTCTGTTAAACATCAGCAATGCTGAAATGGCAAGGACTATGGCTGAGGAGGCTATTGCCACTTCCAGAAGAAGTGCGGACAGGTAGGCCAGGACAAACAGCAGGAGCGTAGGCATAATCTGGAGCATCTGCCTTATGCTGTACCTTGCAGGCATCATCTCAGTGTCCTTTATCTGCACCACTGTGACCTTGGTTGAAAGGTACAGAAATATGGAAACCGAAGCAGGTGCCAGTATGCCCGAAACTACCGCGGAGTTAAATGCGCCCTGGAGCCCGTAAAAATGCATTACAATGCTGGCTGCCGTGAAAGGTGAAAGGAGGGCAAAAACCTGGAACTGTTTACTGATGAGCACGTTCCTCATATAGAAGCTGGTTGGAACAGCTACAAAAGAAAGCCATGCCCGTTCAAAGGAGATAACCCCCATGCTCAGTATAAGAGGGGCAAATACGCCCAGGTAACCGGTAGCCAGGAATATAACCATGTTCACGGGAAGGCCCCCGGATGGAACAGACCTGGAGGCGATCACAAAGTATACAACTGCCAGCATGGTAGTGAAGAGCATTCCGTTCCTGAGCTTGAAACCCCTGGAAGTGACCGTGACATTTCCTCCCATGTTTGTCCTCCCGGATATGTTGATGTTTGTGAAGTAGTACTTCAATATGCTCCTGGAAGGGCTTGAACCGAATCTGGTTGACTTCCCCTTCATTTCGGCAGAGGATGTCAGTGTGTTCTTTGCTGTGCCAAGCTCAACATCGTACACTCTTCTAAGGGCGAAGAAATTCATGGGAATGCTCACGGCCACCATAAGGACTGTTCCGTAGAGCAGGTGCCCGCTCAGGGCTGAAAGGTACGAGTACGGGAACCCTATGTAAGGTATTGCAAGTGCACCCCATAGAGTGAATGCGAGTGCAAGAACCGCCTTCCTTGAGACGGATAGAGTGGTGGCTGCAGTTGCAACGGCTGTCAGAAGCAAAGATCCAAGGACAATATTGAAAATAATGAGAATCTTGTCTGAAAGAGTTCCGGATATTCCCGGAACTATGTAACCAATAACGAATACGAAGATTATCCCTATTGAGAGAAACCTCGTAATATACATGGAAAGAACTAGTTCCTTCCGGGGCAAAGGCAGGGCAAACAGAAAATCCCTGTCTGATTTGCTCCCCCCGAATGTGCCGAAAAATATCAGCATGTTCATAAGGAAGAGGAAGAATGAAAAGACCAGGAGGAAAGAGAACTGGGAAGATGTTCCTGATACAGTCAGCGATATGAAAGTATCATACGTTATGAAAACCGCAATAAGAATGAGAAAAGGGGCTGTGAACCGTGTCCGCAGTAGGAACAGGAGTATCTTACCGAACATTGACCATCAACTTCGACACAATGTGCTCAACCGATTCCTCTTCAGTACCCAGGGACCTGAGGTCATTCATGCTTCCGCTCCACACAACGTTCCCTTTGGCAATTATAAGTATATTCTCCGTGAGCTTTTCTGCAATGGACATTATATGCGTGGAACAGAGAATCGTTGCATCAAGCGAGTTGAAAAGCGACGTTACTGCCTCCTGCGTGGGTATGTCCAGATAGTTCAATGGTTCGTCCAGCAAAACAACCTTGGGCTTGTGGATAATAGAGAGCCCAATCGAGAGCTTCTGCCTGTTCCCGCGCGAGAGTTTGTTGACCTTATACTTCTCATACTCCCGCAGATCGAGTGTGTCCATGAGATCGTCCGCCCTCTCCCTGATGTCGCTCAACCCCCGGAGTGAAGCGAGATATTCAAGATTCTCCCTGACTGACAGGTTTACATACGGAGACGCGTCCTCGGGCAGGTACCCGATTATTTCCTTTGCCCCCATGGAGCGGGGGTCATTTCCCATTATACCTATTTCTCCCTGATCCGGGAAAAGCAGGCCAACCAGGAGCTTCAGAGTGGTTGACTTGCCGGCCCCATTCGGCCCTAAAAGAGCATATCGCTCGCCGCAGGGTATCCGCATATTCATGTTGCTGAGAGCCACGTTCTTATCGTAAGTTTTTGTAATTCCCTCCATGAGGATGCATTCATTCACCATTGAGCTTGATCCTCTGAATTAGTCTTATGGGGCATAATAATCTTTAGCCGGAATTGTAAAGCAAAACCCATGGGACTGACCTGATGAATGCGCCATGGTCACTATCCTGTTCCAGGGGAAAATTTGTCTCATGATTTCAGCCAATCAGAAAAGATTAATAAAAAAAGGGGCAATCAAGCTCATATGGATACAGAGCTTCTCTATCTTGACGATGCCTATCTGAAGGAGTGCGATGGCACCGTTAAATGGTTCGAATTCACCGATCTTATTGTAGACAGGACTGTCTTTTACCCCACCGGTGGAGGACAGCCTAATGACAAGGGGCAGGTAATCATTGATGGCAGGACATACCCGATAAATGATGTATGGTCAGATGGCAATGAAGTCCACATTATGTCTCTTGACACCTATTCAGAAGACGTAAAAGGGAAGCCGGTACACCAGGTAATCAACTGGGACATAAGATATCAGCACATGAAGTTCAGGACAGCTCTGAAGGTTATAACTTCTCTTGCATTCCGCCTCTATAGGGCCACAAACAGAATAAACCAGACTTATGAGGACCAGGCATGGATTGATATCGGGGTTGACGAAATCAGCGAGGAAATGGTCAAATCTCTTGAGGATGAGGCCAACAAGGCATTGAAGAGCGGCCTCGATACCGAGACATTCTACCTCTCAAAGGAAGAGTTCCAGAATGACAGCGATCTCATGGCCATTAGCAAGAACGAGGTTCCTGACTTTGACAAGATCAGGGTGCTGAAGATAGGAGACCTGCCGTTGCAGCATGAGATTGGAACAAATGTGAAAAACACCAGCGAGGTTGGAACAGTCAAGTTCAAGACTTCACTGGTAAAAGGAAAGATAAGCAAGAGGATCTCTGTATTTCTGGAATGAGTTGGATCCATTCCCTCCAAAATTTATTTGACAAATCAAATTGTTTTCAGCTGCCCGTATATGAAAGATATTTTTGCTGCGAGCAAAACTGCCCCGACCATTCCAAACATCACACCAGGACCGCCTACATTCTTGTTTGAGGGTTCAGCCAGAAATATATTGGCAGTGATGTCTGCATAGACTTTAAACGAGGCTCCGTTGTTTGATTTGAGCATCATCATATATTCCTGTCCCTGAGGGTTGGATACGGGTTTGACATCGACTTTGGTGCCATTGAAAGCATAGCCCTCGGAGACAAGGGCAATGGAAGTCTTGGCGTGGAAATTCACCGTATAGTTGTTGATGCTGTAAATCTTGTACTGAACAGCATGGTTTGAAGGGATTACGAACGTGAGTGTTGAGTTAAGGTTTGCAGGTTCCCCAAAGTAAACGCTTGAATATGAACTGTTGTCGACGGCAACGGAACCTGTTTGGATGAGCTTGGAATCGATGACTTGAGCCTGCTGCAGAGATATAGCGAACAGGATGATGCCCAAAGAAATCAGAACAAAAGAGGCAAGAACCAGCTTGTTTTTTATCATTCTCCTGAATGAGGTGATATAGCTGTCTCTGTAGACGATGCGGACGCAGCGCGCCTTTTGCATATTAATGAATATAAATATTGCTTCTTAACTATTGCGGTAGTTTCGAGCGGGAAACTATCAATATATAAAGGAGAAACTGGAACGGTTGGAACACTGTTTAGCAAAAGAAAAGTGCCTGCCTCAAAGTTTTAGCTTGTTGGACAAACAAGTTGCATTGGCACGGCAATACACTTTTGCACAGTTCAGAAAACAATAATAATATCGCTTCGATGTATTATTAATGGATGACGAGCAAATCCCATCTCCGAGGACTGACCTGATAGGGCATCTTTTTGCCAGAGCATTGTTCGCGTTTGGAGTTTTTGGGATTCTTTCAGCTATCATTTCGTTCTATGCCCTTCTCCCCGGGACCATCTCGTCCACAGGAGAAATATCGGCGTTGAATCCATACAGTTATTTCCTGCTGGATCTGACAGCAAACCCGATGCTTATCTATATTCTCCTTGCCATAAGCGCCGTCATAGTTACAGGCTCCATAGCCACACTCTTCGTTGGAAGAGAAGGCCTGTCAGTTGGGGTGAGGCCATCCAACAGGGTTTCCTTCTTCAGGTACCTTTCAATATTCATCCTGATAGAACTTGTTCTATCCCTCATTTCTCCTCAGATAAGCTCCTCTTATGCAAATGATCCTGTTCTCAGAATGAGCCTTCCGGCTCAGAACTTCGTTTTCATAGGCTCAACCGTTTCACAATCAATAATAGTTCAATTTCTGCCCATTTCTGCACTAACATTACTGTACCTTTCTTTCAGCAGGAAACTCAGCCTGAAAGCTTTTCTTAACCCGGACCGGAGTCTAAAACAGGCTGAGCTACCCGTGATCGTACTGGCCGCAGGCATAGCTTCGCTTCTTACCTCCGTGGACATAGGGTCATCAATACTGAACTTCGTGAGCTTCTTTGTAATGAATTACATTTACATCAGGTTCGGGCTCTTGCGCTCTATCGTTTCCGGTTTTACGGTTTCACAGTTCAACATCATACTCCAGTTGAACCAGATCCCGCTTGTGCCATACATAATGTACGGGTTTCTGATAGTCTGGTCCCTCGTGGGGGTTTACAGTTTCATAACCCTTTTCAGCAAAGCCACGCAAGAGAGGGCCGCCCGGCAGAGCGAGCCTGTTCCGCACCCTGATGAAGGTAATGTGCAGGACCAGCAGCCCGAACAGATCCTTCCCAGAAGCAGCAGGGAAATGCTCAAACCTGAGAATTTCTGGGTGAGGAGCGCCTGCCCCAGCTGCGGGAATTTTACCTTCAGCCTGAAGGATGACCTGTCCCTAGAGTGCAAGAACTGTCACCACCAGATAGACAGGGATGCCGTCGGGGAATTCAATATAAGGCTCATAAGGTCAAGAAACTATCAGAGTTGAGTTTCAGTTCGGTACAGGATCTCTTCCACCATTTTTGCGATCAAACACCAGCAAGGCCACTACGTATATGATCGGCAGGATGAACAGTATTATAATTGAGGAGCCCCCGAAATACTGAAAAAGTATTCCGCCTCCGAAGGACCCTATCATGGCCCCTAAGCCGAACACTGTCTCGTAATAGAAGACACCAAGCCTGACTGAAGCTGAGCCTGACACGTAGGCCAGTATCTTTGACATTGCCACTGATGTTCCGAGGCCCATTGACACCATGAGAACTGAAACGAGGATGACATGATGGTTTATGCCAAAGATAAAAGTCGGGAACACGAGAACCGAGGATAGAACTGCATAGAATTTCACTGTCTTGTCCTTCATGAAATTGAGCAGAATGTACCCGACCGCAGATGAAGCTCCGAAAATGCCCACAATTATTCCGATAATTGAGTAGCTAATGCCGTAGTACTTCAGGACAGGAACTATCACGAAGAATATGAAACCCATTGAAATTCCTGCGAATAGAAGTGAGGCCACGTACCTCAGTTTCACGTTTGAAAATCTGACTTTTACAGGCCTGAATTCATATTTCGGGATAAAGAAGAGGCCCAGTGCAAAGGATGCGGCTGATATGACAAACAATATGTCAAAGCTAAGATACTGAACGATTATCCCGGCAATTATAGGCACTACTGCATTTGGCACGCCCCATCCTGCAGAGTATTTCTCTGCATTGCCTTCGCCCTGCACAAGGCTAAGTGATATCTCAGAAGTTATCCACCAGAAGGCCTGAACAAGGCTGGCGGTCACGTAGATATAAATGAAAGTGTGCTCGTTTCTAAAGATCATAAGGACTGCTATGACTACCGATCCTGCATAGGAAAATATGGTTCCCGGCCTCAGGTACTTGAAATCAAGCCGTGTATATATTCCGGCGATAACTATGAAAGGTATTGCGAGAACTACTCCCAGGAACCCGATAAATGAGTAGCTGTAATGGTATGAGGCCGCAATGAGGGGAAAACTGAATGTCAGGCTGAACAGGCCCACGGAAAATAGGATGCTGGAAGCCAGCAACCTGAAAGAATCGCTCATTTTCCCGTCTCCTGACATTCGGTCCCGATTTTAAATAAGCTGATAACCCTTTCTGAAAATAATCTGAAAGACTGATTGGTAAATTCCTGATTTCACTGTATTTTATCTATTTTTACCCCGTCGTCGTCAAAGAATGCGATTATGTCATCCTCGCTGAGGTTAAGCCTCTTGACTATCTTCTTGGGGAGTGTGATCCTGTATGATGTGCCGCGGGCAGAAATGTGTGTTACATCTATTATGGGCTTTCGGTTCATATTCACCAAAATCCCGTTTAGGTATAATTACCTTTGTTCGCATTTATTAAAATATAAGCATGCAGTTATCATCCATACTCAAAAGCACAGCGCATATCGTTCTCTTTTTATATTCATTTGAATTGTCCATGGGATATTAATGGCAAGAAAACCGGCAAGAATGTACACAAAAATATCCGGTCCTGCATATACCAGGAGAGAATTCATGGGCGGTGTGCCTTATCCGAAGATCACCACTTTCATACAGGGAAACCAGAAGAAAGACTTTGAGATCGAGATGAGGCTCGTAGCTGAAGAATCCTGCCAGATAAGACACATTGCTCTTGAAGCGGCCAGGATTTCCATTAACAGGAAAATGACTGAAATTACAGGTTCAGAAAACTACTTTCTGCACATCAGGCCTTACCCCCATCAGGTGATAAGGGAGCACAAAATGGCCACAGGTGCCGGTGCAGATAGAATATCCAGTGGAATGAGAGCTGCTTTTGGTCGACCGGTTGGAACTGCAGCAAGAGTTCACAGCAATGATGTGATAATGGTTGCAAGATCAAATCCTGATCAGGCAAAGAAGCTGAGAGACGCACTGCATAAAGCTTCATTCAAACTGCCTACACCATGCAGGATAGAGATAACCAAAGGAAAAGAGCTCGCTGGAAGACTGGGCCTTTAAAATTTTTCTAAACTCCAGTTTTACCTTCATTTAATCTGATTTTACCGATACGCACTTTCCAAAAGTTGTTTCAGGAATAAATGGCGAGTGGGCGGAATCTGGGATTATAGCCCACGGAACCGGGTCTGCATCAGAAGGTTTTCTTGCTTTCCCTGCTGCCGATGAAGTCCTGGATGAGTTTTGCAGCCAGAACTGACGTGTTCCCATTGTCATATACCGGAGTCATTTCTACGACGTCGAATGCCAACGTCTTCTTTGAAAGCTTTCGTACAAGGAACTGAACGTCCGTATCCTTCAGTCCGTATGGCTCAGGAGTTCCCACCCCTGGAGCGTATGCCGGGTCAATGCCATCCATGTCTATTGAAAAGTACACTTTTTCCCCGAGAAACTTCTCGATCTCAGGAAACAGCGACTCTATCCCTTTCTTTCTCACTTCTGAAGCTGGAAGGAACCATACTTCGTCTTTCCTGCCAGAAAGAAACTCCTCTTTTGACGTGGATCGCGTCCCGATCGAAACTATTCTGTCCGGGCCGAGGATGTCAAGGGCCCGTCTCGTTACGCATGCATGGTTTAATTCATTGCCCATGTAGCTGTCCCTGAAATCTGAGTGGGCATCAATTATGATCATGGATGAGCCTTTGAGATTTCTCACCGCGCCCACGGTTATCGAGTGCTCCCCGCCAATCATTACCGGGATCTTGCCGTCTTTGAGGATCCTTCCTGAAACGTATTCAACCTCGTCGACTACTTCGCGGACATCTTCTGATTCCCCGAGGTCGCCAAGATCACAGACGGGAACTTCTGTAAAATCCACATTGTATGCCACGTCATAAGACTCCAGATTCCCATATGCCTGCCTGACATAGTCAGGAGCCAGCCTGGAGCCTCTCCTGTAGCTTGATGTGTTGTCGAATGGAACACCGAAGACCGCATACCTGGAATCCTCGTACGAAGAGATAGCATCCGGGATCTTTCTGTGGGTGAAATAACCACTTAATTCTGGAGCATTATTTTTCTCATTCCCATGGTCTCCCAATAGGATACCTCCGTCCCGGCTTTGATCTTGTTCTCGTCGCCTGGCTCTATTGGAATTATGAACGTTTCAAAGGTCTCGCTGTCCATTAGCTGAGCCTCATTGTTAGCTATGGAAAGGACTTGTGCATTCTTCTTCTCGATTATTGGAACCTTTACCTTGTGCTTGACCGGAAATACAACACTCTTTTTCTGGCTGTCGAATATACCTATGGCAACTATTCTTGCCTTGGCTTCACCGTGTTTTCCTGGCTTAGAAGTTGTAATTTCCATGATTTTGCATGGTATATCATCAATAAGCATGTATCGTCCGACTTTAAGTTCTCTGACTTCAACGTCTTGCCAACTCATAGTATTTCACTCACGTAATATAGTGTCGCTTTATATAGTTTATCAAATTTATCTTATTATAAAAATATTATTAATTTCAGTTGAAACGGGATTCTCTCACCTCTTCCATTTTTTCGTAGGAAAGGATGCCATTGTGCTTGAGCACCCTGCCGTTTATGATCACAGTATCCACATTAGACGTATTGGCAGAGTAAACGATGTTGGAGACCGCGTTAACTTCCGTGGTTGGAACCAAATTTGGCCTGCTTGAATCCAGCAGTATCAGGTCAGCTTTCTTTCCTGTCTCTATTGAACCCAGGTCTCCCCTGCCAAGTGCCATCGCACCGTTTATTGTTGCCATATCGAGTACGGTCTGGGCAGTTATTTTCGAAGCGTCCCACCTTTCGTTCTTGACAGAAAGTGCTGCATACTTCATGCTTTCGAACGGGTTAAGCGAGTTGTTGCTGCCGTTGCTGTCTGTGCCCAATGTCACAGTTAAACCGTTTTCGAGCATTTCTGGTACGGGTGCGATTCCCCCCACGCCAAGCTTGGAATTGCTCACTGCATTCCACGATACTTTAGCCTTCCCTTTTGCGAGAAGTTTCACTTCCCTGAGAGTGGCCCAAACACAGTGGGCAGCGAGCAATCTCTCGTTAAGCATGCCTATTTCAGAAAGGTGTTCTATGGGCCGTTTTCCACCACTTTTCTTTACGAAATCGTACACCTCTTTTCTGGTCTCCGCAAGATGCGTGTGGAGTATCGTGCCATGCCTGTCTGATACGTCAAGAGCCTTCCTGTAGTTCTCATCTGATGAGACGTATATCCCCTGCACCCCAATAGACGGTGTGATGAGTGGATCATTCTTGTTTGAATTTATGAAATTCTCAGCGTTCTTTATCGGGCTTCCCTTCTGGGTGGTGAATTCTTCATCAAGAGTAACCCATGAAAGGAACGATCTTATTCCAATCTCCCTGGCGGCATTTGCCACCATGTCTTCCGAGTAGTAGAGATCCACAAAGGAAGTTATGCCTGAGTCAACCATTTCTAGCATACTCAATCTGGAAGAGTTGTAGATGCCTTCCTCCGATCTTTCTGAGTCGAGCTTGAAAGTCTTCTCAAGAAATCCCTCAAGGCTCATGTCGTCAAGAAGACCCTTGAAATGCCCCATTGCCGCATGAGAGTGGGTATTGATCATGCCGGGCATGGCAATCTTGTTTTTCCCGGATAAGACCGTGTCCGCCTCTTTCTTTTCATTTCCGATATAAGAAATCCTGTCGTTTTCAATCAGGATGTTTCCTCTTATAATCTCCCTGAGCGAGTTCTGGGTAACAATCATGGCATTTTCGATTAAAGTGGAAGTCATCCCTTGTTGGATACATGAGATGTATTAATCTTTGGCTCTATTCATTATTCCGCGGGGCGTCCACCCCGGGATGCTTAAACCTGACGGGTGAAAGCTGTACACCTTATCCTGTCCGTGAATGCGTGCAGGATTGCCCGGACATGGGGCACACTAATCCTTCAAGAGTCTCCTGGTTCGTCTTGAGGTGTATCCTACGAGGAACAAGGTTACGACGATCGAGATTGATACTACAGAGAGTTGAATCCCATATTTTGTCACCTCGCGTATTATGAGGAATGCCGCAGCACCGACTATGCTTCCCATGAACACAGGATAACCGAACCTGTTCAGCGTCTCCGGACTGTCTTTTGTTCCGCGGATATAGAGTGCTGTGAGAATTCCTATGATCGACACGACGAACGTACCCAGCAGGAATGTGCCGATGGGAATCTTGAGGTTGGCCAGCGGGAGTACCAGCTGATATCCGTACACAACAAGAGTGTACAGGGAATAAACTTCTTCGCCGTTTATGAATTCATATGCCACAAAATACGAGGTTCCGTTGGCAACCATGTTTGTCACTATTGCCAGTTGGTCCAGAAGCCCTCCCAGTGAAAGCATGAGAAGTGCTACAGTTCTGTAGATCCTGTCTGAAAGGATGCCCTCAGCCACCAGGATCATGCTCAATGCCACAATCGCTGAAACAAAGGTGGAAATGTGCAGCGGGAGTGATATGAATTGCGCGTATGTCCCGGAAAATACAGTGGTGAAGTTGGTGAGAAGAGTCACCAGAACCAGCAGAAGGAATATGATCGCGGAAAGAGGGTATACTGCACCCTTGTAAGGGGATGGCGTCAGAAATTTTATGAACGGGATAGAAACCAGGATCAGCACCATGGCGTAGTTGAATTCAGTCGCTGAGTATGGAAGAACGTAGACCAAGATGGAAAGTGCAGGAATCATTATTACGAAATTTATTACCAGTCTTGTCAGGATATCTCTTGCCATCACGCACCCTCATTAGTCATCTTACCGTAGCTGTATTCCGTCATGAGGCGGACATAGAGGTCCTTCCTCCTGGAGATTGATGTTTTGATTCCCACGCTGTTCAGGAAGGCTGCAATTCCCTTCAGGTATCTCCAGTGCTTGGCTTCAGTGCTCGTGATAAGCTTCCTGTATACATCGTCATCGCGCATTTCAACAAAGTCGTAAGGATCCAGCAGGAATAGGAAAAGCCTCTTTCCTGTTTTGAAGTCTATTGCACTTGAAAGCTCGTTTGAATAAGAGAATGGGGATATGATCAGCACAAGTGCGTTCTTTTTCAGACTCTTCTTTATCTTGTCAAGTACAGGGCCGAGGTAAAATTGCCCCATTGGCCTTATGTCAGCCACCGTTTTTTCAAACTGCCTTATGGACGCCTCACTCTTCGATGGCTTTATGAAGAAGTCATGCATGGATGAATCTATGCTGAATCCTACGCCGTCCCTGTTCTTGAGGATAGCGTAGGCTGCATTTATCACAGTGGTTATGACGGTGTCGTACATGCGCCTGTCAGGAGTTCCCTGATTAACATTTATGCTGTAGTCAAGGACGAACATGACATCTATCTGCCTCTCTTCCTCCATCTGCTTTATGTAAAGGTCTTCACCGTTGATCAGGCCGTACCTGCTCCATGCTATATACCGAAAATCATCGGACTGATCGTAATTTCTGAGTCCATAGAAGTCGTAACCCTGTCCCACCTTCTTTGAAAAATGCATACCCTGGGTGAAGACAAAGTTGCTGAGCCTTTCACTCCTCTGAGTATGTATTTCACTTGTAGCAGGAGAAACCTTAAGTTCTGTTATTTTCCTCGCAGCACGGACCCCGAGGCAGAGTTTCATTGGGTCCTCCACATAGAGCTTAACCGGACCTACATTATACTTGCCAATCGCTGTTGACGACAGGTAATAAACCTTTTCCACAGACTGGCCCCTGGTAAGCCCGATGGCGCCTTCAAAATCGTCTCTTGCCCTGAATACGTCCGAAAGTGTGTCATAATAGTGGAAAAATATTGTTTTCCTCGAGGTGTTGGTGAATTTCAGGCGGATTTCCCTCTCCTGCCACTTCCTGGCACTGGTGTTGTCAATCGTCCTCTCGACATCAACAAGATGAAGGTCTTTGACGTCTGATAGATTGAATATCAGTATATCTGATGCCACGATGAAGAATATGATCATCGAGAAGATTATGTAGTAACTGTACCCGAGCAGGATGGATTCAAGGACCCCGTAAGATGTAACTGAGAGCAGCAGCCAGCCAGTTTTCCTTATCATTGTGGAGGTTCAACTTCCGATACTATCCTTCTTATTATCTTCCTGACTGATGAGATCACATCCGCTCCGTTCTCTATCATGGCCTCCGGCTTCATGATTATCCTGTGGTTCAGTATCTCGGTGCAGATGTAGATTACATCCTCCGGAATCACATAATTGCGGCCGTTTATCAGGGCATTTGCTTTGGCAGCTTTGAGGAACTTCGCAGTTGTTCTTGGGCTTGCACCTATGTAGACCATGTCATGCTCCCTCGTCTTCCTGGTTATATCCACAATATAGTTCATTATCTCCTCGGAAGCGTAGACTTCAGAAACTTCCTCCCTCAGGCGCATGACAAGCTCAGGGCCGAGTATGCTGCCCGGTGGCTCGCTGTATGTTGATGTGGATCTCAGGATTTCCATCTCTTCCTGTCTTGTCGGGTAAGTCAGTATGTATCTGAAAAGGAACCTGTCCATCAGCGCTTCCGCCAGCGGGAATGTGCCTTCCTGCTCTATCGGGTTCTGCGTTGCGATAACGAGGAACGGCTCAGGTACTTTCTGGCTGTTTCCACCGACAGAGACCTGCTTCTCCTCCATAGCCTCGAGAAGGGCAGAGTGCACCTTAGGTGGCGTCCTGTTTATTTCATCTGCCAGCAGGACATTGGCGAATATGGGCCCCTGCCTGAATTCCATTTTCCTTGTTTCCAGGTTGAACACAATACTTCCAGTCACGTCCGACGGAAGCATATCCGGAGTGAACTGGATCCTCTTGAATTCCATACCAAGATGCTTCGAGAACTCGCTTGCGAGCATGGTCTTGGCAAGTCCCGGAACGCCCTCAAGAAGGACATGATTTTCGCTCATCAGAGCAATGAACATGAACCTGACTATCCTTTCCGCTCCGATGACCTTCTGCCCTATTGACTTCTGGACTGAGAGAACGTTGTTTCTCAGCTCCAGAAGATTATTTTCAGATAATTCTGTCATTATTCCTTCACCTCTTCAAATTCATCATACTCAACAATTGAGAGCCTGACCTGCCTGAGATAGTTATAAAGCTCCAGGATCTGGTCAAAAACTTCTCTTCGCATTTCCAGTGCCCTTTTTCTTCTCCTTCTCGAGGCTGATCTTGTCCTGGCATCATATTTTTTGTAAAGCTTGTCCAGAACCTTGAACTGGTCGAACGTTTCCTTCATTCTCCTGAATTCATTTTCCATTGGGCGAAGGTAATGCTCGTACTCATCATTCGTTATGTAGCCTACTTCTTTGTTGAAAAAGTCGTCCGGCACCACAAACTGTTCTCTCTTCTGCTCCACTGTCGGAGTTGAGTCTATTTTTTCCTTCTTTGAGACCCTCTGCACAGCCATTGTTGCAATCAGAAGAAGTAGTACGGGAACGAGAAATCTCATCAGTATGAGTGGGTAAGACTCTATATTTGAGATAAACGTAGAAAAAACTCCTTGAAGTCCCCCGAGAATACTAAGTACCATTCCCCATTTCCCTCTTCATATTTGCTTCAGGGAAATACAGGTACATGATGTCCATGTAGTTGTACACTTCAATCATCCTGTCTACAATATCATCCCCGTCCCCGTGAAGATCATGCGAAAATCTTGCCTTCTCATAATAATCAAGATAGAATCTTGTCAGCTTGCGAAGGGCATTGTACTTGGCCTTCACGTTCTCCTCAGCTTCTTCGTCACCATCCAGGGCTTCTGTTATTGCCAGATTGTCGACAAAGGCCCTCTCGCTGACGTCCACGCCCATTGACGTGAGTGTTTTGATGATAAAATCACGGTTGCTGCCGCCTGCAATCGGATCAACCCTGAAATATCTGATGTAATCCTTCTTCATGGTGCGGAAACCGTTGATGGCAGCCTGGTTGAGCTCACCTTCGCTGACAGCCTGCCTTGCCTCAACTATTGGTGGTATGTCACCGACTGTCTTTATCTCAATGACAGTCTTGACGCTCGATGCCAATTCTTTCCCCTTTTTTTTCTTCCTAACTTTCTTGACTACGTCTTTTTCTTTACCTGAACCGAAAAGTGCCACGTCAGTTTCCTCCTGATGATGTTGCATAAGCAAAAACTGGAGTGTAATAGTAAACGGTCATAGCCGAAAACTCCAGTTCCTGGTATGTTGGAGCGGATGAGATCCCGTATGAAGACTGGAAGCTGGTATTCATCACTCCGCCTTTGTATGCATAATATGTGGAGAATGATACTCCGTTTCCATTCCTGATTATATTGTTCTGCACTGCGCCGTTGATCTCCAGCACCAGTCCGCTCCCCAGGGTGTAGTTGACTGCCAGCGCATAGATGTACACATTCTGCGTGTTCTGATAATCATATGATGTGGTAACCTTGACTGATGAATTCTGTACGGGGTAGACACTCCAGTAATTCTGCGTTTCATTTCTGGAGCCGCCGGTTATGTTCAGATAAAGGTTGCTTACAGGCTTAGCCGCAGAAAGAGTGAAGATCTTGCCGGCGACCAGATTGTTTCCAAGATATGCGCTGAATGAATACTGCAGATTTGCCTGACCCGCATAGAACTCCTGATAACTTGAATTTGGCGATACAGCAACAGCATTCTGTCTGGCCGGGATTAAGCTGTAAGTGAAGGCTGCCGATGAATTTGAATTCACTATTACCAGATATGGCTTTATGTGCTGTATTGTACTGTTAGGGGCGTTGCTTATGTTTGCAGAGAAGCTATGGGTTACATAGTTCACGTTGTTGTAGGCAAACGAATAGTTACCCTTTGGCAGCGAGTAGTCAAACACCGTTCCAACACCTGTTATCTCTTTCGTGGAAGTCCTATATAAACTCTGTTTGTAGTTAGTTATGTTAAGGTAAGTGACAGGGACTGTTACATTAATTCCACCCGTAAGGTTATATGCGTTTACAAGAGTTGCATTCAATGTGTGTACCGCCCTTGGGTGAAGGTACATCACTGTGCTGGTATTCTTGGTCATGTTGATAGATACGGTCTTGCCATAGTAGTAGAAGGTCTCAACCAACAGCGAGTAATTGCCGCCATACCCCAGGAGTATAGTTGAGTTGCCAGTCTGGTTCGTATTGCCGTTGTATTTGTAGACGACAGAGTTCAGCTTGATGAAAAGCTCATATTGCATATTTACAAGGGAGGAATTGTCAGTCGCATTTACCATGTGCATGGTAAGAGTAACTGCCTTCACACCAGTTGCAAGGCTGTTGCCACCACTGGAATTGCTTAGCTGGGATGAGACGTTGGAGGATGATACTCCGGGCATGCCCGTTGACCCTGACTGGTTCCACAGTGAAGTACTGGATCCCAGTGTGGAAACGGGGTTAAGGCTGAAATCTTTCAGGAGATTAACTGAAAGAGGTTGCATGGATGAGTTGTTCCATGATGATGAGAACCCATACGAAGATGCTTTCATGGAGTAGTTGCCCTTAATGAGATATAAGGCATAATTGCCTGTGCCGTTGGCTCCGGCCTGCATCATGGGGCTGAGAGAGCCGAATGCATATACCGTCACCTTGGCAGGTATGCCCACTCCGTCCAGATTATTCACAACCTCACCGCTGACCTTGTAGGTGGTGCCAGGCAATGGCGTAAGGTTGAAATCCTTTTGTGAAGTGCCATTTATCCACGTTCCAAATGAATAATTCTCATAAAGTGGGGAGTACACGTAGAAGTTGTAGTGGCCTTTGTATGCCACAACAATCGAATAATAGCCGGTGCTGTTTGTCATAACACCTTCATAATAATACGTCCCGTTCACGTTTACATAGAAATACAGGTAGGTATCCGCGACCGGTGCGGAATTGTTGCTGTTCGTCACGTTACCCTGAAGGATGATTCCTGATCCTGACCCGCCATTTGAGCCTCCGGAATTTCCATTGCTGCCGGAGCTGTTATTCCCGTAATTGACACTGGATGTCTTGTTTCCCAGGGCCCCCGTTATGTTCTTCACAGCGCCGGGCGGCAGCCCGGAAGTTCCCGTGCCATTTATGCTGTTCGGGCCAGAGTTTCCAAACGGGTTATTGTTGGTGAGAGTGAGATTAATGTCCGTCAGGTTTGCCCTCACGTACACCTGGGTGTAATTATACCCGTATCCGTTGGCGAATGCTATTATCGTGTTGGAACCGAATGGAACTTCTATGACATAATAACCCGATGAATTGGTCTGCGACGTGCTATTTATCAGCGATGATGTTACTGAAGCACCTTTGATTAGTGCGCCCTTTACGTTGTGCACATATCCGCTGACATAATAACTTGGAGTTGACAGAGACTTCAGCGTCAACTTGAAATTTGAATTTCCGATGCCATTCACAACAAGCATGTACGGCTTGGGCTGATTTGCAAATCCCGGCTTGGTTACTGATATAATGTATGTTCCATTATAAAGCGACAGTGAATAACCGCCTGCCTTGGAAGATTCGACTGTAAACGTCTGGACAAAATCTGAAAAGGTCAGTTTAGCGTTAGGAACTAGATGGCCACCCTGATCAACTGTAGTTCCGCTGATATTATACTTCTGGGCTGGATTTAACGAAATATTGAGCCAGTACACGCTCGACCCGTACAGATCGAGTTTGAATAATTTCGGGTTGAAACCGGGAACCTGGAAAGCAAAGGTTCCATGGCCATACTTTATCACCGTGATCTGGTAAAAACCATTTGAATTCGTATAATAATCAGACTCCGCAGGAAATACTGCTGCGTAGAGATAGGCATCTGATATTGGAGTGTTTGATGAGCCATTGCTGGAATGCACATACCCTTCAATGGTTATGGTTCCGTTGCCAGTTGGAACGAAACTTGTCGAGGAATTTCCAAGAAGGTTCTTGTCTGTAAACTGGTATTTGAAAAGCTGGTATTGTTTAGGTTGAATTGGCGACAATACCGGGTTTCCCGTTGGGTAAGTGACCTGGAACACACTGAACAGTGTCGAGATTATGATTACCCCAACCACAAGAAGAGCAATAGATTTGGGCGCCAACAACGATCGAGTTAATAAAAGTATAAAATACTTTTCTCCTTGTTTTGTGCGAAATAACACCTTGAAGCGCGGTGAGAACTAGTTCCTGACCTTGACAGCAGTCCCCTTTTTAAGCTGTTTCATCGCATCAGGAGGCATCTTGGCGATCCCCACTCCCTTTATTTCACCTTTGTGGGTAAGCACGACCTCATCTTCCGGCCTTACATCACTTGTGCAGTCAAGCACGCCAACAGCGTACACGTTTGCTGTGGGCTTGAAGTTGTCAATCTCCACCAGGTACCTTCCCTGTTCCAGGAAGAACTCAGCGGATCGTTTGTTTATAGTGAATTTTCCAAGCTCCCTGTTGTATACAAGAAGGATGTTGCCCTTGAGGGTCAACATATCCTGGTTGTAGCTGTTGATTATCTTGGCGCCAGATAGATAATCCCTGATCCAGTTTCCAAACTGGAACGCGGCTATAGATCTGTATGTTTCGAGCCTCCGGTCAGACGGCTTCTCCTTTCCGTACAGGGAGACTGATTCTTTCAAGGCAGACTTCAGTTTACTCAAATTGCCTGTTACTGAAGCGCCACCGGATATTACTTCAGAACCTGCAGGAAGTGATGGTATAATGAAGTTAAGGTCTTCCGGTATGAATGCTATCACCTTGTCATAGGTGTTTCTCTTGAAGTATTGCAAAAGGAGATCAGACATCATCTTCTTCTCCTCTTCATACCACATCCCAATAACGGGGATGTCGTAGAAACGCGCAGGGTAGGAGTCTTCCAGCTCCCTTGGAACAACCCCTACGGGAGAGGTGACGATTATTTCATGAATATACCTCCTGAAGTCGGAAATTCTAGATAGAATCGCCTGGTGTGATTTTGAGGTTGAATAGGGTTTTCTTGCCGAACATGGCATAATGAGTGCAATTCTTACATCATCAGGTTTTTTGAATTCCGATGACAGTTTCTCCCTGTACCTCTTCAGATCGGGGCGTTCAAGTGCTTCAATACCGTTTGCCTTGATGTACGGTGTTCTCACAGGATAAACCGCCTCCATCTCTGCATAATAGTAGCGGTCCAGAATTCTCATTATTTCAAGTGCTTTGCTTGAAAATGCAAATTTCTCAACGATCTCCCGGAGAGTCCCGTTTTCTATCGACTTTCTTAGGAGGGCAGATTCCGCTTCGATGAATGAAGTGTTTTCTTCCACCGTGTTTTGATCGCTCTTGGATTTTCCAAACATTGTGTACTTGATGCCTTCCAGCCCTTCTGCTACCGGGTATGAATCATCGAAAAGCTGTACGCCTGCATATACGAGGGCCGGAATCAGGTAAGGGTCAGAAATTCCCTGAACATAAATCAGTTTGCCAAATCCCAAGCTCTTCCGCACCTGGTGAATTCTTTCAATAAGCTTTGCAGGCCTCTGGAGAAGTTCGATCCCATTGGGAATCAATACCAAATTCTCAAGAGTCAGAAAACGGTCTGAACCAGAAGATTCTATTGCGTCGGGGTAGAATATCCTCCTTTGTATCTTCTCTCCCAGAACTTCAATTTCAGTTCCTGTTGCTACAATTTGCCCTCCCTTTCCGGATCTCATTATTCCAGGGTATTGAAAGCCATTAAGCTCTCCCGTTCTGGCAAAACCGAAGAAGGCTTCATCCTTGATCATTCAGTGGTGAATTTGAGTAGTGGTATTATTGTTTACCATACAACCCATCCATTGACTCTATGGGAACGGAACTTCATTGGAATCCTGCGGATATTGCCCGGGCTACACACGCAACAAGAGTTAAATAATATCCGTTAATACATTCTAAATAGCTTTTGAAGGGAATTCGATGGTTACAAGTAACGAGCAGCAAAATTCTAAGGATTGGGCTCTCCCAGGCGATGTTCTTTCAACTACAGAAGAGTACGTCCCGGGAAGGTTTACAATTGATGATCAGGGAAGGGTTATTTCCCTTGCAGGTGGACGTATAAAGAGAGATGAAAAAAATCTTGTTATCTCAGTGGAACCCACCAAGAAAAGAGTGATGCCAAGAACAGGCGATATTGCGTATGGCCAGGTCATAAAGATTGATGGCAGGCATGATACGGTAAGAGTTGGGGCAATATGCGGCAAAGACAATGTCCTGAAGGAGTATATTGTCGACGCCAATCTGAAGAGCATGGGTCAGAGAGGTAGAAGAGGAGAAAGCGGCGGAATTCCACAGTTTAAAGTGGGAGACATAATAAGGGGCCGTTTCAGCAGAGTTTCTCCGTTTTACGAAGTCACCGTTTCAGGTAAGCATTTCGGGGCAGTAAAATCCCTCTGCAGCCGCTGCAGAAAGCCCCTAGTTGAGAAGAACAATGCCCTCTATTGCGAGAACTGCGAGAGGAATGAGTCCAGAAAGTTCGCCGACGACTATGGAAATGTGCAAGAATTTGGTGATGTTGATGAAAGGTAATAATAATACGAATAAACTAAAGGATGTTGAAAAGCTCAATAATGAGCTCACCGTAATGCGAAGGGAGCTTGATGACGTGAAGGAAGTTCTGAGGGGACTTATTCAGGTCATTATGAGCCGAGAAGAAGGACTGGATGACGACGAATATAACTGAGGTGAACAAGAATTGATCATGCCTATGAAAATGCTGGAAGAAAGTTTGAACAAGAGAGTTGCATTGTTGCTAAAAGATAACAGGGTACTGGAAGGAGTCCTTTCAGGCTATGACGAATACATGAACATGGTCCTTGAAGATGTTGAGGAAAGCAATGAAAGCCTGACAAGAAAGTTAGGCACTGTTGTGATAAGGGGCAGCAACGTAGTAAGAATTGTTCCAAAATAAATACCAATCCACTTCTACCCGGATTTGGCAGTCCGGCTTGTGCGAACACTTGCAAGCCGGGTAAGCCAGTTTTTCATCGACTATTCCTGAATTTACTGTTCTGACCTCGTATTGGAGATTTTCTTGTGGCTGTTTATTCTTACTTCCAGGTCGTCTTCTATCCTGGACGCCAGTATGTTCAAATCCTCCATGTATTCCGTAATCCTTTTTTCAAGCTGTTTTTTAACTCTTGAAGTACTTGGAGCCCTGTAGACGTGAATATATCCGCCCCTTTCCAGTGTCATTTTCTCCTTGTAGCACAGGCCGAGCCCAACAAGCTTCTGCAAGAGCCGATGTGTCGTGCTTCGGTCTCTTGCTATGATTGACGAGAGTTCGTCCAGTGTCACCTTCTCCATTGCAGCAATTTTGTAGAATGCTTCACATTCGTTTGCACTAAGGTCATAGAAACATTCAAGCAGCTCAGTGCAGGAAGAACCTTCCTTTTTCAGCAGGTTGATATCGGACATTTCCCGTTCTAAAATTACAAAGTCCAATATAAGTATTGTGTGATATTTGCAATACCGTGAGATTTTTATTCTAAGTGAGTATTCTGGATTGCCCGAGGTGGGCAAATTGGGTGGAAACATAGACTACACGATAACAACGGACAATGGTGTTGAGGAAGTTGCTGAAATGCTCCAGGAAAGCCTGAAGGAAAAGGGTTATGGCATTCTCAGCAGAATTGACGTCCAGAAAATCCTAAAAGAGAAGAATGATCAGACAATTGAGCCATACCTCATACTCGACGTCTGCAATCCGAAGCATGCAGGAAACGCCATACAAACCCATAAAGACGTAGGTCTTGTACTTCCATGCAAAATATCCATATACAGAGAAAATGATTCAACAAAAGTCTCCCTGCTCAAGCCGACTGAGGCAATAAAGCTCACGGGCCTCGATGGTCTTGACGAACTCGCGGGATCGGTTGAGGTCGAGCTTCAACAAACTATAAAATCGATGATTGAGTAGGAGATAACCGTATGGATACAGATAAAGAAATTGAAGCAATAAGACAAAGAAAAATGGAGGAAATGATGAAAATGAATGATCAGAACAGAGATGATAAAATAGAAGTAGAGTCCTATCCGACGAAGCCTATAGAGCTGACCGATTCCAATTTCAGCCAGGAGATTGGAAAGAACAGTGTTATGCTCGTTGACTTCTGGGCTGAATGGTGCGGACCTTGCAGAATGGTTTCACCGATAATAGATGAACTCGCTAAGGAGTATGCCGGAAAGATGACATTCGGCAGGCTGAATGTTGATGAGAACCCGTCTGTTGCTGGAGCGTTCCAGATAAGGAGCATCCCCACGCTTCTCGTGTTCAAAGATGGAAAAGTAGTAGACGGACTTCTTGGTGCAGCACCGAAGCAGTACATTGAGTCAAAGATTCAGCCGCACCTGAACTGAGTCCGGCTAGGGCAATAACGGTCAGCATATGGAATCGAAAAAATACGACGTGATAATAATAGGCGGGGCCTCCGCGGGCCTTACCGCAGCCCTCTATACGGGAAGGCAGGGATTGAGGACCCTTGTCATTACAAAAGACATAGGCGGGCAGGCACTTCTAACGAATGATATTCAGAACTATCCAGGATACGAACAGATTGGCGGTTTTGAACTGATGAACAAATTTCAGGAACAGGTCACGAAATACGGTGTTGAATTTGCCTACGATGAGGTTACCGGAGTTGAGAAGAATGAGGGCCCAGGTTTTCAACTCACGACACCTTTTGCTTCATACTCATCTGAGGCACTCATACTGGCTTTCGGAAAGACGCCTAGAGACCTGAACGTTCCGGGAGAAGAGCAGTTCAAGGGAAGAGGTGTCTCATATTGTGCTGTCTGCGATGGACCACTTTTCAAGGGAACGAAAGTCGCAGTAGTCGGAAATGGGGACCAGGCCATAGAAGCTGCAAACTATCTTTCGGGAATAACTGAGCATGTCTATATTGTTCAGTCTTCAAAGAAACCATTCGGAGACGAAGAAATGATTGAAGCGCTCAAGAGAAGCGGAAAAGTATCCTTCATGAACGGCACGAAGGTGTCATCTATTGAAGGCGACTTTTCGGCCAATTCCATCAAGGTCATGAATGGGTCCTCCGAGGAAGGGACAGTGGAAGTTTCAGGTATATTTGTTGAGAACGGCTACATAACGAAAACCGGTTTTGTCAAGGAGCTGGTCGATCTGAACAAGCAGGGAGAGATAATCGTGGACAACCACTGCAGGACTTCTGTGGACGGAATATTTGCAGCAGGGGACGTGACTGACGTTCCATACAAACAGGCGGTCATCTCAGCAGGACAGGGTGCTACCGCAGCACTGTCTGCCTATAATTACATCCAGAAAAAGAGGGGAAAACCTCCTGCAAAGAACGACTGGAAAGCGCTCAAGGTATCTTGAGCGACCTAACTTTTATTGACCTGTATGTTCCCACACCAGACGTGAGATTACCTGTTTTCCTTCGAATTTCATTGGCTTTGTTGTGAGAGTAAGCCTGTTGCCGTCTATCTTGTAGAATCTCTCCTGATCACGTCCGACCCAGTTCGGGAACAATGCAACTTCGATCTTGTGTATCACTTTATTTTCCTTCACCTCAAATTTTCCAGAGTAAGCAATATACCTGATGGCGTCCCTGAGTTCCCTTTCCGTGGCCACAAACATGTCGCCCGACTCGAATTTCAACCTTTCTTCAGGCATGATGTTTACGCCCATGTACCCGTTTCTGTCATACCAGATCATTCCCCTCGGATTCTTGCCGAAAGGGTAGTTGACTGATCCGTCTTCTCCTTCGTTGCGGAAAGAAATGAGCTCCCATGTTCCCTCAAAATCAACGTTGCCGGTCATGTTTTTGACAGGCGGATGGCACATATTAATCCAAACCATGGATGTAAGCACCATTAGAATGCAATTTGAATACTGCTGCGGGAGTTTTAAAAATGTATTTATACACGGCTTTGCTAGTTCATATTGCGTGATTTTATGAGTGATGACAGGAAGAGCGATGACCAGCTTACATCACAGCACGGGATCCCTGTTGGGGATAACCAGAATTCCGTGACAGCCGGTTCTGACGGCCCGACCCTTCTCGAAGATGTATACCTGATTGAGAAACTGGCCCATTTTGACAGGGAACGCATCCCCGAGAGGGTAGTGCATGCGAAGGGTGCAGGAGCGTTCGGTTATTTCGAGACTACTTCCGATGTGTCCAGGTACACAAGGGCCAAGTTCCTGCATGGAAAGGGAAAGAAGACTCCCCTCTTTGTCAGATTTTCAACTGTTGCAGGAGAAAGGGGATCCGCTGATACCGTGAGGGACCCGAGAGGATTCGCGGTCAAGATGTACACGGAGGAGGGGAACTATGATCTCGTAATGAACAACACTCCTGTGTTTTTCATCAGGGATGGAATTAAATTTCCTGATTTTATACACTCACAGAAGAGGGACCCCACCACGAACGCCAAGAATCCAAACATGGTGTGGGACTTCTTTTCACATTCCCCTGAAAGCATGCACCAGGTGACAATACTGTACTCGGACAGAGGAATACCGTACAGTTACAGGAATATGAACGGATACAGCGGCCACACGTTCAAGTGGGTGAATGAAAAAGATGAAGCCGTTTGGGTTAAATATCATTTCAAGACTGACCAGGGCATAAAGAACATGCCAGTGGACCGGGCCGCAAAACTTGCAGGGGAAACCCCGGATTTCCATACCCTGGATCTTTACGATGCTATAGAAAGGGGAGAGTGCCCCA
>OFHJ01000018.1_pt1 | contig 65745 bp, 53 predicted proteins | sample 1522001 | NCBI WGS metagenome assembly OFHJ01 (sample SAMEA2464838, study PRJEB22497) | soil metagenome | biome: Grassland; feature: Farmland; material: Clay | place: Australia | collected 2013-02-01 | depth 1.2 m | reverse complement strand
CGACCGCGCCGGCCCCGTCGCCGGCGAGCCCTGGCCGATGCTGATCCTCCGGTCGCCGAAGGGGTGGACCGGACCCAAGGAAGTGGATGGCCACAAAGTGGAAGGCTACTGGCGCGCTCACCAGGTGCCGCTTGCGGGTGTTCATGGAAACCCGGCTCACTTGAAACAACTGGAAGATTGGATGCGCAGCTACAAGCCGGAGGAGTTATTTGACGAAAGCGGTCGGCTGATTCCGGAACTCAAAGAGCTTGCCCCAACGGGTACGCGGCGCATGAGCGCCAATCCACATGCCAATGGAGGCCTGGTGCGCAAGGCCCTGCGCCTGCCCGACTTCCGCGATTACTCCGTCAAGGTGGAAAAAGCCGGGCAAACCGCGGAAGAAAACACCCGCCCGCTTGGCCGGTTCCTGCGCGACACGATGCGCCAGAATAGCCATAACTTCCGCGTGTTCAGCCCGGATGAAAACACGTCGAACAGGCTGGACGCGATTTACGAGGCCAGCAAGAAACTGTGGCTGGCCGACTACCTGCCGGAGGATGCCGACGGGGGCGAACTGGCCACCGATGGCCGCGTGCTTGAGATGCTTTCCGAGCACACACTGAGGGGTGGTACGAAGGCTACGTTCTTACGGGCCGCCATGGATTGTTTTCAACCTATGAAGCTTTCGTTCACGTCATCGATTCCATGTTCAACATGCACGCCAAGTGGCTGGCGCTGTGCAAGGAACTGGCCTGGCGCGCGCCTTTGCCCTCGATCAACCTGCTCATTACTTCGACCGTGTGGCGGCAGGATCACAACGGGTTCACCCACCAGGACCCGGGCTTCATCGACCATGTCGTCAACAAGAAGGCCGGAATCGTACGGGTGTATCTGCCGCCGGACGCCAACTGCCTGCTCTCGGTCATGGACCATTGTCTGCGCAGCCGCCACAAGGTCAACGTGGTGGTGGCGGGCAAGCAGCCCGCGCTGCAGTGGCTCGCGATCGATGAGGCGGCCGCGCACTGCACGGCCGGCATCGGCATCTGGCGCTGGGCGAGCAACGACGAGGGCGCGGAGCCGGATCTGGTGATGGCCTGCGCCGGCGACGTGCCGACGCTCGAGACCCTGGCCGCGGTGTCGATCCTGCGCAAGGCGCTGCCGGAGCTGAAGATCCGGGTCGTCAACGTCGTGGACCTGATGCGCCTGCAGCCTAGCTCCGAGCACCCGCACGGCCTCTCCGATGCGGATTTCGATTCGCTGTTCACGCGCGAGAAGCCCGTCATCTTCGCCTTCCACGGCTATCCCTGGCTCATTCACCGGCTGACCTATCGCCGGTGCAACAACGCCGGCATCCACGTGCGCGGCTACAAGGAGGAGGGCACGATCACGACGCCGTTCGACATGACGGTGCTCAACGAGATGGACCGCTTCCATCTGGTGCAGGATGCGATCGACCGCCTGCCGCAGCTGCGCGACCGCGGTGCCTACCTCAAGGAGGAGGTCCGCCACCGTCTGATCGAGCACTCGGCCTACATCCGCCGCCACGGACGGGACATGCCGGTCGTGGCCGACTGGCAGTGGCCGTGATCCTGATGACGGTCAACAGCGGCAGCACCTCCATCAAGCTCGCCGCCTTCGAAGCCGGCCCCGAGGAGGGGGCCGGGGGGGGCGCCCTGCGCAAGCTCGCCGCGGTGCACCACGAGGCGACGCACCTCGAGCCCGAGGCGGAGCTGCGCGATTTCCTCGAGCGGCTGCCCGGCGCCCCGGAGGCGGTGGCGCACCGCGTGGTCCACGGCGGGGTTCGCTTCAAGCAGCCGGTGCTCATCGATGAGGACGTGCGCGCGGCGATCGCGCAGCTCTCGGAGCTTGCGCCGCTGCACAATCCGCTGTCGCTTCGGTGGATAGACGCCGCGCGCCGGCTCTGCGGGCGCAACGTCGCTCACGTAGCGACATTCGACACGGCCTTCTACGCGTCGCTGCCGCGCGTGGCGAGCGAGTACGCCATCGCGCCGGATCTGGGGGTCGACCTGGGGGTGCGTCGCTATGGCTTTCACGGGCTGGCGCACGAGGCCATGTGGCGCCGCTTCTGCGAGCTCGAGCCGCGCTTGACCGGCGGCGGGCGGCTGGTCACCGTGCAGCTCGGCGGGGGCTGCTCGATGACGGCGCTCGATCAGGGCCGCCCGCGCGACACCTCCATGGGGTTCTCGCCGCTCGAGGGGCTGGTGATGGCCACGCGATCGGGCGACGTGGACGCGGCGATCGTGCCGTACGTGAGCGGCCGGCTCGGCCTGCGTGCCCAGGAGGTGATCGAGCGGTTGAACCGCGAGGCGGGACTCGTGGGCCTCGCGGGAACGGGCGCTGCCGAGGTCAGTCCGGCGAAGCTGCTCGCCTCGGGGTCCGAGCGGGCGCAGTTTGCCGTCGAGCTGTATTGCTACCGGGCGCGCAAGTACCTCGGGGCGTACCTGGCGGTGCTCGGCGGCTGCGACGGCATCGTCTTCGGCGGCGGTGTCGGGGAGCACGTGCCGGGGGTCCGCGAGCGCATCCTGCGCGGCATGCAGTGGGCGGGCGTCGAACTCGACACGGACGCGAACGAAGCGGCGCGCGGCACCGAGGGACGCATCAGCGCCCCCGGGAGCAGCGTTGCGGTGTGGGTGGTCGCGGTGCAGGAGGAGCCGCTGATGGTGCGCGAGGCGTTGAGCGTGCTGGGCGGCGCTCGCACGCAGCCGGCCGACTAGGAACGCGGCCTCGATCGGCCGCGTTCCCGGACGCCGCCCTGGCTTACAACTCGAACTTGATCCCTTGAGCGAGCGGCAGCGCGCCGCTCCAGTTGATGGTGTTGGTCTGGCGGCGCATGTAGGCTTTCCAGGCGTCCGACCCCGATTCGCGCCCGCCGCCGGTGTCCTTCTCGCCGCCGAACGCTCCGCCGATCTCCGCCCCCGAGGTGCCGATGTTGACATTGGCGATGCCGCAGTCGCTGCCGTCGTGGCCGAGGAAGCGCTCGGCGGCCGAGAGCCGCTCGGTGAACAGCGCCGAGGAGAGGCCGTGGTGGCTGTCGTTCTGGCGGGCGATCGCATCTTCGAGCGATTCCACGGGGATCACGTAGAGGATGGGCGCGAAGGTCTCGGTCTGCACGATGGGCCACTCGTTGCGCGCGCGGATGAGCGTGGGCTCGACGAAGTGCCCGGGGCCGGGCAGCGGCTGGCCGCCGTACAGCAGCTCCCCGCCCGCGGCCTCGGCCGCGGCCACCGCGGCGTTGAACTGCTCGACCGCGCGCGCATCGATCAGCGGGCCCATGAGCGTCGCCGGATCGAGCGGGTCGCCGATCCTCACTTGGCGGTAGGCGTTCGCCAGGCGGCGCTCGAGCTCGCCGGCGAGGGACTCGTGCACGAACACGCGCCGCGTGGTGGTGCAGCGCTGCCCGGCGGTGCCGACCGCGCCGAAGAGGATCGCCGGCACGGCGAGATCGAGGTTGGCGCTCTCGTCGACGATGATGGCGTTGTTGCCGCCGAGCTCGAGCAGGCTCTTGCCGAGCCGCGCCGCGACGCGCTCGCCCACCTTGCGTCCGACGGCGGTCGAGCCGGTGAAGGAGATGAGCGCCACACGCTTGTCCTCGACCAGACGCGTGGCGAGCGTGGTGCCGGCGTCGATGAGCAGCTGGAACACGGGCGGCAGCCCGTGCTCCCGCAGCACGCGCTCGAGGAGCTTCTGCACGGCGATGGCCGTGAGAGGGGTCTTCGGCGAGGGCTTCCACACCGATACGTTGCCGCAGATCGCCGCTAGGAACGCGTTCCACGACCATACCGCGACCGGAAAGTTGAAGGCCGAGATGATGCCGACGACCCCGAGCGGATGCCATTGCTCGTACATGCGGTGGCCGGGCCGTTCGGAGTGCATGGTCAGGCCATAGAGCATGCGCGACTGGCCGACGGCGAAGTCGGCGATGTCGATCATCTCCTGGACCTCGCCGAGGCCCTCGGCCAGGATCTTGCCGTTCTCCAGCGACACGAGGCGACCGAGGTCTTCCTTCGCGCGGCGCAGCTCCTCGCCGATCAGTCGGACGGCCTCGCCGCGCTTCGGCGCCGGGACGGAGCGCCACAACGCCGCCGTCTGGGCCGCCGAGGCGAGCACGTCGTCGTAGTCCTCGGAGGAGGCCGCGCGCACCTGCGCAATGCGCTCACCGGTCGCCGGATTGCTCACCTCGATCAGCGCCGGATCACGGCCCCCCCAGCCGCGCGCGCCGGACCACGCGCCCGGGTTCACGGGCCCGAGATCCAGCCGCGAGAGCAGGGCGTTGATGTCGATGTTGACACCCATCGTTCAGGCCGCCTTGTTGGTGCGCTGATGGCCGGTCTTGCCGGCGACGATGACCTCCGCGGAGACGTCCTTGCTGCCGCTGGTGGCATAGTAGCGCCCGAAGCGGTTGGCGAGAATGTCGGTCAGGCGAAACTGCTCCTGCGCCACGAAGCCCTGGTAGCGCTCCGGGTGCTCGAGGACCAGGTCCACCACCGCGGTGATGCCAGCGGCGGTGGTGACCTGGATGGCCGACCAGAGCCTGCCTGCGATCAGCTGCGGATAGACCTTGTTGACATAGTTCTCCTCGCGCAGCTGTCCGTCCTGGAAGCCGGTGACGGCGGCGTACACGATGACCACGTCCTGCAGCGTCTGCGGCACGGCATTCTCGAGGATGCGCTTGAGCGTGTCGCGGTCCTGGTTGAGCTTCAGGTCGTTCATCAGCAGGCGCATCTGCTCGCAGTGCCCCGGATAGCGGATGGTCTTGTAGGTCATCGACTCGACGTTGGTCCCATGGGTCTCGGCGAGCGATCCGAGCCCGCCGGAGGTGTTGAACGCCTCGTACAGCGTTCCGTCGATTTCGATCTCCTCCATGCCCTCGAGCGGAGCAATTTCCACCGAACGGCCCTCGGCGATGGCCTGGCAGGGATTGCCGTATTCGTTGATGAGGCCCTCGGTCGACCAGGTGAGCGAGTATTTCAGGACATTGTTCGGATGTTGCGGCAGCGCCCCGACGCGCAGCTTCACCGCGCGCACCTTCTCGAAGTGGGTGATGAGCTCCGCTGCGGCGATGCTGATGAAACCGGGCGCGAGCCCGCTCTGCGGCACGAATGCCTTGGTCGAGCCTTTGGCCACGGCGCACACGGCGCGGGTCACGGCCACGTCCTCGGTCAGGTCGAAGTAGTGAACTTGAGCCTTGCGAGCCGCTTCGGCGACCGTGACGTTGCAGTAGAACGGTAGGCTGGAGATCACGGCATCGACCGGGTGGGCGGCCAGGTGCCGATCGAGCGCTTCGCGGCTTTGCGCATCGAACGCATGGGCCGTAAGGCCTTTGAGTCCGTGCGCCTTGACGACCGCTTCGGCGATGCGCCCATCGACGTCGGCGAGCTGGACCTGGTAGGCGCCGGAGCTGGCGAGCAGGCCGGAAATCAATGCGCCGATCTTGCCGGCGCCGAGAATCAGTACGCGGTGCATAGAGCCCCCGGGGTTCGAGAGTGAAACCGGGAATTCTCTACCCAAGGTCCGGTCCGCGCCAGTCCGTGGTAGCATCATTCGCCTATGCGCTCCCCCGAGACCACGTCCTGGCACCCCGCCAGCTGGCAAGGCAAACCGGCCCTGCAGCAGCCGGTGTACGACGATCCAGCCGCTCTCGAGCAGGTGGTGGCCGAGCTCTCGCGGCTTCCGCCCATCGTGGTGTCGTGGGAGATCGAGGCGCTGCGCGAGCGCCTGGCGGCCGCGCAGCGCGGCCAGGCGTTCCTGCTGCAGGGCGGGGACTGCGCCGAGACCTTCACCGATTGCGAGTCGGACTCGATCGCCAAGAAGCTCAAGATCCTGCTGCAGATGAGCCTGGTGCTGCTGCAGGGGCTGAAGCGGCCCATCATCCGCGTCGGACGCATGGCCGGGCAGTACGCCAAGCCGCGATCGGCCGACACCGAGACCCGCGAGGGGGTGAGCCTGCCGAGCTTCCGCGGCGACCTCGTGAATCGGCAGGCGTTCACGCCCGAGGCGCGCCGGGCCGACCCGCAGCTGCTGCTGCGCGGTTACGAGCGCGCGGCGCTCACGCTGAACTTCGTGCGCTCGCTGGTGGACGGGGGCTTCGCCGACCTGCACCACCCGGAGTACTGGGATCTCGGCTTCGTCAAGCACGCGCCCCTGAAGGACGCCTATCAGCGCATCGTGCAGTCGATCGGCGACGCGCTCGATTTCTTCGAGGGCATCAGCGGCACGGCGGTGCACGAGGCGACGCTCGTGGACTTCTATGCGAGCCACGAGGGTCTGCATCTGCTCTACGAGCAGGCGCAGACCCGCTTCATTCCACGTCAGAACCGCTGGTACAACCTCTCGACGCACATGCCCTGGATCGGCATGCGCACCGCGCGCCTCGACGGGGCGCACGTCGAGTACTTCCGCGGCATCTCCAACCCCGTCGGGGTGAAAGTCTCCGCCGGCATGGACGCCGCCTGGCTTCAAGGGGTCATCGCGACTCTGAATCCCCAGAACCAGCCGGGGCGCTTGACGCTCATCCACCGCTTCGGCGCCAAGGACATCGCCTCGGCGCTGCCGAAGGCCATCGAGGCGGTGCGCCAGAGCGGGCAGACGGTGCTGTGGGTGTGCGACCCGATGCACGGCAACACCGAGACCACCACGGGGGGCTTGAAGACCCGGCGCTTCGAGAACATCCTCAGGGAGCTCGATCTCGCCTTCACCATCCACGCGGAGATGGGGTCGCACCTGGGCGGGGTGCACATCGAGCTGACCGGCGACGATGTCACCGAATGCACCGGCGGGGCGCGGGGCCTCACCGATGCGGACCTGGCCAGGGCCTATCGCTCCACGGTCGATCCGCGCCTCAACCACGAGCAGGCGCTCGAGCTCGCCATGCTCATCGCCGAGCGCAGTCAGAACCGCCGGGTGGTGCGCATCTGAAGCCCCCGAGCGGACGGTAGTCCGGGCGGCGATCGAGATCGGAGCGCCCGTTTCCCGGTACAATGGCCGGATGCGCTACGAACACATCACCGTCCCCGCCGAGGGACGCAAGATCCTCGTCAATCCCGATCACTCGCTGAGCGTTCCGGATTTCCCGATCATCCCCTACATCGAGGGCGACGGCATCGGCATCGATGTCACCCCGGCGATGCTGCAGGTGGTGAACGCGGCGGTGGACAAGGCCTACGGGAGCAAGCGGCGCATCTGTTGGATGGAGGTCTTCTGCGGCGAGAAGGCCAATGCCCGCTATGGGCAGTGGTTCCCCGAGGAGACGCTGCTCGCGCTGCGCGAGTACGCGGTCTCGATCAAGGGGCCGCTCGGCACGCCGGTGGGCGGCGGCATCCGCTCGCTCAACGTGGCCATGCGCCAGAGCCTGGACCTGTACGCCTGCGTGCGCCCCATCCGCTACTTCCCCGGCGTCGCGAGCCCCATGGCGGACGCCAGCCTCACCGACATGGTGATCTTCCGCGAGAACACCGAGGACATCTACGCCGGCATCGAGTGGCCGGCCGGCTCGGCCGACGTGCACAAGCTGATCGCCTTCCTGCACAAGGAGTTCGGCGTCACCGCCATCCGCTTCCCGGCGAGCTCCGCGATCGGCATCAAGCCGGTCTCCAAGGAGGGCAGCCAGCGCCTGATCCGCAAGGCGATCCAGTACGCCATCGACAACGACCGCGTGTCGGTGACGCTGGTGCACAAGGGCAACATCATGAAATACACGGAGGGGGCGTTCCGCAACTGGGGCTACCAGCTCGCCCGGGAGGAGTTCGGCGCCGAGGAGATCGACGGCGGCCCGTGGATGAAGTTCCGCAACCCCTTGACGGGGCACGACATCGTCGTCAAGGACGTCATCGCCGACAATTTCCTGCAGCAGGTGCTGCTGCGGCCCGAGGACTATGACGTCATCGCCACGCTCAACCTGAACGGCGACTATGTCTCGGATGCGCTCGCCGCGCAGGTCGGCGGCATCGGCATCGCCCCGGGCGGGAACATCGGCGAGGGGCTGGCGGTGTTCGAGGCCACCCATGGCACCGCTCCCGGCTTTGCCGGCAAGGACCGGGTCAATCCCGGCTCGCTCATCCTCTCCTCGGAGATGATGCTGCGCTACCTCGGCTGGAAGGAGGCTGCGGATCTGGTCATCACGGGTGTGGCGAACACCATCGCGGCCAAGGAGCTCACCTACGACCTGGCGCGGCTGCGCGAGGCGATCAAGGCGCCCAAGCGCGAGCTCGCCGCCCGCAGAAGCGTCGAGGAGGACCTTCAGCGGCTCATCCCGGGCGCGACGCTCATGAGCTGCTCGGGCTTCGCGGCCGCCATCGTGCGCCACATGGATGACTGAAAAGATGCGTCCGGCACTCGAGGTCCGGCGCGACAAGACATACGACCCCGGCTGCAGCCGTTGCCCCAGGCTGGCCGGATTCCTGAAGGAGATCCGGCGGCGCTACCCGGATTATTGGGCGCTTCCCGTGCCGTCCTTCGGGGCGACCGATCCACGCATCGTGATCGTGGGCCTCGCCCCGGGGCTGCACGGAGCCAATCGCACGGGCCGGCCGTTCACGGGCGACTATGCGGGGATCCTGCTGTACCGGACGCTGCACGAGGCGGGGCTCGCCACGCGGTCGCACTCCGAGTCCGCCGACGATGCGCTGAGGCTGCGCAACGTGCGCATCGTCAACTCCGTCAAGTGCGTGCCGCCGCAGAACAAACCTCTGCCGCCGGAGATCCGCGCCTGCAACGCCTATCTGGCGGCCGAGCTCGAGGGGCTGAGGCACGTGCGGGTGGTGCTGGCGCTCGGGCGAGTCGCCCACGACGCCTTCCTCATGGCCACCGGGCGCAAGCGCGGCGAGTTCCCGTTCGGGCACGGCCGCGAGCATCCCCTGGACGGGGGTGCCCATCTGCTCGATTCCTACCACTGCAGCCGCTACAACACCTCGACCCGCCGCCTGACCACGGCGATGTTCGAGAAGGTGATCGCGCGGGCCTGCGAGCTGGCCGGCGTAAAATGAGCCGATGAGTCCGGGGTTCGATCCCAAGTCCTTCGTCGCGGCGCTGCCGCGCCGGCCCGGCGTCTATCGGATGTTCAACGACGCGCACGAGCTGCTCTACGTCGGCAAGGCCAGGAGCCTGAAGGACCGGGTGGGCACGTATTTCGCCGCCGGCAACGTCAATCCGAAGGTGCAGGCGCTCGTTCATCAGATCGCCGACATCGAGGTCACGGTCACCAACTCCGAGACCGAGGCGCTGCTGCTCGAATACAACCTCATCAAGGAGCACCGGCCGCGCTTCAACGTCGTGCTGCGCGACGACAAGAGCTTCCCCTACATCCATCTCACCGCCAATCATCCCTTCCCGCGGCTCGCCTTCTACCGCGGTGCGCGCAGCGCCCCCGGGCGCTACTTCGGCCCGTTCCCGGGCGCCGGGGCGGTCCGGGACACCCTGAACCAGCTGCAGAAGCTGTTCCGTATCCGCAACTGCCGCGACAGCTTCTTCGAGAACCGCAGCCGCCCGTGCCTGCAGTACCAGATCGGCCGCTGCTCAGCGCCGTGCGTGGGGCTCATCGGCCGCGAGGCGTACGGGCAGGACATCGATTCGGCCGTCAAGGTGCTCGAGGGACGAAGCGATGAGGTCAATGCCACACTGCAGGCGCGCATGCAGGAGGCGTCGTGCCGGCTGGAGTTCGAGCGGGCCGCCCAGGTCCGAGACCAGCTGGCGGCGCTGAAGGCGATCCAGGCCCAGCAGGTGGTGACCGCCGAGGACGAGCGCGACGTGGACGTGGCCGACATCGTCGGGGAGCCGGGCGAGTACGCGGTCAGCGTCATGCTGGTGCGCGGCGGGCGCAATCTGGGCACCCGCAGCAGCTTTCCCCGCGCGGCGCTGGCGGAGCCGGAGGAGGCGCTGTCGTCGTTTCTGATGCAGTACTACGCCGGCCACGAGCCCCCGCCCGAGGTACTCGTGGGGCGCCGGCTCGAGGACGCCGAGTCGCTGGGCCAGGCGCTTGCCGGGCGCGCCGGTCACGCCGTACACGTGCGCCGTCCGGTACGAGGGCTCGCCGTCCGGTGGGTGGAGATGGCCCGGGAGAACGCCGTGCAGGCGCTGCGCATGCGGCTCTCGCGCCGGCAGGGGATGGAGGAGATGCTCTCGGCGCTGGCGGCCGAGCTGCAGCTGCCGGCGCCGCCGAAGCGCATGGAGTGCTTCGACATCAGTCACACGGGCGGGGAGGGGACGGTCGCCTCCTGCGTGGTGTTCGGGACGGAGGGCCCGCTGAAAAGAGAATACCGGCGCTTCAACATCACCGGCGTGACTCCGGGGGACGACTACGGTGCGCTCAAGCAGGCCCTCGAGCGCCGCTATACCCGCATCCGGCACGAGGAGGTCCCTGCCCCCGATCTGCTGCTGATCGACGGCGGCCTGGGGCAGATCGAGGGGGTGCACGAGGTGCTCGGCACGCTCGGCTTTGCCGACCTCACTCTGGTGGGGGTGGCCAAGGGGCCCGACCGCCGCCCGGGCCAGGAGCGGCTGTTCGTCTACGGGGAGCCGGTGCCGAGGGTTCCGGAGGCGCACTCGCCGGCCTCGCGGCTCATCCAGCGGATCCGGGACGAGGCGCACCGCTTTGCCATCACCGGCCACCGGCGCAAGCGGGCGCGGCGCTATACCGAGTCCGTGCTCGAGACGATCCCGGGGCTGGGACCGGCCAAGCGCCGGGCGCTGCTGACGCACTTCGGGGGATTGCAGGGAGTGCTGCGCGCGGGTGTGGCGGACCTCGAAAAGGTGTCCGGAGTCGGCGCAACCTTGGCTCGTACCCTTTATGATCACCTCCATCCCGGCTCCTGAAGGGGGGGCACTTGCCCTGGAACGTGCCGAACACGCTGACCTTGCTGCGGATCGCGGCGATCCCGCTCATCGTGCTGCTCTTTTATCTGCCGTACCCGTGGTCGTATCCGGCCGCGGGGCTGATGTTCGCCGCGGCCGGCATCACCGATACCCTGGACGGCTATTTCGCGCGCCGCCTGGGCCAGACCTCGCGTCTCGGCGCCTTCCTGGATCCGGTGGCCGACAAGCTGATCGTGGCGGTGGCCCTGGTGCTGATCGTCAGCCGCGATACCCGCCCGCTGATCGTGCTGACGGCGGTCGTGATCATCGGGCGGGAGATCACCATCTCGGCGCTGCGCGAGTGGATGGCCGAGATCGGCCAGCGGCGCAAGGTGGCCGTCTCACAGCTCGGCAAGGTCAAGACCGTCCTGCAGATCGTGGGGCTGTCGATGATGCTCTATCGCGTGCCGCTCGGGGTGTTCCCGACCTACCCGACCGGGGTGATGCTCACGGAGCTGGCCGCCCTGGCGACGCTCGTCTCGATGGTGGCCTACCTGCGGGCGGCATGGCCGGAGCTCAAGCGCCCCGAGCCCAAGGCACCGGACGTCGAGCAATGAGGGGTTGAGCTCAAGCGCGACCTGTCCGCCTTGACTTCGGACGGGGGCCCCCTAAAATGCCGCCTCTCACCGCGATGCGGGAATAGCTCAGTTGGTAGAGCACAACCTTGCCAAGGTTGGGGTCGCGAGTTCGAGTCTCGTTTCCCGCTCCAAAATTCCTTTAAGTACAGCCAGTTACGCGGCGAAGCCGTTTTTCCTCAGGAAATTCTCAGGGAATATTTCCTGATCCGGCAGTGCGGCAGCCACGCGATAGACGGCACGCGTCTCTTTGACGGCATCGTCACACCGCGGCACGCGATGCGGCAGCATCATCTCGACACGCAGCACTTTGCGGGCGTGCCCCTTTTGATACGCTCGCGTCATATCCGGGTCCGTGTGCGCCATCAACTCTTGAACCGCGGCCACTTCGTAACCGGCGCTCGGGTAGAGGTGCGACGAGAGCGCTCGGATCTCGTGCAAAGTTGGCATTTCCCGGACGCGTATCCCGTCGAACAGGTGAGTCTGATCGCGGGCGAGATCCCGGGCTTTGTAGAAAGCCTTTGACGCGTATTCAGGGAGCACTTGGGCGGGGTGCTCCATGCGGCCCCCTTCAAGCGCTCCGGCGGCGCGCTGCGTTCGCCGTGCCGGTTCGCGGTGCACGATAAAAGGACACCGGCCGACTCGCAGGCTCGAGCGACGAGCCTCCATTAGGACGTTGCGCACGTCCGGGTGGATCGGAAAGTCAACGCGCGTTGCCTCGATGTTGCGAGCTTGCGAGTCGGTTTTCCGGATTGGACTGACGATTCTGTCGCCCGCCACGTCGTCAAAACGCAGGTTCACGAGGTCGACGCGCCTCAGCGCCAAATGGAAGGCCAGAGTCATCGTCCATCGCAGCCAATGCGGCGCGACGGAATAGACGGCATTGAACTGTTCGATCGTCATTCGCTGACGGCGCTTGTGAGGCAAGGGGTCGACGAACAAATCGTCGACCGGATTCGCCACATGCGGGGGAAACATGCCGGCCGTAGCACTCAGCACCGCCAGAACGGATGCCGTGACGATGTTCGGATAGATGCCCACGCCGAAGCGAGTCCCGACCGTGCCGATCCGGGCGACCTCGACGATGGCCATGGCTTGGGCGTCGGCTCCCTTGCCGAGCGAGCGCTCCTCGTAGGAATCGATGCGCAGCGGCACGCCGAGGGCATTTACGACGGCCGCGATGGGGCCGTTGCCCCGGCCCTTTAGGCGCAAGCGCGCTTCACCCGCGTTGAGCACTAGGTCGATGCCTTGTACGGCCGGGGAGACCTCGATCAAGTGGTGGCCGGCGTAGGCAAAGGCGGATTCCGGCTGAAGATTGGTTGTCTCGAACAGCGACCAGAGCTGTGCGGGGCTGATCTCAGTCTCGGCGGCATCGGCGTCCGCATCGATATGGACGGGGGCACCTGCTGACGGCGTACCGAACCCGGTGCCTGACCCATAAAACCGGCCGTACCGCAGAACGATGGCCAAGACTGGTCCCTCCAGGAGCTGCCGCTCGAGACTTGCGATTCCGCGCATCGGGGCCCACGGGATCTGAGAATGAGCTGCGGCGAACTCTTTATGCTCATTGACGAGCCGCGCAGCGGCTTCGCCGATGACCATCAGATTGAGCACCACGGCTTGACCCGAGACGGTCTGGGCGATGGGTACTTGCGCTGATCCATCAAGCCCACCGGCTTGGGCGCTTGCTACGAAGTGCGACAAGTGCTACATCTAAAATATGAATCGCATCGTCACTCAGCGCGAGCTCCGCAATCAGTCCGCCGCCGTCCTTCGCGAGGTTGAGGCAGGGCGGACGATCATCGTTTCTCGCAACGGCACGCCGGTGGCAGAGCTGCGGCCCATACGGGCGCGCCGATTCGTGCCTCGAGCCACGCTTGCGGAAGCGGTGGCTCGCGCCCCGCGGGTTGACGCCGACCGATTCCGCGCGGATCTCGATGCCGTGATCGATCAGAGCGTCGATGGCTGAGCCGACACGCGGACTACTCGACACGTCGGTTGTCATCGATCACGACCTGATCGATCCGGCATTGCTGCCCGACGAGTCCGCGATCGCCGCCGTGACCCTCGCAGAGCTTGCCGCAGGTCCGCACGCGACCGAAGACAAGGAAGAACGCGCTCGACGCCAGGATCGACTGCAGTGGGCGACCGCAACCTGGGATCCGCTGCCCTTCGATGCGGACGCCGCACGCATGTATGGCCGGATATTTGCGGCCGCACGGGCTGCTGGACAGACAAGTCGATCATGCTTGGCGGACTTGCTCATTGCCTCGATGGCTGCGGCGAACAGCCTCGCCGTCTACACTCGCAATCCCTCCGATTTTGAGGCGCTGAAGAGCATCATCAGAGTCGTTCCTGTCTGAGATATGCCCGCTGGCCGGATCCGGGAATCCAAGCCCCAGAGCGCCATGACGGGTAGAGGTATTGGCCTACCCTGAAAGATCTGTCGCATGAACGTAGCGGCTTCATGGACCACGCGCGGCTCACCCGTGCCGCGTCAGCTCGCTGCGCAATGCCGACAGGCCGAGCGATGCCGCAGGCATGGGTGGTTGCGGAGCCGAAGATCGGCCCGCCACGCGTGCGCGCTCGAGCATAGTATCGGCTGAGCGTGTGAATCATCGCGTCCTAGGCAAGCACATCATCGGCAATCCGGTCGAGATCGAGATCCACGTGCGCAAGCGCTATGACATGCATGCCGTAGGGGCAAGCGCGGGACCCCAGGTTGACCGAGTCCCCGGGGACGCATGGACTGAGATGGCCTCGCGGTGACGATCGTCCCCCCGGGGAAGGACACTCGGATTTGACTGGACCCTGCCGGTGGCACCGTGCGCGATGCTCTGCTTTCCAACGCGAGCCGCCGAAGTCCATTGCCAGCCGCTCACAAGTAGTACAGAATTTAATACACCACACGCACCGCTCGGGAGAAATCCCCTGCGGAATCCAGGAGATGGAGCACGAGTTCGAGTCTCATTTCCCGCTCCATAATTTTGTGCCAAAGCAATATGTTAGAAGAACTTTAGCACGTTTCGTCTAGAGGTGGTCTGCCGACCGACTTACTGCCCCGACTGACGCGAGCGGCCTGTTGGGAGGCGGCTGCTCGATGGCGAAGGGGTTCAGTTCCGCCCCCGCGCTGCACGTCTCGGGGCCGATATTCAACGTCTGGCGAATGAAGGTGCAGAGGATCTGCCCATAGGGGGCCAGTCTCGGCGGCGGGAATGCTGGCGCGCCTCAGCTGGTCGCGCAGCGCATCGGCCAATGTCGTGCTCGGTGAGACTGAGAGCGCATAGACCATACCGTTGACGTCGAACGTGATCGGCACCGCACCGGGGCTAGCGGCGTCATTTTCCGTCACGCGCGCCGAGCCCGGAGAATCAGGCAGTGTCTTCTTGCGCATGCTAATACCCGCAGCGCCCGTCGCCGCAGCCATGGTCGACGCGACTCTTGGTGGCCGATGGCTCGATGCGCGGGCGCGGCCGAGAAGAATGTCGAGACCGCTCTTTCGGGGAACCTGAGTCAAGTCTCCGCCACAATCAGCGGGACATACATCTCTTGTGCACTCACGCCCCCATGCACGCCGACGTGCACGTACCGCGGCTCGCCCGGCAGCCAGTCTCTGATCACGGCACGACCTCTCGCGAGCAGCGTGAAATCGCCGATGCGCTCGCGCAGGCGCGGATGCGGGGAGCCCAGACCAAAATAACCCGCCCTGATCAAGGCGCCACTTTCTCTCAGATCTACATACGCATCGAGATGCGCTGCCACGTATTCGGCGAACTGCGCGCGGCGGCTCTGCTGAACATAGCAGTAGGCCACTCGCCCATCGCCGCAAAGCGGCAAGGACAGGGTGCGCGTCAGCTGCGGGTGCAGGTCGAGCTCGATCGTCTGATCCGCGCTTGCGTCGATGAAGCCGTGGTCGCCTGTGATGATCACTACGGTGTTCGTCCCTGAGATCCCTTCCAGAAAGGCGGCGAACGCCGCGTCGAGCTCTGCAAGCTGGGCCAGTGCTTCTCGGCTTTCGATGCCGTGCTCGTGTGCCAGCCGATCGAGCTCCGGCCAGTAGCCGAAGATGTACTGGCGGTCACCGCCGGTGCGTGCGAGCCGTGTGATGATCTCGAGCAGCTGATCGAGGCTCTTGAACGCATGCAGTCGCGCTCGGGCATTGTGCGCGGTGTTGAAGTCGGAATGTATGATGCGATCCGGAGCGATGACATGAGATCGGGCTTCGACTCGATCGAACACCGATTGATGATCGAGGAGCCGGTGGGCGGGGACTGCCGGTGAAGGACTGCCATGACGGGGCTGATACGGCAGCACCGCGAGAACGGTTCCGAGCTCCGCGAAGTACATGAACCACCCGGTAATGCCGTGCTGTTGGGGGGCGGTACCTGTCAAGAACGTCGTAATGGCGGTCGCGGTGCTGGAGGGAAAGACAGATGTCATCCGATCGCGCACATGCTGCGCGAGCTGACCGTCAGGGCGATGCGCGAGAAGCCACTCGTGGCCGAGACCGTCGATCACCAGCAGAACGACATTTCGGCTCGTGAGGCGAGCGGGCGGTAAGGCGCGCAGCGGCGGATAGAGGCGCTCCTCTCCTTCGAGTGCGCGCACGATCGAAGCCATGAGATTGACGATGCTGCCCCCATGGTAATCGGGCACGACGGCGGGCTCACGCATCGAGGCGGGCACAGACGCGACCCCGCAGGATCTGATGAGTGGCCTTCATCGCTTGCGCCGCGAATGTTCGCGGTCAGCTCCGCGGGGAAGTCGGCGAGAGGCTGGGCGAGCTGGCATCATGCGGTCGGTCGGGCTGCTGCCGGCGCCGTGCCCAAATGGCCCGCGAACCATTCGGCGGTCAGTGATGCCAACTGCTCCCAAGCCCCGGGCTCGGCGAAGAGGTGTGTCGCATCTGGGATGCTCTCAAGGTGCGCCTCGCAGGTCAGTTGCCTCAGCACTCTTCGGCTGAGCGCCAGGGATTCAGGATCCCTGGCGCCCACGATGAGGAGCGTCGGGGCCCTGATCTCAAAGAGCGCCTCACCGGCCAGATCCAGGCGACCGCTGCAGGAGACGACTGCACCGATCGTGGGAAGACGGCCCGCCGCCGCCAGCACCACGGCGGCGCCGCCGTTTGCGCCGAAATAGCCGATCGTCAGCTTCTCGAGCCCCGGATGTCCTGCGATCCAGTCTGTCGCGGCCACCAGACGGTCCGTGCGCAATGCGATATCGAAAGGCACCCGGGTATCTGCTTGCGGGAGCGCCCTCTCATCTGCGGTGCGCAAATCGATCAGCAGGGCAGCCAGCCCCGACACTGCGAGTCTCTCGGCGAGATAGCTGCTCTGCGGACTCATCGGGTCGAGGCCGTTTGTCCCTGCGAGCAGGACGGCTCCGCGTGCAGCCCGGGGGATGCGAAGCACGCCTTGGAGCGTCGTTGCCCCGATCGCAATCGAAATGTTCCGAGTCGATACGTGCGGCATCGAGGTCACCGGGGAGCCGGTGGCGAGATCAGCGGCGCGGGCGTCTCGATTGGAGCCGGATGATAGCGCCGCACGGAGAAGATCTCATCCGGGCGCAGCACGGAGACCGCGGTCCTGCGGCCCAGTACGTCCACACGCACTATTTTGTCGGGATGCGCCAGAGCGACCTTGCGATCAATCACCCCTGCGAGGTAGACGACGATGTCATGGGAGTGGTGAGTCTCCCAGCGCCGCTTGGCAACCTGCAGGCCCCAGGTCTCACCGGCGGCGATTCGGTCGCGCACCTTGTCTGCGAGGAGCTTGCGGATGATGTCGAGGTCGGTCTCGCACCAGTAGTCCACCGGTACCCATTTGATCGCGAAACGGAACGGGTAACCCTGATCGGCGAGACTGCGGCACCTCCGTGTGACTTCCCGTGCATCGAGCGTCGTGCGGACGTGCGCGATCCCATCGACGCTTGACCGTTCGACCTGGGCTTGTCCGTCGCCGAGGCGGCTGAATACGTCGAGAATCTCATGTCTTGCGAGCCCGTAGCGCCCGCAATCGTAAGAAACCAGCAAGTCCATCGTGCATTGGCTCGATTGGATGTCAACGGAGCCTAGTAGGGCATGCCTGAACGGCTTGATACAATAGGTACGAGCCGCTGATCTTCGTCCGGTCCGGTTCACGGACTGTCAAGCCTCAGCAGCGGATGCTCTTGCCGGCCGCGGGCGCGGCCATACGGTTATCAGCCAACGCTCCGACCCCAAGTCGCGGGCTTCGATTCGGATCGGAAGCAGGGTCTTGATGACTTCGGCGTTCGTGATCGTGTGACCCGACGGCCTCATCGTCGTGAAGCGTCCGCCGGCTGCGAGCGCAAGCGGGACGAGAAGCTGATCCGCAAGGTGACCGTCCACGGCGACGTCCGCCTGCAGATACTGCTCCACTTCGCTTGCGACTTCACCCGCGACTGTTTCCGCCGGTACCCCGCGAATTCCGAAGCCGCAGAACGCGGTGCTCACGTATGCCGACTCGACGCGTACCTGCACCGTGTTACCCGCGCTTGGCGCGACGACGGTCTCGATACCGCAGGCCGTCTCGGGCATGCCGAGCCGAGTGCGCAGAACGGCGACTTCCCTCTGGCCGATGTCCAACGGAAGTCTCGAGAGCAGGACGCGAGCGGTGCGGGAATGTACCGGCCCGCGTTCGATCAACTCGAGGGGGATGCCGCGTTGGAACGGCTCGATCGAGACGCGTACCAGACCTCCCCCGCGAGGGTAGAAGCCGTGACGTTCCAAGGTAGCTCGTGCGCCGTACCCGAGGCGTCGGAGCAGAGGCAGGTACGCGTCGTGTATGAATTCGAAGGTCGGGGCGCGAGGGTTGTGGGTGCCGCCTCGAAGGAGGACCTCCGAGGCGCAGGTACAGAAGGAAAGTGCCGGCAGAACCGTCTGCAGGACGAGCAGTGTACTGCCTGCCGTGCCCACGTCGATCTCGTAGCATCCCGGGCGAACCGGTCCCGGAACGAAGCGCAGCTGTCTCGAGGTGATCATTGCGCCATCCACGTGCGCTTGACAGATGCGTGCCGCCGCTCGGATCGCGGCGAGGTGCTGAGCCCTCAGTCCAGGGTTGCTGCGCCTTGCGCGGATATCATGGATCGTGATTGCCGATCCGGTGAGCATGGCAAGAGCGATCGAAGTACGGACGATTTGACCGCCTCCTTCGCCCGCGGAGCCGTCGATGTCAACCATCTGCAGGATGCGTGCGTCCCGGCCGCTGCATCAGCTCTTGGAGCCAGAAGGCGGATTTCTCAGCCGTTTCGGCAAACGGCTCGGAAGCTGTCGGATGCATTGCACGCTCCGCACGGCGGATTGCTCCGGCCAATGATCCTCTTGTACCCGGGAGCCGTCGCATCCGCAGTGCAGATCATTACCTAGTCGCGCCGGCCCGGTTCATACGCACCGATACGGATTGCAATACCTGGTGCGATGATGCCGAATCCCAGGCTGACGATTCGGTCCTGCGCCGGGCTGACCTGAGTCATCCATCGAGACCACTGATCACAGAAGGGGAGAGCAAGCCGATGAATGCGTTGTCGAACACCGCCAAGATTGAGCATGCTCCCCGGGTCGGCACGGCTGACCCGGTGCGCCGGAACTCGCCGATCCAGACCGACCCCACGCAGTCATTCGAGCTGATGCGTGAGCAGGTCGGCGATGAAGCCGTCGGATGCTACTTCAACGATCAGCGCTACGACGAAGGCAGCTTCGTGCTGAGCGGCAGCACATACCTGCGCTGCGAGCGGGGAATCTGGGTAGAGGCGGGCACTACGGCTCCTCTGTCACCGTAGACGAGCGCGTATCCGAGGTGAAAATCCAGTCCGCTGTATTCCTGCGGAGGCGCGAATGAAGATTCTGTTGGGGATCGACGGCTCCCGGTACGCGCTCGCGGCCACGCGCTTTGTCTGCGAGTATCTGGCCGGACCCGGGCGCCAGGTGGACATGCTGCATGTGCTGCCGCTCGTAGTGCGCGAGGGGGCCGCTGCGCCACGACGTCAGCCTGAAGCCTTACGCGTTCCTCCGCTGACGCGATCATGGCTCGATCGCGCAGAGAGGCGGCTGAAATCCCGCGGCTTCAGAGTGGTGAAGCACATGCGCCGCGGAGTGCCCGCTCGGGTTTTTCCTGAGCGTGCGGCCGGCGGCAACTACGATCTGGTCGTGCTCGGGGCGAAAGGGCGTGCCGACAATCCCTATCTGCCAACGGGCAGCGTCGCATTGGCGATGCTCGAGCATCACGTTCCGGCCGATATCCTTTTGGTGCGCGAGCGTGAACTGAAGCGGGAGAAGGATGTGACGACGGCATTGAGCCCGTTTCCCGTGCTGTTCGCGACCGACGGCTCAGCGCGGATCGCGCAGGTGGCGGAGAGCTTCTATCAGCTCTTTCGCATGCCCGGGCTTCGCCCGATCGCAATCGCGGTCGCGGAGCTGCCGGAGCCTGCTGTGCTTGCCGCCTTGCGATCGGATGACCGCAGGCGGCTCCTCAGCCAGGTTGCGGCCACCGCCCGGGCATGGGCCCGCGCGGCGAAACCGCTGCTGGCACGGCAGGGCTTGCGGCCGCAGGCTCAGGTTGTGCAGGGTCGGCCTGCCGCCGCTCTCATCGAGGAGGCTCGCCGCAGCGAAGCGCGGCTGATCGTGCTTGGCTCTCGAGGGGCGCGCAGCCCTTCGGGGCCGCCGCTCGGCAGCGTCGCCTTGCAGGTGGCTCGGTATGCACCGTGCTCCGTTCTGCTTATGCGCGATTCATTGTAGATCCCTGGGGTCCTTGCGTGGCCATGCGGGGCAGCCTCGAGCGCTTCAGTGAATCCCCGCCTTGTTGCGCGCACGCCCCCGCGACGGCGAGGCTCGCGGCATGGGTCGACCAGAGCAATCCCGTGCCGCCGAAGAACGCGTCTGAGGCTCGACCTGAGCGGCATATGAACCGGTCTACACCGGCGCATTTGCCGAGGAGAGAACGCCATGTCGCTGACACTCACCATTCCTTCCTTCAAGAATCAAGAGCGGATCCCCGAAAGACACAGCCGCGACGGCGGCAACGTCTCCCCGACCATCGAGTGGCGGGACGCCCCCGCCGGAACGAAGAGCTACGCGCTGATGGTCGAGGACCCGGACGCGCCGAAGCGCACCTTCCATCACTGGGCGGTCTACAACATTCCGCCGGATGTTCACCGGCTCGCGGAAGGGGCGGGCTCGGGAGGGCGCGCCGATTCGATGCGCACGGCCACCAATGACTTCGGTAACGCGCGGTACGACGGCCCGCAGCCCCCGCGGGGACACGGTGCACACCACTATCACTTTGAGCTCTTCGCCCTCGAGGTGACCGACCTCGGGCTTCCGGCCCGCCCGCGCGCGCGGGATGTGCTCGCGGCTGCACGGCGGCATGCAATGGCATTCGCGGAGACCATCGGAACTTTCGAGCGCAACCCTAGTCCGGCAGCAACGGCCCGGTGATCGGTGACGGACGAGAGGCAAACAGCCAGCGGCGCAGCACGATCGCGAGCAGAACGCAGGCTCCCAGGCGGAGGCCGGCATCCGTCACAAGGCTGCCGGCGAGCCCCCCCCGGTCATATCCCCAGCCGTCGAGCATGGCCATGTAGGTGATCGGGAGGTTCATCGCGGCGATGAGCAGGGTGAAGAGCGTCGCGGCGAGCGGATTGTCGGGGCCGATGATCTGAAAGGCGATACCAAGCGCGGCGGTGAAGGCAAGCGCTTGGAAGATGATCTCACCGGTGAATGCGACCCCGAAGGTCCACGGCGCTCGCCAGCGCGCAGACGCCGCTCATGGAAGTAGACAGAGGGTCCTCCAAAGGACCGAAATTTCTCGTATGCTCCCTCGAAGTATTGGCACGGGTTAGCGAGGAACTTTTCAGAGTTCATTTTCCCTCCACGGTCCCTCCGGGCTCACAAGACGCCATTATGAAGTAATTTTCCCTCAGGGATTCCTCAGGAAATATTTCCGGACCCCGCCGCGCTACGCAGCCATGCCGCGCGGAGGCGCCCGTGGAATCAGCAAGTCTGCTGGTACGTGAAACCGTTCGCGAATCTTCCGGATCATGGACATGCTGAGTTCCCGCTTACCGTTCAAGACCTCGCTGACGCGGCTCGCGGTGCCGAGAAGGGGGATGAGGTCGGCGCGCGTGAGGCCGTGTTGATCCATCAAGTAGGTCAGTAGCTCCGGTAACGTCGCTATCCGGCGTGGCCACCGCGAGCGCTCGTAAGCCTCGATCAGTCGCGCCTGAGCGGCCATTCGGGCCTGATCGGCCGAAGCGCTCGACTTCATCAGCTTCTTGACGAGTGCCTTCGCCTCGGTATGGTCCGCATCACTTTCAATGACAATCAGCGTCGCTTTCATCACACGGTCTCCGCATCAACCTTGTCGTACTCCTCATGAGATCCGAAGAATCGAATCATCACCACGCCATTCTTGTACTGCACCAAGGCGATCAGACGGTAGTCGTTCGCCTTGATATTGAAGACCACGCGACCGCTTCTTAGGATGCTGGCCTTCGGATGAGCCTTTCTTACATCCTCAGGCGTCTTCCATCCTGATTTATCGACGATTGTCCGCCAAGCATCATACTGCGCCCGTGCAGCCTTGATCCCTCGGTGTCCGGCATGCATCGCAAAGTAGTGCTCGACGATGTCGGTCCCGATGATGATCACAGGTATAAATTCTAATGGAAATTCCAGAAAATGGAAATATCAAGTTCCAGTTTCTGGAACTTGGGCTTGGACGGGGACTGGTGAGCCTGGGGACGGTTCCGGCGGGCCAAGGCTTTACCGCGCTGTCGCGTGCTGGCCATTGTACAGCTGATGCTCTCGATGGCATCAAGCCGGGTGTGGGTGGTGCTATGGCGAGGGCAGGTTGCGCTGGCCGGTGCGCTGGAGCGTGTCCACTTGTACGTGATCCTCGACATCTTCAGTCGCTACGTGGTCGGCTGGATGGTCGCGCTGCGCGAATCGGCCGAGCTCGCCGAGCAGCTCATCGGCGAGACGATCGCCAAGCAACACATCGCCCCAGGAACCCTCACCCTGCATGCCGATCGGGGCACGAGCATGCGCTCCAAGACCGTCGCGCAGCTGCTGATCGATCTGGATGTCGCCCGCACGCACAGCCGTCCGCATGTCTCGGACGACAACCCGTACTCGGAGTCGCAGTTCAAGACCCTCAAGTACCGCCCCGACTTCCCCGAGCGCTTCGGATCGCTTGAGGATGCCCGGGCTCACTGTCAGCGTTTCTTCGACTGGTACAACCAGGAGCACCGCCACAGCGGCATCGGGCTGATGACCCCGCACGCCGTCCACTATGGCATCGCCGAAGCCCTGCGCGTCCAGCGTGCCCAGGTTCTACAACAGGCCTACGAGGCCAATCCGCTGCGCTTCAAGGGCTGCGTGCCGCAACCGCCCGCGCTGCCCACCGCTGCCTGGATCAATCCACCGAAGGAGGCCACGCCACCAGAAAACCACACCGCTTGCTCTCTAATTTCCGTCAACCGGGTGTCTCAGGGTGATTGACACGTTCCGGACCGGCGCGGACTACGCCCTCAACGATCTCGACGGATTCGCGCTCTTTGTCTCGGCGAGGGGCGCGAAGCACTGGCACTTCCGGTTCCGCTGGGCGGGAGATCAATCTCCAGGACGCACGCCGCCGCGATGAGGCACGAGCGCTCGTCGCCAAGGGCGTCGATCCCCGGATACACCGTAGAGAAGCGAATAGGGTGGCCGGGCTCGGCGTCGACGCTGTCGGGTGCGTCCTTTGAACTGATCATGTCTCGGCGGAAGTCCAGGGGTTGAGCAGGCGAACGCCGGTGGGCTCGAAGTCGGCTACGTTGCGTGTCACGACGGTCATGCCATGAACGAGGGCTGTCGCCGCGATATAGCCGTCGCGTTCGGGACAGGGGTCGGGCACATGGAGTCGGGCACAGCGCAGCGCGATCGCTTGGTCTACAGGTAGGGTTCGCTCCGAGAACTCGGGCAAAACCCGGGTCCGCATCCAGGTGCGCAGCCGCTCGCCCTGTGGGGCATCGCGTCGCTCGACGCGCAGAATCCCCAGTTCGAGTTCCATGAGGGAGATGGCGGAGAGGTAGAAGTTCGCCGCATCGACACTCGAGAGCCAGGTGATGACATTGGGATCGGCTTTGCCGTCCCCGACCTTGCGTAGCTCGGACAGAACATTGGTGTCGAGCAGGTACATCAGTCGAAGTCTGCGGAGCGGGGTAGCTCGCGCGAGCGCGGAATCTCGAGGTGGATGTCGGAGAGGCCGGGCATCGAGAGCGCTTCTGCCAGGTTGCGGTGCTGGGCGGTGAGTCGCCGGTATTCCTGAATAGTGAGCAGCACGTGTGCCGGCTCACCGCGATCAGTGATGAATACAGGGCCGCATTCCGCGGCCCGCTTGGCACGAGTCACGTCTTGATTGAACTCACGGCTTGAGACGGTCGTGACGGTCACGGAGGCTGCCCGGCTATTAATTATAGGTACGTTACTACATTTATGCATCCGCCGCAATCCGCATCAGCGAATCGTCGCAATCCTGCCTATAGTGGCCTGAGCGATGATTGTGGTCGCCGAGTGGCAGGGGGTGTCCGTAGAGGCATCCGTAGTACATTTTCGAGTCCATCTGATGCGGCCGCTCTCAGCGGTGCGTCATGGCGACGGCATCGGGCTCGTTTCCAACGGCCCCGCCGCAGGCTCTTTCCAATCGAGATCATAGCTCGTCAGATCCGCCCAACGCCGGTGCAAGCAGCGGCTCGTCGGTCATCGAGCCGGCGCGAGTGGATCGCAGCAGCGCCTCCGCGCTCGGTCCGGGGGGGGGGGGGGAAGTCAGAACGAGCCTCCAGTCGCGCCCGATAATCTCGTCCCGGCCAGTCACCTCGCCGAGTGTCCGGCCGTTTTCTGCCAAAGGTTTCGACGCGCGGCATGTCAGCACATGCACCTACGCCGGGGCCATGGCATGGGAGGTCGGCCTCATTGCTGCAAACGGGACTCGTCGTGTGTCACCGCTCGAATTGGTCTGCCTCAAGGAGAGTATCAGTCTCCCGGTGGCTGCGGTCTGGTGGATTCCACTAGACCGACGGCCGCCGTCCGGCGGCCCGGAGCTCGTCGGTGCCGTCAGCCCACCCCGGTGTTTCAGGGTGTTACCATGACGTCCGATACGAGCGCGGGGGCGAGGGCATGAGGCGAAAATCAAATCAAGCGCGCTCCGAGGCAAGCTCGAGGCAAGCCGCCCCCGAGCCCTCCGGCCCCAGAGGGAAGCGCATCGCCACTCGCCGCCCGAGCGCCGGGGCGGCACGACCTCAAGCGGGGGAGCGCGCACCGGCAGCCCCTGCCGCCCGCCGCCCGCCGCGACCCGGCGCGCCGAGCTTTCCGATCGTCGCGATCGGTGCGTCGGCTGGCGGCCTCGAGGCGTTCAAGAAGTTCTTCGCCCGCATGCCCGCCGACAGCGGCATGGCCTTCGTGCTCATCCCGCACCTCGATCCGTCGCACAAGAGCCTGATGGTCGAGCTGCTCGCTAGGGAGACCGCCATGCGCGTGCGCGAGGCGACCCAGAATACATTGATCCGGCCGAACCACGTGTACGTGATTCCGCCCAACCGGTACTTGGCGTTCAGTCGCCGCCGCCTCGCGCTCAGCCGCCCGCCCCAGGTGCGGGACGGCCAAACCGCCATCGATTTCGCGTTCCGCTCTCTCGCGCTGGATCAGGCCGAGAATGCGGTCGGTATCGTGCTGTCCGGCACCGGCAGTCACGGCACGGCCGGACTGAAGGAGATCAAGCTGGCCGGCGGCTTGGCGCTGGTGCAGGACCCGTGCACTGCCCAGCACGAGCAGATGCCCCGCAGCGCCCTCACCGCCGGGATCGCCGTCGACTACGTGCTCGCACCCGAGGACATGCCCCATGCCCTGGTGGCCTACGCGCGGTATGCCTCGCGCCAGCGCTCCGGCGAGGCCGAATCGCCCGATGCCGGTACGCTCGATGCGCTGAGATCGATCGTGACGCTGCTTCGCGCGCGTACCCGGCAGGATTTCCGACACTACCGCAAGAGCATGATCCTGCGGCGGATCCAGCGCCGCATGGCTTTGCAGCACATCGAGACGATCGAGAAATACGGCGAGCGGCTGCGGCGCAACACGCCCGAGCTGGCGGCCCTGCGCCGCGACCTGTTGATCAGCGTCACCACGTTCTTTCGCGAGCCGGAGGCGTTCGCTGTCCTCGCGGCGCAAGTGCTGCCGAATCTGATCCGGCGCGCGAGCGCCGAAGGGCCGGTGCGCGTGTGGGTGCCGGCTTGCTCGACGGGCGAGGAGGCCTATTCGATCGCGATGTTGCTCATCGAGCAGTTCCGTGCCGCCCGAAAGAAGCCGAGCCTGCAGATCTTCGCCACCGACGTCGATGAGGACTCGATCGAGATCGCCCGCCGCGGCGCCTACCCCGACAGCATCGCGGCAGCCGTCTCACCGGCCCAGCGGCAGCGCTTCTTCATCAAGTCCGAGCCCCACCACTTTCAGGTCGGCAAGCAGTTGCGCGAGGCCGTGCTGTTCGCGCCGCAGAATCTTCTGAGCGACCCGCCGTTCTCGAAGATCGACCTCATCAGCTGCCGCAACGCGCTGATCTACCTCGAGCCGGACGTCCAGGCCAAGGTGATCTCCCTGCTGCATTACGCGTTGACCGATCGAGGCTACCTGATGCTCGGGCCGGCGGAGTCCTTGGGTCCGGCGGCGGACCTGTTCGAGCCCGTGTCACGCAAATGGCGCATCTACCGCAGGATCGCCGCCGCGCGCCGACAACAGTTGAGCGTGCCCGTGGCCGCATCGACCGGGCGGCGAACGGCGGTCGAGCGGTTCGAGCGGTTCGAGCCCGCGCGCCGCAGGTCCACCGAGCTCGTCGAGCTGATGCAACGGCTGTTGCTCGATGAGTTCGCGCCCGCGGCCGTGCTGGTGAACCGCAAGTACCATGTCCTCTCGGTCCAGGGCCAACTGGTGAACTACGTGCAGATCCCGCCCGGCGAGCCGACGCAGGATCTCCTGGCCATGGCCCGCGAGAGCCTGCGCGCCAGGATCCGCGCCGCGTGCGAGAAGGCCATGCGCAAGGGCGCTACGGTCCGGGACTCGAACGCCCGGGTGCGTCGTAACGGCCGCTACGTTCCGTGCGTCATTTCGGTGCGCCCGCTCTCCCGCAGCGCCGAAGCCGACGGCTTGATGCTGGTCGTGTTCCAGGATGGCGCCAACGCGCGCTCGGCCCACACGCGGTATCGGCGGCCCGTACGCGAGACCTCGGCGACCCGCCAGCTCGAGGAGGAGCTGCGGGTCACGCGTGCCGACCTGCGCCGCACCATCGCGGAGCTGGAGAGCTCCAACGAGGACCTGAAGGCTTCCAACGAGGAAGTCATGTCGATGAACGAGGAGCTGCAGTCGAGCAACGAGGAGCTCGAGAGCTCCAAGGAGGAGATGCAATCGCTCAACGAGGAGCTGGTCACCTCCAACAGCCAGCTCGAGGAGAAGGTGGCCGAGCTCGACGCCGCCAACAGCGATCTGACCAATCTCGTGGCGGCGACCGGCATCGCGATCGTGTTTCTCGATGCGAAGCTGCGCATCAGGCGGTTCACGACGCCGGCAGCGCAATTGCTCGCTCTGATGCCGGACGATGTCGGCCGGCCGTTCGTGCATTTCGCGCCGCGGCTCGCGGACGCCGACCTGGCGAAGGACGCGCGACGTGTCATCGCGACGGCCACGCCCGTCGAGACCGAGGTTCACGCGGGTGACAACCGCTGGTACCTGCGGCGGATCCTGCCCTACCGCGGCAAGCGGGGACCGCTCGGCCTCGTTGTCACCTTGATCGACGTGACCAGCCGCGTGCAAACCGACGCGGAGAGCCGCCGCTTCGCCACGGTGCTGCGCGATTCGACCGACGCCATATTGCTCGTGGATTTCGACGGGCGGATCACCGCGTGGAACCACGGTGCTGAGATCCTCTACGGGTATACGGAAACCGAGGCGCTCGAGATGAGCGTCGGCGATCTGACGGCGAAACACGACGGAGAGACGCTGGATGTCATGAAGCGCATCGCCGGCGGCGACGTGGTGCCTGCCTTCGAAGCACGGCGTCGCGCTAAAGACGGGCGATTGCTCGACGTGGGCGTGAGGATCACTTTGCTGCGCGATTCGTCGGGCAGTCCGGTTGCCGTCGCAATGACCGAACGGGATATCACGGCCTGGCGGCGGTCGGCGCGGGAGACTCTCGCGCTGAATGCGCAGCTCGAGAAGCGCACGGTCGAGCTGCAGGCGAGCGAGCAGCGGATGCGCGCGATCCTGGATGCGAGCGCGGACGCGCTGGTCGCAATCGACACCACCGGCAAGGTCGTCGACTTCAACCGCTCCGCCGCTCTGCTCTTTGGCTACACTGCCGGGGAGGTCATCGGACAGAAAGTCGGCATTCTCATGCCCCCGGGGGAGCGGGAGCGCCACGACGGCTACCTGAGCAGATACTTGAAAACGCGTGAGCCGCACCTGATCGGTAATCCGCGGGAGCTGACCGCATGCCGCAAGGATGGCGTCCACTTTCCGGTCCGGCTGTCGGTTACGGAGGTCGAGGGGATGGGCCTTTTCGTGGGCTGCGTGCGCGACATGACCGCCTCGAGAGCTCTCCAGGAAGAGGTGCTGAGCATCGCCATGCTCGAGCAGCACCGCATCGGCCAGGAGTTGCACGACGGCACGCTGCAGGAGCTCACCGGTCTCGGCCTGCTCGCGCAGAATCTCAGTGAGAAGCTGAGCCGGCAGGGTGAGGCGTCCGACGCGGAGCTGGCTGGCCGGCTGGCCGGCGGTATCGCGGAAGCGAACCTACGCGTGCGCTCTCTCGCCCGCGGCCTGGTGCCGGTCCCGATCGATGTCCGGACGCTGCCTGCGGCGCTCGGTGAGCTTGCCAAGAATACTGCGGACACCTACAAGCTCGCCTGCAAGCTCGAGTGTCCCGAGCCCGTCAACGTACGCGATGCCAGCACGGCCACCCATCTGTACCGCATCGCGCAGGAGGCAGTGGTCAATGCCGTCCGACACTCCAAGGCGGATGCGATCTCGATCCGGCTCGCGCATGCAGACGGCGAACTCCTGCTCGAGGTCCGGGACAATGGCGTCGGAATCCCACAGCAACGGCCCGCACATAGCGGGGTGGGGATGCGCCTGATGGAGTACCGCTGTTCGGTCGTCGGCGGGAAGTTCGTCGTGGGCGGACAGGAGGGGGGGGGCACCGTGGTCGCCTGCACGCTCCCGGGGGTGCGAAGGGTCACAGTGTGAGCGCGAGACATGATACGCCGGCTGCGCGGCCCAGTCGGATCCTCATCGTCGACGACCATCCGCTGGTTCGCGAAGGCTTGGCGGCCCGGATCGCGGCGCAGCCGGATCTCGCAGTATGCGGTGAGGCGGCCGATGTCGACGAGGCCGTGGCGCTGCTCGCGAGCTCCCGGCCGGCGCTCATCATCCTCGATCTCGCGCTCAAGCGCGGCAGCGGGCTCGAGCTCCTCAAGAGGGTGCGCCAACTGGAAGCCGGGCCGAAAGTCCTCGTCGTGAGCGCCTATGATGAGGCGTTGTTCGCCGCGCGTGCGCTGCGTGCCGGCGCCCACGGCTACCTCAACAAGCAGGAGCTTCAAGGCTCGGTGATTGGGGCCATCCGGGCAGTATTGCGCGGCGAAATGTATCTGAGCGCCGAGCTCGCCCGGCGGCTTGCCGCGCAGGCGGTTACCGGGCGGCCCGTCTCGCCCGGGCCGGAAGCCTTGAGCGACCGGGAACTGCAGGTCTTCGAGCTGATCGGCCGGGGTGCCAGCACGCGCTCGATCGCCGAAGCGCTGCACCTCAGTATGCATACGATCGAGTCGCATCGCGAGAACATCCGGATCAAGCTCGATCTGCGCGACGGCAGGGAGTTGGTGCAGCAGGCCGTGCTTTGGATACTCGAGAACCGGGGCTGAGCCGGGTCCCGGCGACGGGGCTGTTGCAGCAGCGCCGGGATTCGGCGCTCAGTCTGGTGGATTTCGCCACCAGGGCTCTGGCGGTCTGCCCGATTCTCCCCACGTGCCTGCGATCAGAAGATAGGGCGTACTCAACGGTTGAACCTGAGATGCTCTCCATCGCCCCCGAACTGGCTCGCAGTGTGCTCGACGCGGCCCCGGATGCCATGATCATCATCGATGCCGAAGGGGTCATCCGCTTCGCCAATCGCCAAGTCTGCGCGCTCTTCGGCTACGTCCACGAGGACCTGATCGGCCGGCAGGTCGAGCTGCTGATGCCCGAGCGCCTTCGCGGGCGCCATGTCGGTCATCGCCATGAGTACATGAGCCGCATGCGCATGCGGCCGATGGGACAGGGCCTCGCCCTCCACGGGCGTCGGCTCGATGGGACGGAATTTCCGCTGGAGATCAGCCTGAGTCCCATCGACGGTCGAGATCCTCCGATCGTGGTCGCAGCCATCCGCGACGTGAGCGACCGGATGCGCATCGAGAGCGAGCTCGTGGCGGCGCGCACGCTCGCCGAGGGGGCCCGGGAGCTCGCCGATCGGGCCAACCAGGGCAAGAGCCGGTTCCTCGCGACCGCCAGCCACGATCTTCGCCAGCCGCTGCAGTCGCTCGCGCTGCTCAACGGGACCATGCGCCGCACCGTGACCGATCCGGACGCCGCGGAAGCGCTCACGCAGCAGGAGCAGGCAATCGGGGCGATGTCGCGGCTGCTCAACGCGCTTCTGGACATCAGCAAGCTCGAGTCGGGTGCCGTGAAACCCGAGCCGGCGGATTTTGCGGTGGCGACGATCTTCGAGGAGCTGCGGCGCGAGTTTGCGAGTCTGGCCGTGGGCAGGGGCCTGCAGCTCGATGTCGAGGATTGCGCGGCCTGCTGCGCGCACAGCGACCCCTCGCTGGTCGAGCAGATCCTGCGGAACCTCGTCGCGAACGCCATCAAGTACACCCGCCGCGGCGGGGTCGTCGTGCGCTGTCTGCTCGTCCCGGACTCGGTGGTGTGCCTGCAAGTCATCGATAGCGGCATCGGCATTCCCGCGGACCAGCTCGCCTGCATCTACGATGAGTTCTATCAGGTTGGCGTCTCCGCCAACACCTCGCGCGACGGCTACGGACTCGGACTGTCCATCGTCAAGCGGATCGTCGAGCTGTTGAATCTCAAGCTCGAGGTGCGCTCCAGGGTCGGAGAGGGTTCGTCCTTCTCGCTGCTCCTGCCCCCGGCGAATGGCCGGGTTGCCGCGCCGCCTCATGAGTCGGATCGGACGCCCGCACGCGCGACGACGCTCGGGCGGCGCGCCGTGCCGCACGTGCTGCTGGTGGAAGACGATCCCGGGGTGCGGGATGCGACGCGGATGCTCTTGACGGTCGAGGGCTACCGGGTCACGGCCGTCGCGTCCCTGACCGAGGCGGTGCACGCGGCGCAGACGCGCGGCAGGATCGATCTGCTGGTGACCGACTATCACCTGCGCGACGGCGAGACCGGCATCCAGGTGATCGCGGCGCTTCGGGAGGCGATGGGACTGCCATTGAAGGCGGTCCTGATCACGGGTGACACCTCCAACGCGATCAGAGAGCTGCCGCGCGACCCGGACCTGAGGATCACCAGCAAGCCGATCAGAGCGGACGAGATGCTGCTGCTGCTGCGAGCATTGCTCGGCCCCGACGACGCGGCAACAGCAGAGGCCGTCGGGCATGGAATTGACCAAATGTGTGGCGCGTGAGGGCAACGGTCAAATCGGGAATCCGCAGGCCGGCGCAGCCGGGTTGAGCGCAGGCTGGAGGCGCAGAAGATGCGAGTCGAGACGCCCATCCGGGCGCCGTCAGGCTTGGTTCTTTCCGTCGGCACCATGGCGCGTTGTTTGGCCAGCCACTGTCGGCTGCCGAAGTCCATTGCCAGCCGCTCACAAGTAGTACAAAATTTGGTACATCGACGACACCGCTGGGGGAAATCTCCTGCGGAACCAAGGAGATGGAGCGTGAGTTCGAGTCTGGTTTCCCGCTCCAGAATTTCTTCCATTCTCCGGCAACCCGGTGCCGGGACGACGCCTTGATGTGCAAGATTTATGTGACGCTGCTCCCATTGCGTGTCGCGGTTCATGGATTGGGTGGTAACAGCCATTGGGCGGTGTAACGTCGGTCTTTGCAAGACCGGTGTCCGATCAACTCGAAACGGGTACACATCAGGACGGCAGCGCCTTTGTCTCTCGCCATGCCGCGTCCGGATACGGCCTTCGTGCCGCCGGCCTCGGCCGTGGTAATCTTCTATGCCGTGATCTGCCTGATGTTCTTCGTCGCAGCGATGCGGGTGCGCCACCTCGAGCCGGACGCAGCCCGCCCTCGCGGCGTGCGCCACGCCGCATAGGAGCTTATCGAGAGATGATCAAGACATTCGTAGCCGATGAGGATCTCGCTCCGACTTACGGATCGCGCTCCATGGCCGAGCCGGCGCCAAAGTACAGGCTCCCCGACGCTGAAATGAGTCCCCGCACGGCGTACCAGCTCATTCATGACGAACTCATGCTCGACGGTAACGCCCGATTGAACCTGGCGACGTTCGTCACGACCTGGATGGAGCCGGAGGCCGAGCGGCTGATGGCCGAGACGTTCGACAAGAACATGATCGACAAGGACGAATACCCGCAGACGGCGGAAATTGAAACGCGCTGCGTCAACATGATCGCGCGGCTGTTCAACGCGCCCGAGATTGAAGTGCCGATCGGCGTGTCGGCGATCGGCTCCAGCGAGGCGGTCATGCTGGCCGGAATGGCCTTGAAGTGGCGCTGGAAAGCCGGCCGCGAGGCCGCCGGCAAATCCACCGCCAGCCCCAATCTGATTCTCGGCAGCAATGTGCAGGTGGTATGGGAGAAGTTCTGCCGCTACTGGGAAGTCGAGCCACGCTACATCCCGATGCGGGAAGGCCGATACGTCATTACGCCGCAGGACGTGGTCGGACGCATCGACGAGAATACGATCGGGGTAGTGGCCATTCTCGGCACCACGTTCACCGGCGAGTTCGAGCCTATCGAGGCGATTCACGATACGGTGGTTGCACATAATGCTGCGCACGGTCTCGCCGTACCATTGCACATCGACGCGGCCAGCGGCGGTTTTGTCGCGCCCTTCATACACCCTGACCTGCGGTGGGATTTTCGTCTGCCCAATGTCGTCTCCATAAACACCTCGGGGCACAAGTACGGCCTGGTTTACCCTGGTGTCGGCTGGGCACTGTGGCGGGGGAAGAAATATCTGCCGGACAATCTGGTTTTCCATGTCAACTACCTCGGTGGCGACATGCCGACGTTCACTTTGAACTTTTCCCGGCCGGGCAACCAGATCGTCGGCCAGTACTACAATTTTCTGCGGCTCGGCCGCGAGGGCTACACCCGCATCATGTCGACGCTGCGCGATGTGGCAACCGAGCTTTCCGGGAAGATCGCAGGTCTCGGTCCCTTCGAGCTGCTCAGCGATGGGTCGACCATTCCGGTGTTCGCCTTCCGTCTGAAAGAGAGCTCGCGCTACTCGGTGTACGATGTCTCGCAACGACTGCGCGTGCATGGATGGCAGGTGCCGGCATACACCATGCCGCCGGAGGCGGAAAACGTCGCCGTGCTCAGGGTGGTCTTGCGCGAAGGGTTCTCGCGGGACATGGCCGACATGTTTATTGGCGATTTGAGCACGGTGGTCGCCGAGCTCGAGAGCAATCCGCCCGTTCGTCCCAAGCAGGCCGATGCCCACTTTCATCACGGGTGACTCAAAGGGAAATTGCATTGCGCACGGAAGCGCTTTGGTGCTGCAGTGTCTCGACACCGCTGCGCCACGAGGTCGTTTTCGTGTCGCGGCTTCAGGGCCCGCCGCCGATCACCCTGACAGAGCCAGCGGCTGTCGATTCAGGCAGGCCGGCACGGTCTTGTCGGGCGGCGTCAGGGCAGGAAAACCTCCGCCAGCATGCAACGCACGCTGCCCCCGCCGTAGCGCTCGATGGTCGGCACCGGGACCACCAGCACTTCGTCGGTGCAGGCTGAGAGGCGCGCAAACGTTTCATCCTGGAGCGCATGGCGTGCGCTCCAGGAGAGCACCAGCACGCGGCACTCGCCGAGCGCCTCATCCCAGGAAGCGAGCTCGAGCATGTTGCCGGCGAAGCGCTCGATCTGGGCCTGCCCGAGCGCGATGACTTCACGCCCTCCGCTGCGCAGGCTCTCGAGCACGCGGTCTCGGTCACGAGGGGCTATCGCATCGGGTCCGACGACGACGAACCGTTCCCCGACGCACATGAGCACATTGGTGTGGTACAGCGGCACGCCGGAGCGGTCGGCGGCGCTGAATGGGACGGGTCGGTAGCCCAGTTCGAACCCCCATTGCGCGAGCACACTCTCGTCGGTGCGAGGCGAGAGGCACGCGTAGGCGATACGGTGCCGATGGTCGAGCACCAGGCTGCCGGTGCCCTCCAGGTAGCGGCCGCGCGACTCGTGGGCGCTCAGGTCAAGAACCCGTGACACCCTGTAGCCGAGCGTTTCGGCGGCGTGGATGATGTCGTTGCGCCGTTCGCGGCGCCGCGTCGCAGCCTGCATGGGGTATAGCACAACCGTGCCATCCTCGTGGAAACTGACCCAATTGTTGGGGAAAATAGCATCCGGCTTCGGTGGCGCCGGAGTGTCCTCGAGGACGAAAACTCTGATTCCCTCGCCATCCAGGGCGGCCGCCAGGCCGTTGAATTCGGCGCGCGCGGCCGAGGAGGGGTCATGGATGTCCTGCTCCGGCCGGCGCTGGAAGGCATTGGTAACCGCGGTCTCCGGGTTGTAGGCGAAGCTCGCGGGTCGCACCATGAGCACCGCATCGGCGCACTGGCGGACGGCGGCGATGCGCGGCGCGGAGGACGCATCACCTGGGAAATGGCTGCTCATGATGGACATCCCAACGTGTCGAGCATTACTTGCACCGGAGCATCGATCGGGAGTCTCGCGGCATCGATGCGCGGAATGACCGACTCCCGCCCTGCTAACGGGCGGCGGTCGATTCTGCGGACCAGGTCCCCCGGACAATGACTTCAGTCGTGACGGAGTGCGCGATGAAGCAGGACTCGTGTGCTGACTCGTGTAGCAGGCGCACGGCCGTCTCGTCGGGTTCCTTTGCGCCAGAAAAGCGCACGTCCGGCTCGAGCGTGACGCGCTCGACCCAGACCTCATTATTGGTCCGTCTGCCCATCTGTGCCCCTGCATGATCGCTATAGGAGTCTACGACGTATCCGGCGCGCGCGGCAAAATCGAGGAACCACAGCATGTGGCAACTAGATATTGCGGCCGTAAAAGCTTCTTCCGGATCCACGGCAGCGGGATCGGAGAACGGTGCCGGTACGATGCATGGAGAGCTGGATGCGGGCACGAGGGCGCCTCCGTCGAAAGTCCACTCATGAGCGCGACTGTACTTGCGGTCGGTGAAGGCGGCGCCTGCGCGCCGCCACGTTACGAAAACGGTATGCTTCGCCATCGAATCAACGCCTGTGGGATGGTATTTAGGATCCACGTTAGCCTGCCACCGCGTGAGTCAAGGTTTGATTCTCGTCTGACCGCCACCGTCGATGGCCGCACATACCGCCGATTGAGTCTCGCGCAGGTGACGCTGCAACACCTCGGTCGCCCGCCGTGAATCCTGGATTCGGACGGCCGCAATCAACTGCTGGTGCTCCTTCGCCCAGCCGGTCCGTCTCGCGCCTGGGGTCAGATGCGTCAGTCCATAACGCTCGACCTGCGCGCGCAGAGACCAAATGAGTGTGAGCGTGCGCGCGCGGGCCGAAGGCGCGTAGAGGGCTTCGTGAAAGGCCCGGTCACCGTCCAGCCAGCCCCGATGGGAGTCTTCGGCTTCGAGCCCGGCCTGCACGAGCTGAAGCCTCAGCAGGGATTTGGGCGTATGAAGCGACAACGAACGCAATAGCGCGTCCGTCTCCAAAAGGACGCGCAAGTCAAAGATCTCGGCGACCTCAGCGACGGTCAACTGGGTCACGAATGCGCCACGATTAGGCTCTATGGATACCAGCCCGTCCGCGCGCAGCAGTGTCAGCGCTTCACGGACTGGAATTCTGCTGGCGCCGTATCGCGTCGCCAAGTCTTCCTGGCGCAGCGGGCTGCCCGGAGGCCAGGCTCCTGCGTCGATGTCGACACGCAGCCTCGCGGCGATGTTGCTGGCAGTAGTGGAACTCATTGGATAAATGTATCCAAGTGGCCCTGGAGTGGCAAGCTTTGTTCGACATATGCGCTCTAGGGAAATTTGGGTAAGTATCCGGCAACCGTTCGTTCGTACGGGCGGTCGACAATGTGCGATACGCAGGTGCGTGACGAGAGGAAGACGAACTGCGGCGGGTGGCGTTTCACGGCCGCGGTATGGAGCCGGGGTCGGTGCCGAAGCGGCGAGCGCGGCGCTCGGCGGCCGCGCTCGGCGCAAGTCCCATCCTCAGGCGTGCCTGGGCCATTGCGCGGGACATGCGCGGGAAGCGCTTTCCGCGCAGGAATGCCGCGCGCATCAGGGCGTATCCCAATGCTGGATTGGCCGGCACGTCGGTTTGCGGGATGGCCGTCTGTTCGAGCAGACGGACAATCCGCTTGGCGGGAACGTGGGCCGACAGCAGCAGCGCGCTTACGCCGGACCCGCTGCGGCCGAGATGGTCTGTATCCGCGAGAATCTTTTCGAGGACGGAGAATGGGCCATCCTTGAATGGCGCGACCCGAAAGGCCTCCGCGGCTGCGGATTTTTCCGCGTCATGCGGGACAGATTGCCTTCCAACGTGGTTACTGGGACAAGCTGTCATTCCTCAAACTGAACGGATTGCCGCTAGCCCAGGTTTGAATTCCATGCAATGCCCGAGGGACAAGCACCATGACATGCACGGATAAATTCGGGAACCCTGGAAGGTCACCGCGGTCCACTCCCGGCGGGCTCGGGCACGCGCCAGATGTCCAGCAGGCCCAGGGTGAGCGTCACGATGACCGGGCCGAGGACGAAGCCGGATGCGCCCAGGAGCAGGATGCCGCCCAGCATCGAGATGAAAGCCGCGACCGTGTGCAGCTTGAGCCGGGTGCCGACCCAGATCGGCCGCAGGAGATTGTCGATTCCGCCGACGATGACTGCGCCCCACACCGTAAGAACAATGACCTTGCCCCAATGTCCCTCGAGCGCCAGGAATGCCGCGGCGGGTATCCACACGACGAAGGGGCCCAGCACGGGCACGAGAGACAGAGCCGCCATGATGAACCCCCAGACGAGCGGCGCGGGCAGCCCGAGAATCCAAAACATGAGGCCGCCCAGTGCTCCCTGGACTGCCGATACCGCCGCCGTACCCCAGACCGTCGCCCGGACTGTATCGCTGATCCGGCCGAGAAGATGCACCGTATCTTCGGTCCTCAGCGGCAGCGCACGCTGGACCCATTGCACGATCGCCCGCCGGTCACGCAGGAAGAAGAAGAGGAGATAGAACGTCAGCAGACCGCCCAGAAGCTGCGCCAGGGATCCGCGCACGAAGACGGCCGCAGCGACGCTCAGCTGGGCAGCCACGGCCGACGTGATGGAGCGCAGTCCGACGTACCGCTCGACCCAGTTGCCGATCGGCGCAATCTGCGGATACCGATCGATGAAGTGCTGAACTGCGCCGGACTCCACCTGTTGTTGAAAATAGGAGGCACCCGAGGCAACCTGGTCGACGATCCTCTTGATGACGAACGCCGTTGGCGGCAGGACGAGCGCGGCCACGATGAGCACTGAAGCGATCGCTGCCAGATTCCGGAATTTGAGGAGCTTCTCAACCTTCGCATGCAGCGGCGCGAACAGTATCGCCAGTGTTGCCGCCCACACGAGCGGCGACAGGAATGGCGCGAAGAGCAGTGCGCACCCAACGATGCCGGCCGTGATCGCGCCCAGCAGGACCAGGAATGCGGCTCGCTGCCTACTCTGACGGGAAACCACGTACAGCCGGACGGGATATGGCCATGCCACTGCGGAGGCAACAGCCGCAGGTTAGGTCCGCATCCCGCTCCCGTCTACCCGTAGCATTACCTATGCGGCGTCAATGGGAGGGAATCGCGTGGCCTGGCCGTCCGTACGTCGACCGGTCGGCCGTCCAAAGGCACTCGCGCGGCCCGCACATGCCGCTGCTGGCGAGTGCTCCCTGGCGCCGGCTCGGCCATGCTTGATGAGCTGCTCGTCTCCGGTTTCCAAGAGAGCGAGGTCATGTGGCGGGTTTGTGGTTGAGAGCGCGACGGACACGATTGAGCTTCGACGCCAACGTTCGGAAAGAAGGCCATGCGGCCCGCGGGAACGACGTCCCTGTCATCCAGGTCCGCGACTACTAGTGCAGGCCGCGCAAGTACCGCGCCGCGGTGAAGCCCGCTCCGGTGAGAAGGAGTCCAAGACCACTCAAGGCCAACAGTCCGAGATCGGTTCCAGTCTTTGGAAGCTCGGTCGGCCGAGACGCCGTAGACGTGTACTCTATGTGCTCGGGCTTCCAGTCAGTGATGGGAATCGGCGCCGAGAAACGTTCTCCCTCAGCCACTTCGGCGACGAATCGCTCCTGCGGCACGTAAAACGTGAGCTTCTGCCCACGCTGCAGGTCGCGCACCCGAGTCATGGTGCCTTCGACGTCAATCATCATATCAGACGGCGGATGAAGTGTGGCCCGATCGCCGTCCTTGAATTCAATCGTCAGGTTGCGACCGAGGTTGGTGACTCTGCTCACGGTGCCGGAGAACACGACGAAGTACCGGCCGTCACGCTGCACGACGGCTTGACACGCCTCTGAGATCCGCGGGTAATGTTCGGTCATCTTGGGCGACCAGCTGACGTCCTCGCATTGGGTGCCGGTCGCGGTAAAGGTGAGGTCCGTCGGGCTTTGCGCGAGGGCGCTCGCGCTCGCGCCGAGGACCAGCGCTGCAAGGATGGGTGCTATGCGGTGTGACATGACAGCTACTCCTGGTGTTTCGAATAGTCGGCAGCGTGCCGCCCTGCAGCTCGCCGCCGGCTGGGGAGGATCTCGGCGCGGACGATGAAGCGCTCCGGTGCCGGGCCTACGAAATAGAATGGATAGCAGGTGATGAGCGTAATGCTAGGTAGGGCCGTCGGCGAGAGGACTGCCACATCCGAAGGTGACACGATTCGCGTCGTCACCACCCGATAGCGTCGTGTGGTGCTGAGGGTTTCGACGTACAGCGTCTGACCGAGCCTGACGCGCTGCAAGCTGCGGAAGAACCCATCGCGATGTCCGGCAATGGCGGCATTGCCCCCGGAATCCAGAGGTGCCGTGCCTTCGACGTGGCCGACGCCCCGGTCAAGCTCGGAGGCGCTCGTGCCCGAGTATATCGGGACAACCAAGTGCAGCGCCGGGATGCGAAGAATTCCCTCCGGTGTCTCCTGAAGCTTGGTGTGCCGGAAGGCACGCACCCGCGCTGCGGACCAAAGGGACTGATCTACGCGGCCGGAGGGATCGCGGAGGCGGCTCGGCGCAGCGTTCGTGAGGCGGCTCGGCGCAGCGTTCGTGAGGCGGCTCGGCGCAGCGTTCGTGAGGCGGCTCGGCGCAGCGTTCGAAAGGGCGGCGCGCCGGGCGGCACGGAATTCCTGGACACCGGCGCGGCTTTCCCATTCCGCCGAGATGCGCAGCGCCGCGTAGGAGCTCAGCAGCGCGATGCCTACCACCCAGGCTGTCACTTCTATCCAGCGCGCAGGTTTCATCTGTCCGAACCGGAGCGAACTCGCCGCAGGCTCTGATCATCTCTTCTGCGCGCCGGCTGGCAATAGGTAGTAGTGGTAGCGGCACACGACGGCGACAGTGAGCTGCCCGATATCCACAGCCCAGGGTCAGGGTTGCACCGAGTCCCGGGGTCGTCGGCCAGCCAGGCGGTGAGGCAGGGAACGGATGCGGGATCGGCGGTTTCGCGGTTCGATGCGCGCCGTTTCCTAGGCTGTGGTGTGAGAGGCCGCGCCGTCCTCGCCGAGCAGCTGCGCGAGCGCTCGACAAGCATCGGTAACCGTGAAGATGCCTACGAGCTTGTCGTTCCTCGTCACCATGGCCGAGCCGATATGGCGGTCGGCCATCATTTTCGCCACTTTCCCTACGGGTGCCGACGCCGGCACGATGCAAGCCTCCTCCACGAATGCATCGCGTACCTTCAGATCACGCTCGTCGGGACTGCCGAAGTCGGGCCCCAGGATCAGGTTGATGTCCCGGTCCGTGAGGATGCCGGCGATCTGCCCGCCCAAAGTCACCGGCAGGTGGCGGAAGCCGTGCTGATGCATCAGCCGGTGCGCATCCGCAAGGGGAGCGTCGACCTCGACGGAATACGGGAAAGGGGTCATGAATGAGATGACTTCCGGTTGGCGTTTCATGGATTGTGCTGCGGAAGGTGGCTCTTTCGTGGATCATGAGTCTTCGCGGCTCCGGGACGTGTCAATCCGACGCAGGTCATCGAACATCCTCAGGAGCTGCTCGGCCTGTACGGGCAGGCGAGCGACGCGCATCGGCTCGCTCGAGCCGAGACGGCTCGACTGTCCAATGACCGGATCATCGTTGAGCAGAATTGCCCTCACACCCGCGTCAAGCATCGCGCGAAGCGTTCCGATCAGTTCCGTGCCGGATTGCGAGTCTTCCAGAGTCTGCTCGGTGAGCACGAACCCGACCTGCGGATGCAGGCACGCCATATTCCGTGCCTGTTCCGCGTTCTCTGCCGTCAGCACCTGGTAGCCGTCGATCCTCAACAGACCGGCCGCCGCCGCCCGAGTGTTCCAATCGCGAAGTACGATGAGCACCGTGGGATCGAGACGTTCGGCCGGTAGACCCGCGGTTGTCGACCGTCGCGGCGCGGAGTCTCGCTTGAGGCGCTCGATCAGGCTGGCCACCGCCTCATCAGGCGCGTCAGTCGCCTCGGCGGCCGAGCGTAATCCGAAATCAATTTGATCGACAGGCATGTCGAGCTGACTCATCATCGTGATGAGCGCCTCTGTCTGGATGGAGAGGGCGCGAGTGAGGACCGTTTCGTCCATCTGCTCGCGGCTCGCCAGCAATTCAGTGAGTGTGGACAGCGCGTGCAGCCGCTGTCGCAGCAGCCGGCTCGCGGAGGTCCTGCCGGGCGCCTCGGCGGCGTGGGTCGCTGCCGGACTGTCGCGGGCCTCCTGGGCAGGCGGATCGGCGTGCGTCGCTGGCTCACGGTCAGTGGAGTCATTGCGAAAAAGTCGCCGCTGGGCTGAAATCTCGCGGATTGTCGCCACGACGAAAGTGCCGTTCGCGTCTTTGATGCTCTCCAAGCTGATCTGCACCGGAAGCTCGGAGCCGTCCCTGCGAAGAGCGGCGAGCGGCCGGCCGTGGCCCATCGCCCGATCCCATGGAACGGCCACGAATCGGCCTCTGTGTGTGACATGGCTGTGCCGATACCGCTCAGGCATCAGCAGCTCGACGTCCTGTCCGAGAATCTCCTCGATGGCGTACCCGAGCAGCCGCCGCACCTGGCGGTTCGCGAAGTGGACGGCGCCGCGGGAGTCACTGATCAAGATCCCATCGGGGACGACATCCAGCGCGTGTCGAAACAGATCCGGCGAAAACGGTACAGTCATCTGCCGAGCTCTCTTCCGGTTGCGTTGCGCCGAGACCTTTTGGACGGGCGCTCGTACGGCCTCGGTTGACGCAAAGAGTGCCTGCCAGTCGGGTCGGCGGAAATAGGGATAATCATCAGTGGGAGTGAAGCGGCTCGCAGCGGGGCTGCGGGCTGCGTTCCAGCGCTGCATCGCCCTCCGGTGGGCCGTCCGTCAGGATGTCGTGCCGCCGGCGGTTCTCGATGCCCCGGGCGGAACCGCCTGGCGATCCGGTGCGGGACGCTCAGGGCCGATCGATGGCCGGCTGGCTGTGGTGGGACGCCCGAGCGCATCCGCTCGGTGCGCTGTGCCATGGAAGGCTGCAACGACGCGCCGCGGTGGTAGGTAGAAGCGCGGATTGCGCAGGGGCGGATTGCGCCAAGAATTGAGCCACGCTGAGGCGGCTGGAAGCGCCGTCTCAGGGCGAAGCAAGCGCATGACCGGGACGGGCGGCGCCATCCTTCCCCGATGAGCGCGCGAGTCTCTCCTGCCGCCTGCTGCAGACGGCTCAAGCCTGTGCTTCGCCGAGGGACGCGATGGCGCTGATGCAAACGCATCTGTCGGAATCTCGCCGCGATCACCGAGTGGATGGCACGATGGGCGACTTGTCACATGCGGCATTCCGCCGTTCGCACGCGCAGATGCTGCGCCGCAATGCGCTGTCCGCCGTATGCGGCCTCCCGGTGTGGACGTCGACCGCCGTGAATCGATCGGTGGACGAGCGGCCGCAGCATGCGGTTGCCAACTCCCGATCCGAGGCCGTGGCGGCCTCGTTGCCGTGCGGCAATTGGAGGGATTAGCCGATGGAGTGCTGGCCCGGCAAGCCGTATCCGCTCGGTGCCACTTGGGACGGGAAGGGGGTGAACTTCGCGCTGTTTTCGGAGAACGCGAGCAGCGTCGAGCTTTGCCTGTTCGACCAGGGAGAGGGCAGGGAGAGCGCGCGGACAGCGCTTCCGGAGAAGACGAACCAGATCTGGCACGGGTACGTGCCCGGAATCAAGCCGGGCCAACGCTACGGTTACCGCGTTCACGGTCCGTACGAGCCGGGAAACGGCCATCGCTTCAATCCCGCCAAGCTTCTGCTCGACCCGTACGCGAAGGCCATCGACGGAGCGCTCGAGTGGAGCGACGCCCTGTTCGGGTACCGCATCGGCGATGCGCGCGCCGATCTCAGCAAGGACGATCGGGACAGCGCGGCGGACCTTCCGAGGTGCGTGGTGATCGACCCGGCCTACGACTGGGGGGGCGACCGGTCGCTCGCAATCCCCTGGCACGAGACGGTGATCTACGAAGCTCACGTAAAAGGCTTCACCCAGCGCAACCGGCGCGTGCCGGAGAAGCTTCGCGGGACCTATGCGGGGCTCGCTTCGCCGGCGGCCATCGGCCATTTGCGCTCGCTCGGCGTGACGGCCATCGAGCTTCTGCCGGTGCATCACTCCGTTTCCGCGCGATCGCTGCGCGATCGGGGCCTCGTCAATTATTGGGGCTATGACTCCATCGGCTTCTTCGCGCCCGATGCGCGCTATTCCTCCGCAGGCTGCGATGGCGAGCAGGTGCGCGAGTTCCGCGACCTGGTCAAGACGCTGCATCGCGCCGGCATCGAGGTAATTCTCGATGTGGTGTACAACCACACGGCCGAAGGCAATCACTTCGGGCCGACGCTGTGCTTCCGCGGCATCGACAACGCCGCATACTATCGTCTCGCCGAGGATCCGCGCTACTACCGGGACTTCACCGGCTGCGGCAACACCCTGAACCTGGTGCATCCTCGGGTGTTGGGGCTCATCATGGACAGCCTGCGCTACTGGGTGCTCGAGATGCACGTGGACGGGTTCCGCTTCGATCTTGCATCGGCGCTGGCGCGCGAGCTTTACGACGTGGACCGTCTCGGCTCCTTCTTCGATGTGATCCAGCAGGATCCGGTGATCTCACAGGTGAAGCTCATCGCCGAGCCATGGGATCTGGGGGAAGGAGGGTACCAGGTGGGGAACTTCCCGGTCGGATGGGCGGAGTGGAACGGCAAGTACCGGGACTGCGTGCGCGACTTCTGGCGCGGCCAGGACGAAATGCTCGCCGAATTCGCGACTCGATTCACGGGGAGTTCCGACCTGTACGCGAGCAACGGACGTCGGCCGGCGGCCAGCGTGAATTTCGTGACGGCGCATGACGGATTCACGTTGCGCGATCTCGTGTCCTTCAACGTCAAGCACAATGAGGCGAACGGCGACGGGGAGAACGACGGCAGCAACGACAACCGCTCCTGGAATTGCGGCGAGGAGGGCCCGACCGAAGACCCCGAGGTGCGCGCGCTGCGCTCCAGGCAGGTGCGCAATTTCCTGGCGACCCTCCTTCTGTCTCAGGGCGTGCCGATGCTGCTCGGGGGCGACGAGGTCGGCCGAACGCAGGGCGGGAACAACAACGCGTACTGCCAGGACAATGAGATCAGCTGGTTCGACTGGGAGAGCGTCGACACGGATCTTCTGGAGTTCACGCGCCGCGTGATCCGGTTGCGCCGGGAGCATCCGGTGTTTCGGCGGCGGCATTGGTTTCAGGGCCGGCCTATCCACGGCACGGGAGTCGAGGATATCGCCTGGTTCGATCCCTGCGGAAAGGAGATGTCGGAGGAGCAGTGGAATTTGGGATTCGCGAAGAGCCTGGGGGTCTTTCTCAACGGCGATGCGATGGCGTCACGGGGCGCGAAGGGTCAACGGGTCCGCGACGACAGCTTCCTGATCTTCTGCAACGCCCACTACGAGTCGGTGACATTCTGCGTCCCCGACGAGCGTTGGGGAAAGCGCTGGCGGATCGTTCTAGACACGGGCGCCGCCGGCGATGAGGCGGATCGCCCGCCGCTCGCGCACACGAGTGAGCTTTCGCTGCGGGCGCGCTCGCTCCTGTTGCTGCGCCGCGAGGCGTGAGAGGGTATCCACGACGCCGGGTGCGAGATTCAGGAGCGCCCTTCACGGACCTGCGCACGCACGAGCGGCAGGCTCTGCGGATGGTGGTCGCGGATGTAGGCGATGAGCTTCTCCCGGATCTCGCAGCGCAGCGCCCAGGACGAGGAGGAGTCCGCCGCCGTCGCGAGGACCCGCAGCTGCATCGTGCGCTCGCTGGCATCCGTGACCTGCAGGCCCCAGAACCGTTTGTCCCAATGCTCGCTCGCCTCGATGATCTGCTTCAACGCTCTGCGGCCCTCATCGACGGGGAAGGAATAGTCCACCCACACGAAGACCGAGCCGAGCAGGCCCGCAGTCGTGCGCGTCCAGTTCTGAAACGGCTTCTCGATGAAGTAGCTGAGCGGCACGATGAGCCGCCTGTCGTCCCAGATGTGCACTACGACGTAAGTGAGCGTGATTTCCTCGATGCGTCCCCATTCGCCGTCCACGATCACGACATCGTCCTGGCGCATCGGCTGGGCGAGCGCGATCTGAAATCCGGCCAGGAGGTTCGCGAGGGTCTTCTGGGCGGCGATGCCGACGACGACACCGACTATCCCCGCGGAAGCGAGCAGGCTCGCCCCGAAGCGACGCACCTCGCTGAACATCATCAATATGGAGGCGACCGCCAGCAGGCCGACGCCGACGTCGATCACCCTGCTGATGATGTGAACCTGGGTGTACACCTTGCGCGCCTGCAGATTGTCCGCGGCGTTGATGTCGAATCTCATCATCAACGCCTGCTCGCCGATCCGCGCCGCCTGCAGCAGGATGAACGCGAACGCCAGGATGAGCAGGATTGCGGTTGCCTTGGAGACGAGGACGGCGTAGCGCGCCGGCAAATCGACCAGCGGCAGGGCAAAAATCACCCCGACGATGGGCACCGCGATCCGCAGGCTCCGCCCGATGAATGGTGCGAGCAGATCGTCGAACCGGCTGTTCGTACCCGACACCCAGCGCCCCAGCGCCGCCTCGAATACCGGAATGCAGCGATAGAGGAACCAGAAGATGACCGCGAAGGTGGCGAGATCGAGCGCCGTGCCGAGTGCGCCGAACAGCTCCCGGGCGCCGACGACGGGCTTCAGGGCGATCAGCATCGGGTAGGCGGCGAAGTACACCCCATACGCCCAGATGAGGGCTTTGAGCGGTCTGCCGATCGCTGTCGCGAGCTGATGCTTCGCGAGCACTCCCTGCACCGCTCTCAGTCGCGTCGCCCGCCTCAAGAAGATCGAGGCCACGACGGTCAGCACGAGCGCGAGCGCCAGGAAGGCGAGCATGACGCTCACCTCCGCCCATGTAATCGCTCCGATCACGCTGCGCTCAGCGATGCCGCCGAGCAGGCGGCGGCTCCAGTCGGTGAGCAGCGCATCGAGCACGGCGGGAAACGAGAGCATGGCTACTCCTGTCGCGGATCCGGTCAGTGCCTGCTCAGCAGTGCGACCGGAAAGTGCCGGAACAGGTCCGCCGCGGGGAACCAGAGGCCCGCGTCGCGCTGCACCACGCTCACCGTCTCGTCGCTGAGAACGTTGCGGTAGGTCTCCCCGGCCGTCTCGCCGGGACACCGAACCCAGGTGTCCACCCAGGCGTCGGGGTCGACAGGTGCTTTGCCGGACGCCGCCAGGCGGGCGAACCATCGAGGCGCGGCGACTATCACCTGATCGGAGCGACGGCTGCGCGCGAATGCGCAGATGTGCTCCGCCCTGGCGCCTGTTGCGCCAAGCGCGCGGTAGTCGCCACCGGCGAACAGCCCCGGGTGCGCGCGCCGCAGCTGCAGCGCACGCCATGTGAGGTAGAGCTTTGCGCGGCCGTCGACGATGCTCGCGACCAGCTCGGCAAGCAATGCGCGCCGGCCGTTCGATGCGCCGCACGCCCTCTGCAGCGCCTCGAGTGCACCGGCGGCGGCGGCGTGGTCGACCGGGGAGCGGTTGTCGGGGTCGGCCAGGCGAAAGGTCCACATCTCATTGCCTTGATAGACATCGGCAACCCCGGGAACGGTGAGTTTCAGCAGCGTCTGCGACAACCCGTTGAGCAGGCCGAATTCCACGACTTGCCGCTGGAAAGCCACGAAGTCCGCGAGGAACGCGTTGCGCTCGGGGCTGCTCAGCGCCGCGGTGACGAAGTCGCGGGTGGCGTTCTGGTAGGCGGCGTTCGGATTGACCCACGAGGAGTGGATTTTCGCTTCGTTGATGGCCTTGAGCATGTATCGCACGATCCGGTCCCGATAGCTCGAGAGAACGCGCTCGTCGATCGGCTCGAGCGGCCATGTGCCGGTCAGAGTCTGATACAACAGGTATTCGTCGTTGGCCGAGGGAGCCGGCAGCCCTTCCACCATGCGCTTCCTGGCTCGGTTCAACCGCCGCCAGAGGAACAGGTGGCGGCGCCAGTCCAACGGAAGCTCGGACAGCACGTTCAGGCGTGCGCGCACATCCTCGCTGCGTTTGCTGTCGTGGGTCGACGTGCAGACCATGCCGTGCGGCCATTCGGTCGATCGGCGGCGGTTTTCCTCGTGAAAGGTCTCGCGGGTGACGGAGAATCGCCTCGGGTCGAAGCCGACGTCGTTGAGCGACACCCGCAGGGTATACGAGTAGAAGGTCGTGTCCTCCAGTCCCTTGGCCATCACCGGCGCGGTGTATTGCTGGAACCGCTGGACGAATCGCAGGATTTCGCGGCGCACCCGCGCAGTGTGCCGCTCGAGCGCGCGAAGGCTCAGCAGATCTGCGAGGAAATCGAAGATCAGAATGTCTTTGGCGTGGCTGCGCTTCTTTGCCTTGGCGATCGCCCATTGCAGGACGCGACGGTCGCGTTGGCCACAGCGCTCGCCGCTGAGATAGGTGCGGTACACGGGGAACCACGCCACGATGTCGGCGATCGCCTCGCGCAGGCCGAGATGGGTGAAATCGCGCGTGCGACGGTCGGTTTGGGCGATGCGGGTGGCGCGATTGGCCAACACGGTGAGCTCGCCGGCGAGACTGGTGCGCATGATGAGCTTCTTGCACTGATACAGCAGCTCATCGAAGTTCACCGATCGGCCGATGAATCGATGGTAGATGCGCTGAAGCGGATGTGCGGCCTCCGGATGAACGAACAGGCCGTTGATCAGGTGGGCCACTTCGTATCCCGTGGTGCCCGACACCGGCCAATCGGCCGGCAGGCGCTCGTGGGCGGCGAGAATCTTCTCGACGATCACGTAGCCGCCGGCGGACTCGGCGTCGCCGGGCCGGGCCGTCGCCCGGGCGATCAGCCGCTGCAGGTCGCAGAGATATTCGAACGGGTCCGCCAGGCCGTCGGGGTGATCGATGCGCAAGCCATCGATCTGACCGGCGGCGAGCAGCCGACGGATGCCGCGATGCGCGGCTTTGAAGACCTCGGGGTGATCCATGCGGATGCCGGCGAGGTCGTTGATGTCGAAGAAGCGCCGATAGTTGATTTCATCGGAGGCGACCAGCCAGTACGCCAGGCGGTACGACTGATCCTCCAGCAGGCGGTGCAGGCGGTCGAAGCTGGCGGATTTGCCGGGAGTGCCGTTAAACGCCCGCAGCTGCCGGTCGATCAGCCCGGCGATCATTGGACTGCGCCGGTGCAGCTCGGCGAGGGCGGCCTTGCAGTCGGCGGCGCCCCGGCGGCGCCGGCGGCGGGCGTCCGAGGAGAGCTCGGTGCGCCTGGGCAGCACCTGGCATGCCTCGAGCAGGGATCGCAGTTGCTTCAGCGCCTGGCGGTGGCTGTCGGTTTGCTGCGCGGGAAGCTTGCCCGAGGGGCTCAGAATCTGCGGATACGTCCTCGGGTCGATCGGCAGGATGTGCCGCTCGTAGCGCACGGCGAACGCGCCTGTGGCCGGATTGAACTGCAGCGCGAGCGCGCCAGCCTCGAGCACCGTGCCGTAGTGATCGCCGAGGCAGGGCACCAGGACCTTGTTGTGCAGGATTGGATTGGTGGGATGCCAGTCGATATCGAAGTAGGCGGCGTACGGCGAGGCCTCTCCGTGCTCCAATACGTCGAGCCACCACGCGTTGTCCTCGAACCACACTCCCATGTGATTGGGGACGATATCGAGGATCTGACCCATGCCGTGATGGCGTAAGGAGTTGACATAGGTTTCGAAGTCCGCTTGGCCGCCGAGTTCGGGATTGAGAGCGTTGTGATCGACGATGTCGTAGCCGTGCCGGCTGTCGGTGCGCGCCTTGAGCAGAGGTGATGCGTAGACGTGGCTGATGCCGAGGCGGTGCAGGTACGGAATGATGTGAACAGCCGAGGCGAAGGTGAAATCGCGGTTGAACTGCAGCCGGTAGGTCGCAACGGGCGGGGTGCTGCGCTTCATGTGGGTCCGTGCCCCGATCGCAGGAACCATGTCACGCACCAGGGCGCAAGCGCCGCGGTGCGCGCGGGACCGGCCGCCTCGGGGTGCGTGCTGTAGAGACATCGAGCGACCGGCGGATCGACTCCGGTGACGATCGTTTCACCGAGGTTGGCATAAAGGAGCAGGGAGGCTCCCGCGGCCAGCTTCCAGTCGGCGAGCAGCGCCCGCTCGCCGAGGCGCATCCAGCGCCCGCGCTGCGCATGCGCGCCGCCGAGAAGCGGCAACAGCGTCCGATGACGCACACTGAGCAATCGCCGGTGCAGGTCGAGTCGCTCCGCGTGTGCCGTGTTCTCAAGCGACGTCCAATCGAGTATGGCCGATGTAAAGGTGCGCACATCCGTCGGGTCGGGAATGCGCAGGCGCGAGGCGGGGTCGCGGAAGGCGGGAAAGCGGGCGAATTCGCTGCGGCGGCCGTCCCTGACCTGCGCTGCGAGCTCGGCGCCGAAGTCGCAGAAGTAGGGGAACGGCTGCCGGCACCCCCATTCCTGGCCCATGAACAGCAGCGGTGGCATCGGAGCGAGCAGAAGCAGGGCGAGTGCGGCATGCAGCCGCTCCGGTGGCGCAAGAGCATCCAGGCGCTCCCCGAAGGCGCGGTTTCCGATCTGGTCGTGATTTTGCAGGAATGCGACAAATGCCTGTGGCGGCAACTCGCCGCTGGACTCGCCGCGGGGGGCTCCGTCGCGAAACGCGGAGCGTTCACCCTGGTAGGAGAAGCCCTCCGTCAAAGTCCGCCCAAGGTGGTACAGCGGGTCGGTGCTGTAATCGATGTAGTAGCCATCTGATTCGCCTGTCACGAGCACGTGCAGAGCGTGATGCAGATCGTCGTCCCACTGCGCGACGTACCATCGGGGCCGGCCCCCCGAGTCCCTGCTGAGGTAACGGGCGGCGTTGTGGTCGTTCTCCAGGACCAGGTGCACCTCGCGACCGGCGCCGAATGCGCCGTGGACGCGCTCGGCGAGCTCGGTCAGCATATCCGGCAGTGACTCGTCGTGTATGGCGTGCACCGCATCGAGCCGCAGGCCGTCGAAGCGGTATTCCTCGAGCCAGTACAGGGCGTTATGGATGAAGAATTCCCGCACCCAGTGGCAGCCCGGGCCGTCGTAATTGATGGCCGCGCCCCAGGGGGTCGGCTGTATGGCGTTGAAAAAGTGCGGCGCGTACAGGTGCAGGTAGTTGCCCTGTGGACCGAAGTGGTTGTAGACCACATCGAGCAGAATCATCAGCCCGCGCTCATGCGCAGCATCGACCAGGGCCTTCAGGTCCTCGGGCCGGCCGTACCGGCTGTCGGGCGCGAACAAGGCGACGCCGTCGTAACCCCAGTTGCGCCGTCCGGGAAAATCCGCGACCGGCATCAATTCGATGGCGCTCACTCCGAGGTTCGCCAGATAATCGAGCCTGGCCTGCACGCCTGCAAAACCGCCCGCGGCGCTGAAGGTGCCCACGTGCAACTCATAGATCACCGCCTCGTGCCACGGGCGGCCCCGCCAGCTCGAATCGGTCCATCGCCACGTCAGCGGCTCGATGACCTCGCTTGCGCCGTGCACGTCCTCGGGCTGGAAGCGTGAGGCGGGGTCCGGGACGAGGTGCTCGCCGTCGATTCGGTAAAGATAGCGGCTGCCGCTGCGGGCCCGAGCCGTGGTGAGAGAGAACCAGCCGTCGGGCTCCGCCGTCAACGCCAGGCAGTCCGCGGAGCCGTGAGAGGGCTGCAGGCACACCTCCACCCGTTCGGCACCGGGTGCCCAAAGCCGAAAGCGCACGCGCCCGTCTGCGAGGATGGCGGCCCCGAATGGCATCTCATGCCGCGCAGGGACTATCGGCGCGCCCTTAGCGCAGTTCGACACGATCTTCCGAGCCGTGCACCAGCGCGACCATCAAGGTCAGGTATTCACGCAGATGGCGCGTGATGAGGAAGTTGTGACGCACGAATCGATGAGCCTGCCGGCCCATGACTCTCACCTTTTCCGGGTGGTGCAGCAGGTAGCGGATCCGCAGCGCGGCGCCCTCGGGTGTGTCCACGAGAAAGCCCGTGTGGTGGTTCACCACCTGCAGACGGATTCCGCCGACGTTTCCGCCGATCACCGGTTTGCTCTTCCACAACGCCTCGGTCACCGTAAGGCCGAATCCTTCCCTCAGCGACTTCTGCACTATGACGTCGGCGGCGCGCTGCAGGGCGTTGATCTCCCGATGGGCATCGGGCGGCAACAGCAGCACGTGCACGTCGGGGTCGTCGCTCGCGGCGGCCTGCACCTCGCGCAGTATGGTCGCGCCCTCCGGGTCGTCCGTGGCGCCGCCGCCGGCGAGGACCAGCTGCAAAGCGGGGGCGAATCCCTTGGCGAGTCTATAGGAGCGGATGACCCCCAGGGGATCCTTGAAGTGGTCGAATCTGGACACTTGCAGCAGCACGGGCCGCTGCGGATCGAGGTGATATCTGTCGAAGGTCTGTCTGATCTCCTCGGCCGGCAGCGGGATGTTCTTCTCGCTCAGCGGATCGATGCTCGGAGGAATGAGGTACTGCGGATGGGGCAGTTCCTGGGCGAACGCGGCGAGGGAGAAGACGCTCGCGTCGTAGGGGGCGACGAAGTGACGGAGGTATCTCCAGACCGGTCGAAACGGATGGCTGATGTCTATGTGGCAGCGCCAGATCCACTTTCCCTTGCGCTCGGGGAAGTGGCGCAGCAGCGCCGCCGGCTGCGGATCGTGGACGAATACGAAGTCGGCATCCTGCAGCAGCGGGCGGAGCACTTCGGCATTGCGGGCGTTGGTGTCTTCGTAGCTGAGCCGCCGGCTCTCGCTCAATGGCAGCATGCTGCCCTGCAAAGCGTTGTGAATGGCTTTGGTGCACTCGAAGAACCCGCTCTCCCCGGTGAGGACGTCCCAGCGCGCCTCGAGTCCGAGCTCGCCCATCAGCGGCACGAGCTTGGCGAGAATTTCCGCGACTCCGCCGCCGACGCGCGTGGAGTTGATATGAACGACCTTGGCGCCCTGCAGATGCGCGGCGAGTTGACGCATCTGCGCGATCGCGTCGGATCCGGCCACGGCCGCGTAGTCCTCGAGCGTACTCATTAGCGTGGCTCCTTGAAGTATTGCACGAACACTCTCCCGAGCTGCTCGCGCAGCTCGCCCAGGCTGCCGAAATAGGGATCGATCGTAGTCAGGCGCGCCCGCAGCGGAGTGAATTCCTCGCCCCAGGCGGCGAGCCAGTCGCTGAAGTCGTCGGCGCGGTCGGCCGTGCGGCGACGTGCGTCGATGAAGTGATAGAAGACCGAGCCGGGCGAGAAGGTCTCGCGCAGGTCGACCAGTTCCTCGGGCCGCTGCAATTGCCTGTTGGCGTCGAACACAACGATTTGCGAACGCAGAAACTCGAACGGTTCGCTGCCCGTCGGCCATGCGAGCTGCTCCGCCTCATCGAGGCGGGCATCGATCAGGTCGATGAGCTCCCGGCGCAATCCCTCGAGGTCGGCGAATCCCCCGGGCGACAGTGCGGCCAAACGCTCGGCGAGCACCGGATCGTGCATGGAGTGCCGTGCCCAGGCGGCGAAATCGTTATTGTACTCCCGCTCGTCGAATCGCGGCTGCAGCATCCCGCCCCAGAAGTGATGGTAGATGGAGGCGGAGTTGATGTGGCGCAGCTCATCGCGCAGCTCCTGCAGCAGCCGCGCCTTGCGGCCCGTGGCCAGGGCGACGAGAGCGCAGTCCTTGACGAGGAAGCTGGGACGGGTTTCGGCGTTGGCGGGCGTTGCCGAATGGACCGCAGTGTCGAGCGGCTCGCTCATGATTGGCCTCCGTCAATCGGCAGCCTGACCGCGGGCGCGACGGATGCGGCTGCTGGGGCAGGGAGATATATTTCTCCAGATCAAAGCCGAAACCACGGGAGCTGCCAATCCGTACTTTTCCCACCGGGGCAATGCCGCGCCGCTCGCGCATCGGTCGCAGGCCCGCTGCGAGCCGGTGGTCGTGCGCGGGGCTGGCCGGCGGCGGACCGGCTGGGGCCTCAATCGGCGCGCTGCAGCGACACAGGTCTCGCGTCCGGCAGCGGCCGGTGGCGCCGGTATGCCTTGTGCAGCTCAGAGGCGATCAGGGTCAGGAGTGCAAGCCCGAGCAGCTCGGTCCACTCGCGCAAGGAAACGGGCCGCACATCGAGCAGCTGCTGGACGCCGGGAGTGTGCATGGCGCCGATGTGAACGAGCTGAGCGATTGCGGTGCCGAGCACCAGCAGCCGGTTGCGCATCGGACTGTGTCTGAATACCGAGAGCGTCTCGGAGCGGCTGTTGAACACCTGTACGTTTTCGAACAGGACCATGAGAAGCAGCGTCGCGTTGCGCGCCGGCTCCAGGCCGTAGCCGTGAGTCAGCATCCAGTGGTATGCGCCGAAGGCTGTGCCGCCGACCACCGCGGCTGAGATCAGCACCCGCTCGAGCATGAGCCTGTTGAAGATGGGCTCGCGCGGCGGGCGCGGCCGGCGTAGCAGCTCCTGACCTTCTCCGGGCTCGAATGCGAGCGCGACGTCCTGGATGCCGTTGGTGACCAGGTTCAGCCACAACAGCTGAACGGCGGTGAGTGGCAAAGGCATCCCAAGCGCCAGCGACAGTCCAAACAGCACGATTTCGGCGGCGCCGGTCGAGATCAGCAGAAAGATCACCTTGCGGACATTACCGTAGGCGACGCGACCTTCCTCGATGCCGGCTACGATGGATGCGAAATTGTCATCGGTGATGACGAGCTCTGCGGTCTCGCGCGCGACGTCGGTCCCCCCCCGGCCCATGGCCACGCCAACCTGGGCGGCGCGCAGTGCCGGAGCGTCGTTGACGCCATCGCCGGTCACCGCGACGAAATGGCCCGCACGCTGAAGCGAGAGGACGATGTCGAGTTTCTGCTGCGGCTCGATGCGCGCGAAGACGCGGCCTTGCCGGACACGCTCATCGAACAGGTGCTGGCCGCGCTGTGCGGCGTCGGATAGCTCGGGGCCGGTCACCACCTGGTGCGGTTCCCGGGCCATTCCGAGCTGCTGGCCGATTGCAAACGCCGTGGCCGGATGATCTCCGGTGACCATGGCCACCTCGATGCCGGCCCGGTGGCAGTGGTCGATGGCCTCCCGGGCCTCAGGCCGCAGGGGGTCGGTCATGGCTGCAAGCCCCAGGAAGCAGAGGTCTGTCAGCTGCCCGGCGGAGAACGCGCTCGCAGCCGCAGGCTCCATAGGCCCGTCGGCGATGGCGAGGACCCGGTAGCCCGCCTCCGCAAGCGCCTGTGCCTGGGCCAACACCACCGCTTTCTCGAGCGGCACTTCCCCATCGGCCGTGGCCATCCGCGTGCACATCTGGAGCAGCGTCTCCACGGCGCCTTTGACCGAAACCCAGGGGCCGTCTACCCTCCGATTGAGGCTTGCGCTGAAACGGGTCTCGGACTCGTAGGGGATAGCGCCGACCTGCGGCGCGGCTGCGAGCGCCTCCGGTTGCGTGACACCGGCCTTGTGGGCAAGAACCAGAAGCGCGACGTCGACCGGGTCGCCTTCCCCGCGCCAATCCTCCTCCCGGCGCGCCAACACCGCCTCGTTGGCGAGCGTCGCGGCGCGGCAGAGCCGCTCGATCACCGGCCGGTGCGCAGGCAAGTCCGCGCCCTGTGGAAGAACGAACGTCCCCTCGGGCGAGACTCCTTCCCCGGTCACTTCCCACGGAGGCTGATCGGCGAATTGTACGCGTCGTACGGTAAGTTGATTGACAGTCAGTGTGCCGGTCTTGTCCGAAACGATGAAAGTACACGAACCGAGAGACTCCACCGCCGCGAGACGGCGAACGATCACGTTGCGCCGTGCCATACGCTGCAATCCGATGGCCAGCGCCACGGTGAGCGCCACCGGCAGGCCCTCGGGGATCGCCGATACCGCAAGCGCCACGGCCACCAGAAAGATCTCGGAAGTCGGGAATTCACGCGCAATCTCGATGGCGGCAATGCCGAGCGCGATCGCACCGATGACAATCCCGATGAAGCGAGTGAAGCGGTCCATCCGCTCGAGCAGCGGGGGGCGCGTTGCACGCTTGCCGAGCACCGTCGTCGCAATGGATCCGAGCTCGGTGTCCGGGCCCGTGGCGACCGTGACCGCACGTGTCCGACCGGTGGCGATCAGCGTGCCGGCAAAGGCCATCGTGCGGCGCTCGGCGAGCGGCGTGTCCGTTGAGAGTGAAGCGTGGGCGTCCTTCTCGACCGGCAGCGATTCGCCCGTCAAAAGTGATTCGTCAACCGTGAGGTTTCGGCTGTCGAGCAGCCTCAGGTCCGCCGGCACCTTGTCACCCGGCTCGAGCAGGACGACGTCTCCGATCACCAACTCCTGAGCATCGATCTCAATGACATCGTCGGCTCGAATCGCGCGCGCGCGCAGCAGCACGAGATTCTGAAGAGCCTGAGCGGCTCGTTCGGCACGGAATTCCTGGTAGGCGCCGATGCCCGCATTCAGCAGCAGGACTGCGAAAATGAAGCCGGCGTCGGTCCACTCCTGGATCAGAATCGATACGAGCGCGGCTGCCAGCAGGACATAGATCAGCGGGCTCTTGAACTGCGTGAGGAAAATGACCGCAAGGCCCGGCGGCTCGGCCTGCGGCAGGGCATTGCGTCCGAGCGCCTGCAGGCGCACCTTGGCTTCCTGCGCCGTCAGGCCGCGCTCGGAAGTCTCCAGTGCGGCGAGCACGTCGGCGGCGGGCGCGACGTGCGGGGCGGGCGGTGGATGCAACACGGAGCGGGAGGGGTTTTCCGCCATGGCCTCGCCTCAATTTGCTCGATGTGCCGGCGCCGTCAGCTCCGGTGGGACCCATGGGATTGAGCCGTGATCGTCGCGATCGCAAGGTGGCTGCGCGGGCGCGACCGGGCGTGACGTATCGGCTGGTCCAATACACCGCCGTATGCTGCGCGCCGGCCAGCGCGACGAATTCGACTATGCGCCTTCTTCCGATGCGGCGCGTATCGGTATTTCTACCGACACTGCGCGGTCTTGATCCGCCATCGCCGCAGCGCCACGGCCGCCCAGGCCGCTTCGACGACTCCGAACGGCCATGCGCCCTGCAGGAATCCGTATACCGAGCCCAGCACACACGCCGCGGCGAAACCGAGGATGCAGAGGGGGCTGCGCGGCTCGAGCGCATAGAAGACGAGCATCGCGGTCACCGCGAACAGGCCGAAGAGGGTGAGCAGACTCATGTGGGCCGATGATGCGGCCATCGCGCGCCGGCTTCAATCGCGCGCGCGTCGGGCGGCATCGTCTCGCGTGCGTGCGCGTCGCTGTACTTCGGCCCCATGGGCTCATACAATACCCCCGTATAGTATCGCAGGCTGGGATGATGAGCCATACCACACGCGAAAAATCGAAGCTGCTCACCAGGGTTCGCCGCATTCGGGGGCAGGTCGAGGCGCTCGAGCGGGCGCTCGAGGCGGAGCGCGGCTGCGCGGAGGTCCTGCAGCAGATCGCCGCGGTGCGCGGGGCGGTCAATGGCCTGATGGTGGAAGTCGTGGAAGACCATATCGAGACCCATCTCGCCGACCCGCGGATTGCGAGTGACGCGCAGCGCCGCGAGGGCGCCGATGAGTTGATCGAAGTGATGCGCACCTATCTGCGGTAGAGGGCGGCATTGGACCCCTGCAGGATTTCCCGATGAGTGAACAGCCGTACGGTGCGCCCGTGCCGCGGCGGGCCGCTCAGGCGAGGCGCGCGGCTGCGGGGCCTGCCGCCCAGCCGCCGGTGGGCGCGGGGCAGGCCGCCGCCCTTTGCGCGGAGGATGACCCGGGACCTGAGCACGGATTTTCCCGGACCGAGGCGGTGCGCATCGCGCTGGTCGCGCTGGCGGCAGCGGCGGTGTGGTTTGAAGTCTGGGAGCCGTTTCGGGCGGTCAGCGTGATCGGGGTCGTCGGCCTTGCCATCGGCGGCTGGCCGATCTTCGAGGAGGCGTTCGAGAATCTGCTCACGCGGCGGATGACGATGGAGCTGTCGATGTCCATCGCCATCGTGGCGGCCGCGGCGATTTCGCAGTTCTTCACGGCGCTCGTCATCACGCTGTTCGTTCTGGTCGCGGAGGTCCTCGAGGGTATGACAGTCTCGCGCGGCCGCCGCGCCATCCGCGATCTGCTCGATTTCCTGCCGAGGGCCATCGCGGTTCGCCGCTCGGGCGGCATCCGCGAGCTCGACGCGCAGGAGCTCGTCCCCGGCGATGCCGTGCTTGTCAATCCCGGCGGGCGGGTGCCCGTGGACGGCACCGTCATCGCCGGGCATTCGTTCGTCGATCAGTCCCGCATCACGGGAGAGTCTCTGCCGGTGGAGAAGACGCCGGGCGCCGCCGTGTTCGCCGGATCCATCAATCAGTCCGGTGCGCTGGAGATTCGCGCCGAGCGCATCGGACGTGACACGAGCTACGGCAAGATCATCGAGGCGGTGGAGCAGGCCGAGCGCTCACGCGCTCCGGTGCAGCGCCTGGCCGACCGTCTGGCCGGGTACCTGGTCTACTTCGCGCTCGGCGCGGCGCTGCTTACGTACGTCCTGACCCACGACATCCGCTCGACGATTTCGGTCATCATCGTTGCGGGCGCCTGCGGAATCGCCGCCGGCACGCCGCTCGCGATCCTCGGCGCGATCGGGCGCGCCGCCCGAGGCGGCGCCATCGTCAAGGGCGGGCTGTATCTGGAGCAGCTCGGCCGGGTCGATACGGTCGTGCTGGACAAGACCGGCACGCTCACCTTCGGGCAGCCGCAGATCCATGCGCTGCGCCCGCTCGAGGGCCTCGAGCCGATGGCGCTGCTCGAGACCGCCGCGGCGGCCGAGCTGCGCTCCGAGCATCCTTTGGGCAAGACCATTGTCGAGCACGCTCAGGTCCTGGGGCGACCCATCGCCGAGCCCGAGCGCTTCGCGTATCGGCCGGGCCGGGGGATCGATGCGAGCGTCGCCGGCGAGCGGGTGCTCGTCGGCAATCGCGCCCTGATGCGCGAGCAGGGCATCCCGGTGCCGCAGGAGCTGGCGAGCGCCGCCCAGGGATCGACGGAAGTTTACATCGCGCGGGACGGGATCCTCCTGGGCGCGATCGAGATTGCCGATCGAGTGCGGCCGGAGGCGCAAAGCGCCGTGGCAGCGATCCATGCGATGGGCGTACGGACACTGCTGCTGACGGGAGATACACGGGCGGTGGCCGAATCGGTCGCAGCCCGGCTGGGCATCACGGAAGTCGCCGCCGACCTGCTCCCGGAGGACAAGCGAGCCTGCATCGAGCGCCTCGTCGGTGAGCAGCGCGTGGTGGCGATGGTCGGCGACGGGATCAACGATGCGCCGGCCCTGATCGAAGCGCAGGTGGGCGTTGCCATGGGCTCGGGGACGGACGTGGCGCGCGAGAGCGCCGGCGTGGTGTTGCTCGGCAACGATTTGGTGAAGTTCGCCGAGACGCTCGGGCTCGCACGGCGCACGCGGCGCATCATCTGGGCCAACTTTGCGGGCACGATCGGGGTCGATACGCTCGGTATCGCCCTGGCGGCCGCGGGGCTGCTCAATCCCCTGCTGGCGGCATTCATCCACGTCGCCTCCGAGATGACATTCATTCTGAACTCCGCCCGGCTGCTGCCCGGGCGCCGCGACCCTGCCGGCGGCGGCGCGCAACAGGCGGTGCAGGCCGTCCCATCCGCGTGAGCAAGCGGCCGGCGGGGCGGAAGTTGCCTCGCTAGCCGGGTGATGGCGCCGCCTTGCGCGGATCCGAGCAGAGCACCGCGATCGCACGCGCGCCGAGCCGGTAGGGACTTTCCGCGACCGGTCGCGCACTGGGCGGGTCCGGGAAGTCTTGCGGGCTCGCCAGCCCGGTGTCGAGGACGCGTCGCCAGCCGTGCGGCCGGGGCAGCTGGATTTCAAAGGTCTCTTCACGGTCGGAGCCGTTGATCAGAATGTATAGATCGATGTCGCGCTGAGAGGCGCCGTCGATGTATACGGCCAGTGTGTGCGACTGCGGCCCCATGTCGACCGCGGCGCCGGTGCCGAACCAGCGTACGTCGTCGCGCCAGAAGCGGCTGCGGCAGAGCGTGGGATGGGACTTGCGAAAGCCGATCATCGAGCGGAAGAACCGGAAGATCTCCGCGTTGCGCTCGAGCAGCGTCCAGTTCAGCCAGCTGGTCTGGTTGTCCTGATTGTACGGATTGTTGTTGCCGCCCTGGGTCTGCAGGAACTCATCGCCGGCGCGCAGCATCGGCGTGCCGTTGGCGAGAAACACCAGCGCGCAGAAGTTCTTCGCCTGCCGCCGCCGCAGCTCGAGCACCTGCGGGGGCGCGCCGTCGCCTTCCCAGCCGCAGTTCCAGCTGAAGTTATCGTCGGATCCGTCCGTGTTTCCATGTCCGTTGGCCGTGTTGTGCTTCCCGTTGTATGAGACGAGGTCATACAGCGTGAAACCGTCGTGCGAGGCGACGTAGTTGACGCTTTGATACGCGTGAAACGCGTTTTGCCGGTCATCGGGGAACAGGTCGTCGCTCCCGTAGAGGCGCTGCATGAGCGAGCCCACCATGGCGCCGTCGCCCCGCGCGAAGCGGCGTATGTCGTCCCGGAACCGGCCGTTCCACTGCTGCCAGTTCGCGCCCGGAAAGCCGCGCCCCAGTTGATAGGCGCCGGCCGCGTCCCAGGGCTCGGCGATCAGCCGTACGCCGGCGAGGTCCGGGTCCGAAAGGATGTCGCCGAAGATGGGAGGATCGGCGGTATTGAGCGAGCCGTCCGCGGAGCGCGTGAAGACCGAGGCGAGGTCGAATCGGAAGCCGTCGACGTGCATCTCGCGCACCCAGTAGCGCAAGCTGTCGACGATCAATTTGCGCACGTACCGGTTGGCGCAATGCAGCGTATTGCCCGTGCCCGAGAAGTTCTCGTACATCCTGTCGCTTCGGCCGGCCAGGCCCGATGGGGTCAGAATATAGTAAGTGCTGTTGTCGATCCCCTTGTAGCTGTACACGGGACCGTGCTCGTCGCTTTCCGCGGTATGGTTGTATACGACGTCGAGGATTACTTCTATGTCGGCCGCGTGCAGCGCCTTGACCATTTCACGGAACTCGTCGTGCTGGCTGCTCTCGTGCGCGCGGCATCCGTAACCGTGATGGGGAGCGAAGAAGCTCAAGGGCATGTAGCCCCAGTAATTGCCCTCCTGCGGATCGAATTGATAGACCGGCATCAGCTCCACGGCGGTGACGCCGAGCGTCTTCAGGTACGGAATCTTGTCGATCAGGCCGCTGTAGGTGCCGCGCCTGTCCGGTTCGACCCCGGAGCTCGGGCTGCGAGTGAAGCCGCGCACGTGCAGCTCGTAGATCACAGTGTCCGACTCGTGGCGCGGCCTGCGATCGCCTTGCCAGTCGAATGCCTGCGTGCGGCCGGTCAGCACGCCGAGCGGGGCCCGGCCGGCGTTCGATCCCGGCCTGCACGCGGCCGCCCGCTCGAATTCCGGCGGGAAAAACACCGCGCGCGCATAGGGATCGAGCAGAATCTTCTGCGGGGAGAACGTGTGGCGCTCGTACCCGCCGTCCGCGGTTGGTCCGCTCACCGAGTACGCGTAATAGCGGGCGCCCCGGGCGGCGTCCGCCGGGACCCGACAGTGCCAGATGCGCCCGGACTTGTTGTGCAGATAGTCCATGGCACGGCTCACGAGCGGCCTTGCGACATCGCTCGCGCCGTAAAGCAGCAGCGTGACGGCCTCGGCGTGCTTCGAGTACAGGGCGAAATTCCAGGCTTGCGTCCGCTCGCACCAGCTGGAGCCGAGCGGCAGCGCCGAGCCCTCCGTGTCGGACCAATTCACCATGCGGGTCGCATCCGCATCGCAGGCTCGGGCGGCGCGCCGGGCACTCAGGCCCCGCGAGCCAGGGCCCGGCTCACGATCTGCTCGGCTTCCCGCACCACGCTCCGGAGGTGCGCCGGATCATGGAAGCTCTCGGCATAGATCTTGTAGAGATTCTCGGTGCCGGAGGGCCGGGCGGCGAACCAGCCGTGCTCGGCGATGACTTTCAGCCCGCCGATCGGCGCGGCGTTGCCCGGCGCCCGCGTGAGCTTGGCGACGATGGGCTCGCCACCGAGCTCCTCCTCGGTAACCGCTTCGGGCGCAAGTCTGCCGAGCGTCGCTTTCTCACGTGAGGTGGCCGGCACGTCGATGCGCGTGTAGCAGGGCGTTCCGAGCGCCTCGCTCAGCCGGCGATAGTGCTCGCTCGGGTCCCGCCCGGTGACCGCGGTGATCTCGGCGGCCAGCAGATTCATCACCGGGCCGTCCTTGTCCGTCGTCCATGGCGCTGCATCCCGTTGCAGCAGGCTCGCGCCGGCGCTTTCCTCGCCGCCGAAGCACAGTGATCCCTCGAGCAGCCCCTCGGCGAACCATTTGAAGCCCACCGGCACCTCGTACAGCCTTCCGCGGCGATGCGCCACCACCCGATCGATCAGGCTGCTGCTGACCACGGTCTTGCCCACGGGAGTGCCGGGCGGCCAGTCCGGACGGTGCGTCAGCAGATAGTCGATCGCGACCGCCAGATAATGATTGGGGTTCATCAGGCCCTGGGAGGGAGTGACGATGCCGTGGCGGTCGGAGTCCGGATCGTTGCCGAAGGCGAGCCGAAAGCGGTCTTTCAGCTGCACGAGTCTCGCCATCGCATACGGGCTGGAGCAGTCCATGCGGATCTTGCCGTCGTGATCCAGCGTCATGAACGCGAACCGCGGGTCTACCTCGGGGTTCACCACCTCGATGTGAAGTCCGTAGCGCTCGTTGATCGGCGCCCAGCAATAAAGCGCCGCTCCGCCGAGCGGATCGACCCCGAGTTGAAGACCGGCGCCGCGGATCGCAGCCATGTCGATCACCAGAGCGAGGTCCTCGACGTACGGGGTGATGAAATCGGCCCGATGCGTCGTGGCCGCCTTCAATGCGCGCTGGTAGTCAGTGCGCTTCACGTCGCGGTTGCCGCCCGCGAGCAGCTCGTTCGCGCGCTGCTCGATCCAGGAGGTCACTTCCGCGCCCGCCGGTCCGCCGTGGGGCGGGTTGTACTTGAAGCCGCCGTCGCGCGGAGGATTGTGCGACGGCGTCGCGATCAGGCCGTCGGCCAAACGCGAGGTGCGTCCGCGGTTGTGAGTGAGGATGGCTCGGGAGACGACCGGCACCGGTGTGATGCCCGCGCCTGCGGCCAGAACGGTCTCGATCCCGTTCGCCGCCAACACTTCGATCGCCGTCCGCTCCGCCGGTGCCGACAGCGCATGCGTGTCCTTGCCGATCAATGCCGGCCCGTCGATGCCCCGGCTCGCGCGATAATCGCACACGGCCTGAGTGATGGCCAGAATGTGCGCCTCGTTGAAGGTCGCATCCAGGGACGAGCCGCGGTGTCCGCTGGTGCCGAACTGCACCCGTTGTGTCGCGTCGGCCGCGTCCGGCTTGCGCTCGTAATACGAGCGCTCGAGAGACGCCAGGTCCACCAGCATTTCAGGCAGGGCCGGCCGCCCCGCGCGCTCATCGATCGTCATTGCTGTGACTCCGGCAACTGCAGGCTTTGTGCTTTGTGCGCAAGAGCGGCCTTCGCGCCAGCGCCGCCGTCGCGGCCGGGCGCCACGGCCGGCGGAGGCGGGCAGGGCTTCGCGTTCCAGATCTCGCCGGCGTAGCCGGCGATCGCGCGGTCGCTCGAGAATTTGCCGCTGCAGGCGACATTGAGGATCGACCGACGCGCCCACGCGTCCTGATCGAGATACAGCTTGGCGACTTCGGCGTGCGTGCGGGCATAGGCGGTGAGGTCGGCAAGGTGCATGTAGTAATCCCCTTGCGTGAGCAGCGCATCGACGATCGGGGAGAAGATCCCCGGCTCGCCGCGGCTGAAATGATTTCCGGCAAGCAGCTCGAGCGCGGCGCGAGTCTCGGGCTCGTGCGCATAGTGCCAGTGTGGATCGTACCAGCCGCGGCTGCCGAGCACCTGTTCGGCCGTCAGCCCGAACAGGAAGAAATTCTCCTCGCCGGCCTCCCGCGCCATCTCGATGGTCGCGCCGTCGCGCGTGCCCACGGTGAGGGCTCCGTTCATCATGAACTTCATGTTGCTGGTGCCGCTGGCCTCGTAGCCGGCCGTGGAAATCTGCTCGGACACCTCGCTCGCCGGCAGCAGCCGTTCGGCGAGGGAGACGTCGTAGTTGGGTAGAAAAAGCACCTTGATCCGACTGCGGACGGCCGGATCCGCATCGATCACGTCCGCGACGCTGTTGATCAGCTTGATGATGAGCTTCGCCAGCGTGTAGGCGGGGGCGGCTTTGCCCGCGAAGAAGAACGTCCGCTTGGGCCCGTCCGCGCTGGCGCCTTCGCGCCGCAGACGATCGTAGAGGATGATGATGTGCAGAACGTTGAGCAGCTGGCGCTTGTACTCGTGGATGCGCTTGACCTGGAAGTCGAATATGGAGCCCGGATCGACCGTTTCGCCCATGGCGGACTTGAGCCAGTCCGAGAAGCGGCCTTTGGCGGCGTGCTTGACCTCGCGGAAACGCGCTCGAAACTCCGCATCCTCGGCCAGGGGCACGAGCGCGCGCAGCGTGCCGAGGTCGGTAATCCAGTCCTCGCCGAGGGTCCGCGTCAAAAGATCGGCCAGCCCGGGATTGGCGGCGAGCAGCCAGCGCCGGGGGGTTACCCCGTTGGTCTCGTTGTGCAAGCGCTCGGGCAGCATTTGCGTGAAGTCCTTCAGTGTGCGCGTGCGCAGCAGCTCGCTGTGGATCGCCGAGACGCCGTTGGTGCTGTGCGAGCCGACGATCGCCAGATTCGCCATGCGCACGGCTTTGACGGGCCGCTCCTCGATGAGGCTCATGCGCTCGACGCGCTCCTCGTCCCTGGGGAAGCGCGCCCGCACCTCGGCGAGGAAGCGTCGATTGATCTCATAGATGATCTCGAGCTGCCTGGGCAGCGCGATCTCGAACAGCTCCACCGGCCAGCGCTCGAGCGCCTCGGGCAGCAGCGTGTGGTTCGTGTAGGCGAGGGTGCGCACCGTGAGCTCCCAGGACGCGTCCCAGCCGAGCCGGGCGCGGTCGAGCAGAATGCGCATGAGCTCGGCGACGGCCATCGCCGGATGGGTGTCGTTGAGCTGGATGGCGACCTGATCGGCGAGTTGCAGCCACTCGCCGCCCGCGCGACGGAAGCGCCGCACGATGTCCGTCAGCGAGCAGGCGACCAGGAAGTACTCCTGCAGGAAGCGCAGGTGACGGCCGGCGGAGGTGGCGTCGTCCGGATAGAGCACCCGGGTGAGATTTTCCGCCAGGATCTTGTCGTGAACCGCGCCGAAGAAGTCGCCTTGGTTGAATTCGTTCAGATCGAAGTAATCCGGCGAGGTCGCTTCCCACAGGCGCAGCGTGTTGATCGTCTTGGCGCCGAAGCCGATCACCGGCCGGTCATAGGGTATGCCGCGCAGCGAAGTGGCGCGCTGATCGACCAGGTGCGTGCCTCCTTCCTCGAACCTCAGAGCGCAATGGATCTTCGCCTCGACCGCCTCCCGGTGACGGCCGATCTCCCAGGGGTCCGGCCGCCGCAGCCAGTTGTCGGGGTGCTCGACCTGCCAGCCGTCCGCGATTTCCTGGCGGAACATGCCGTATTCGTAGCGCAGACCGTAGCCGATCGCCGGGATCTGCGAAGTGGCGAGCGAGTCGAGGAAGCAGGCCGCGAGACGCCCGAGTCCACCGTTGCCGAGCCCCGCATCCGGCTCGGTCTCGAGGAGGCGGTCGAGGTCGGCGCCTCGGCGCTCGAGCATCTCGCGCACCTGGGGCTCGAGCCGCAGGTTGGTGAGATGGGCCTTGAGGGACCGCCCGAGCAGGTACTCCATCGACAGATAGTAGACCCGCTTCGGCCGTTTCAGATCGTACGCCTGGTCCGTCGCCAGCCACCGCTCCCCGATCAGAGCGCGCAGCGCGCCGGCAAGCGCCTCGAAGCGATCGCGCTCGCTGGCCTTGGCTGGCGGCAGCATGTGATCGAGCCTCAGATGACGCTCGTAGGCCTCGGTCAAAGACGATGCATCCATACGCACCTCGGATAGTGAAGCGTGGCGTGATGCGCAGTGCCCGGGAGCGGCTCCGGGCCGCTTCCTCCCGGTGACGCGCGGCATATCGCGGATCTGCTCGCGGATGCCCTTCGGGACGCAGGCAGTTGCGGTGAGCCTGCGTGAGAAACGCCTTGCGGCCATACGGCGCGAGCAGACGGCACGTGCCGAATTGCGCATCGAAACCGGCTGCGATCGAAGTATAGGACCAGAGGAGAGGAGCTTCCATGCGTACATGGCGCAACACTCACCGGCGGAAGCGGCAAGTCCGAATGGGCTGCGCCAGTCCTGCGGGCCCTCGCGGTGGCGAGGTGCCGCGAGCGGCGCGAGGCCGTCGAGCGGGGCTTGAGCCGTGATGCGCCCGGCGGGTGTGCGGGCGGATCGCTTCGGCTCGGGGCGGCTCGGTGCGCGGCTAGGGCAGTGACGCGAGGTAATCGGCCACGGCCTGCATCTCCTGCTTGTGCAGCGTCGAGGCCACCCCGTGCATGATGGCGACGTTACGCATGTTGCTCTGGAACGAGGCGAGCTGCTTCATGATGTACTCGGCGTGCTGGCCGGCCAGGCGCGGATAGTGGCTGCTGCCGAGCGCGTGCGGGCCGTGGCAGGCCGCACACGCGGGCACGCCCTGCGAGGCAATGCCGTGATGGAAGATGCGGGTCCCCTCGGCAACCAGGGCGGCCGGATGAGGCTTTCCGGGACCGGTCGTCTGGTGAGAGAAGTACTGCGCGAGCGCGTCGATGGTCGCATCCGACAGATCGCCCGCCATGCCCCACATGTAGGCCACCGCGTACGGGTCGCCGCGGGTGTGGTCGCGGAACTCCTTCAGCTGCTGCTCGATGTACCAGGCCTTCTGGCCCGCGAGGCGCGGGAACATCGGATTTCTGCTGTTGCCGTCGACGCCATGGCAGGTGCCGCAGACCCCGATGGCCAGGTCGCGCGCCTGCCGGGGTGGCGTCGAGACCCCTTGCGCGCCGCTCGGGGCGATCGCGAACGCAAACATCACGGCCGTGGCGAGCACGCCGCGGCGCAGCCATCTGATCGCAGACCTACGGATGCACATCGTTCCCACCTCAGAATGCATACCACAACATGAAGTACAGCGTGTTATTGTCGGAGGCGCTGCGGCCGAGTCCGTCATAATTGCTGCCAGCTCCATTGAACTTGTTGTAATAGGTGTACTGAAGCACCAGCTTCACGTTGAGCCAGGGCAGGTAATTCAGCTGACCGATCAGTCCGTCGGTGTCCGGCGAGCCGTTGGCGCTGGTGATCACGCCGCAGCTCAACGGGCCGTTGTCCACGAGATCGCAGCCGCCGGGCGTGCTCGCCGGATACAACAGGTGATCGGTGCTGCCGGTGGTCGAGAACCACCCGAGCTGACCGCCGTACTGGCGCCGGTAATAGTAGCTCCCCCAGATCCGGCTGGTCGTGAGGTTGTCCC
>OFHJ01000017.1_pt1 | contig 66187 bp, 52 predicted proteins | sample 1522001 | NCBI WGS metagenome assembly OFHJ01 (sample SAMEA2464838, study PRJEB22497) | soil metagenome | biome: Grassland; feature: Farmland; material: Clay | place: Australia | collected 2013-02-01 | depth 1.2 m | reverse complement strand
CGTGATGACCGGACGCAAGGGCGCCGGGCAGCAGATCTGCGCCGAGAAGGGGCGGGCGCAGGTCACGCTGCAGGCGATAGGCGATGCGGTGGTCAGCGCGGATGCCGAGGGGCGCGTCGAGTACAGCAACCCGGTCGCCGAGAACCTCACCGCCTGGCGGCTCGATGAGGCGCGCGGCCGGCCGATCGGCGAGGTGCTGACGCTGATCGATGAGATCAGCCGCGAACCGATCGACAACCCCCTGCTGTGCGTGCTCGGCAAGTCCCGCCGCAACGCCGCCACCGAGCACGCGGTGCTCGTGACCCGCGCCGGGCACGAGGTGGCCATCCAGGAGACCGCCGCGCCGATCTGCGACCGCCAGGGACGGGTCATCGGCGCGGTGATGGTGTTCCACGACGTCACGCGCGAGCGACGCCTGAAGCGCGCGCTGTCGTATCAGGCGAGCCATGATGCGCTGACGGGCCTGATCAACCGCCGCGAATTCGACAACCGCCTGCACGCGGCCGTGCTCACCGCGCAGCGGGGCGAGGGCGTGCACGCGCTGCTCTACATCGATCTCGACCAGTTCAAGGTGGTCAACGACACCTGCGGCCACCAGGCCGGCGACCGGCTGCTGCGCGACATCACCGGGCTGCTGCAATCGCGGGTCCGCGCCTCCGACGCCATCGCCCGCCTCGGCGGGGATGAGTTCGGCGTGCTGCTCGAGACGTGCACGGTGGAGCAGGCAACGCGCATCGCCGACGGGATCCGCCAGGCGATCCGCGATTATCGGTTCACGTGGGGCGCGGTCACGCTCTCGGTCGGCGCGAGCGTCGGCGTGGTTCAGATCAGGCCCGACATCGAGAGCGTCGCGAATCTGATGAGCGCGGCCGATATCGCCTGCTACGCGGCCAAGGACGAGGGACGCAACCGCATCCACCTCTACGAGTCCGACGGGCTCAGCCACCCGCGCCACCGCGAGATGCACTGGGTGGCGCGGGTGACGCGCGCGGCGGAGGAAAACCGCCTGGAGCTGTACTTCCAGCCGATCTGTCCGATCGCCCACGGCCGGCGCGCGTTCTACGAGCTGCTCGTGCGGCTGCGCGATGACGACGGACAGCTGGTTCCGCCCGGGGAGTTCATCCCCGCGGCCGAGCGCTACAACGTCATGTCGGTGATCGACCGCTGGGTGGTGCGCCGGGCGATCGAGTTCCTCGCCGACTGGCGCTCGCACCAGCGTGTGCTGCCGCTGCTCGCGGTCAATCTCTCCGGCACCTCTCTCAACGAGCAGTCATTCATCGACTTCGTGATGCAGCACGTCGAGGAGTCCGGGCTCGCCGAGGCGCTGTGCTTCGAGATCACCGAGACCGCCGCCGTGACCAACCTCTCGAACGTCGCCTTCGTCATGCAGGAGCTGAAGCAGCGCGGCTGCCGCTTCTCGCTCGATGACTTCGGCACGGGGTTGTCCTCGTTCAGCTACCTCAAGACCCTGCCGGTGGATTTCGTGAAGATCGACGGACAGTTCGTGCGCCGTGTCGCCGAGGATCCGGTGGACCGCAGCATGGTCGAGGCGATCTGCAAGGTGGGGCACACGCTAGGCATCGAGACGGTGGCCGAGTGCGTCGAGGTGCAGCCAGTGCTCGACGAGCTCGGGCGCATTGGCGTCGATTACGCGCAAGGGTTCTTTCTCGCCAATCCGCTGCCCATCGCCCGGCTGATGCCCTAGCCGGCCGCAAGCGCGAGAGACCGCATCCCTGCTGACACGCCCGCTCCCGGTGAAAACGCGCCTGATTGCGCGGGCAGGCCCGCATCGCTCGCATGGCTCGATCGGTGTCGGATTGCATCGGGCATTGTCTCCTGGGGCTCTTGAGAGGCCGGGCCGGTTTGCGAGGGGAGTTAAGCAAGACTCGTGCCGATTGCTAAATATTCCCTTCATTCAGCGGATTGCGGACAAGGAGGCTTGTCCGCCGCGTGCAATATGTAAGAAACATCGACAGTTGCCGAGTTGCGACAGCAAAGGCACAGGAGATTCGGCTTCCCTCCCATATGATCCATGGGATGTGCAGCGCATCGTTCAGTTAGCGCTTCGACCTGAACAATGGGCGGTAAACCCGTGGTAATACGAGATTTTTCAGGCCAAAAGAGGCCTCTGGGGCTGTGAGCATGATTGACGAGCTCCTGCGAAGCGGCGTAAAACGGCGACACCAACAACGAACGATCGATAGCTCTCGATGCTGCAGACCCCCCTACGGCGTCTCGCGGCGACAGACGCCACGCTGCTGCCTTCCCATAAGCCTCCCGGGACCCGCGGGCTGATCCTGGCGGCGGCACTGAAGCTGTTTGCCGAGCGAGGCTTCGCCGGTGCCTCGATCCGTGAGCTGGCCGACGTCGTCGGAATCCAGCCGGCCTCGCTCTACGCGCATTACCCCTCCAAGGAGCACATGCTGGCGGCGTTGTGCCGCATCGGACAGGAGGAGCAGCTGCGCCGGATCCGCCGCGCCCTGCAAAGCTGCGGCGAGGAACCACGTGACCAAGTGACCGCTTACGTGCGGGGGCACGTAAGCCTGCACACGGCGTTTCCGATGCTCGCCGTCGTTGCCAACGCCGAGCTCCATGAGCTCTCGCCCGCGCTCAGCGCGGCCGCCACCGGGCTGCGCCAGCAGTCCGTTCAAATGCTCACGGACATCGTGCAGCGGGGTGTGCAGCAGCGTGTGTTCAACGTACCGGACGTCTGGCTCGCTGTCGCGGCCATCGGCGCCATGGGCCTGGGCGTGGCCTACTGGTATACGCCGAAGCATGAGCTCGACGCACGATTCGTTGCGGAGGTCTACTGCGAGTACGCGCTGCGCATCCTGGGTGGCCTCCGGAGCGGGCAAGCACGCCTGAGCACGCCTGAGCACGCCTGAGCGCGCCTGAGCGCGCCCCGGCGCATCCGTATGCGCCGCTTGCGGCGGCGCGAATCATCACACTTTTCCCGGGCAACCGGGCATACTCCGCCGATACCGCCTCGACCAACAAGGCTCGGGCTCAAGCCTCAGGAGCGCAGGCGCCCGTGTCTTGCAGGGGCCGGCATGCACAGACAGGCCTCGATCGGACGGGGTGGGCGGTTTGGTCCAATGAGCGGGGTTCCTGAATGAGCAAGGGCAATACGGGGCTCGTGGTGGCGCTGACGGTGGCCGCGACGCTGGGTGGGCTGCTGTTTGGGTACGACACGGCGGTGATCTCGGGGGTGACCAGCGCGATCACGCACAATTTCGTGGCGCCGCGGCACCTTGGGGTGTCGGCATCGAACTTTCTGTCCGGGCTGGCGATTTCGATTGCGCTGGTGGGGTGCGCGATCGGGGCGTGGGTGGCCGGTCCGGTCTCGACGCGGATCGGGCGCAAGGCGGGGCTGTTGATCGCGGGGGTTTTGTTTTTCGTCTCCTCGCTGGGGGCGGGCTACCCGGAGTTCATCTGGAGCGTGTTCGGGGCGAGCGGCTATCACGCGCTCGGTGCGTTCCTCGCCTATCGCACGGCGGCGGGCATGGCGATTGGCATGGCCTCGATGCTGGCGCCGATGTACATCGCGGAAGTGGCCCCGCCCTCGAGGCGGGGGATGCTGGTGACGTTCCAGCAGATTGCGATCGTGGTGGGAATCACGCTGGTGTACTTCGTCAACGCGGGGATCCAGGCCGGTCACAGCCGCGCGTACCTGATGACGACCGCGTGGCGGCACATGCTGGCCTCGGCGGCGATTCCGGCGACGCTGTTGGTGGTGGCGATGCTGTTCGTGCCGGAGACCCCGCGCTATCTGGTGCTGAAGGACCGGGACGAGGAGGCGCTGTCGCTGCTGAAGGGGCTGGTCGGGGCCGATGCGGCGCACTCGACGCTGCAGGAGATCAAAGCGACGCTCGTGCAGCGTACGCGGCCGCTGCTGAGCTTCGGGTGGCTGGTGCTGATCGTGGGGGTCCTGCTGTCGGTGTTCCAGCAGGTGGTGGGGATCAACGCGGTGCTGTACTACGCGCCGCACATGTTCGAGAACATGGGGGCCTCGACCAACCAGGCGCTGTGGGACACGGCGATATTCGGCGGGGTGGCGATGACGCTGTTCACCCTGGTGGCGACGTTCACGGTCGACAGGCTGGGGCGCAAGCCGCTGCTGGTCACCGGAGCGCTGGTGATGTCGGTGGCGATGATCTTTCTGGGGTTTTTGTTCGATCGTCACATCGTCAGCGCGGCGGCGGGCGCATCGGCAGGCGGCGGGCCGTCATATCTGGCCCTTGGGGCGGTGGTCATTTACATCATGGGATTCTCCTTCTCGTGGGGACCTGTGGTGTGGGTGATGCTCGCGGAGATTTTCCCGAACGCGATACGGGGCAAGGCGATGTCGATTGCGGTGGCGGCGCAGTGGATCATGAACTTCATCGTGTCGCTGACGTTTCCGATGATGGACGGCAGCGTCTACCTCAACGAGCATTTCAATCACGGCTTTGCCTACTGGGTGTACAGCGCCTGCTCGCTGCTCGCGGCGGTGTTCGTGCTGCGCTTCGTGCCCGAGACCAAGGGCCGCTCGCTGGAGTCGATCCAGGAGCTGTGGCACAACCCTCGCGCCTCCGCTGACCTCGCTTCCGCGCAAGCGGCCGACTGACCGCGCGCTGCGGCGCGCGAGCGAGCGAGGCGCGCCCGGGCGGGCGTAAGCGGACCGTGGCCGTCCCGCCCGGTGCCGGGCGTGGCCGGCAACCGAGCCGCGGCATCTTTGGCCCGAACGCAACCAGACCGTTGAATGTGTTGATTCGGATGGGTGATTGTCGTTGCCATGGGACAACGCCTGGCGGTGTCTGCGGCCGGTGACAACCCGTGCGGCAGTTGGAGTATAGTCCCCGCCCGGTGAGAGTCACTCGGAGGTAACTGCCATGACTGTCAAGTTAAATAGCACGGAAAACCGCTGTGTCACCACCTCGACGGTAGGGTACATGTGTCTGGCGCTGACGCTCTGGATGGTGTCGATGCCCAATGCCGGCTGGTACCACCAAGGCTACGCTCTGGGCGCGGCCATGATGTTGCCGATGGCCGCCGTACTGGGCGTGATGGGCATACTGGATCATCTTCGCGCGCGCAGCCTCGATGCCGTCGTGTTCTTCGGCAGCGGCATCTTGTTCTGGAGTTATCACTCGGCTGCGGCGGCGGCTCCGGCGGCGCAGGGGCCGGCGAGCTACATGGGCTGGTACGCGGTCCTGTGGGCCGTGTTCTTCGCCTATATCTGGCTGGGATCGTTCCGCGACACCGTGCCTCGGCAGCTGTTCTTGCTGGGAGCGGCGCTGTCGATGCTGGCGATGGCGCTCGATGGCTGGACCGGCCTGGCATTCTTCCGGTACATCGGCGGCTACATCGGGCTGGTGACGGCACTGATCGCCGGGTTCGTGTCGGCGAGCGGCTTCATCAGCTTCGGCAGCGAGAAGACGCACAGCCCCAACGACGAGCACGTCGGTCAGGCCCATCCGGCCTGATTCGCGCCCGATTCGGGCGCCGGGGCGGGACGAAGCCGGTCCTGGAACGGATGAGGGAGGACGAGCGCGCCGCCGGCGGCGCGCTCGTCCCGCTCAGCGCTTCTGGGCCTGCCTGTGGCGCCTCAGATCGATCCGGTCCACCCCGATGTCGATCACCCGGCGCATGGCCTCGGCGGCGGCGGACTCATCGCCCGCCTCGATGGCTTCGAGGATGGCGGTATGGGCGTTGACGGTGGTGTGGTAGTCGAGCGGATCGTCGACCGGGGAGCTGTACATGAAGGAGGCGACCAGGGCCGTGTCGATGATGCCCGCCGCGGAGCGCATCATCGGGTTGCCCGTGGCATTGCCCACCACCAGGTGGAAGTTGAGATCCGCCTCGGCGAAGCTCTGGCGGGTGTGCCCGTCGCGGCCCATCTGATTCAGGCACTCGCGCAGGCGCGCCATGTCCTGCGCGGTGCGCCGTTGCGCGGCGAGCGCCGCCGCCGCCGGCTCCAGAGCCCGGCGGACCTCGACCAGGCCGTGCATGAACTCGTCATCGAAGCCCAGGCGGACCCGCCACGCGAGCACGTCGGCATCGAAGTAGTTCCAGTACATGCGCTCGCGCACCCGGGTGCCGACGCGCGTCTTGGAAACCACGAACCCCTTGGCGGCGAGGGTTTTCATGACTTCACGGATCACGGTGCGCGAGACGTGGAAACGCGCGATGAGCTCCGGCTCCGGCGGCATGTTGGTGCCCGGGGGATACAGCTCCTTCAGCAGCTCCATGCCGAGCAGCGCCGCGATCTGGTCGTGACTCGACCTCGCCCGCTCCGGGACGAGGCGGCTCAGGCGCGGCAGCGGCTGCGACATCACGCAGTGTGCCTAGGTGAATTCCGCCGGACGGTCGAGTCGCGCATGGAACCTCGCTATCATCGTAAGGTCAGCTTTGAGACAGGCAATATCATACTATTTCTCTTTGGAGGCAAGCCTCCGGTCGAGGACCCCATGAGCGAACAAGTGATCGTGACGCACCGCGATGCGGTGTGCGAAGTGCGCTTGAACCGGCCCGAGAAGCGCAACGCGTTGACGTTGGACATGTATCGTGCGTTGACCGAAGCGATCGCGGCGGCCGAGGCTGACGATGAGGTGCGCGCCGTGCTGCTGAGCGGGGAGGGTGCCTGTTTCACCGCGGGCAACGACCTGAAGGACTTTCTCACCGGAGCGCCGCTCAGCGATCCCGCTCACCCCACGGGCCGCTTCGTGCGCGCCGTGGCCGCGATGAGCAAGGTGCTGGTCGCGGCGGTGCACGGCCCGACGGTCGGGATCGGCGTCACGCTGCTGCTTCACTGTGACCTGGTGGTCGCCGCGCAGCGCAGCACGAGGCTGATCACGCCGTTCGTGCAGCTCGGCCTGGTGCCCGAGGCGGCGAGCACCTTGCTGCTGCCGGCGCTGATGGGCCATCGGCGCGCCGCGGAGCTGTTGCTGCTCGGAGAGCCGCTCGATGCGAGCGCCGCAAAAGCCTGCGGCCTCGTCAACCGGGTGATCGATGACGAGGGAGTGATGGAAGAGGCGAGGACGCTCGCCAGGGCCGTGGCCTGCCAGCCGCGCGAGGCGGTGCGCGCCACCAAGCGCCTGCTGCGCCACGGGCGCACGCACGATGTGGCCGGCCGGATGGAGGAGGAATTGCTCGAGTTCGCCGACCGGCTGAAATCCGAGGAGTTCGCCGCGGCCGCGCAGGCGTTTTTCACCCGCCGCTAACCCCCGATCCGCATGAGGGTGGCCATGCCGGCGAAGGTCGCCACGAGCGAGGCGGCGACGTGGATGGCGATCTCCCCGAGCGCCCAGCCGGCCTCGCCGCGCTGCAGCGCCGTGACCACCTCGGCCGAGAAGGTCGAGAACGTGGTCAATCCTCCGCAGAAGCCGGTGATGATGCACAGCCGCCACTCGGCCGGCAGTGCCGGGTTGCGCGCGAAGAAGGCAATCGCGAGCCCGATCAGGTAGGCGCCCAGGATGTTGGCCGCGAGCGTTCCCGGGGGAAGGGAGGGGAACAGGCCGTTCAGCCGGTTGCCGAGCCACCAGCGCAGCAGCGCCCCGAACGCAGCGCCCACTGCGATCGCCACAATCGACTTCCACATGCCGGATGCTCCCCGCCGGGCCCGCTTGGGCGGGGCCGCCGCAAAAGCTCGCATGATCCGGCCTTCGCCACCGTGATGGCAAGCGGTTCGGCGCCCGGCGCGGAGCCTGCGCGGGCGCCGCACTTCGGGCCGGGCCGGGTGATTGAGCCAAACGCGGGACCGGCTCTGTCTTGCGCTCACGCGCCCGCCGGCGGTCTTGCTCCTGCGGCGGCAATGTATCACAATGTGACTCCATGTGACACCGGTGAGATCATCCTATGGATGCTGCGAAAGTCGGGGTACGCGAATTCCGTCATCGCTTCGGGGATTATGCCGAGTCCGACAAGCCCGTAGCCGTCACCAAACACGGTCGTACGGTCGGGTTTTACATCCCGGTGCGTCGCAGACCCCAGGCGGAGGATCTGTCCGCATATCGGGAGGCGCGCGAGGCCCTTCAGTCCTGGGTGCGCGAGCAGGGCGTGAGCGAGGATGCGCTCGTTGAGGAGTTCAATCGCCTCAGGAAGGCGAAGCGGCGTCGTGGCTGATCGCTCGCTGGTGCTCGACGCCAACATCCTGCTGCGGGCAGTGCTCGGCAGACGGGTCGGCGGGCTCATCGAGCGTTACGCGATGGGTGTGGGATTTTTTGCGCCTGATACGGTGTTTCTCGAGATCGAGAAATACCTGCCGCCGCTCGCCGGCAAGGCGGGTCTGCCGCTCTCGCAGGCCATGGCGGTCTGTGAGCGTTTGCGGCGGCTGGTGCAGGAATTGCCACCTTCCCGGTACCGGCAGCGCGAAATCGCGGCGCGTGCCCGCATCGCTCGCGTGGACCCGGACGACTGGCCGGTCGTTGCCAGTGCGCTCGTGCTCGAGTGCCCGGTCTGGACCGAGGATCGGGATTTCTTCGGTGCCGGTATCTGCACTTGGACGACCGATCGCGTCGAGCTCTACCTCGCCGATACCGGGCAGCCGAAGGTCGAGGAAGCCCGATCGGTCAATGAGTTGCCGCTGCGAAGGATATGCGCTTAAGCAGAGGCTGCGCTGGCTCCTCAGCCGCTCAGGCTGCGCACGAAGGCGTACAGCCGCTCATCGTCGGAGAAGGCGACGTTGAATCGCCAATACTCGCTCGGGCTCGCCTGAGGGCTGAACAGCTCCCCGGGGGCGAGCAGGATTCCCTGCGACTTCGCCCGCCGCAGCAGCTCCGCCGGGGCGCCCGGGAGCTTGGCCCACACAAACATGCCGCCGGCGTGCGCGCCGGCCTCGATCCCGGCGTCTCGGAACCTGCGCGCGAGGCGCGCGCGCGATTCGCAGATGCGCCGGCGTAGCTGCTCGAGATGCGTGCGGTGCCGTCCGGAGGTCAGGATGGACAGCACGATGTGCTCCATCAACTCCGAGGACGACAGCGACATCACGTTCTTCAGCCCCGCGACCTGCGCGGCCCGGTCGGTCCGGGCCGCGAGGTAGCCGACGCGCAGGCTCGGCGCGATGGTCTTGGAGAAGCTGCCGATGTAGATGACCCGCTCGAGCCGGTCGAGCGAGGCGAGCGAGGTGACCCGGTCGGGCGAGAGCTCGGCGAAGATATCGTCCTCGCAGATCGTGAGTCCGCGCTGCTCGGCCACGCGCAGCACCGCGTGCGCGGCCTGGGCGCAGGTCGTCGTGCCGGTCGGATTCTGATAGGTCGTGTTGGTGATGAACAGCCGCGCACGCGTCCGGCGTGCGAGCGTGTCGAGCATGCCGGGATCGGGTCCGCGGTCGGTGCGTGCAACGCCGGCAGGGACGTTGCCACGGGCGCGCAGCATGGCGAGCACGTAGGGATAGCCCGGATCATCGACCAGGACCGTCTCCCCAGGGCGGGTGAGCGAGGCGATGGCGAGCTCGAGCGCCTGGCTCGCCCCCTGTGTGAGTACGATTTGCTCCTCGGCGCACTCCACGGCGCGCAGCGTCAGTTGACGTGCCAGGTGGTGCCGCAGTGCGCGCAGCCCGTAGCTGCTGCCGTAGCGGCTGGTGTAGAGCGCCGGACGGCGCGCGACCTGGGTGAGCGCCGCGCGCACCCCGTCTGCGAACAGCCACTCCGGAGGCAGCCAGCCGCAGCCGGCATCGACCTTGAGCGCATGCCCGTCATAGTCGCGCCGCAGCGCCCAGACCGAATCGACCAGTGGCTCCGGCCCCGAGGGGTGTCGCGCGCCGAAGGCGTCGGCATCGCGGGCCACGTAGTAGCCGGAGCCGCGGCGCGCCTCGATCAGGCCCTCGGCGACCAGCAGCTCGTAGACCCGCGCGGCCGTGAATGGGCTGACGCCGCGCGAGCGGGCCAGCGCGCGGACCGAGGGCAGGCGGTCTGCGGGACTGAATTGCCCGGCGACGATCCGGCTGCGCAGATCCGCCGACATCGCCTCGACCCGGGTCGGGATGGCTGAGGGCTTGGCACGCATGAGCACTGTATCGCAGATATGGCCAGTACAGTCTGGTGACCTATCTGCAGGAGTGTAGCTCGGTGGCCGCTCGGTCAAGGCCCATATTCGCGCCATGAGCACACCGACACCCGATCTGTCCGCCTTCTGGATGCCCTTTACGGCCAACCGGTACTTCAAGCGCCACCCGACGCTGGTGACCGCGGCCGAGGGGGCCTATTTCACCCTGTCCGACGGCCGGCGGGTCTTCGATTGCCTCTCCGGCCTGTGGTGCACCCCGCTCGGGCACGGCCGGCCCGAGATCGCCTCGGCCGTGCACAGGCAGATCGGCGAGCTCGACTTCGCGCCCACGTTCCAGGTGGGTCATCCGAAGGTGTTCGAGCTGGCGGCGCGGATCGCGCGCTGGGCGCCCGAAGGGCTAAGCCGTGTCTTCTTCGCCAACTCCGGCTCAGAGGCCGTCGACAGCGCTCTGAAGATCGCGCTGGCCTACCACCATGCGCGCGGCGAGGCGAGCCGGGTGCGCATCATCGGCCGCGAGAGGGCGTATCACGGGGTGGGCATCGGCGGGATCTCGGCCGGCGGCATCGGAGCGAACCGGCGCGTGTTCGGGGCGTTGAGCTCGCCCTTCGTCGATCACTTGCCCCACACGCACGACCCGGCACAGATGCGCTTCAGCCGCGGCCAGCCAGCCTGGGGCGCGCATCTGGCCGACACGCTCGAGCGGTTGGTCGCCCTTCACGACGCCTCGACCATCGCCGCGGTGATCGTGGAGCCCATGCAGGGATCGACGGGGGTGATCGTGCCGCCGGTGGGCTACCTCGAGCGCCTGCGCGAGATCTGCACCCGCCACGGGATCCTGCTGATCTTCGACGAGGTCATCACCGGTTTCGGTCGCGTCGGGGCCCCGTTCGCCGCGCAGCGCGTTGGCGTCACACCGGACATCATCACCTTCGCCAAGGCCGTCACCAACGGGGTGATACCGCTGGGCGGGGCGATCGTGCACCAGTCCGTCTACGATGCGTTGATGCGAGGGCCGGAGCGGGCCATCGAGCTCTTCCACGGCTACACCTACTCCGGTCACCCTGTCGCCTGCGCCGCGGGCCTCGCGACACTCGAGGCGCTGGAGGAGGGCCGGCTCATCGAGCGCTCGGCACAGTTGTCGAAAGTGCTCGAGGAGGGCGTGCACTCGTTGCGGGACGAGCCGCACGTCATCGACATCCGCAACTTCGGTCTCGCCGCGGCGGTGGAGCTCGGCGCGCGCGAGGGACAGCCCGGAGCGAGGGCGCGGGAAGCGTTCGAGCAGGGTGTCGAGGCCGGACTGTTGCTGCGCTTCACCGCCGATACCCTGGCGGTGGCTCCGCCTTTCATCTGCACCGAGGCGCAAATCCGCGACATGGTCGAGACACTGCGAGGCGTGCTGCGCCGCCTCGCGTGACCGGCGGTGGCGCCGGCGCGCGGGCTTGACTCCTGCCCGGCGCCGCTCGCGCACGGCGTCGATCGCGCGCGCACGGCGCTGCCGGTCCGCCTCGCTTTCCTCTGAGCCGGCCGGCCTGCGCGGCGCAGGCCGGCTGATCGCTTCGCCCCGTTGACTTACAGTGCCCGCTGTCCCTCGGCCCTCGCCGCGTTCAGCCGCTTCTCCCCGGCGATCGCCTGGCCGCGCAGGTAATGGAACACCTGGTATTCGGCCGGCGTCGGGTGCACGTACCCGAGATCGATCTGCGCGTTGAGATAGGCGAGGTGGCTGTGCACCTTCGTCGGATACAGCAGCGTCCCCTCGCTCGAGCGGGTCTTCATCTGCACCATCGCACCGATCGCCCCGTCCAGCGCCGTGAGCGCGTGCTTGAGCGCGCCGACGCTCGCCGGATGCTTCGCGATCGCCGCCCGGACCCGTGTGCGCATGGCGATTGCCCGATCGAGGGTCTCATCGAGCGTGTTCAGCGTGTCGCGGATCTGCATGCCGAGCGCCTGACGCGCCTGCAGGGCGCCGGCGGGCGGGTGCAGCCGCGGATCGAGCTTCACGCTGAGCGGGGCGCGCCGCTTCTGGTGGTCGTAATCGAGCACCACCGTGTACGTGCCCGGCACCACCTGGGGACCGGCGATGCTGTCGGGCATGCCGCCGGCCGCCGCAGGCGTGTAAAAGCCGCTCACCTCGTGCGCGCTCGCAAAGCGCAGATCCCACTGGAAGCGGTTCTCGCCCGCGGTGATCGAGGTGAGCTTGCTCAGGGCTCTCGCCTTGATCTGGTGCGGCGTGAGATTGTCGCGCGCCGGCGCGCTCAGCTTCGGCTCATGCCTCTTCAGGTGCAGCGTGAATGAGCGGATCAACCGCCCGTCGCTGTCGAGGAAGCTCAGCGTTACCGGCACCTCGCCGTGGTAATCGGCCGGGATGCGGAAGAACACCGTGGCGCCGAAGGGGGGATTGGCGCCGGCGGTCCCGATGTGCTTGGCGTAGGGGCTCGTGCCGTAAGCGTGAGACAGCCACGCGGTCTGGGGCGCATAGAGCGCCGGCGCGTCAAGCTCCGCAGGGCCCTGGTGCGAGAGCTGCTCGAGCACCGTGAGATTGTCGAGCACCCAGAACGAGCGCCCGTGTGTGGCGATGGCGATCTCGCCCTGGCGGGTGTCGATCGCGATGCCGCGGACCTGCACCGGCGGCAGGTTCAACGTCAGGGGCTGCCAGTGCCGCCCGCCGTTCAAGCTCACATAGACCGTGTTCTTGGTGCCGGCGAACAGCAGTTGCGGATCCTGCGGGTCCTGCGCCAGGGTCAACACGTACTGACGCGAGGGCAGGCCGTCGGTGAGCGCGCTCCAGTGAGCGCCGTAGTCGGTGGTCACGTACACGTAGGGATGGAAATCATCCCACATGTACCGCGAAGCGCTGAGATAGGCCGTGCCAGGAGCCGAAGCCGAGGGAACGATGGCGTTGATCTGGGTCCACTCGGGCAACGCCGGCGGCGTCACCGATTTCCAGTGCGCTCCGCCGTCGCGGGTCACGTGTACCAGCCCGTCCTGCGAACCGGCCCAGATCACCTTTGCATCGAGCGGCGAGACCGCCAACGCCGAGATGTCGGGGAAGATCTCCGCGCCGGAGGCGTCGAGGTTGATCGAGCCGCCGGTCGGGCCCTCGGTGGCCTTGACGTTGCGCGTCAGGTCGGGGCTGATGCGCTTCCAGGTGCGCCCCAGGTCGTGGCTGACCAGCACGTACTGCGAAGCGAGAAACAGGGTGTGCGGAGCGTCCGGGGAGAAGAAAATCGGATGGGTCCATCCGAAGCGATACTTCATCGCTTGCGAGGCCGCCCCCTCCTGGTAGTCGGGCCAGGGGCTGACGTCGCGGTACTGGCCCACCTCCTGGTCGTAGCAGACCATGATGCTGAAGTAGCCGCTGCCGCAGGTCTCATCCGGGTGGCCCGGCACCGGTGCGATGAACGTCGCCTCGTTGTAGGCCACTCCGTGCCAGGCCGACAGCGGAATCATCCCGCTGGGCGTGGAGCTCGGCCCCTCCATCGAGCCCTCGTCCTGCTGTGCTCCATAGACGTGGAACGGGAAGCGGCCGTCGATCGCGACGTGGTAGAACTGCCCGGTGGGCTGGTTGTGCTCGGTGCTCCAGGTCTTGCCGCCGTCGGTGGATACCGTCGCCCCGCCGTCATTGCCCTCCAGCAGAATGTTCGGGTGGTTCGGATTGATCCACACGATGTGGTTGTCGCCGTGCGGGGTGTGCAGCTTGGAGAAGGTCCTGCCACCGTCGTGCGATACCCACAGCGCATCCACCTCCGGGACATACACCGTGTCCGGGTTGGTCGGATCGGCGTAAATGCTCATGTAGTAGAACGCCCGCTGCCGCAGGCTCCAGCCGGCATTCACCCGCTTCCACGTGAGCCCGCCGTTGTCCGAGCGGAACACCCCGCCGTGGCGGGCCTGCACGATGGCGTAGAGCACCTGCGAGTCGCTCGCCGCGACCGTGATCCCGATGCGCCCGAGCATGCCGCGGGGGAAGCCGGGGTTGCGCGAGATCTCGCTCCAGTGCGCTCCCCCGTCGACGCTCTTGTACAGGCCGCTGCCGGGGCCGCCGTCATCGAGCTTCCAGGGCGTGCGGTACGCCTGCCACATCGCCGCGTAGAGCACCTGCGGGTGGGTGGGATCCATCACCAGGTCGATGGCGCCGGTCTTGGCGTTGATGTAGAGGATCTTGTGCCAGTGCCGCCCGCCGTCGGTGGACTTGAACACGCCCCGCTCGGGGTTGGACTTGAACACGTGACCCATGGAGGCGGCGTAGACCACATCGGGGTCGTGCGGATCGACGAGCAGCGCGCCGATGGTGTGGGTGTCGGCGAGCCCCGCCGCCTTCCAGGTCTTGCCGGCATCGTCGGAGCGGAACACCCCGTCACCGGTGATCAGATCGCCGCGGATATCGCTCTCGCCTGTGCCGACGTAGAGGATCTTCGGGTTCGAGGGGGCGACGGCGATCGCGCCGATGCTGCCGCTCGAAGTCGGCATCGTGTGGTCGCTGATGTTGACCCACCTGACGCCATAGTCGGTGCTGCGCCAGACCCCGCCGTCGACCGCTCCCATGTAAAAGAGATCCGGGTTCTGCGGCACGCCCGCCACGGCGACGACGCGTCCGCCGATATAGGGGCCGATGCTGCGCCACTTGAGCGCGTGGAAGGGACCTGCGGGCCCGGCGGCGGCGGCAAGGGGCACAACCATCCAGGCGAAGGACAGGGCGAGCCGCCAGAGTCGCGAAGCAGGGCCTGCGGCGGCACGGGTCCCGCAGGCCGGCAACCCGGACGCGCGAGCCGCCCTCCCGGAGCGGCCCGACGAAGGCGGAGGCGGCGCTGGGAAACGGGCCCCTGCCGCCGGGGACGGCCCATGGGACGCGCTGGAGCCGTCATGCAGCAGCAGGGCAGCCCGATGGGCGGCGCGCGAGAGGCAACGAGCGGCTTTCGGCATGACGTCTCCCCGGGGGTGGTAGGGCACCCCGATTTTGTTGTGAACGGTGGCCGGCACTCAAGTCGAGGTCAAGGATAGTTGAATCGGTGCACCGCCCGCGAGCCTCGCCGAGCGCCCGACGCGGTGAGCCGAAAGCCTGGCGCGGTGAGCCGCGACTCGGGGGGGGCCGCGCTGCCCCGGGGCATCAGAGGGCGCCCGCGACCCGAGGTTTCGGAGTTGGCGCCGAGCCGTGCTAGATTTAGCCGTCTTGGATAGTGGACTGGAGTGCCCCGCCTTGAACGTGCGCGACGAGAGCCTGACCTCCCCGACCGAATCCCGGACCCTGCCGCAGAGCGCGAACCCGCCTCGCCACGAGGGCCGATCGCTCGAGAGCCGGCTGCTGCACGGGCTGCTCGAGCGGCTCGGCAATCCGCCGATCGAGTTCATCCTGTGGAGCGGCGAGCACATCGTGCCCGCGGCCGAGCCGGTCTGCCACGTGAAGGTCCTCGACCGCGCGACGCTGTGGTCGATCCTCGCCGATCCGCAGGTGCGCTTCCCCGATGCCTACAGCGAGGGCCGGCTCGAGATCGAGGGCGATCTGGTGCGCCTGCTCGAGGAGGTCTATCTCGCCTCCGACCGGGGCAGGCCCTCGGCGTTCGGGCGATTGCTCGAGCGCCTGCGCCGCCCCCGCCTCAACACGCTCTCGGGCTCGCGGCGGAACATCCACCACCATTACGACATCGGCAACGAGTTCTACACGCTGTGGCTCGGGTCCACGATGGCGTACACCTGCGCCTACTATCCCGAGGCCGAGACGAGGCTCGATGCGGCGCAGGAGGCCAAGATGCACCACGTGTGCCGCAAGCTGCGTCTGCGGGCGGGAGAGAGCGTGGTCGAGGCGGGCTGCGGCTGGGGCACGCTGGCGCTGCACATGGCGCGTCACTACGGCGTCAAGGTGCGCGCCTTCAACATCTCGCGCGAGCAGGTGGCCTACGCGCGCGAGCGGGCCGCCCGAGAGGGTCTGGACTCTCCAGTCGAGTACGTTCTCGATGATTACCGCACCATCTGCGGCCGCTATGACGCGTTCGTCTCGGTCGGGATGCTCGAGCACGTCGGCGTGGACAACTACCGCTCGCTCGGCGGGGTGATTTCCCGATGCCTGGGGGCGAACGGCCGGGGCCTCATCCATTCCATCGGCCGCAACTACCCGGCGCCCCTGCAGCCGTGGATCGAGAAGCGGATCTTTCCCGGCGCCTATCCGCCGGCGCTCGGCCAGATGATGGACATCTTCGAGCCCTGGGATTTGTCCATCCTCGACGTCGAGAACCTGCGCCTGCACTACGCGCAGACGCTGCGCCACTGGATGGAGCTGTTCGAGACGCAGAGCGGGCGCGTGCGGCAGATGTTCGACGAGAGGTTCGTGCGCATGTGGCGGATGTATCTCGCCGGCTCCGTGGCGGGATTCACGACCGGGACGCTGCAGCTGTTCCAGGTGGTGTTCGCCCCGAAGGACAACAACGACGTCCCTCGGACACGCGCGTACCTGTACGCCTGAGCGAGCCATGCGCGACTGCGAGGTGTTGATCGTCGGCGGGGGACCGGCCGGGTCGAGCGCGGCCGGGAGGCTGCGCCGTGCCGGGTGCGATGTGCTGGTGCTCGATCAGGCGCGCTTCCCGCGCCTGAAGCTGTGCGCCGGCTGGATCACACCGGACGTGGTGCGCGATCTTCAGATCGACACCGCCTCCTACCCGCATCGCTTCCTGACCTTCGATCGCATGCACCTGCATTTCAAGGGGCTGAATCTGCCCGTGCGGTGCGTGCAGCACTCCATCCGCCGCGTGGAGTTCGACGCGTGGCTGCTCGAGCGCTCAGGCGCGCCGGTGATCGAGCACTCCGTGCGCCGCATCCGCGAGGACGGCGGCGCCTACGTGATCGACGATGAGTTCCGCGCCCGCTACCTGATCGGGGCGGGCGGCACGCGCTGCCCGGTGTACCGGACACTGTTTCGGGAGTTGAATCCGCGCGCCGCCGGACTGCAGACCGTGACCCTCGAGCACGAGATCGAGTACGACTGGCGCGATCCGGACTGCCACCTGTGGTTCTTCGAGCACGGCCTGCCCGGCTATGCCTGGTACGTGCCGAAGCAGAACGGCTGGCTCAACATCGGCATCGGCGGCATGGCCGAGCGCATCAAGCGAAGCGGGCGCTCGATCCACGAGCACTGGGAGCGGCTCACGGCCAAACTCGAGCGCGGCCTGGCCCGCGGTGCACGCTACGCCCCCTCCGGCTACAGCTACTACTTGCGCGGCGGGGTGGAGGTGGTCAGGCGCGACAACGCCTTCATTGCCGGCGATGCGGCGGGGCTCGCCACGCGCGACATGGCCGAGGGCATAGGCCCCGCGGTGCGCAGCGGCCTGGCCGCCGCCGAGGCCATTCTCACCGGCGCGCAGTACCGGCTGGAAGACGTGACGGGCGCGAGCTTCGGCGGCGGGATGGCGAGCCGGCTGCTCGATTGGGCGATGACGCGCGGCGCGGGCCCCGAGGCGGCCTGAGATCCGCCGAGCTCTGACTCGAGCTCTGGCTCGAGCGCTGACCCGAGCGCTGACCCGAGCGCTGACCCGAGCGCTGACCCGAGCGTTGACTCGAGCCCTAACTTCAGCGTTGTGTCGACGCTTCGCCAGCGTGGGCGCAGGCGGTGCGGCCTCGGTGTTTCCCTAATGGCTTGCGGAATCTACTGGGGCTGCATTTGCGCATCGCCGGGACTATGCTCAGGTTTCCTCAGGTTGCGATCCGCAAGGAGTCAACCTTGTCCGGCGATCTCCCGAAGAAACGAACCCTGCGCGCGCTTCTCGGCCAGTGGATCTTCGGACTGGATCGCTGGCTGTGCCGCCGATTTGGCATCTATGAGTACTCGGCGCGCGCGGACTGTCTGTTCCGCGCCGAATTGACTCGGGCCGATGAGCCGGTGGTGCTCTGCGACGGCCAGCGGGTCGAGGTCGGCGATCCGCTGCTGGAGCTGCACCTGTGGAACGAGCACGTGCCCCCCATGGGGCAGCGGCCGAGCGTCGCCTGGGGCCGGCGCACCGCTCGGGTGATGGGCGCCTCGCTGCGCGAGCTTGCCTGTCATGTGGCCGAGTCCCCTGACTGCCACGCCGTAATCGCCCTGCGTGCGCAGATGCGCCTGCGTACGGGCCGCCAGAGCGCCCAGCTCGCGAGCATCTTCCACCGGTTCGGCTTCGAGGCGGTCGCGCGCCGCCGGACCGAGCGGCCCGGGTCGCTGCGTGTCTTCGGTGAGAACATCCTGGTGGCCCTGCTGATGCTGGCGGCCAATCCCGTGTCATTGCGCTCGGGGTTTGTGCGCCGGGACATCACGCGCGTCATGATCTCGCGCGAGGCGTTCCTGCGCCGTTATGGCCGCTGGAGGCCCGCCGTGCCCGCAGCGGAGCGCGCGGCGGCGGCCCGGTCCGCGCCGGTTGCGTTGTCCGCGGCGGTCGCCGCGGTGCTGCGGTCCCGGCCGCATCGCCAGGCTGCGCCACGCCCGGGCGGCTCGCCGCTCGCGAGACCTCGCCGCTCCGGCCATGCCCCGGGGTCCGACCGGGCCGCTGCACCCGCCAGGGCGCGCGAAGTCACCGCCGAGCCCGAAAAGCATCGCTGAGGCGCGGGGCACCCTCGAGCCCTCGGCCGAAGCGGTGCCCGGCCGGAAGCGAACGTAACGGGCCGGTGTTCTCTTGCCAACATGCCGGTCCCGAAATCCGGGTCCCACTCACAATCGTTGTAAAATGGCAACAAAATGACAGGCGGAAGCGCCCATCGCCCCCTGAGTCCGCCTCCAGGGCTCCGGAACGTCGTCGAAGATGTCCCGGGGGGTACCCGCGGCGCTGAGGACCTTGTATGATCGGCGACACAGTGACTCGCTAAACGAACGCTTGTTTTAATTCCGGTGCCAGATCAGCGGGTCCGGGGAGGGGGCATGTTGAAGAAGATCGGGACATTGCTGTGCGCCGCGCTGGCCGTAGCGGGTGTGGCCAGTTGTGGGCACAACAGCCGCACCAGCACGGTGGCGAGCACCCACCAGGCGGGCACGTTGGTCGCGAATCCGCCGATCCGCACGGCCTCGCTCACGGCTTCGGCCTTTACCGCCGAGCTCGATTCCACCTCCTCGGGACAGTCCCTGCTCAAGCTCGCCGGCACGCCGGCGTGCGGGGTGGACTTCTACTACTTCAAATATTGGACAGTGGGGCCGAAAGGCTCGCAGCAGATGGCGTCGGGGGCGCTGATGGTGCCCACCGCCGCCACCGGCTCACCGCAGAGCACGTTGCCCTTGCCCAGTCCCGCCACCTGCACGGGACCGCGGCCCATCGTGCTGTATGCGCACGGCACGGCGACGTCCTCGAACTACAATCTCGCGGACATCAGCGATACCTCCAACCCCGCCAACTCGGAATCGGCGATGATCGCCGCGACGTTCGCGGCCCAGGGCTATATCGTGGTGGCGCCGAACTACCTGGGCTATGACATCTCGACGCTCGGCTATCACCCCTACCTGGACGGGGCGGAGAACGCAGAGGTCATGATGGACGCGCTCACCGCCGCCCGCAAAGCACTGCTCAGCACGTTCACGCCGAATACCAGCGATGACGGCAAGCTCTACGTCACCGGGTATTCCGAAGGGGGCTACGTCGCGATGGCCACGGTGAAGGCAATGCAGGCGGCCGGCGATACCGTGACCGCTTCGGCGCCGTCTTCCGGGCCGTACGCGCTGGAAGCGTCCGGCGATGCGAGGTTTTTCGGGCAAGTCGATATCGGTGGGACGGTGTTCGCACCGCTGGTGACCACCAGCTACCAGCATGCCTACGGCAACGTCTACAGCCAGACCTCCGATGTCTATTCCTCGACGTATGCGGCGGGCATCGACACGCTGCTGCCGAGCGCGACGCCGCTGTCCACCCTGTTCCAGGACGGCAAGCTGCCGGAGACGGCGCTGTTCGACAGCACCACGCCCACCTCCTCGACGGGCATATCGGCGGTGGATACGGCGGCGGACCAGTTGCTCGCCCTGCCGGCCAGCCCGCCCTACAGCGCCTCGCAGGCGGCGCTGTTCGATGCGGGCTTCGGCGACCCCTACCTGGTGAACAACTCATACCGCGTGGCCTACGTGGACGATGCGGTCATCAACCCGGACCCGGCCGAGATGGCGCTGCTCAACGGCCAGACGCTGACCACGAACGATGTCGGGCTCGCCGCCTCGCCTGCGGTCGGTCTGCGCCAGGACCTGAAGCTCAACGACATGCGCAACGGCGGCTGGGCGCCCGCGGAGCCCATGCTGCTGTGCGGGGGCGATCAGGACCCGGAGGTGTTCTTCCAGAACACGCAGATCATGGCGGCGGAGTGGGCCCCGTACGTGCAGGGGGGGCTGGTGAGCGTGCTCGACCTCAACGCGGCGCCGACCTCCGGCGACCCCTACGCGGCGTTGCAGACCGGTTTCCAGGCCACCTATGCGGCACTGGTCGCGGCGCAAGGGGCGACCGCCATCGAGTCCTACCACACGACCGAGGCGCCGTTCTGTATGGCGGCGGCCCGTGGCTTCTTTGCGCAAGTTCCGTGAGCTCAGCGAGGGGCGACCATGCAGAAGAAAATCCTGACACTTGCGATCGGAACCGCGCTCGCGCTGGCCGCTTCCGGGGCGTATGCGGATAACGGCAATCCGAACGACATCCGTATCGGCGCGTACTTCGTGCACTACGACAGCACCGCGACCGACATCAGCGGGCCCTACACGGTCCCGGGGCTCAACACCACCATAGAGAGCGTCACCACGCTGTATCTGGCGTACGTGCGCACCCTCTCGAGCCATTTCCAGGTCGAAATCGCTCTCGGATATCCCCCGGTCACCTATGCCAAGGCCAAGGGGCCGGCGACCGTGGGCTCCGTGCCCTACAACGGCAAGGAGATCGCGAGCATCCGCTGGGTCTCTCCGACGGTGCTGTTCGAGTACAACTTCCTCAGCCCGCGCTCGAGGTGGAGGCCGTTCGTCGGCGTCGGAGTGAACTACACGCGCTTCGTCGACCGGCAGATCACGGCCGCCGGGGCGGCGGTGAGCGGCGGGCCCACTTCGATTTCCCTGCCGGCGTCCGTCGGGCCCGCAGTCACAGCGGGCGTCACGTATCACCTGACCGATCGCTGGCACTTCACCGCGTCCTACTCGGTCGCCCAGGTCAACAGCAAGCTCACCACCGATACCGCCGGCATCCTGCGCTCGAACGAGGTGCACTTCTGGCCGAATGCCGTGGTGGCGTCCGTGGGGTACTCGTTCTGAGGCGCTGAGGCGGGAACTTCCCGCGCCGCGGCCGGTCGATGTCCGGTGCGGCGGGTTTCGCCGTGTCCCGATGTCCCAGGAACTCGCGTGCTCCTTTCGGTGGGTCGCGCCGCATGCTCGGCTCGGCGTTCCGCGGGTGCGGTATTTCCTGGGCTCGGTCCGGATTGGCTAGAATCAGACCGGCAAAGAAAACCTCCGGCCGGGTGGGCCACGCAGTGATCGAGGACAAGTGAGCGGCAGCCGAATCGCACGCGCCCGGCGTCAGCGCAGTTTCGCGCCCCGGCGCGGCGCACCCGCATGGGCCGTGGCGCTGGCGCTGCTCGGCTTCGCGCTTCGCTCACTCATCCCGATGGGCTTCGAGCCGGCCGACGGCTCCCTGTCGCTCGTTCTGTGCCACGAAGGCTTCCCCGCGCAGTTCTTCTCCTCCGGGCACGGGCCTGGTTCCCACGGTCAGGCGGCGGGGGGGGCGCGGCGGGATGCCCACTGCGTCTTCTGCAACGGTACCAGCCCGGCACCGGCGCTCTCGTTTGCCGGCATCGTCAGGGTGGCGCCCGTTGCGATCGGCTTCGTCAGCCTTCCCGAGTTCTCCTCCCAGAGCGTCCGCCTCGCTCATATCCCGCAGGCGCGCGCGCCGCCCACCCTCGCCTGAGCGTTCCGCTCGTTGATTCGCCCGCAGCCCCCGGCTGTTCGGGCGCTCGGGGGTATTTCCAGAAGGGTTTGGTGAGGTCCGCCTGCGGCGGATCCGGAGGATTCAGGCGTGACAGTGAAAGACGGCAAAGCGGGCCACGGGCGCCGCAGATCGTTTTGGCTTACTTCGTCCGCAGGTGTCGGATTCGGAGTGCTGGCGGCCCTGGGACTGATGCCCGCACGGAGCTGGGCCGGCGCCTTCGGCAGCGTCCGGGTGACGGTGCAGAACGGCCACGACAGGCCGATGGCGGGGGCGCGCGTGGTGCTGCGGGCGGGAGCCTCCGGGCGCATCCTGAGTGGCCGCACCGACGCGCACGGCCATATCGACTTCTCGTCGGTGGCGATCGGCAGCTACCTGCTCACCGTGAGCGAGCACGGCTTCGTGACCGCCACGGAGCCGGTCACGGTGGAGGAGGGATACTTTCCTTCGCCCCTCATCCACCTGGCGCCCGTCTCCAGGCTCGCGCGGGTCACCATCTCGGGCAGCCGGGTGCCGGTGGTCGCCTCGGTCACCCCGATCACCCTGGTGAGCCAGCAGGCCATCGAGCAGACCCCCGGCGCGCTCAACGCCAACAGTCTCGCCATGATCACCGACTACGTTCCGGGAGCGTACGAGGCGCACGACATGCTGCACATCCGCGGCGGCCATCAGACGAGCTGGCTGATCGACGGGGTGGAGATTCCCAACACCAATATCGCCGAGGACCTCGGACCGGAGGTCGACCCCCAGGACATCCAGACCCTGGGAGCGGAGCGCGGCGGCTACAGCGCCGACGAGGGAGATCGGACCTACGGCATCTTCAACGTGATCCCGAAGACCGGCTTCGGCAGGAAGAACCAGGGAGTGCTCGGAGTCACGGCGGGCAACTTCGGCCAGACCGACGATTACCTGAGCGCCGCCAGCCACACGCACAATTTCGCCTACTACGCCAGCATTGAGGGCAATCGCAGCAACCTCGGCCTGCAGACCCCGGTCTCGCAGGTGATTCACGATCAGTCCCAGGGCTATGGGTTGTTCACCAACCTGCAGTACGATCCGAGCGTGAGCAACGAGCTGCGCTTCGTCGCCCAGCTGCGCCACGACAACTACCAGATACCGAACTGCACCGGGCCGCTGCCCGATGACCCCCAATGCGTCGGCCAGCTCGGCGACGTGCAGAAGGAGAAGGACAATTTCGCGTTGCTGTCCTGGGTGCACACCTTCACCAACGACATCGTGCTCACCAGCTCGCTCATGTATCACTTCGAGAGCGCGGCCTACGACGGCAGCGCGCACGATTTCCCGACGATCACCACCTTCCATCACACCTCGCAGTACGAGGGCGGCGAGGAGAGCCTGCGCTGGCACCTTCCGCACAATCACGTGGCTGTCGGCGTATACGGATTCGCGCAGCAGGATCACGCCGACTTCAATCTGGCGTTCACCAACGGCAACCCGCCGCTGCCCCCGGAGGTCGAGAATCCGAGCGGCGGGCTGATCGATGCCTGGGTGCAGGACACCTACGACGTGTCGCACTGGGTACACCTGTCCGCGGGCGTGCGCTACTCGCACTTCCAGGGCCTGGTCACCGAAAGCGCGACCGATCCGCGCTACGGCATGACCGTCCGTGTGCCGAAGCTCGACTGGGTGTTCAGCGCCTTCTGGGGCAAGTACTACCAGGCGCCGCCGCTGGAGTCGCTCTCCGGGTCCCTGGCGAGCTACGCCGCGGCGCAGCACAGCAAGTTTCTGCCCCTGCATGGGGAGCGCGACAAGGAGCGCCAGTTCGGCGTGACGATCCCGCTGATGGGCTGGACCATCGAGGCGGATTACTTCGTCACCGAGTCGACCAACTTCTTCGATCACAATCCGATCGGAGCGTCCGACATCTACCTTCCGGTCACGGACCAGGGCGCGCTCATCAGGGGCCGCGAGCTCACGGTGCGCTCGCCGGCGTTCTGGCGCTACGGGCAGGTGCACCTCGCGTACTCGAACCAGACGGCGCAGTGTTTCGGATCGGTCAGCGGAGGCCTGGTGGTGCCCGGCACGGCGTGCGGCGATTACGTCTCGCTCGACCACGACCAGCGCAACACGCTCAACGTGGGCTACAACCTCGATCTGCCGCTCGGGTTCTACATCGGCTCGAACCTGTCGGTCAATTCGGGACTGATGAACGGCTTCGCGGGACCGCCAACCTATGAGCCGAGCCACCTGCCGAGCTACGCGATACTCGACCTCACCGTGGGCCGCAACTTCAGCAGGAACCTGCAGGTGTCGATCACGGGCCTCAACGTCACGAACAAGCATCTGCTCACCGACAACAGCCTGACCTTCGGCGGCGTGCACTGGAACAATCCCTTCCAGATCTACGCCGAGCTGCGCTACCGGTTCCATTACTGAGCGCAGCCCGGGCACGGGTCGCGTGGGCCCGCCCGATCGGTATTCCCCGGTGGATCGACCGGGACTGTATCCCCCGGCGGATCGATCGGGGCGGGCCGCCCCTTGACCCAGTTCACGGACTGGCCCGGCCGGTTCGCCGGATACTCCGGCCGAGCGCATTGGCGGCGCATTGACGCTCACCAGGGGGCGAGGCGGACTCGCGCAGTCCGTCCCGACGCATGCCGGCAAGGCGGCAGGGTCAGGTTCGGAGCGGCTATTGATCGGGCTGGTTGTCCCGGGTCTTTGTTTCCTGGCTGGCGTCGGCGCCGGGGCCTGCGCCATGCTGTGGGCGTTGAGCAGGCCCGCGGCCGGCCGCAGGCGTATCGAGGCGGCCCTCGAGGACAGCGAGCGCAAGCTGCGCAACCTCTTCGAGCTCTCACCGCTCGGCATTGTCCTCAATGACTTCGAAGGGCATTACATCGAGTTCAACCGCGCGTTCGAGACGATCTGCGGCTACTCGGCGCAGGAATTGCGCGCCATGCCGAGGGGGGCGATGACTCCGGGCGAGTACCTCCCCGAGGAGCAGCGGCTGATCCAAGCCTTGCTTGGAAACGGCCGCTACGGTCCGTACGAGAAGCACTACCGGCGCAAGGACGGCAGCCTCGTTCCCGTTCGCCTGAATGGCCTGCTGATCACCGGCAGCGACGGGCGGCGCTATACCTGGTCGATCGTCGAGGACATCTCGGCGGACCGTCGTGCGCAGGAGGCGCTGCAGCGCGAGAGCGCGAAGAATCTCGCCCTGCTGCGCAACGCGAGCGACGGCATTCACATCCTGAATCCGGCCGGCGAGGTGATCGAGGCGAGCGACTCGTTCTGCGAGATGCTCGGCTATGCGCGCGATGAGCTCATCGGCATGAACGTGCGCGACTGGGACGCGCAGTTGACGAGCACGGAGCTTGCCGAGGTGCTGCGGGAGGATTTCGCCACGCCCCGGCGCCGCGTCATCGAGACCCGCCACCGGCGCCGTGACGGCTCGGTGTTCGAGGTCGAGATCAGCTCGGTGTCGATGCGGCTGAACGGCGAGCAGGTGTTGTTCAACTCCGCACGCGACATCACCGAGCGCAAGAAGGCCGAGGAGCGCATCCGCCACCTCGCCTTCTTCGATCAGCTGACACGCCTGCCGAACCGGTTGCTGCTGCACGAGAGGCTTCGGCGGGCGCTCTCGGCCAGCGCCCGCAGCGGCAGGTTCGGGGCGCTGCTGCTCGTGAACCTGGACAATTTCAGGAGCACGAACAATACGCTCGGCCATGCAGCCGGCGATGCGCTGCTGCGGCAGGCGGCGGTGAGGCTCGCGGCCGAGGTGGGCGAGAGCGGTACACTCGCGCGCGTGGACGGGGATGAGTTCATGATCCTGCTCGAGGAGCTTGCGCCGCAGCCCGGGGCGGCCGCCGCCGAGGCCAAGGCCTTCGGCCTGAAGTTGATGCGGGCGTTATCCGGCTCCTATGCGCTGCCCGAGAGGGAGATTCACGTCGGCTGCAGCGTGGGGGCGACCATCCTCTGCGGTGAGCGGCAAACCATCCAGGATCCGATCAGACAGGTCAACATCGCGCTGCACCAGGCGAAGACGTCCGGACGCAACGCGCTGCGCTTCTTCGACCCGCTGATGCAGGAGAGCGCCAACGCGCGTGCGGCGCTCGAGAACGAGTTGCGCAAGGCCCTCGATGCCGGCCGGCTCCTGCTTCACTACCAGGTCCAGGTCGATCACGCAAAGCGGGCGATCGGCGTGGAGGCGCTGTTGCGCTGGAATCACCCGCAGCGCGGGCTGGTGCTGCCGGGGGAGTTCATCGGGCTCGCCGAGGAGACGCGCCTGATCGTGCCGATCGGACAGTGGGTCATCGATGCGGCCTGCGCGCAGCTTGCCGCCTGGAGCCGCGAGGCGCGCACCCGTGGGCTCTCGATCGCGGTCAACGTCAGTCCGCTGCAGTTTCAGCAGCCGGATTTCGCCGTGCAGGTGCTCGGCTCGATCCGACGCCACCAAATCGATGCGCGCCGGCTCGAGCTGGAATTGACCGAGACTCTGCTGCAGGGGGATCTCGAGCGCACGGTCGACACCATGAGGACGCTGAAGTCGCAGGGCGTGCGGTTCTCGCTGGATGATTTCGGCACGGGCTATTCCTCGCTCCAGTATTTGAGGCAGCTGCCGCTCGATCAGTTGAAGATCGACCGCTCGTTCGTTCAAGACATCGCCGAGCCCAACGGCAAGGCGATCGTCGACACCATCGTCGCGGTGTCGCGCCATCTCAACCTCGAAGTCATCGCCGAGGGCGTCGAGACGCCCCAGCAGCTCGACACGTTGCGAGAGTGCGGCTGCACCCGCTACCAGGGGTACCTGTTCGGGCGGCCCGTGCCGGTCGAGCGGCTGCTCGAGGCCCGCGAGGCGCTGGCGCTCGAGTGAGGGGGGCGGGAGCGCCCGGCCTCCCGCGGCCGCTGCGGCGGTAACCGCGCCGGCCGGCAGAGCCCGCAAGCGAACGTGACCGACGGGTTTGTTCGCTGCGGCGTAGTCGACATGGAGTGGCACGGCACATACGGGATGGGTGCTGCAACGCGCCTGCCGTAGGCCACGTGACGCTCCCGGAAATGCTCGCGCGTTGCGAGATCCCGGCGGACCTGGGGCTGAAGATAGCGGCGAATAGACTTCATGCGTCCCAGACCATACGAGTAGTTTTCCCCATAGGCAAAAATACTCGCGAGTGTTTTTGCCTATGGGCGAAAATGCCCGCGCTGGCGGGGCGCTGCCGCCGGTGCGAATCCGGGGCGATCGCGGCGCACGGGGCGATGGGGTTGAGGCGGTGCCGCGGCCGTTCTGCGATTACAATGTCGCCATGAAGATCTCCGGCACTGCCTATCGCGCGATCTGGCCGCTCGAGTCCGGCGCGGTACGGGTCATCGACCAGTCGCGCTTGCCGTTCGAGTTCCACACGCTCGATCTGAGCACTCTCGAGGACGCGGCGCGGGCCATCCGCACGATGGTGGTGCGCGGGGCGCCGCTCATCGGCGCCACCGCCGCGTACGGGCTGGCGCTCGCACTGCGCGAGGAGGCGTCCGATCGGCGCGTGGAGGAGGCCGTGCGGGTGCTGCGGGCGACGCGTCCCACTGCGGTCAACCTGGCCTGGGCGCTCTCGAGAGTGCGCGGCGTCATCGCGCCCCTGGCGCCGGGCGAGCGGGCACGAGCCGCCTTCGAGGAGGCCGGACGCATCTGCGAGGATGACGTCGAGCAATGTAGCGCCATCGGCCGGCACGGGTTGGCGATCATCCGCGACATTGCCGCGCCCGTGCGGCGCCGCGTGAACATCCTGACGCACTGCAATGCCGGATGGCTCGCCTGCGTGGACTGGGGCACGGCGCTCGCGCCGATTTACATGGCGCACGATGCGGGGATCGAGGTGCATGTGTGGGTGGATGAGACCCGGCCCCGCAACCAGGGGGCCTCGCTGACCGCGTACGAGCTGGGGGCGCACGGCGTGCCGCATACGGTGATCGTGGACAATCTCGGCGGGCACCTCATGCAGCACGGCCGGGTGGACATGGTCATCGTGGGCAGCGACCGGACCACGGCCGCCGGCGACGTGTGCAACAAGGTTGGCACCTACCTCAAGGCTCTGGCCGCCAGGGACAACGGCGTGCCCTTCTACGCGGCGCTGCCGGTCAGTACCCTCGACTGGAGTCTCGAGGAGGGCCATCGCATCGAGATCGAGGAGCGCTGCGCCGAGGAGGTGACCCACATCAGCGGTCTCGCCGCCGACGGCTCGGTGCGCAGCGTTCGGGTCGTGCCCGAGGGCAGCGCCGCGCTCAATCTCGCCTTCGATGTCACCCCGGGAAGGCTCGTGACCGGCCTGATCACCGAGCGGGGCGTGTGCGCCGCGAGCCGCGAGGGGCTGCGGCAGCTGTATCCGGAGCGCTCATGATTGCCGATGAGGACCTGCGCCGCGCGGTGATCGACACGTGCCGTGACCTGGTGCGTCTCGGCCTGACCTCGGGTACCTCGGGCAATGCCAGCGTGCGCTGCGGGCCGGGCTTCCTGGTCAGTCCCACCGGCATGGCTTACGAGACGCTCGAGCCTGAGGACCTTCCGCTGGTCGGCCTGGACGGGCGCTGGTATGGCCGCCGCCAGCCTTCGAGTGAATGGCGGTTCCACCGTGACATCCTGGCCGCCCGGGCCGACGTCGGGGCGATCGTGCACGCCCATCCCCGGTTCGCCACCGCGCTCGCGTGCACGGGCCGCGCCATTCCCGCATTTCATTACATGGTGGCGGTCGCAGGGGGTGAGGACATCCGCTGCGCGCCGTATCACACGTTCGGCTCGCAGGCGCTCTCGGATGCGGCGCTCGCCGCCCTCGGCGGGCGCAAGGCCTGTCTGCTGGCCCACCACGGCATCATCGCCCTCGGCGCCGGCCTGCCTGCGGCGTTGAAGCTCGCCGCGGAGGTGGAGAGTCTGGCCGCGCAGTACTGCACGGCGCTGGCGCTCGGCGATGTGCGGGTGCTCGATGAGGCCGAGATGCGCAAAGTGGTGGAGAAATTCCGCAGCTACGGCCGCCAGGATGTTCAGGATCCCGACCTGCAACACGCCGGGCAAGCGCCGCCTTCGTGCGCGGCCGGCTCGGCTCGATCGCTCAGCCGATGACCTGCTTCGCGACTGCGATCGCAGTCATCGCGGTCGGCCAGCCAGAATAGAAGGCCAACTGCGTGATCGTCTCGATCAGCTCGGCCTTCGTGAGGCCGTTCTCGAGGGCCTTTTGCAAATGGCCCTTGAGCTGCTCCGGCCGGTTGAGCGCGATCAGCGCGCTCACCGTGACGAGGCTCCGGTCGCGCTTGCAGAGCTGCGGTCGCTCCCAGACATCGCCGAACAGCACCTGCTCGGTCAGATCGAGCAGCTTCGGGGCGAGGTCGCCGATCAATTGCCGAGCGGGTGAAGGCTCGCTGCTCATGGTATTCGCTCCTCGCAAGAGCCGGCCCGGGCCGCCGGGGCGGCCGGGCCGGTGAGAAAGGTTGAGGGAATCAAGTTCGCCGCGGACCTCATAGGCCTGCGGTGCCTGCGCGCGATCAATCCACCGCCGAGATCACGATGTCCGACAGCTTCTGGAAACGCTCGATATTGGCGTTGCTCTCCATCACCCCGGCCGACAGGCAGGTGAACGTCAGGTCGCGCTCCGGGTCGACCCAGAAGAGCGTGGTGCCTGCACCGTAGTTGCCGAAGGTGCCCGGCGAGGCGAGTGTGCCGAACATGTGATGGCAGATCGCAGTGCCGCGCAGCGAAAATCCCAGGCCGATATACGCCGGTGAGGGCGCCCAGCCTCGCTCACTGCCGCGCTGAGCGTACAGTTCGTTTGGCTTCTCGCTCGTCCAGTTGCGGGTCGCCAGCTCGAGCATCGCCGGTGAGAGTATCCGCGCACCCTCGAGCGCGCCCCTCCGCCGCAGCATCTCCGCGAACCGGAACATGTCCGGGACTGTCGAGGCAATTCCTACCCAGGGCATCTCGGCGTGCTCCTCCTCGAAGGCTCCATTCGGCCCGAGGTCGCTGTGGCCGCGATGGCCGATGGGATAGTTGCCGCGGAAGTCCGGCACCACATGGCGGGGTTTGAGGTTGCGGCGCAGCCCGACCGAGGTGTCGGCCATCTTCAACGGGTCGAGCAGGTCCTGCTGAACGATCTCCCGGTACGAGCGGCGCTTCGGGTCGGTGCGCCTCAGGGCTTCGCCCAGCAGTACGTGGTTGACCAGCGGAGAGTAGGCCACGTGCTCGCACGGCGGCTCTGTCGGCTTCACGACCTCGATGACCGCCGCGATCATCTCATCGAGCACGTCGATGTACATGCCCGGTTTCAATTCGAAGATGATCGGGAATCCGGCTTGGTGCGACAACAGATGGAAGATCTCGATCTTCTCGCGACCGTATCCGCTGAACTCCGGGATGATGTCGGCAATCCGCGAGGTGAGCGCAAGGCGGCCCAGCTCGATCGCGCGCAGTATCAGGATGTTCGTAAAGGCCTTGGTGACCGAGAAGATGCTGAACACAGAATCGGGTGCGAGCGGGCGGCTCTGCCGTGCGTCCGCCGAGCCGATCGTGACATCGAGCGCCACCTTCCCGCCGCGTGCCACCTTGATCACCGCGCCGTGGTAAAGCCCTGCGGCAATGTCCGCCCTGACGACCGCCTGCAGGTCCTCGAGACGTCTCGAATCCATATTCGGTGTACCCATTGTCATGGTCTCCTCTGAGAGCTGATCAGTCGAAATACGCGCGGAGCGGCAGGCGCTCGGGACCGTGGCCGATCGTGGTCATCCACGGCTGCGGCTCACCGGCGGCCTCGAAGCGAGTGACCGTACGGACCACGGCAGCGAGGAGCGCCTCGGCCTCGAGCAGCGCCAGCACTCGCCCGACGCAAGCGTGCAGGCCGTAGCCGAAGCCGAGGCTGTGAAGATTGCTCCTACGGACGTCAAAACGATCGGGCTCGCTCCACTGCCTGGGGTCGCGGTTGGCGGCGGCGAACATCAGACCGCAACGGGTACCTGCAGGAATGACGTAGCCGTCGATTTCCACTTCCCGCGCCGCTATTCGGCCGGCCATGCGGGAGGGCGAGTCCCAGCGCAGGCTCTCCTCGAACGCAGCGCGTATCAGCCCAGGCTCTGAGCGCACCAGCTCGTACTGCTGCGGAAACTCGCAAAAAGCACGAATTGTGTTCGCCAGCGTCAGCACGGTCGTATCCGCCGCCGCTGCCAGCAGGGTGCCGACCAGGAGTTTCGCCTCTTCCTGGCTCACCTCGCCCCGGTCGGCGGCCTCGTACATCGCCATGCCGAGGCTGCCGGGCGCGAGGTTCGCGCGCTCGCAGCTCTGGTCGGCCCATTTCAGCACCGCGTCGGTGTCCTGCATGACCTCGTGGAACAGCTCATTCATCGGACCCATCGTGGCCCAGACCATGTTGCCGAACGTATACATGTGCTCGCGGCCCTGCCGCTGCAGGCCGAGCAGGTCGGGCAGAACCTTGTAGATGAATGGCTGCGTCAAGTCAGAGACGGCATCGAGCGGCTCGCCACGCGACACCTTTTCCTTGAGGCGAGCGACCACCGCATCTGCCTCCGCGCGAAAGGCTTCCGCCATCTTGGCCAATGCGCTGCGCGAGAGAGCATTGGCGACCACGGCCCGTACACGAGTGTGCTTCGGCGGATCATCGGTCAGCAGCACCTCCGGCCGCACGGACCTCGGGTCGTGCCAGGGGCGGGAGGTTGACGAAAAAGTCCTCCAGTCCTTGAGTCCGGGCGAGACATGCTCGAAGCGCGCCAGCATCACGACGTCCTCTCCCGGCAAGCGGACCACCGGGCCGAATTCCCGCAAACGGTCGTCCACAGCTCGCGCGTCGCGCACGGAATCCCGGCTGAAGGGATCGACGTCGAATTCAGGAATCGGTCGGCTCATGGGCTACCCCGCTGCGGCGATACCGCCGTCGACGTGCAAGATCTCGCCGTTGATGAACGCGGCGTCCGGGCTCAGCAGGAAGGCGCACGCCTCGGCGTTATCTTCCTCGCGGCCGAGCCTTCGAAGCGGAATGGTGCGCGCCCGCCGCTCGTACTCGCTCTGGTCGTTGAGCCCCAGCGCGCCGGGGGTCGGCACCGACCCGGGCGCGAGCGCGTTGACGCGTACACCCCGGGGGCCAAGCTCCGCGGCCAGCACCTTCGTCAGCGTGACTATCGCGCCTTTGACAAGGCTGTAGGCTGAGGTGTTCGGAAAGCCGCGTTCGGCCACCGGCGAGGCCATGTTGATGAGAGATCCGCCGCGGCTGCGATCGTAGTGCGTCAGCAGAATCTGCGCACCCCAGATGCTGCCGTGAATGCCGATCTTCACCATCCTGTCGAGCGTCTCGTGCGTCACCTCTTCCACGGGCTCGTAGCGCAGCAGCATGGCGTTGTTTATGACGGCGTCTATACGGCCCAGCTCGGCGGCAAAGCGGGCGGCCATTTCGAACATTTGGCCACGATCGGCGGCATCGACGCCGAAAGCGAGCGCACGGCCGCCTGTGGCCGATATCTCTTGTGCTACCGCTGCACAGCTTTGCCCGTCGACATCGGCGACGGCCACGAGCGCGCCGCAAGCCGCCAGTTTTTCCGCCATGGATTTGCCAAGACCACGGCCGGCGCCCGTAATCACGATGGCTTGGCCGGAGAGGTCCACCTGGAGAGTCATGGCGGCATCACTCCGTCAGCAGCTTCCACGCCTTACCGTCGCCGACGATTCGGCCGGCGGTGGGGTCCGCGAAATGACTGCCGATCACCAGTGCCGGCTTATCGGCGAAGCGCTCGATGAACTCGCGACGCGTCCGCACAGCCTGCTCCTTGTCCATGTCGAAGTTGCCGGGCCTTTCCGGCAGGGCGAGTTGGATAGGGTGATGCATCATATCCCCTGTGATCACGGCTTCCTCGCCACACGAACGGATCAGCACGCTCACGTGTCCCGGGGTATGTCCCGGCGTCGGAATCAGCGACACCTCGTCGGTGATCCGGTAGTGCGGGTCGATGAAGTCCACCAGTCCGGCCTCCACCACCGGGTCGATCGCGTCGGTGAGGTGGGCCATGTGGTGATAACCGCCGCTGTCGCGCAGATGCTTCCAGTGCTGCCATTCCTGGCGACCGAAGAGGTAGCGGGCCTGTGGAAAGGTCGGCACCCACCGGCCATTGACGAGGCGCGTATTCCAGCCTACGTGATCGAAATGCAGGTGCGTGCACAAGACCGTGCTCACTTCCTCCGGAGGAAAGCCTGCCGTCCGCAAGTCATCGAGAAAGGTCGTGCGCAGATTGCAGAACATGTCGTACTCGCGCTGGCGGTCCGCGCCGATGCAGGTGTCGATCATGACTGTCTTGCCGCGCGAGCGCAGCACGAATGCCTGGAAGCTGATGATCATACGCCCGTCGGTAGTGGCAAAATGGGGCCGTAACCAGCAGAATTGCTGTAGAAGCTGTGGCGTGGCGCCGGGCAGCAGCACGGAGATGTCGTCTTCCAAGCCGTCCACCTCCACGATCCTCGCCAAATCGACTTCCCCAATCCTCCAATGGCGGATGGTTTCTGTGGTCATCTGGGCTCCTCGGTATGCTCTGAAAGTCCGCCGGCGGGCGATCGCTCGGGCGCAAAGGCCGGCGGTGATGTCCGTCCGCGTATCATGTCGGCGGCTTTTTCCGCGATCATGACGACCGGCGCGTTGGTGTTTCCGCCGACGATGCCGGGGAGGACGGAGGCGTCCACGACGCGCAGCGCGTCCACGCCGTGCACGCGCAGCTCGGCGTCGACGACGGCACTCGCGTCCTGGCCCATGCGGCAGGTGCTTACAGGGTGGTGCACCGTGCTGGCAGTGCGTCGCAGATAATCGGCCAGCTCGGCGTCGCTCTGTACGGCTGGGCCGGGCGCGACCTCCGCTGCGTGATAGCGTGCAAACGCGGGTGCCGCAAACAGTCGGCGTGAGAGCTTCAGGCCGCGCAGCAGCGGGGCGAGATCCGCCTCATCGGCGAGCAGGTTTGCTTCTATGATGGGCGGGCTGCGCGGGTCGGCGTCTGCGAGCACGATCCGACCCCTGCTTCGCGGATACAGGCCGACTGTGCTGAGGGCGAACCCATGACCGAGGGGAACTGGGAACGTGCCGCGATTGCGCCGTGCGGGCTGGAAGACGATCTGCAGGTCGGGGCGGTCAAGTCCCGGCGCGCTGCGGATGAAGGCGGTCGACTCGAAGACGTTGCTGGCCAGCGGACCGCTGCGGCTGAGCGCATATTGCAGGACATTGAGTGCGGAGCGGTGCAGGGTGCGCAGCGACAGGCCATAGGAGTCCGTATTGCGCGTTTCCATGAGTACGGCGACGGCGAGGTGGTCGTGGTAGTTGGCGCCGACTCCGGGCAGGTGATGGCGAACGTCGATGCCGTGTCTTCGGAGGTCCTCGGCATTGCCGATTCCCGAAAGCATCAGAAGCTGCGGCGACTGGATCGTGCCGGCACACAGGATGACCTCACGGGAGGCCCGGATGCGCCGGGAAACTCCCTCATGCTGCAGTTCGACGGCGGTCGCGCGCAGGTCTTGCAGGACTAGGCGGGTGGCGGCGGCCTCGGTGAGAACGGTCAGGTTGCGACGTGGTCTGGCCGGGCGCAGATAGGCGACGGCGGTGGAATCTCGGCGGCCGTTGCGGATCGTGCCCTGACGCAGGCCATAGCCCTCGGGGTGTGGGCCGGTGAAATCTGCACAGGGCTGAAAGCCGCCCAGGGATGCGAAGGCATCTCGGAAGGCCGCGTTCAGCGGGTTGGGATGTCGAATGTGTGTGACGTTAATGGGGCCGCCCTGGCCGTGGTAGGGCGATCCGGGGTAGTCCGCGTTGTTCTCCGATCGCAGGAAGTACGGTAGCACTTCCCTCCAGCTCCAGCCCGGGTTGCCCGCCGCCGCCCAGTCATCGTAGTCACGTGGTTGTCCGCGGAAATACACCATGCCGTTGATCGAGCCCGAGCCGCCGAGGACCCGACCGCGGGGCACGGGGATACGCCGGTTCGCAAGCTGCGGCTGCGGTTCGGTCGTGAAGCGCCAGTTGGTCGGCTGCCGCGCAATGGCGGCTCCGACCAGCGCCGGCACGTGGACGAACGGGTGACGATCGGGTGGACCGGCTTCCACGAGGCAGACCTGTATGTCCGGGTCTTCGGACAGCCGGGCGGCGAGCACGCAACCGGCCGTGCCGGCACCGACAATCACGTAATCGAAGAGGTCTCCGGAGCCCGCTCTCATATCGGTGCCATGATCGAGGTGGTGTCGAATCTTGATGATTCGCCAGGCTCGCCAGAGCTCCCGAAGGACCGCATGTTCGTCACCCGCATAGCATCTACCGCATCTGGACGCGCACTGTGGCGTACCACTCCCGTGGAGGGTTCACATATCCATTGATGAAGCCGGCGCCGTAGTTGACGACTCCGGCGGTGATGAAACGGTCATTGAGTAGGTTCGTGCCGCCCATGGCGAACTCATATTCGCCGCTTGGGGAGACATAGTGGACAGAGGCGTCGAGCATGTGCGTGACGGGGCGGCGTATCTGGGGGGTGTTCAAGGAATCGTTGAACATGCTGGAGGTGTAGGTGTAGACCGGAATCAAGCTGATGGTTGCGCCGCTTGGCAGCTCAACGGAGTATTCCGGGTCGAACGTGAATTTCCATTTCGGCGTCTTCGGCAGCTGGGCGTCGAGGGCGCTGCCCGGACCTTTGACCGTGCAGATGGGCGGCCCGGCGGGGCAGACAGTCGATCCGTCGGGCAGAGCGTATTGCGGAAAGTTCGCGGTCGAGCTCAGCGAAGTATAGTAGGCGTCGAGGTAGGAGGCCGAGCCATTGAGCTGCAGTCCCGTTCGACCGACGAGCGATTCGAACGAGAACTCAGCCCCTTGGATCTTGGCATTTCCCGCGTTGGTCAGCACCGGCGAGGTGCCGCGCTGGACGTCGAGCTGGATGCCGTCGAAGTTCGTGTAGAAGGCGTCGGCGTCCAGGATCAGGTGGTGTCGGAACAAGGTGGTCTTGATTCCTGCATCCCATGCCTTGGAGGTCTCCGGGCCGTAGCGAGCATCCTTCGGGCTGGGTGTGAAGGTGGTGACTCTCGTGGTCCATCCGCCGGCCATGAAGCCTTTGCTCCATGTTACATAAGCCATGGTGTTCGGAGTGAAGTGGTACTGGATGCTGGCGGTGGGATCGAAGTTGTGCCACGCCTGGCTGTCGGGGATTTCGGGCAGGTAGACGGTGTATGGCTGGCCGGTCAGCTGCGGTCCAAGCGTCGAGCCGAGCGGGAATGAGTTGAGGTCCCCCTGGCCGCCGACGAAGTAGGCCTGGGCATCCGTGTAGCGTCCGCCACCGACGAATTCCCAATGCCGGTTGAGTTTGTAATCCAGATGGAAATAGGCCGCATAGTCGGCATTTTCTATGTTGTTTCCCGTGGCATCATAGATGTCAAGCAGGCCTGCGAACGGTACGAAATCGTGCACATAGCCGGATTCGCGAAAATAGAAAAGGCCGCCGACGTAGTGCAGTCGCCTGTCCAGAGCGGTGCCGAGGAGCCTGAATTCCTGGGAAACCTGGTATTGATGCTGCAGGTCGACGACGTACGATATCGTTTCTGGCGTGCCGCCCACGTCCGTGCCGATATTCCAGCGGGTCTGGCGATACGCGGTGATCGATTTCAGGCGCAGGTTGTCTGTGATCTTGTAGTCGCCGGCAAGGGAGAATCCGAAGATATCGTTGCGCGCGAAGTCCGGTCCATGAGCATAGGTTGTATCGTAGTTGCCGGTGTTGGCGGCTGCGTAATCGTAGTAGATCCTTGGCTGGCTCGTGCCGAGATAGGCGGTTCCAGGATGGTCGTTGATGTTGAATGGCCCAGGGGGGCCTCCGACATATCCGGCTCCGAGCAGCGGAGCGCCGCCGACCGCGATTCCCGGTACGTGGGCGCGGGGTTGAGCGCAGTCGCCGGCGAACAGCGCGTTGACCGGTGAGCCGGCCGGAGGGCCGCCGTCGGCCGCGATCGCACCGGGCAGCGTTGCGGTGTTGTTGCTGATGCAGAGATTGTAGAGCGTGGAGAACGTGGACGCGTTCAAGTTGCCGCTGAAGGCGGCAAGATCGACGAGCGGAAGCGCCGTCTGGTTCTCACGCGTCCAGTCGCCTTCCAGTGTAAATCTGAGGCGATCGCTGGCCAGCCAGAGCAGCTTGCCGCGCATTGCGACGACTCCCGTGCCGCCGTATCGGTTCGAGCTCTGGTACCCCGGGCTCGGCCAGGCGGTCGATGGTGTGACGATGAACGGGGTTTGGGCGTAGGGGGAGTTGGCGGGGTACGGGACGACGCGTTGATAGCCCAGCTGGTTCTGCGATGAGAAGGTGATGCTCGAGAGCAGCTTGTGCTTGATGATCGGGATGTCGGCGCTGAAGCCGATGTCGCGGCGGTCGAAGCTGCCGCCGGTGGCCTGGGCGACGAAGTAGGGCTTCTCTCCCGGCTCGCGCGTGGTGATGCTGATCGCGCCGGCGATGGTGTTCGCGCCGAACAGCGTTCCCTGCGGACCCTTCAGGATGGAGATGTTTTGCACATCGAGCAGATTGACGTTTGCACCTATCGTGCGTGCGTAGTAGACGCCATCCACGTAGACGCCGACCGCTGGGTTGACGTTGAATGCAAAGTCGTCCTGGCCGATGCCGCGAATCGACGCGGAGAGGACGGAACTGTCGCCTGAGAACGGCGCACCGGCGGTCAACGTCACCCCGGGAGTAAGGTTGCTCAGCTGGGCGAGGGTGGTGATGTTCTGGTTGCTCAGCGTCTTGGGCGTGAAGGTTGTGATGGCAATCGGGACGTTCTGTACGTTTTGGCGTCGGTACTGGGCGGTGACCACGACCTCCCGCAGTTGCGCCAGCTGATCCGGGTTGGTTGCGGAAGGTTCCTGTGCGGCAGCCGCTGCGCAGGCGCCGAACAGGCAATAGCCGGTGAGCGATAGGACGATGATTGACGTGAATGCCTTTCGCCCGACAGTTGCGATGCGCATGTTTTCCCCCTCGTCGCAGCCTTAGCGTGCTTTTTGTCCCCGACCGGTGCGTGCAGCGCGTGCGCTTTGCGGTGCGGCACGGTGACGCTGGTCAAGGTGTAGGGAAGGGAATCAAAATGGCGGGCGGAAGAAACCACCCTTTGGGGTGGAAGTGCCTTCTGCCCCTGGGGAGTGGCCTTGTCTGTTCAGGGGCGCGAGGGCAGTCTTGGTCCTCGGTACCGACGTCAACACTGGAATCTTTACGTCATGAAGCTGTTCTCGCAAGACCGGACTGAGCTGCTGCGGGTCGAGGGGCTGGAGAGGCGTGGCAACGAGCTTGTGATCCGCGGCCGGGTATTCGGCACGATGCCGATCACGGCAATGCTGGGTCCGGAGCAGGCTCGCAAGTGCCTGAAATTGCTCAATTTGAGACTCATCCTGTTCCTGCTGACCTTGCCGTTTCGGCGCGTGCGCTAGCGGCTGCGCTTGCCGCGCTGAGACGGGGCGAGGTGAGGCGGGGCGAGGCGAGGCGGGGCGAGGCGAGGCGGGGCGCCTTCGCGCGGCACCGCGGTCTTGTCCGACCTGGGAAAGTCCGGCTTATAATTTGTGCGTGGCGCGGCTTCGCGGCCGGTTTGCCGGGCGAAAAAGGCGGGCTTGCGCGCTTGTGAGGGGGAATTGGATGACAGCTGCACTCTTGCGTTGCCTGCGCAGATCACCTGCGAGCTCTCGAGCGGCCGCGGTCTCGCATCCGAACGGCGGGGCCCCGGCACCGACGCGCAGAGCCGCATCATGATCAATGCGAATCCCGTCGGGCTCGAAGACCCGGGTGGGCAGAGCCGGTCGTCGCCGGTCAATACAACCAAGCTGCGACCACCTTCGTGCAAAGGCGCGCTCGTCGACCGTCCCGGCCTTCTGCGGCGCCTGCAGGGGCAGACGCGGCCAAGGCTGGCCCTCATCCAGGCGCCGGCGGGTTTCGGCAAGACGAGCCTGCTCTCCCAGTGCTTTCACGCGGCTCGTACGCACGGCAGGGCCGCATGGCTCAGCCTGGATGCGACCGACAACGACTGCACCCGGTTCCTTCAGCATTTGCTGGCAGCACTCGAGACTGTGGGGGCGCAGCTTGGCTCCGCGCTCGAGGAGGTGGTGGGCTCGAGCGCCGGCTTTCCGCCGCTGATGGCGCGCGATTTGTTGAGCAATGCTGTCGCCGACCTCGACGAGGACGTTGTCGTCTGCGTTGACGACTTTCACGTGCTCACGGACGCGGCCATTGAGCAGTTCATGGCGTGTCTGCTTCAGAGCCCGAGTTCCCGTCTTTCATGGCTCATCGCTACACGGGTCACGCCGTCCGGGCTTCCGCTCAGCCGGCTGCGGATGCTGGGGGAGCTCGTGGAGCTTTGTGCTCGCGATCTGAAGTTCACGGCCGAGGAATCGCGCCGTTTCTTCGACTCCGTAGGGGGGATTGACCTCGCTCCGGCGATGGTCGAGCTGGTCAATGAGCGCGCGGAAGGATGGGTCGCGGGACTGCAGATGGCCTCGCTCAGCCTCGCCGGCGCAGACGATCCGGCGGTCACGATCCGGCGCTTCTCGGGAATGAACCGCAAAGTGTCGGAGTTTTTGTATTCAGAGGTGCTGGCCAGGCTCGATGCGCGGACCTGCCGTTTCCTCCTGGATACCGCCGTGCTCACCCGGATGAACACCGAGCTGTGCAATTACGTGACACGGCGCTGGGACGCCCGGGCCCGGCTGGATGAGCTCGAAGCGCTGAACTTGTTCATCTTTTCGCTGGATGACGAACGTAACTGGTATCGATATCACCAGCTCTTTGCGGAATTCCTCGAGCAGCGGCTGCGCGGGCTCGAGCCCGAGCGCGCCCGCGAGCTGCACGAGCGCGCGTCCGAGTGGCTCGAGCAGAACGGGCAGGGGGTGGAGGCGATCGATCACGCTCTGAAAGCCCGCTCATTCCGCCGGGCCGCGCGTCTGCTCGATGAGCTCGGCTTGTACGAGCAGGGCCAGATGGTGCTGCAAGAGCGGCTCGTGGCGCAGATCCCGCAGGAGGTTCTCGATGAATTCCCCAACGTGAAACTCGAGCGTCACTGGGGCTGGCAGTCGGACTGGGAGTTCACGAAATGCCGGCGGGATATCAGCCAGTTCAAGCGTCTGGAGCGTGAGTGGCGCAGTGGTGCGCGGCCCGTGCCGCGAGGCGTCGATCTCGACTACCTCGCGGCCAAGATCGCGCATCGGGAGCTCATGTTGTCCTTCGTTACCGATAACATGGACGCGGCGCGTCGACTGTGCGAGCGGTGGCTCGTCGCCGGCCATCCGGTTGACGCCTACATGGAACTCTCGGCCAAAGACGCTCTGCGGGCCGCGCGCCGCGAGCACTATGCATGCGAGGACACGGGACTGGCCTCTGCGGCCCTCTACGAAGCCTACCAGGAAGCCCGGTTCGGTTTCGGGGCGATCTTCCAGGACTGCATCAGCGGGTTGTCATTTCTGATGCAGGGGGATGCCGGGCGCGCACGGCAGGTTTACGAGAGGGCCCTGGAGAGCGCGGTGGCGTTGCACGGACGGCTTTCCCGGCTCGCGTCCATGCCGGCGCTGCTGCTCGCCGAGGTTCACTACGAGCAGGGCGAGTTGCAGCATGCGCATGCGCTCGTCGCCGATTATCTGGGTGTCGCACACGGTCTCGGGTATGTGGACAAGCTGATAGCGGGATTCATGACGAAGTCGCGCCTGGAGTTCCTGCAAGGCAGTCGCGAGGCGGCGCAGTGCACGCTGGATGAGGCCGAGCGGTACGCGGCGAGGACCGGCTTCGAGCGGCTGCGGGCCCACGCGCTCGCTGAGCGCATGCGTCAGCTGCTGCTGTCTGGGAATCGCGATGAGGCGATCGAGCTGGCCCGTGCATCCGGGCTCATTGGGAGCAGCATTCGCTACCAGCCGCACGAGGCGGCGACCACGCGCGATGAGCTCATGGCGATCGCGTGGTCCCGGGCTGCCTTTGCGCGCGGCGAGCTCGACGTGCCGATCCGGCTCCTGAAGAACTGGTATCAGTTCACGACGGAGCGGCGTTGCTACCGCTCCTCGATGCGCCTGGCTGTCGAGCTGGCGAAGCTGTTGCATGCCCGCGGCGATCTGGGTGCGGCCTGCCGGCACCTGTGCGAGGCGATCGGGCAGGCGAGGGGCGGCAGGTTTCTGCGGGTATTCCTCGACGGAGGCGAGGATGTGCGCGAGGTTCTGAACACGGCCTTGTCGGGCGCAGCCGTCTTGCGGCCGGCCGACCTGGCCTATGCACACGGCCTTCGTTCGGCCTTCGGGGGCTCGCAGCGCTGCCGACCGGCGCAGCGGCGCAATGCGCCTCATCGGCAAAAGCAGCGGGTCGGGCTCAATCGCCGTGAGCGGGACATCCTGGAGCTCGCGGCCGGCGATGTACCGAATCGCGAGATTGCCAGGCGCCTTGCGCTTTCGGAGAACACCGTCAAGTGGTACTGGAAGGGTATCTTCACCAAGCTCGACGCGCGGCGGCGGCTCCAGGCGATCAACCATGCGCGGGCTGCCGGCATCATTTTCTGAACCGATGCGCTTCCACCCCTAAGGGTGGTTCCCTTGCGGCCAAGGCGTGCTTTGCTTTCTGTCCGACCGAAGCGAAGAGGTGCCAGAACCATGAGCGATCAGACTCGCAAGCAGCTGCACGATCTGGGGTTGTCGATCCGGCGCAAGGTGCTCGGCAACGAATACGTGGACCGCGCGCAGGCCAGTGCCACCGACTTCAACCGGCAATTTCACGCGTTGCTCAATGAGTATTGCTGGGGGGCGGGATGGGGTGGCGAAGGGCTCTCAATGAAAGAGCGCAGCATGATCACACTGGCAATGCTGACGGCGCTCGGACGCACCCTCGAGATCGAAACGCACACGCGCGGAGCGCTCAACAACGGGCTGAGCCCGGAGCAGATCGCCGCGATCCTGAGGCATGCCGCGATCTACTGTGGCGTGCCGGCGGCGGTTGACGGCTTCCGGGCAGCGAGCAAGGTGATCTCGGGCAATGTCGGATGAATTTCGGCCGCCTGAGCCGGTGGGCTTCATCGGACTTGGGAACATGGGCGGTCCCATGGCCCGCCGGATCAGCCTGGCCGGCTACAGACTCATGGTCATGGACGCGAGCCGCGAGGCCGTTGAGCGCTTCCAGAGCCGGGTAGAGTGCTCGGCCGAACTCACGCCTGCGGCCCTCGGCCAGGCGTGCCGAGTGGTCATCACGATGCTGCCCGACGGCCATGCCGTCCGGCAGGCGGTCCTCGGGAAGGACGGGTTGGCATACGGACTCGCGACGGGGTCGGTCCTCATCGACATGAGCTCTTCTGCGCCGGCCGGTACGCGCGAGCTTGCCGCCGAGCTCGCCGAGTCCGCCATCGCGCTGATTGACGCGCCGGTCTCCGGTGGAGTGGCGCGGGCCGAGGAGGGCAAGCTCGCCATCATGGCAGGTGGAGACGCCGTCTCGGTCGAGCGCTGCGGCGGCCTGTTCGCGGCGCTCGGGCAGGTGTTCGCGACCGGGCCCTGCGGCTCGGGGCACGCGATGAAGGCGCTGAACAATTACCTCTCGGCGATCGCACTCGGCGCTGCGGCGGAGGCGGTCATCGCCGGGGAGCGCTTCGGGATCGATCCGGCGACCATGATCCGCATCCTCAACAGCTCCACGGGTCGCAATACGGCCACCGAGCAGAAGTTTCCGGCCTTCGTGCTGCCTCGGACCTTCAACTCCGGGTTCGCCCTGGGCCTGATGGCCAAGGATCTGCGCATTGCGCTCAGACTGGCACGTGAGAGCGGGGCGCCGACGTTTCTTCTCGAAAGCTGTGCGAACCTCTGGCAGCGGGCGGAACAGCAGCTCGGCTTCGGCGCGGACAACACCGAGGTCGTGAAGTACCTCGAGTCGCTCTCTGCGGGAGGCTCGAGTGGCTGAGCTCGAGCCATACGAGCTCTATGCCATCCGCTATGCAAGCGCCCGGCGCAGTGCCGCCGAGGTCTTCGTGGGTGGCGATCCCCACGACGCCGGGCTGCAGATGGACTACTTCGTGTGGCTGGCGCGCAACCGGCTGCATACCGTCGTCGTCGATACGGGCTTCGATGAGGCCGGCGGGCGCCGCAGAGGCCGCGAGCTCACCGGCCGCCCGCAGGAGAGCCTGAGGATGCTCGGAGGAGACCCCGGTGCGGTCGAGAACGTGATCCTCACGCACTTGCACTACGATCACGCCGGTAACCTCGACCTCTTTCCGCACGCGACTTTCCATTTACAGGACAGGGAGATCGCCTATGCGACCGGGCGTTACATGGCCGAGCCGTTCTTTGCGCAGGCGTATGATATCGAGCACGTCCTGAGCACGGTGCGCTTGACGTATGCCGGACGGATCCGCTACCACGATCTCACGGGCGAGGTCGCCTCGGGCATCACCGTTCACCGTGTGGGAGGGCATACGCGTGGACTGCAAGTGGTGCGCGTCTGGACCCGGCTGGGGTGGGTGGTGCTCGCCTCGGACGCGGTGCATTTTCTGGCCAACATGGACTCGTGCCGGCCGTTTCCCATTCTCGCCGACGCGATGGAAATGATTGATGGCTGGGCGCAGATCCGGCGCCTTGCCGACGCCGCGCAATATATCGTCCCGGGGCACGATCCGCTCGTCATGAGCCGGTATCGCGCGCCCGGGCCGGAATTGGAGGGGGTCGTGGTGCGGCTGGACGAGGAGCCGCGATGCGCGGACTGATTGCGCATCACAGAGCAACCGGAGGGGAACGTTGATGACGGCAGACATTGTCGCGGTCGGATCCGGACACAACGGCTTGGTCGCCGCAGCCTATCTTGCGGCCGCCGGCAAGCGCGTTCTCGTGCTGGAGCGCAACGCCTGGCTTGGCGGCGGCGTGGTCACACGCGAGCTGACGGTGCCGGGCTTCCGCCACGATCAACACTCGATGGCGCACATCTTCATCCAAGCGAATCCGCTGCTGCTCGCCGATGAGCTCGGGCTAAAGTCGAAGTATGGGCTGAGCTACGTGTTTCCTGAGATTCCCATGCGGTCGATCTTCGAGGACGGCTCTTCGATCGCCCTGCACCGGGACCGGCAGCGCTCGCATGCCGAGATCGCCAAGCTCTCCCGGCACGACGCCGACGCGTACGTGCGGCTTGCCGAACAGGCGGCCCGCTGGCTGCCTATGCTGACTGCGACGTTTTATACGGCGCCCGTGCCCCTCGGTGCTTCGATGGCGCTGATGGATCAGAGCCGCGAGGGCCGAGAGCTCTGGCGCGTGATGCAAATGAGTACGCACGATCTGCTGCGCCACTACTTCGAGCATGAGCGTGTCCGCATGCATTTCGCCCGCATCGCCGGCGAGAATCTCATATCGCCCGACGAGAAGGCGACCGCCCTCGGGGTGTTCGTGTTTGTCGGGTTCCTGGAAGCTCACGGCATCGGGGTGCCGATCGGCGGCAGCGGCAGTCTGACGCGAGCGCTCGTCGCGTGCATACGCGATCACGGCGGCGAGGTGCTAAACGGAGTCGACATCGAGCGTGTCCTCGTGCGCAACGGCCGGGCTAGCGGTGTGCGAGCCAGGGATGGGCGAGAGTTTGCGGCCCGGGAGGCGGTGATCGGCGCCATTCACCCGCACCACCTTGGGAGCGTGGTGGAGGGGGTCGACGCTGTCGTCGCCAAGGAAGCCGCCGAGACCGAGATCTCCCAGAACGCGTGCATCACCGTCCATGCGGCCCTGCGCGAGCCGCTGCGTACACGCGCAGGCCAGCCGATTGACGCCGTGATGACCGAGCTTCTGCCGAACGAGTACGATCGGATGCGCCGCTCCTTCGATGATCTGCGCTACGGTGGACTGGCGGGTTACCCGCTGGTGGGTCTTGGCTCTCTCTCGCAGTTCGACGCCACGCGCGTGCCCGCCGGTCGGGCCATCCTGCATGCCTGGGACTACGTACCCTACGCGCGCGGCGACGGGCGAGCATGGGACGAGTGCAAGCTGGAGTACGCCGAGAGGATGCTGGCGCATATGCGAGAATTTCTGCCTAATCTCACCTCCGACAACATCCTTGCCTATCACTGCGACTCGCCCCTCGACATGGAGCGGACTTCGCCGAGCTTCCTGCATGGGGACCTGCACGGCATCGCGACCAGCACGTACCAGATGGGCTCGCATCGTCCAACCCCGGAACTCGGCCAGTACGTAGTGCCGGGAATCGAGCGGTTTTACCTGGTCGGTCCCTTCCAGCATCCGGGCGGCGGAGTATTCGGCGCGGGGCGGGCGACCGCGATGCGGATCGGTGAGGATCTGCGCATGGAATTCGAGAAGATTCTTCGCCCCTGAGCGGGCTGACCGACACTCGGCCACCGGCTTCGGGGAGCGGGACAATCATGAGCACAGCGACGCGACGGGCAGCGGACATGAGCGGCACAACGGTACTGGTGGTGGGGGCGACCTCCGGCATCGGTCGTGCCGCGGCGCTTGCCTTTGCGCAAGCGGGCGCGAGCGTAGTGGTTTCGGGGCTTGGCGAGCAAGAGGGGCGGGCTGTCGAGTCCGAGATCCTCTCTCTGGGTCGAGAGGGGCTGTTCATCGAGGTGGACGTCCGCGTGGAGAGCGAAGTGCGCGGACTCATGCGGTCTGCCGTTGAGCGGTTCGGGCGCATACACGCCGCGGTCAACAACGCGGGCACGGCAGGCCGTTATGGACCGGTTCAGGACATGACCGTCGATGATTTCGAGCGGATCATCGGCGTCAATCTTCGAGGGATCTGGCTCGGCCTGAAATATCAGATTCCTCACATGCTCGAGCATGGCGGCGGGGCGATCGTCAATACCTCCTCCACGGCCGGTGTCGCCGCCATTCCCAACATAGGGCTCTACACCGCGAGCAAGCATGCGGTGATCGGATTGACGAAGGCGAGCGCGCTGGAGGTCGCCCGCTCTGGAATCAGGATCAACGCCGTTGCGCCTGGACCGGTCGAGACGGGTCTGTTGCACCGGATGGTGGACGGTCACGTCGACACGGGACAGATCGCCGCGAGCGTGCCCATGGGAAGGATCTCGAGCCCGGAGGAAATCGCGCAGGCCATCGTCTGGCTCTGTTCGGACGCGGCCTCTTATGTGACCGGGCACGTACTCGTGGCGGACGGCGGGTTGACGGCGGCGTGAGTTTCCGGTCCGGCGATTAGATGTCGCATGGGCTGATTCACTTCTGAGTTCGGGGAGGCGATGACATGGTGAACGCGGACAACGAGAACGAGAGGCTCGTGCTGAAATTCTTCGAGACCCTGAGCAGCGGCGATCTCCTGCGGCTCCGGGAGCTGTTCCACGAGGAAGCGACGTGGACGGCGATGGTGCGGGGCATCCCGGGCGAAGGCGTGCACCGCGGGAAAGAAGGCATCATCGACCGGTTCCTCGCGCCGGTGCGCGGACAGTTCAGGCCCGGAGACCCCAAGGTGTTGCCGGACACGATTGCCTCCAAGGGCGCGCTGGTCCTGATCGAGACGCGCGGCCTCGGCCATCTGGCCGATGGCCGGCCGTACGAAAACCGCTATGCGTGGGCGGTCGAGGTCAGGGATGGGAAGGTCTTCGCCGTGCGCGAGTACATGGACAGCCTGTACGTCTCACGGCTTTTCGAGACCGGACCCGGCTGAACGCGCGTGCCGGGCTTCAGTGCTTCGCGCGCCGCTCCAGCACGAAGCGGGCCAGGACGTTGATGATCAGCACGAAGCCGGTTACCAGGAATGCCGCGGCGTAGGCCAGCGCGTTGGCCGAGGCGAATGGCTCGTTGATGAACGTCCAGATCGCGTAGGTCAGGTAGCCGATGGGTGAATGGGTCAGGCGCCCGTCCCACATGAAGTTCGACCACCCCGCCGTATACAGCAGCGGCGCCGTCTCGCCCACCGAGACGGCCAGAGCGAGCAGAATGCCCGTCAGGATGGCCGGCAGCGCGACCGGCAGGCAGACCCCGAGGACGACGCGCCGCTCGTTGGCGCCGAGCGAATACGCCGCATCCCGCAGGTCGTTCGGCACCTGGCGCAGCGCGAGCTCCGTGGTGCGGCAGATGTAGGGCAGGCTGATGATGGCGAGGGAGATCGAGCCGGCGGCCACCGAGAAATTCCAGCCCAGCCACTGCACCATGCCGACATAGCCGAAGTAGCCCACGACGATCGACGGCACGCCCACCAGCACGTCGGCGAGGAAGCGGATGGTCTTCGCCCACGGGCTGGTGGGGTATTCCGAGGAGTAGACACCGGAGGCGACGCCGAAGGGCACCGCCAGCAGCAGCGCCCCGACCGAGAGCACCAGAGTGCCCTCGATGGCGTTCAGCAGCCCGCCGCCGTTGCCCTGGGTGATGGTGGTGAAGGTCGCGAGCTTCAGCGCCCCGACGCCTCGCATGAACACCACGACCAGGATCCACACCATCAGCACCGACAGCACCACCAGGCAGGCGCCGGAGAACGTCCAGCCGGCGAAGCTGCCGATGCGCCGCGCCAGCCTGATCTGCCTCGGCTTCGTGAGCTTGCGTTCGAGCGTCGTGGCCAGCGTGGACATGGTTTCAGACCGCCACGGTGCGTTGCCCGTTGTTCCACATGAGCAGCAGCAGCCGGGCGAGCGCGTTGATGATGACGGAGATGATGGCCAGCACGAAGGCGATCTCCGCCAGCGAGCGCACCGCCATGCCGGTCGGGTCCTGCAGCGCGCTGTCGAGCTGCGAGACGATGAACGCCGCCATGGTGGAAATGGGGTTGTAGATGTTGTGGGGCAGGTAGTTGAGGGCGTTGCCGCTCACCATCAGCACCGCCATGGTCTCGCCCAATGCGCGGCCGCGGGCGAGGAAGGTCGCGCCGATCAGCGTCCTGCGCGTGCCGGGCAGCATGACCTTCCACAGCGCCTCGAAGCGGGTCGCGCCGAGACCGAGCGCCGCTTCGCGCAGTGCGGCCGGCTGGCTCACCAGCGCATCGCGCAGCGTTGCCGCGATGATGGGCACGATCATCAACGCGAGCACGAAGCTTGCCGTCAGCAGGCCATAGCCGCTGCCGGTGGGACCGGCGAAGAACGGGATCACCTTGCCCAAGGTGGCGGCCAGCAGCGGAAAGAAGTGGCGGCTGAGGAAGGGGATGACCACGACGTAGCCCCACAAACCGAAGACCACGCTGGGGATGGCCATCAGCAGCTCGACGAAGAACGAGATCCAGGTGCGCAGGTGGCTGGGCACCGCCTCGGCCAGGAAGATCGCCGCGCCGATGCCCACGGGAACCGCGAACAGCAGGGCAAGGAACGTCGAGAGCAGGGTCCCGGCGATGAGGAAGAGGATGCCGTAGGTGGCGCCGGGCTGGACCTGGAAGCCGTGGCGCATGATCGGATTGGCATAGAGATTGCCGAGGTTCCAGGTATCGCGGACCACGAACCCCCAGCCGTTGAAATGAATGGCCTGCCAGGAATAGAGGGCCAGGAACAGAACGATGGCCGCGAGGGTGACCGGCAGGATGCCCGCCGCGATGGCGAGCCAGGCTCTGAACTTCATGGCGCGACAGAATGGCGGGAAAGGGCTTGCCTGTAAAGGTTAAGAAGCCGGCACCACGCCTCGTCCCTGAGGCGGGTGCCGGCTCCGGGGGGCCTTGAATTCCTGTTTTTGCAAGCGCGGGCCGGACACCCGCGTCCCTCGCTTGCGGCGTGCACGTGGCGCGGGATTTGCGCGCCTCGTGCCGGCTTCGGCGGCGGGTACATCCGTGTGCCCGCCGTGACCGAATCAGCCGCGGATCTTGGCGATCTGCGCCCGGCTGAGGCGCACGATGGCCGGCGGCAGAGACACGAAGCCGACCGCCTTCATGAAGTGCGGCGAGTTACCCTCGCTCAGCGCCCACTCGAAGAACTCCTTCACGGCCTTGCCCGTTTTCGCATCCTGGTTCGCGTTGACGATGGCGTACTCGTAATTGATGATCGGGTACGACTCCTCGCCCGGGGCGAAGATCAGGCTGATGCGCTCATCGGCCGGCGTGTGGGCGGCGGTGGCTGTCACGGCCGCCTGGATCGTGCGCGGGTTGGGCAGGACGAAGTGGCCGCTGCGGTTCTTGAGCATGGCCTCGCCCAGGCCTTCCTTCTGGATGATGTGCTGGAAGCTGATGCCGATGTAGGCCACCGAGTACGGCGTGCCCTTGCAGGCGTTGACCATGCCCGGGTTGCCCTCCGCGCCGATGCCGCCTTCGACGGCGGGCCAGCTGATCGTGGTGCCGTAGCCGACCGAGTTGTTCCACGACGGAGTGCTGAAGGACAGGTACTGCGAGAAGATGAAGGTGTCGCCGCTGCCGTCGGTGCGGTGGATCAGCACGATCTGCTCGTGCGGCAGGGGCACGCCGGGGTTCATCCGCCGGATGGCCGCATCGTCCCAGTACCGGATCTTCCCGGAGTACATGGCCGCCAGCACCGGGCCGCTCAGGCGAAGGTGCCTGTGGTTGAGGCCGGGGATGTTGTAATTGACCATCTGCGAGGAGATGGTGAGCGGAATGTTCAGGATCCCGGGGTGCATGCGGATCTGAGCGTCGCTCATGTAGGCGTCCGAAGCGCCGATCTGCGCAATCCCCGAGACCGCCTCGGAGATGCCCGTGCCGCTGCCGGTCGACTGCGTGGTGATCTGCACGTCCGGATGCGACTTGGCATACACGGGGACCCACAGATTGAACAGGGGGTACAGGAGCGAGGAGCCGGTCTCGAGCAGCCGCGTCTCGGCCTGGGCGGCGTGGCTCGCCATCATCGTGCCCAGCGCCAGAATGGCCGCGAGGACCAGGGGCGCTTTCCGACGCAGACCGCCAGTTTTCATGCTCATGGGGTGACCTTACCTTTGAAAATGCACACTGTGCCGCATCGAGAGTGGGGTCGACGTATGGCCGCGTAATGTACGCGGCAATTGTGACGATTTTGTGACAGACATTGGATTCCCATAAAATTAAATGCGAACAATGAGTTGCACGACGGCATGAGTCTCGGGATTGGGATCGACGTGCGCATCAAGCGCATCTACGAGGCCCCCGGCGAGGACGGTGAGCGGGTGCTGGTGGACCGGCTGTGGCCCCGTGGAGTGGCCAAGGACGCGGCCCGGATCGACCAGTGGCTCAAGGACCTCGCGCCGAGCGACGCCCTCAGGGTCTGGTTCGGCCACGACCCGTCCCGGTGGGGGGAGTTTCGCCGCCGCTACCGTCGCGAGCTCGCAGCCCACCGCGGGCAGATTCAGGCCCTGCGCCGTCTGGCCCGACAGCGTCCGCTCACCCTGCTGTATTCGGCGCGTGACCCGCGCCACAATCAGGCCGTGGTCCTGCGCGCCGTGATCCTGGGCCGCGCCTCGCCCGGCCGCAACGCGACCGATTCGCAGCCATCCCGCTGACCGGCCCTGCCGTCACGTGCGTGCCGGCGAGTGTCGAGGCCGGAAGCTCGAGGGCAGACAGCCGGGAGCGGATCGGCTAAGGTGCGCGGCGGATAAGCCCCGGGAATAAAAGACCCACTCCAATGAACAATGCCACCGCTGGCTCGGCCGGGCGGAGCGTCGCGCTCGGCGAGTTCACCGTCCGCGGGATGCTGATCGGGGTGCTCATCACCGTGGTCTTCACCGCCGCGAACGTCTACTTCGGCCTCAAGGCCGGCCTGACTTTCTCCACCTCGATTCCCGCGGCCGTGATCTCGATGGCCATTCTGCGCGCGCTCGGCGGCGCGACCATGCAGGAGAACAACATCGTGCAGACCGTGGCTTCCGCGGCCGGCACGCTCTCGAGCATCATCTTCGTGCTGCCGGGGCTGGTCATCGTCGGCTGGTGGACGGGCTTCCCGTTCTGGATGTCGTTTGGCATCTGTGCCACCGGCGGCATCCTCGGCGTGATGTACACGATTCCGCTGCGCCGGGCGCTGGTGACCGACTCGGACCTGCCGTATCCGGAGGGCGTCGCCTGCGCCGAGGTGCTCAAGGTGGGTGCCGGAGAGGCGCAGAACGCGGACATCGAAGCGGTCGAGAGCGGCGGAGCGGGCCTGAAGGCCGTGCTGGTCGGGAGCATCGTGTCCGCGGTCTTCTATATCGTGGTGCAGACGCAGATCTTCACCAGCGACGTCGTGAGCTATTTCCGCTTCGGCCGCTCCGGCGCCGCCAGCGGCTTCGATTTCAGCCTGTCGTTCGCGCTGTTCGCCATCGGACACCTGGTGGGCCCGGCCGTCGGCATCGCGATGCTGGTCGGCACGCTGATCGGCTGGGGATGGGGGGTGCCGCATTACCTGCTGTCGCACCCGGCGGCCGGCTCGGCGGCCACCGCGGCGCAGGGGGCCTGGGCGCATTATGTGCGGTTCCTCGGTGCGGGCGCGATCGGGGTGGCGGCCATCTGGACTCTGGGCTCGCTGGTCAGGCCGGTCATCCGCGGGCTCGCCGGCGCCATGGCTTCCTCTCGCGCGCGCAAGGCCGGGCGGGCGCAGGCGCTGCCGCGGACCGAGCACGACATCCCGATCGGCACGGTGGGCCTGGTCTCGCTCGCCTGCCTGGTGCCCGTGGTGTGGCTGCTGTGGCACTTCAGCCTGATCAGCGGCCTGGGGCTGTTCGCGGTGCCGCTTGCCGTGGGCGGGGTGATCTTCGTCGCGGTCATGGGCTTCCTGGTCTCCACCGTGTGCGGCTACATGGCCGGTCTGATCGGCTCATCGAACAGTCCGCTCTCGGGGATAGGGATTCTGGTGGTGGTGGTGTTCGCGCTCATGCTGGTCGCCGGCGTGAAGTCGCACCTGCCGGCCAATGCCGGGCGGGCGCTGGTGGCGTTCGCGCTGTTCGTCACCGCGGTGGTGTTCGCGGTCGCCTCGATCGCCAACAACAACCTGCAGGACTTGAAGACCGGGCAGCTGGTCGATGCCACCCCTTCGAAGCAGCAGTGGGCGCTGGTGGTGGGCGTCATCGCCGGCGCGCTGGTCATTCCTCCGGTGCTCGACCTGGTCAACCATGCGTACGGCTTCCTCGGGGCCCCCGGCGTCAATCCGGCGCACGCGCTGCCGGCGCCCCAGGCCGGGTTGATCTCGGCGCTGGCCCAGGGCGTGATCCAACATAACATAGACTGGAGCGCGATCCTGCTCGGCGGTGGGATCGGCGCGGCCAGCATCGCGCTCGATGAGGTGCTCGCGCGCCTGTTCAAGTCGGTGCGCCTGCCGCCGCTGGCGGTGGGGCTGGGGATTTACCTGCCGACCTCCAGCACGCTGATGATCGTGGTGGGATCGCTGGTGGGCTGGTGGTTCAACCGCCGCTGCGATCGCCTGCCCCGCGGCGAGGCGGTCAAGCAGCTCGGCGTGCTGCTCGCCTCCGGGCTGATCGTGGGCGAGAGCCTGCTCGGAGTGATCTTCTCGGCGGTGGTGGTCTTCTCCGGCAAGGCGACGCCGATCACCCTGATGGGGCCGCAGTTCCGGACCGCCTCGATGTGGCTCGGCGGGGCGGTGTTCGCGGCGGCGATCTATGCGCTGTACCGCTGGTTGCCGAAGCTGGTGCAGACGCAGGCCTGAGGCGCGGCGCGGGCCTAGTCTGCCGCGACGCGCCCGCTCACCTGCGCGCCCGTGCCCTCCGGCAGGCGCGCATAGGCGAACACCGCCAGCGCGCCGAGGCATCCCATCTGTATCGCTCCCGGGGCCGAGGTCCGCCGGCTCTACTCCTTATGGAGGAGGCGGCACCCGGGCCGCCCCCGGCGCGGTGCCGGCGCCCTGGCGCCTCGCTGCCGAATGCAGCATCGCGCCGGCCGCGTACAACACCACGGCCGCCACCAGCCATCGCAGCCACACCAGCGGCAGGGACTTCACGAGGTAGGCGGCGAGGAGCACACCCGCCGGGCCGCCGAGCGCAAAGCCGAGCGCCACCGGCGGGCTGTAGCGCCGGGTGCGCACGAAGCGCAGGCCGCCGATCGGCATGAGGAATGCGCACGAGCCCATCATGATGGGGAAGGCCGCGCGCGGATCGAGCCCCAGCAGACTCAACAGGATCAGGCACGGCGCGTACAGGCCGATACCCAGGGTCATCAGCGCTCCGAGCACGAAGTTGCCGCCCACGGCGATCGCGAAGCTCGCCTCGGAAAGCGCCGTGGCGTTGCCCCCGAGCGGCATCCAGTGCAGGTTGGCCCCGATGAACAGCGCCGCGGCGGCGGCGAGCGCGCCTCCCATGCCCGCCTGGATCGCGCGCCGCGGCAGCCGGGAGACCACTCCGGCCCCGAGCCACGCACCGAGGGTGGAGGCGACGATCATGGCCACGAGCAGCCGCGGGTCGACCGTGATGGCGGCGATGAAAATGAGCCCCTCGGTGAGAGTCGGCAGCGCATGGCCGACATTGAGCGTGCCGGGAATCTGCTCATCCGGGATGCGCCGCGTGAATTTCAGCGCCGCGGTGGTGGGAGCGAAGGAGCCGATTCCGAGCGTGTCGAAGAAGTTGGCGACGAAGCCCAGGGCGAGATCAAACCGGCGGGGAGCGGTCTCGAGCGCGGCACACGAACCGGCTGCCGGCCGATCGCCGCCGCGCGCATCGGGGGGCTGGCCCCCGGGGTGGCTCTCGAGCCGCGCCCAGCGCCACACGAACCACAGCGCCACCGCCGAGAGGGCGATGAGCAGGCCGCGGGTGGCCGGGCTCCCGACGGGGCTCAGGTAGCCGGTGAGCGCGATCAGCCCCAGGGTGAGGGCGAGAAGCGTCATGCGCAGCGGGCGGCTCATGCGCGGGAGCTCTCAGCGCACTGCGCCGAAGCGGCGCAGATCGAAGGCGCGCAGGTCGGTTCCCGGCTCGCGGTGAGCCGCCAGCGCGGCGATGGCCCGCGCCGTGGGCGCAGCCAGCGTGAGGCCCAGGTGTTGGTGCCCCACGGCGTAGAACAGATCGGCCTCGGTGCCGGCGCGGCCCAGGCCGGGCAGGTAGTCCGGCAGGGTCGGACGGGAGCCGACCCAGCCCCCGGAGGCTTTGCCGCGATAGCCGAACCCGCTCACCCGCTGGCGCAGGCGCTCGAGCTTGCGCGGATCGGGCGGCGCGCCGTGGCGCTCGAACTCCAGGTAGCTCGTCGCGCGCAGCCGCCCGTCCATCGGCGTGACCACGATGCTGTGGTCGGCATAGAAGACAGGTACGGATGCGAGCGGCGCCTCGCCGGGCAGCTCGATGTGATAGCCGCGCTCGGCCGTGAGCGGCGCCTTCAATCCGAAGCGCGAGAGCAGGGGCGCCGACTCCACGCCCGCGCACACCACGGCCGCCGGCACGGTGCAGAGCCGCTCCTCGGTGCGGATGCCGATGCGGTTGCCGAGCGGGAAGATCTCGCGTACCTCGCTCTTGGCGAACACCGCGCCGGCCGCCATCGCCGCTTCGACGAACGCGCAGGCGAGCCGGCGCGGATCGATGACATGCGCGCTGTCGCGGTACCAGCAGCCGGCGGCCGATGCGGCGCGGGCGCGGGCCGCGAGCTGTGCCAACAGGGCCTGGGGCGCAGGCGGCGCGCGCACGCCGATCGCCTCTGCCTCGCGCACCGCGCGTGCCGCCTGGACGGGGCCGCGCGGGCCGGGCCACACCGAGTAATGACCCTGCCGCCGCAGCAGCTCGCGGTGGCCGATCTCGCCGAGGCAGGATTCGAGGGTCTCGGCCGCCGGCCGGACCAGCGAGGCGAGCGCCGGAGTGTTGTGTTGCTGCCGGAACGCCGCCCGGACGAAGCCCAGCATCCACGGAGCGAGCGCCAGCCAGCGCCGCGGGGGAATGTCGAGCGGTCCGCCGAAGGCGAACAATTCCCGCCAGAACGTGCGCAGCAGCGACGGGGAGGGGAGCGGCTGCACCTGCTCGCAGGCGATGTGGCCGGCGTTGCCGAAGGAGGCGCCCGCAAGCGCCGGCTGCGACCGGTCGATCAGCAGCACCTTGCGTCCTTCGCGCGCCAACGCCCAGGCCGTCGCACTGCCGACGATGCCGGCGCCGATGACGGCGGTCCGATCCAGCCGCGCATCGCTTGCGGACGGGTTCAGGCCATTGAGGCTCATTCGTATATCGTATACGATTTGGTCCGCAGTGTAACCCAGGGGCCGCCGATGTCTTCGTCCGCAACGCCGCTCGAGTGCAGCTGGGCCGGGGTGTTCCCCGCCGTGACGACCCAGTTCGGCCCCGCCCTGGAGGTCGATCTGCCGGCCACGCGCGCGGTGCAGGCCGCGCTGATAGAGGACGGCGTGCACGGCCTGGTCGTGCTCGGCACCGTCGGGGAGAACAATTCGCTCAGCGCCGGGGAGAAGCGCTCGGTGCTGAAGGCCGCGGTGGAAACGGCCGCCGGGCGGGTGCCGGTCATCGCCGGCGTCTCGGAGCTGACGACCGCCGCGGCGGTCGAGTTTGCGCGCGATGCCCAGGAGCTCGGCGCGGGCGGCCTGATGGTGCTGCCGGCGATGGTCTACGTGCCGACGGCCGCGGAGCTCGAGCATCATTTCCGCTCGGTCGCCGCGGCGACGCGCCTGCCGATCCTCCTCTACAACAATCCGCCGGCCTATCGCGTCGGGATCGGGCTGGACACCCTGGAGCGCCTGGCGGACGTGGCGAACATCGTGGCGATCAAGGAATCGGCTCCTGACTCGCGCCGTTTCACCGACGTGGCGAACGCCTGCGGCAAGCGCTTCGCGGTGTTTGCCGGCCTCGATGATCTCGCCTTCGAGGGGCTCGCGCTCGGGGCGTGCGGCTGGGTGTCCGGGCTCACCAACGCGTTCCCGAAGGAGTCCATAGCGCTGTACGCGGCGCTGCGCTCCGGGGACCTGGAGCGTGCCCGGGCGATCTACCGCTGGTTCATGCCGCTGCTGCACCTCGATGCCGGACATGACCTGGTGCAGGCGATCAAGCTCGCTGAGCACATCATGGGGCGCGGCAGCGAGCGGGTGCGTCCGCCGCGTCGCACGCTCGAGGGTGCGCGGCTTGCCGAGGTCACCGCGCTGATCAAGCGCGCTGCCGACACCCGCGAGGCGTTGCCGCAATGAGGTCGGTGTTCTTCTGCATCGACGGGCACACCGCGGGCAACCCCGTGCGCCTTGTCGCCGGTGGCGCGCCGTTTCTCACGGGCGCCACCATGAGCGAGCGGCGCGCCGATTTCCTCAAGCGCTTCGACTGGATCCGCCGCGGCCTGATGTACGAGCCGCGCGGCCACGACATGATGTCGGGCGGCTTCGTGATGCCGCCGCTCGAGCCCGGACACGACGCATCCATCCTGTTCATCGAGACCAGCGGCTGCCTGCCGATGTGCGGCCACGGCACCATCGGCATGGTGACTTTCGCGATCGAGCACGGCCTGCTGCGCCCGCGTGAGCCCGGAGCACTCGCCATCGAGGTGCCGGCGGGCCTGATCCGCGCCGAGTACGCCGTCCAGGGCGAGAAGGTCACCAGTGTCACCGTCCACAACGTGGCCTCGTACCTGGCGCAGACGGGGGTCGAGATCGAGGTGCCCGAGCTCGGCCGGCTCGAGGTGGACGTCGCCTATGGCGGCAATTTCTACGCCATCATCGAGCCGCAGAGCGCGTACGCGGGCATCGATGCGCTGGGCGCTTCGGCGCTGCTGCGTCTCAGTCCCCGGGTGCGCCGGGCCATCCGCGAGATCTACGAGCCCGTCCACCCCCTCGATCCGAGCATACGCGGGGTGAGTCATGTCATGTGGACGGACCGGCCCCGCACCCCGGGCGCTCATGCCCGCAACGCGGTGTTCTACGGCGAGCGGGCCATCGACCGCTCGCCCTGCGGCACCGGCACCAGCGCGCGCATGGCGCAGCTCGCCTCCCGCGGCGAGCTGCGACCGGGAGAGCCGTTCGTGCACGAGAGCATCATCGGCAGCCGTTTCACCGGCCGGGTGCTCGAGGCGGTGGACCTCGAGGGCACCCCGGCGATCATACCGTCGATCGAAGGCTCGGCCTGGGCGACCGGCTACAACACGCTGTGGATCGATCCCGAACAGCCCTTCCCGCAGGGTTTCCAGGTGATCTAGGGGGCGCCGCAACCCGCTCGCGCCGCAAGGCGGGGGTTCGCGGATCCCCGCCTCGGGCACCAAACGTCCTGAAGGAATGACCGACATGAACACCCTGAATTCCAAGAAGTGGCTCGTCGCGCTCTCACTGCTGGCGATCGCCGCCGCGTCCGCGGCCGCCGGGGCCCGCGGCATCGCCGCCAAGGAGCTGCGATCGATGCGCTTTCGCTTCATCGGTCCGAGCCGCGGCAACCGCGCGAGCGCCGTCGCCGGCGTTCCCGGCAACCCGAACGTCTACTATGTCGGCGCCGCATCCGGGGGGGTGTGGAAATCGACCGACGGCGGCTACACGTTCAAGCCGATTTTCGACAAGGAGCCCGTGCAGTCGATCGGCGCCCTGGCGATAGCCCCCGGCAACCCCTCGCTGATCTGGGTCGGCACGGGGGAGTCCTGGGTGATCCGCAACGGCATCACTCCGGGCGACGGGGTGTACAAGTCCACCGACGGCGGCCGCACCTGGACTCATATGGGGCTCACCGACACCGGGCTGATCGCCCGCGTCGTCATCAATCCGCGCGATTCGAACAACGTGTTCGTCTGCGCGCAGGGAACGGGCACCCGGGCGCAGAAATCGCGCGGCGTGTGGCGCACCGATGACGGCGGCAAGAGCTGGAAACACGTGCTGTTCGTCAACGGCAACACCGGCTGCTCGGGCCTGGCGATGGACCGGCAGGATCCGAGCATCCTGTTCGCCGGCATGTGGCAATGGAAGATGCGCCCCTGGGCCATGACCAGCGGCGGACCCTCCAGCGGCGTGTATGTCTCGCACGACGGCGGCGACACGTGGAAGCGGATCAAGGGTCACGGGCTGCCGCACGCCCCCCTGGGCAAGATCGACGTGGCGATCGCGCCGTCCAATCCCGAGCGCGTGTACGCGCTCATCGAGACCGGGCAACAGGGATCGCTGTGGCGCTCCGACGACGGCGGCAAGCGCTGGCACGTCGAGAACTACAGCCGCCTGCTGACCGAGCGCGCCGGCTACAGCGTCCGGATCGCCGTCTCTCCGAGCGACGAAGACAAGGTCTACGTCGCAAGCAACAGCTTCTTCAGGTCCGGGGACGGGGGCAAGACCTTCCAGAAGATGCCCTGGGCGGGCGACAATCACGATATCTGGATCGATCCGCGCAACGCCAGGCGGATGATGATCAGCTACGACGGCGGGGCGGACATCACCACGACCGGCGGGCGGCACTGGCACCCCGTGTCGCTGCCCATCGGCCAGATGTATCACGTGGCCGTCGACAACCAGGTGCCCTACTGGGTGTACGGGAACATGCAGGATGATGACGCCGAGCGGGGCCCGGCCTATCCGGCGTCCACACCAATGCTCGGCGGGCCCGGCGGTCCGCTGTGGAGCTGGCAGTTCGGCCTCGGCTGGCAGGAGCCGCTCGGGGGCTGCGAGTCCGGCTTCACCTACCCGGATCCGACGAACGCCGACATCGTCTGGAGCACCTGCTACGGGGATGAGATCACCCGCCTCGACACCCGGGTCGGCTACCCGCGGGCGGTGAGCCCCTGGCCGATGCACTCGCTGGACTCGCCCCCGGGGGCGCTGAAGTATCGTTGCTTCTGGACGCCGCCCATGGCGATCGATCCGTTCGACTCGAACACGGTCTACTACGGCTGTCAGGTGATCTTCAAGACCACCGACGGGGGCCAGCACTGGACGGTGATCAGCCCGGATCTCTCGACGCACAATCCGAAGTACCTCGTGCCCTCGGGCGGCATCCCGGACAAGGGCAGGATGCGCCGGCAGGACAACCTCGGGCAGTTCTACGGCGAGGTGATCACCGACATCGCGCCCTCATCGGTGCAGGATGGGCTCATCTGGGCGGGCACGAACGACGGACAGGTCTGGCTGACGCGCGATGGGGGCGGGCACTGGAGCAATGTCACCGGCCACATCCCCGACCTGCCGCCCTGGGGAACGGTGGGCCGCATAGAGCCCTCGCACTTCGCAGCCGGCACCGCGTATCTGTCGGTGGACCTCGCCCTGATGGGCAACACCCGGCCCTACATCTACAAGACCACGGACTTCGGCCGCAGCTGGAAGCTGATCGTCCACGGCATTGCGGCGGGCCCCACGAGCAATGTGAGCTCGGTGGCCCAGGACCCCTACAGCGCCAATCTGCTGTTTGCCGGCACCAACAGCGCGCTGTATGTCTCCCTCGATGCCGGGGCGCACTGGATGCCGTTGCAGGCGGGCCTGCCCCATGCGCCGGTCTCCTGGGAAACGGTGCAGAAGAATTTCCACGACCTCGTGGTCTCGACGTACGGGCGCGGCATCTACGTCCTGGAAGACATTACTCCGCTGGAGCAGCTGGCCGAGGGCGCCGGCGCCGCGCCGGTGCGCGTGTTCGAGTCTCGGCCGGCGTATCGCTTCTTCCGCGGCGCCCATCATTTCGTCGACTTCTGGCTGCGCTCGGCGCCGAAGCTGAACAAGCCGGCGAAAGGCGAGAGCCGGGCGAAGCGGGAAAAGGAGAAGGCGACCGCGGGCATCCAGGTCGCCATACTCGCTTCGAATGGAACCGTGGTGCGCAAGCTCAAGCTCCTGGCGCACGGAAAGCCGGGTCTCAACCCCAGGTACAAGGACGGACACTGGGCGCACAACCCCGATGCGCGCGTGCACCCCGGCGTCAACCGTGTGTACTGGAACCTGCGCTATGCGCCGCCGAAGCTGATCAAGCTGCGCACCACGCCCTCGAGCAACCCCCATGTCTGGGATGCGTTGCGCTTCATGGGCAAGAGCTCCCGGCCGATCACCCACTGGGGCATCCGTCAGGCCGAAGTCGGTCCCCTGGTCGCCCCCGGCACCTACCTCGCGCGCGTGACGGCGGGCGGCAAGAGTTTCAGCCAGTCATTCGAAGTGCTGCCCAACCCCCGCTCGCGGGAGACGCCGGCGCAGACGGCGGCCAAAGTCAAGATGCTGCTGCATGTCCGCGACGATATCTCCAGCGTGTCCGCCATGGTCAACCAGATCGAGTGGCTGCGCAGGCAGCTGCAGACGGACGAGGCGATGCTGAAATCCGGCGGCAAGCGCGCCCGCAAGCGCCCGGGCCGTGCCGCGGCGCTGAAGGCGATCAAGGCCATGAACAAGAAGATCCACGATCTGGAGGACAGGCTGCTCTCGCCGGCGCTCGCCGACAGCGATCAGAAGAGCTACCTGGCCCGCTACAGCCTCTACCTGCACCTGATCTGGCTGAACGGCGAGCTCGGCACCGGTGCCGGCGACGTGTACGGCGACCCGGGGCATCCCGCGACCGACGCGACGGTTGAGGTGCTTCAGGTGCTCGACCGCAGGCTGAGCGCGGCCAAGGCGGAATACCGCACGCTCATGCGGCAAGACCTGCCGCGGTTCGATGACATGCTGATCCACGACGACATCTTCCCGCTGGTGGCCGACGCCGGTGGGAGCAGGGCGGCACGCCCCATGGGCGGCTACGAGGGCGGATGAGACGCGATGGTGAGGGTGGGCTCTAAGACACTGGTGCGGACGGTGAGCGCGCAGTTGACCGCGCTCGTGCGCTCCAGGATCGTCAGCGGCGCCTACGCCCCGGGCGCCGCGCTGCCGCAGGATGCGATCGCCGCCGAGTTCGGCGTCAGCAAGATTCCGGTTCGGGAGGCGCTGCTGCAGCTGCACGCCGAGGGGCTGGTGGACGTGTTTGCGCACCGCGGCTTCCAGGTAAAGCCGCTCAGAGCGAGCGAGGCCGGGGAGATCTTCCGGCTGCGCCTGCAGATCGAGCCGCGGGCCGTCGCCGCCGGGGCGCGGCTCGCCGGGGAGGCCGATCGGGCGAGCGCCCAGGCCGCCAGCCGCCGGCTGCATCAGGCGCTGTCAGGCGGACGGCTGGATGAATCCGGCGACCTCAATCGCGCATTCCACCTGACGCTGGTGGTGGCCGGCCGGCAGCCGCTCACGTACGAAGTGTTGCAGCGCCTGCTGACGCTGTCCCAGCGCTACGTCCGGCTGCATCTGGAGCCGCGCGGCCGAACCTCACGCGCGGACCGCGAGCACGAGGCGCTGCTGGCGGCCTGGCTGGCGGCCGATGCGGCGAGTACCGAGAAGCTGATGAGAGGCCATATCAACACGACCTACGAGGATCTGGTCCAGGCGTTGGAAGCGGGCGGGCGCGCGTAGGCTGCTTCGCGCAGCGCCGTCCGCGCGGCCGTGAAGGGCCGTGTCCCGGTCCGGTCCGCCGCGGCTAGCGCAGCCGTTCGATCACGGCGGACAGCAGTTCCCGGACCTGCTTCGCGGCGGGCTCGAGGGCCGGGTTGCCCGTGCGCTCCATGGCGGATACCGGATCGACGGTGGCGACCTCGACTCGCTTGTCCTCGGTCTCGCGCACGATCACGTTGCACGGCAGCATCACCCCCAGTCTTTCCTCCTTCATCAGCGCCTCGTGGGCGATGCGCGGATTGCACGCGCCCAGGATGCGGTATCTGGGGACGTCCGCTCCGATCTTGGCCTTCAGGGTGGCCTGGACATCGATGTCGGTCAGCACCCCGAAGCCTTGCTCCTTGAGCAGGGCGGTGACCTGCGCAATGGCATCATCGAAGGACTTGGAAACGGTCTTGGAGAGGTAGTAGCTCATCGGCGTCTCCCGGGGGTCGGGGCCGGCGGCTCGCACCGGTTCCCCGCTAGGCTACCGGACCCCGAGACGGCCGCGGTATACGCGCTTGTCACACATTCCTCCGGCGCGCGATCAAAGCAGCTGCCGGGTGGGCCGATAGAGGATCTCGTTCACGTCGACGTCCTCGGGCTGGCTGATCGCGAAGGCGACCGCCCGGGCGAAGGAGTCGGCGGGAATGGCAAGCTCCTCGTAGAATTTGTGCACATCCGCGGCAACGTCTTGCTCGGTGATGCCCTCGGGCAGCTCCGAGGCGACCGCGCCCGGGGAGATGATCGTGGTGCGGATGTTGTACGGCTTGACTTCCTGTCTGAGTCCCTCCGAGAGCATCCGGACGGCGGCCTTGGTGCCGGAGTAGACCGAGCTGCCGGGGCGCACCACATGGCCCGCCACCGAAGCGACGTTGATGATGTGCCCGGACTTGTGCCGGATCATGTGCGGCAGCGCCGCGGCGACGCCGTAAAGCACGCCCTTGACGTTCACGTCGACCATGCGATCCCAATCCCCGACCTTGAACCGCTCGAGCGGGGAGAGGGCCATCAGGCCGGCGTTGTTGATGATGACGTCGATACGCCCGTACGTCTCCACTGCCGTATCGACCAGGCGCTTGACTTGATCGCTGCGGGTCACGTCGGTCGCGACCGCGAGCGCCTCGCCGCCGTTGGCCGTGAGCTCGGCGGCGAGCGCCTGCAGGCGCTCGGTACGCCGTGCGCCCACGGCGATCTTGGCGCCCTGGGCGGCGAGATGGCGGGCGGCCGCCTCGCCGAGTCCGCTGCTGGCGCCGGTGATGACGATCACTTTTCCCTTGATGTTCTCGGTCATGTTCGAAGCTCCGGGTTGTGGGGCGCTCGGTGAGCTCAGCGCCCGACCATGCGATTGAGGTGCTCGGGGTAGCGCTCGCCCTGCACGGTGACACTCGCGGCGGCTGCGCCGATCTCGCTGAGATCCTCCCGGGAGAGCTCGATGTCGGCGGCGGCGAGGTTTTCCTCCAGGCGATGCAGCTTGGTGGTGCCGGGAATGGGCACGATCCAGGGCTTCTGCGCCAGCAGCCAGGCGAGGGCGAGCTGGGCGGGCGTCACCTGCCTGCGCGCGGCGATGCCTGCGAGCACATCGACCAGCGCCCTGTTTGCTTTGCGGGCTTCGGCAGAGAAGCGCGGCACGCCGTTGCGGAAGTCGCCCGGGGCGAAGGGGGTGGTCTCGTCGATCTTGCCCGTGAGGAAGCCCCTGCCGAGGGGGCTGTAGGGAACGAAGCCGATGCCGAGCGCCTCGAGCGCGGGCAGCACCTCTTTCTCCGGCTCCCGCCACCACAGCGAGTATTCGCTTTGCACGGCGGTGACCGGCTGCACGGCGTGCGCCCGTCGGATCGTGCCGACACCGGCTTCCGAGAGGCCGAAGTAGCGGACCTTGCCCGCGCCGATCAGGTCTTTCACGGTGCCCGCGACATCCTCGATCGGCACCTCGGGGTCGACCCGATGCTGATAGAAGAGGTCGATCGTCTCGATCCCGAGGCGCTTCAGCGAGGCGTCCGCGACCTCGCGGATGTGCTCGGGGCGGCTGTTCAGGCCCGGTTGCCGCTCTCCATTGACGATGGGGAAGCCGAACTTGGTGGCGATGGTGACTTCGCCGCGAAACGGTGCGAGTGCTTCGCCGACCAGCACCTCATTGGTGAACGGGCCGTAGATTTCCGCGGTGTCGAAGAACGTGACCCCGTGCTCCACGGCCGTGCGGATCACCTTGATCATGGCCGGCTTCTCGCCCGGCGGTCCGTACGCGAAGCTCATGCCCATGCACCCCAGGCCGAGTGCCGATACCTCGAGGGTGCTGTTGCCGAGCGTGCGCTTGTGCATGGTGCCTCCTTTGGATGCAGCGCACCCGGAGCCGCCTCCGGGGGCGGGGAACGCGGATGCGGGGGAGGATGCCCTGCAAACCCGCGCCGGGCAAGCCCCTAAAAGAGTGAGCCCCTCTTCCCGCTGGAGCGGGAAGAGGGGCTTGGTTCACCCTCGGCCTGCGGCCGGCGTCATTCCCTTGGAGGTTGGTTCAGCGAGAACCGGTGCGGGCTCAGATACTGGAAGATCTGGGCCAGGCGGGCGACATCGAGCGTGCCGAGCCCCGCGCCGTCGTCATATCCGCGCACGCCGCGGTAGAACCAGTTGTTTCCCGCGGTGATGTCGTTGAAGGGCGTGAAGGGTGTGTCGGCGAGCGCCGAGTCCAGGCCGTAGAGCATGGGGTTCAGCAGTCCCGCCCGCCCTCCGGAGGCCTGATCGACCAGGGCCGTCATGCCGTTCAGCTGCGGTGCGACGAAGCTGGTGCCGCCCCAGCCCCCTTCCGTGCAGGAGTGATGCGTGGGCGAGCGGAAGTCCGTGCAGTCCACCACGAGGTAGCCGGTCTGCGGATCGGCGTTGAGCGCGAGGTCAGGCAGGTTGCGGCCGGGGAAATCCGCCGGCAGAGTGATGAGGTTCTGACTGCCCTTCGTGCTCGGATAGTTGGGATAGTAGATCAGGCTCTGATCCGGCTGGGTCTGTTGCATGCCGGCGATGGACGCCTGGTAAGAGGGGATCGGCCAGTAGGAGCTCACCCCGCCGCCGCCGCCGCCCGGAAAGAACGCATCGAGCCCGAGCCCCAGGCAGCTCGACCAGTCCCTGTACAGATAGTCCCAGCCCCAGACCCGCGAGCGGGGGATGACGATCTGCGGGCAGCCGAGGCTGGGGATGCCCGGAATGGTCGCCGCCACGGTGGTGCCGCCGGCGGCGGTGATGTAGGGATCGTCGGCCGGCGAATCGACGGTGAGCTGCTTGGAATACTGCGGGACGGGGGCGATCTGAAAGTTGTTGATGTCGTAGGCGCCGGAGTCCCCGGAGGCGGCGAAGTAGGACTGGCCCTGCGCGGCGCCCTCGAGCAAGGCCTGATCGATCGCCTGCAGCTGGCCGGTGTAATCCACGCCGCTGTTGAGCGCGGCGAAATACAGCTCCTCCGGCTCGCCCCAGCTGATCGACACCGTGTCGGCCACGTTGTCCGAGGCCGCGGTGTAGAACAGATCGAGGAACCCCTGGCCGGTATTGGGGGCGATGTACACGCGGATCTGCGCCTGTGGGGCGATGCCGCCGGACTGCTCCACGTCGAGGGAGGTCTCGTTATCGCCTGCACCGGGGGCCACTTGCGTGCCGCCGTCGACCATGATTTTGCGGATGCGGTGCTGCGGCACGCTCAGTCCGATGTGATGCCAGTACGAATAGGCGTCGGCCTTTCTGAAATTGGCGAGCGTCATGATGCCCACCGTCTGTCCCTGGCCCGTGATGCCCTGCCGATAGAGCGGATTGATGTCATAGAACCGGGCCACATCGCCCACCGTGTAGTCCCCGGCGACATCGCCGGCGGTGGAGCCTCTCGGCCACTGCACCGCGGGCGGGGCGATATTCGAATAGGCGCCCTCGCCGAGGCGCAGCAGCATCGGCCGGAAGCTGCCCGGCTCGTTGGTGAGGCCCGGGACGGCGAGCACCAGCTTCGCCAGTGTTCCGGGCACGACGAATTTCGAGTCAGGTCGGTGAAAGCGGTTACCGTGACGGGTGTAATCGCGCAGCTGCGTGGAAAAGGCCGCGTTGAGCTCGGCGGCCGTGCCGGTGACGGTGATGTCCAGGTGGTCGGCGTAAACCTTGTCCACCCGGATGCCGAACGACTGCAGGTAATTCTCCAGCTGCCCGATCTGGCGGTCCGAGGGCGCAAAGCGGTCGCGGAACTGGTCAACGGTCAGAAACTGGTGATAGAGGGGATTGCCGGGTGTGACGGTGGCCGCGACGAAATTCCTGAGTCCCGTGGGGTCGGTCACGTTCAGAATGATCGAGGTGGTGACCGTGCTGGCCGGCGCGGTGGCGCCCATGTCGTGCGCCTCGGCCCTGAAATGATGCCCCGGCTCGCCGGCGGCCGCCGGCAGGGCAACACCGACCGTCAGCGCGCACAGCGCCGAGACAGCCACCTTCGCCAGAGTTCTCTTGGAAGGCATACGGATGCTCCTGGTTATTTGCGGATGCGCGGCGCCCGCATCGCCCCGCCTGCGCATATGAGGGTGTCTCGGACGGTTAGTGTTCTTGGCCGCCTCCCCGACGCGGGCATCTTATGGCTTGAATATAACAGATTGCGCATTCGATGCGCAGGCGCCGCGCATGAATTTTTTGTTTCCGCGCGGGCCGAACCGGCGGCCTCGAGGCCGATGGCGCGCCGTGCCGGACGGATACAGCCACACGCCTTGCATAGACGAGTGAGCAGCCCGAAACGGCACGTAGGCAGCGAATTTTCTCAATCGGAGCCGAAAAGGCTGTAAAGCTCGTCCTCCTGCGCGAAATGCAGCGTCAGGATCGCGTGCAGGCCGTAGAGCAGACGGCGCAGGTCCCACAAGTCCTCGCTCGCCGGTCCGCCCGGCGGCAGCTGTGCCACCAGACGCGCGAGCAGCCGGCTCAGGCGGCGGATCTCGTTGTGCGTCTGGATGAGAGGGCCGGTCGGGCTCTCTCCCTTCAGCATTTTCTCGATGATCGGATAGGCGGTGCGCTGCTCCTCGCTCTCATGGGGCAGCAGATCGTTCTCGAGCATCTCGCAGGTGCGCTCGAGGCGGGCGCGCGCGGGTATCTGCTCAAGGCCCGCCCGGCGGCCGGGCTCGCCGCCGCAGTTCGCCGGGTGCGCCGCGGCGAGCGGGTGATCGACCCGGAGCTCGCCGCTGAAGCCTGGGCGAGCGACCCGGACCCGCTCACCGATCGGGAGCGGCAGATTCTCTGGCGTGCC